>Ga0307508_10000829_pt1 | contig 35940 bp, 29 predicted proteins | sample 9_EM_MG_FD_203089 | JGI IMG/M metagenome (GOLD analysis project Ga0307508, IMG submission 203089) | Populus trichocarpa ectomycorrhiza microbial communities from riparian zone in the Pacific Northwest, United States - 9_EM | ecosystem: Host-associated > Plants > Roots > Unclassified | place...
GGTATCTGACGGGCCACGGGAAGGCCCTCACTCTTTCGCCCACGCCCGATCAGAAGGTAGTGTTCGGGCGTGTTCGAAATAGTGCGGTTACCGCGGCCCAGCGTGGTGAGTTGCTGATGCTCGCCCAGCAACGCCAGGCCGCGATCCTCGACCGGGTCCGGGCGGCCGGCGGCGTCCGGGTGAGCGAGCTCGCCGCCGAGTACGGCGTCTCCGACATGACGATCCGACGCGACCTCGAGTCGCTCGCCGACCGGGGCCTGCTGGCGAAGGTACATGGCGGCGCGACCACGGTCAGCCCCGGCTCGGCGCACGAGCCGGGCTTCGCCGCCAAGTCCGTCCGCCAGCGCGCCGAGAAGGCGGCGATCGCGATGCGGGCCGCGGCCCTGGTCTCACCCGGCGACGCGATCGCGCTCTCCGCCGGCACGACCACGGCAGGGCTCGCCCAGCGACTGGTCGACGTGCCCGCGCTGACCGTGGTGACGAACTCGATCCCGGTCGCCGACATCTTCTACCGGGCCGGCCGGCCCGACCAGACCGTGATCTTGACCGGCGGCACGCGTACGCCCTCGGACGCCCTGGTCGGCCCGGTGGCCGCCGCCGCGATCGGCACGCTGCACCTGGACATGCTCTTCCTCGGCGTGCACGGCATGAGCGAGCGCGCCGGCTACACCACGCCCAACCTGATGGAGGCCGACGTCAACCGTGCCCTGGTCGAGGCCGCCGAACGCCTCGTCGTGATGGCCGACCACACCAAGTGGGGCACGGTCGGCATCTCGTCGATCGTGTCGCTGGAACGGGCCGACGTGCTGATCACCGACGACGGGCTGGACGAGCAGGCCCGCGCCCTGTTGCAGGAGACGGTGCCCGAGCTCGTGGTGGTGAGCGCGCAGTGACGTTCAAGAGCCGCACGGCGATCCGCCTCTCGGACGGCCGGGAGCTGATCTACTTCAACGAGGAGGCGCTCACCCACCGCGGCGGGTTCGCCGACACCCGCCACCTGCCGCCGCCACCGCCCACGTCGCAGCTGCGCTACGACCCGCTGGTCGACGAGTGGGTGGCGGTGGCCGCGCACCGGCAGGCCCGCACCTTCCTGCCGCCGGCCGACGCCTGCCCGCTCTGCCCGTCCACGCCGGCGTTCGCGAGCGAGATCCCGGCGCCCGACTACGACGTCGTGGTCTTCGAGAACCAGTTCCCGTCGTTCAGCGACCGCATCCCGCCCGACGAGATCACAGCGCTGACGGACGTGGTTCCGGTCCGGGCCGGCGTGGGCCGCTGCGAGGTGGTCTGCTTCACCAGCGACCACAACACGTCGTTCGGCGGGCTCTCCGAGTCGCGGGTCCGCACGGTCGTCGACGCGCTGGCCGACCGTACGGCCGAGATGTCCACGCTGACCGGGGTCGTGCAGGTGTTCCCGTTCGAAAACCGGGGCATCGAGATCGGCGTGACGCTCAGCCACCCGCACGGGCAGATCTACGCCTACCCGACGGTCACGCCGCGGACCAGGCTGATGCTCGCCGCGGCCGCGCGTCACCTCGAGCGCACCGGCAACGACCTCTACGCGGACACGCTGGCGGCCGAGCAGGCGGCGCGGGTCCGGGTCATCGCGGCCAACGAGCACTGGACGGCGTACGTGCCGGCCGCGGCTCGCTGGCCCTTCGAGGTGCAGCTCGCCCCGCACCGCAAGGTGCCCGACATCCCGGCGCTCTCCGACGCCGAGCGGGACGCGTTCGGCCCGCTCTACCTCGACGTGCTGCGCCGTTTCGACGGCCTCTTCGGCAAGCCCATGCCCTACATCTCGGCCTGGCACCAGGCCGTGGTCGGCGAGGGCCGCGAGCTGGGTTACCTGCACCTGCAGCTGTTCAGCATCCGGCGGGCAGCCGACAAGCTGAAATACCTGGCCGGCTCGGAGTCGGCGATGGGCGCCTTCGTCAACGACGTCGTCCCGGAGAAGGCCGCCGAAATGCTGCGCGAGCTGGCCTAGCCCTTCGCGCGGCTTCGGGGTGGTGGAACAGTGGGGCATGCTCTCGCCGCCCGTTCGGCGTCCGCACCCGCACCCACCGCTCCACTCCTGTCCCGCAAGGAAGGCCCGAGACCCATGGCTTTGCATTCCGGCCGGATGCCGCGCGGCGACGCCGCGGCCCGGAGTGGAAACCCCTTTGCGACCGTCGCGAACCCGGCTCTCGCCCAGCAGGTCGCGCCGCCGATGCACGCGCTCGCCGAGGACCCCGTCCCCGCCGACGTCGCCTACCAACTCGTCCACGATGAGCTGCTGCTCGACGGCCGTTCCCGGCTCAACCTGGCGACCTTCGTCACGACCTGGATGGAGCCGCAGGCCGGGCGGCTGATGTACGAGAGCCTCGACAAGAACATGATCGACAAGGATGAGTACCCGCAGACCGCCGAGATCGAGCGGCGCTGCGTCAACATCCTGGCCGATCTGTGGCACGCGCCCGACCCGACCGACGTGATCGGCTGCTCCACCACCGGGTCCAGCGAGGCCGGGATGCTCGCGGGGCTGGCGCTCAAGCGCCGCTGGGCAGCCCGGCAGCCGGCCGGCGGCACGGCCCGGCCCAACCTGGTCATGGGCGTCAACGTGCAGGTCTGCTGGGAGAAATTCTGCAACTACTGGGACGTCGAGCCGAGGATGGCGCCACTGGAAGGCGACCGGCTGCACCTGGGCGCCGACCAGGCAGTGGCCCTGTGCGACGAGAACACCATCGGCGTGGTCGCGATACTCGGCTCCACCTACGACGGCAGCTACGAGCCGGTCGCGGAGATCGCCGCCGCCCTGGACGACCTGCAGAGGCGCACCGGCTGGGACATCCCGGTGCACGTCGACGGCGCGTCCGGCGCGATGATCGCCCCGTTCCTCGACGCCGACCTCGAGTGGGACTTCCGCCTCGACCGGGTCGCGTCGATCAACACCTCCGGGCACAAGTACGGCCTCGTCTATCCCGGCGTCGGCTGGGTCCTCTGGCGCTCACGCAGCGCCCTGCCCGAAGACTTGATCTTCAACGTCAGCTACCTGGGCGGCGACATGCCCACCTTTGCGCTCAACTTCTCCCGCCCCGGCGCCGAGGTGATCGCGCAGTACTACACGTTCTTCCGGCTCGGCCGGGCGGGCTTCCGCGCCGTGCAGCAGGCCGCCCGCGACGTCGCCGTGCACCTGGCCGCCGGCATCGAGGCGACCGGGGCGTTCCGCCTGATCAGCCGGGGCGACCAGGTGCCCGCGTTCGCCTTCACCACGGCCGCCGGCGTCACCGCGTTCGACGTCTTCGACGTGTCCCGGCGCCTCCGCGAGCGAGGCTGGCTGGTTCCGGCGTACACGTTTCCCGCGAACCGCACCGACCTGAGCGTCCTGCGCATCGTGGTCCGCAACGGCTTCTCCCACGACCTGGCCGACCTGCTGCTCGACGACCTGCGCCGGCTGCTGCCCGAGTTGCAGGCCGGCGCGCCCACCCACCAGCCCAACGTGTTCCACCACTGAGGGGCGTGACGCGTTCCCCCGGAGCCGAGTGGACCGCTCGACAACGAGGCCACTCTTGTGCGCTTACGCCTGGGGGGATGTCGTCACGCCCACCCCGTTGTGAACGGAAAAAGTGGGTCGTCGCCGGGCGGCGACACGCCCAACACCGGCACAGAACGGAAAGTGTTCCTGGCGAAGAGGGCGGGGGCCGCCGGCCCCGCGGTCAACCGAGCTTGCGAGCCAGGTTTTCGTCCAAGGCGTTCATGAACTCGTCGGTGGACAGCCACGGGGCGTCCCGAGAGATGAGCAGCGCCAGGTCCTTCGTCATCTGGCCGCCCTCGACCGTCTCGATGCAGGTGCGCTCCACCGTCTCGGCGAACTCGGTCACCGCGGGCGCCTCGTCGAGCAGGCCGCGGTGCTTGAGGCCGCCGGTCCAGGCGAAGATCGAGGCGATCGGGTTGGTCGAGGTCTTCTCGCCCTTCTGCCACTGCCGGTAGTGGCGGGTGACCGTGCCGTGCGCGGCCTCCGCCTCGACGGTCCGGCCGTCGGGGGTCATCAGCACCGAGGTCATCAGGCCGAGCGAGCCGAAGCCCTGGGCGACCGTGTCGGACTGCACGTCACCGTCGTAGTTCTTGCACGCCCAGACATAGCCGCCCTCCCACTTGAGCGCGGCCGCGACCATGTCGTCGATCAGCCGGTGCTCGTAGGTCAGCCCGGCCGCCGCGAAGTCCTCGGCGAACTCGGACTCGAAGATCTCGGCGAACAGGTCCTTGAACCGCCCGTCGTACGCCTTGAGGATCGTGTTCTTCGTGGAGAGGTAGACCGGGTAGTGCCGGGCCAGCCCGTACCGGAAGGAGGCCCGCGCGAAGTCGCGGATCGAGTCGTCGTAGTTGTACATGCCCATCGCCACGCCGCCGGCCGGATAGTCCGCGACGAGGAACTCCATCGGGGCGGATCCGTCCTCGGGGGTGAAGGTCATGGTGACCTTGCCGGCCTTGGGCACCACGAAGTCGGTGGCCTTGTACTGATCGCCGTGCGCGTGCCGGCCGATGATGATCGGCTTGGTCCAGCCCGGCACCAGCCGGGGCACGTTCGACATGATGATCGGCTCGCGGAACACGACGCCGCCCAGGATGTTGCGGATCGTCCCGTTCGGCGATCGCCACATCTTCTTCAGGCCGAACTCATCGACCCGGGCCTCGTCCGGGGTGATCGTGGCGCATTTCACGCCGACGCCGTGCCGTTTGATGGCGTTGGCCGCGTCGATCGTCACCTGGTCGTCGGTTTCGTCGCGGTGCTGGATCGACAGGTCGTAGTACTCGAGGTTGACGTCGAGATAGGGCAGGATCAGCTGCTCTCGGATCTGCTTCCAGATGATCCTGGTCATCTCGTCGCCGTCGAGCTCCACGACCGGGTTTGTGACCTTGATTTTCGCCATCGGCCGGCGCTCCTCTCCCGAAACAAGGGCTTAGCAGTACGAGCGTACTGCCCACCGTCTGAAGATCGCCGCCCGACCCCGACCGCGGCACGCAAAAGGGCCGGGACCCCGCGGTCCCGGCCCTTTCAACGCCGATCAGAGGCCGGCGACGTCCGCCTGCTTGGCGCGGACCGCCTCGGCGGCCTCCTTCAGGCCGGCCAGCTCCGTGGCGGTCAGCTCGTCCTCGACGACCTTCTTGATGCCCTCGGCGCCGACCTCGGCCTCGACGCCCAGGTACACGCCGGAGATGCCGTACTGGCCGTCGACCCAGGCGCAGACCGGCAGGACCACGCCGGAGTCCTCGGCGACCGCCTTGGCCATCCGGGCCGCGGCGGCCGACGGGGCGTAGTAGGCCGAACCGGTCTTGAGCAGCGCGACCACCTCGGCGCCGCCGTTGCGGGTCCGGACCACCAGCTCCTCGATCTTGTCGGCGGGCAGCAGGTCGGACAGCGGCTTGCCGTCGACGGTGCAACGCGACGGGACCGGGACCATCGTGTCGCCGTGCGAGCCGAGGGTCAGCGCCTTGACGCTCTTGACCGGAACCTCGAGGGTCTCGGCGATCGAGTTGGTGAAGCGGGCCGTGTCGAGCACGCCGGCCTGGCCGAAGACCCGGTTGCGCGGGAACTGCGTGGCGATCTGGGTCAGCGCGGTCATCTCGTCGACCGGGTTGGAGACGACGATGACCACGGCGTTGGGCGCGTACTTCGCGACGTTCTCCGCGACCTGGCGCACGATCTTGGCGTTGACCTCGAGGAGGTCCATCCGGCTCATGCCGGGCTTACGCGCCAGGCCCGCGGTGATCACCACGACGTCCGAGCCCTCGATCGCCTCGTAGCCCTCGCCGGCCGGCCCCGTCGTGACGCCGACGACCTTGGTCTCGAAGCCCTCGATCGGCCGGGACTGGTTGAGGTCGAGGGCGAGGCCGGCCGGCTTGCCGTCGATAATGTCGGTGAGCACCACCGTGTCGAAGATGTCGTACTCCGCCAGGCGCTGCGCTGTCGTCGAACCGTAGAAACCGGCGCCGACGACGGTTACCTTCTTGCCCATAGCTCTTCCACTCCCAGTCTCCGGGACGATTTTCCGGACCGTATCAAGCAGTTGACGACGTACTACCGGCTGGCCCGCCGGGCGGGAGGTAAACCACTCCTCCGCGGGTCGAATCAGTGGTAAAAGTGCCGGGTGCCGGTCAGGTAGACGGTCAGGCCGGCCTTCTCCGCCGCCTCGATCACCACGTTGTCCCGGATCGAGCCGCCGGGCTGCACGACCGCCCTGATCCCGGCCGCGATCAGCACCTCGAGCCCGTCCGGGAACGGGAAGAACGCGTCGGAGGCGGCGACGCTGCCCTTTGCCCGGTCGGCGCCGGCCCGGTTCACCGCGAGCTGCGCCGAGTCGACCCGGTTGACCTGGCCCATACCGACGCCGACGGTCGCGCCGTCGTGTGCCAGCAGGATCGCGTTGCTCTTCACGCTGCGGATCGCCCGCCAGGCGAACGCCAGGTCGGCGAGGTCCTCGGCGGACGCGGGCTCACCGGTCGCGAGCGTCCACGCCGCGGGGTCGTCGCCGGGCGCGTCGATCCGGTCGGCCGTCTGTACCAGCACGCCGCCGCCGACCTGCTTGATCTCCGCGGGCGGCGGGTTCCAGGCCGGGGCGACCAGCACGCGCAGCTTCTTCTTGGCCCGGAAGGTCGCAAGCGCCGCGTCCTCGTAGGACGGCGCGACGATCACCTCGGTGAGGATGCCGTCGAGCTGCCTGGCCATCGCCGCGGTCACCTCGCGGTTGACCGCGATCACCCCTCCGTACGCCGAGACCGGGTCGCAGTCGTTGGCCTTGCGGTGCGCCTCGGCGACGTCGGCGCCGACCGCGATGCCGCACGGGTTGGCGTGTTTGATGATCGCCACGCACGGCTCGGTGAAGTCGTTGACACTGCGCCAGGCTGCGTCCGCGTCGACGTAGTTGTTGAACGACAGCTCACCGCCGTGCACCAGCTCGGCCTGGGCCAGCCCGGCCGGCGTGTTCGGGTCGGTGTAGAGCGCGGCCCGCTGATGCGGGTTCTCGCCGTAGCGCAGCGCGCTTTCCCGTTTCAGCGCCAGGCCCGCGAACTCCGGCCACTCGGACGGCGCCAGCGTGGTCGCGCACCAGTTCGCCACGGCCACGTCGTACTCCGCGATGTCGGCGAAGGCGCGAGCCGCGAGCCGCTTGCGCTGCGTCAGCGTGAAACCGCCGCTCGCCAGGGCCTCCACCACCAGCGGGTACGCCGCCACCGCCGTCACCACCGCCACCGAAGGGTGGTTCTTGGCCGCCGCGCGGACCATCGCCGGGCCACCGATGTCGATCTGCTCGACGCACTCGTCGACGCTCGCGCCCGAGGCCACCGTCTCGGTGAACGGGTAAAGGTTGCTCACCAGCAGGTCGAACGGCTCGATCTCGAGCTCGCGCAGCTGCTGCTCGTGCGCCGGCAGCCGCAGGTCGGCGAGCAGGCCCGCGTGCACCCGGGGGTGCAGCGTCTTGACCCGGCCGTGCAGGCACTCCGGGAAGCCGGTCAGCTCCTCGACCCGGGTCACCGGAACGCCGGCAGCCTCGAGGTTCGACCCGGTCGAGCCGGTCGAGACGATCTGCACCCCGGCGCCGTGCAGCGCTCGGGCCAGCTCGACGAGGCCGGTCTTGTCGTAGACGCTCAGCAGCGCCCGCTTGATCGGGCGACGCCCCTCATCGGCGGAGGCACTCATGGGATACGTACCTTTCTGTCCTTGACGGTCCAGCCCTCGCGGACCAGGCGGCCGACGCACTCGACCAGTTGGGCCCGCTCGGCCACCTTGATCCGCTCTGTGAGCGTCTCCTCGGTGTCGTCGTCGAGCACGCCGACGGCGACCTGGGCGATGATCGGGCCGGTGTCGACGCCGGCGTCGACGAAGAAGAGGGTCGCCCCGGCGATCTTGACGCCGTAGGCGAGCGCGTCTCGCGGGCCGTGAATGCCCGGGAACGACGGCAGCAGCGCGTTGTGCGTGTTGATGTAACGATCGCCGAACGCGCCCAGGAACGCCGGACCGACCAGCTTGAGGAAGCCGGCCGAGATGACCAGGTCGGGCTTGTGCTCGGCGACGTGGCCGGCGAGGGCCACATCCCAGTCGTCGCGGGTCTCGTATGCCTTCACCGGGTCGACGAAGGTCGCAATGCCGGCGGCCGCGGCCCGGTCGAGGCCGGCGATGCCACCGCGGTCGGCGCCGACCGCCACGACCCGGGCGCCGTAGGCGGGGTCGGCGGACGCGTCGAGCAGTGCCTGCAGGTTGCTGCCCGAGCCGGAGACGAGGACGACCAGGCGGGCGGGCGCGGGGTCGGTCACCCGAGAACCCTATCTCCACCGGCCCGTGCCACCCACCGCGGGTGACCAGGCGGGTCAGCTTTTCGGGGCCGGGCCGAGGATGCGGCAGGCGGTCGCGCCGAGCGCTGCGGACACGGCGACCACCGCGGTAGCGACCAGGCCCACCTGCCACGGGTCGGGGCCGATCACGGCCATCCGGCCGTCGCCGAGCGAGCCGCCGGAGACCTCGGCGAGCAGGCCGAGCACGAGCCCGGCGACCGGGCCGGCCAACGCGGCGCCGCCGAGCAGCACCGTCCAGGGCGGATCCGCCGGTTCCGGCGTGTCGCCCGCGCGCGGCTTGGCCGACGGGGTCGCGGTGTCCCGGCCCATCCGCAGCGTGCACAGCCAGCCGGCGGCGAGCCCGGCCAGCACCGGAATCGCCAGCAGGGCGGCGCCGGCCGCGCCCATCGGACCGTTCGGCAGGCCGGCCAGCAGCGGGAGGGTGGGCAGCGGGCCGAGGGTCACGTCGGTGAGCCGCACCACCGAGCCGGCGCCGAGCGCGAAGCCAGGGCCGAGCAGGTACGCCGCCGACCAGATCACGCCGTTCGCCCCGTACGCCAGGCTGACCAGGGTGATGCCCGCCTGGCCGGCCACGCCGGTTCGGTACGCGGAGATCATGTCGGCGGCCTGGCCGCCGCCGACCGCCACCGACAAGCCACCGGCCGCCGCGCCGGCGGCGAGGATGAACAGGGCCGCGACCATGCCGGTGCGGATGCCGTGCCGCAGCGGCCGGGGCATCCGGCGCGCCAGCGTGCTGAGCGCGTCGGTGCCGCGCAACGAGCCGATCAGCGCGCCGGCGAGGCCGATGAGGAAGAAGTTCACGGCGGCGTGCCCGGCGGAGGCCTGCGTGCCTCGGCCGGCGACCGCGAGTCCGGCGATCGAGCCGAGCAACGAGTACCCCAGGGCGATCGCGAACGCCACCAGCAGCGCGTCGCCCACCGAGCCCGACCGGCGAGCGCCGATCGCCCGCGTGACGTGCAGGCCGGCCCGGTTGAGCCGCCAGCCGATCAGGAGCGTGAGCAGCAGCGGCGCCAGAGCGAGCGAGCCGAGCGAGGTGCCGATCGGCACGCCGTGGCCGAGCAGCCAGCCGGCCAGCCCGGCGTGCGCCGCGCCGCCGAGACCGCCGGCGCCCTCGAACGTGCGAGCCAGGCCGATCACCGCGGCGACCGGAAGGTAGGAGAGCAGGGCCGCCCACAGTGTGGCGAAGGCGGCCGCGACCGGCAGCGGGGCGCGGCGTCGGGGCCTCGGCGGCGGACGCCGGCCGGGCAGCTTGACCGTCTCGCGCCGGCCGAGCACCCGGTCGTCGACGAGCACCGTCGGCTGGTCGGCGCCCTCGGTCCGAGCCCGGCGGTCGACCGGCTCGGTCGGCCGGTCTACGCCCTCGGCCGGAGCCCGGCGGTCGACCGGCTCGGTCGGCCGGTCTACGGCCTCGGAGCGCGCCCGGCTCGCCGCGCGGTCGAGCGGAACCGTCTCGCGGGCGGCGACCTGCGCCGCCTCGGCGACCGCGAACGGGTCGTCCGAGTCGTCGGAGGGGTCGGATGTGCTCGGCATCGCCGACTACTTTTCCACGCCGGAGGGCTCCCGGCGACGCAGATACGGCGGCGCGCCGCCAAACGGGTCGTGCGGGTCCCGAGAGCGGCGCGCCATCCGTACGCGTGACAAATCAGCTCATGACCTCGCGCATGAGCCGCGCGGTCTCGCTCGGGGTCTTGCCGACCTTGACTCCGACGGCCTCCAGGGCCACCTTCTTGGCGTCGGCGGTGCCCGCCGAGCCCGAGATGATCGCGCCGGCGTGACCCATCGTCTTGCCGGCCGGCGCCGTGAAGCCGGCGATGTAGCCGACCACCGGCTTGGTGACGTGCGCCTTGATGAACTCGGCGGCCCGCTCCTCGGCGTCGCCGCCGATCTCGCCGATCATGACGATCGCGTCGGTGTCGGGGTCGTCCTGGAAGGCCCGCAGCGCGTCGATGTGAGTGGTGCCGATGATCGGGTCGCCGCCGATGCCGACGCAGGTGGAGAAGCCGATGTCGCGCAGCTCGAACATCATCTGGTAGGTCAGCGTGCCGCTCTTGCTGACCAGGCCGATCCGGCCGGCCGGGGTGATGTCGGCCGGGATGATGCCGGCGTTCGAGGCGCCCGGCGAGGCGATGCCCGGGCAGTTCGGGCCGATGATCCGGGTCTTCTCGCCCCGGGCGAGGTTGTACGCCCAGAAGGAGGCCGAGTCCTGCACCGGCACGCCCTCGGTGATCACCACGGCGAGCGGGATCTCGGCGTCGATCGCCTCGATGACCGCCGACTTGGTGCCCGCCGGCGGGACGAAGATGACCGACACGTCCGCGCCGGTCTCCTTCATCGCCTCGGCGACGGTCGCGAAGACGGGCAGCTCGACGCCGTCGAAGTCCACTTTGGTGCCGGCCTTGCGCGGGTTGGTGCCGCCGACCACGTTCGTGCCCGCGGCGAGCATCCGGCGGGTGTGCTTGGAACCCTCCGAGCCGGTCATGCCCTGGACGATGACCTTGGAGTCCTTGGTGAGCCAGATAGCCATGTCGTCACTTCCCCGCAGCCGCGAGCTCGGCGGCGCGCTCGGCCGCTCCGTCCATCGTGTCCACCCGCTCGACCAGCGGGTTGTTGGCGCCGTCGAGGATGGCCCGGCCGGCCTCGGCGTTGTTTCCGTCGAGGCGTACCACGAGCGGCTTGGTGACCGTCTCGCCGCGCTCGTTGAGCAGGGCCAGGGCCTGGACGATGCCGTTCGCGACGGCGTCGCAGGCGGTGATGCCGCCGAAGACGTTCACGAAGACCGACTTCACCGACGGGTCGGAGAGGACGACCTCGAGACCGTTGGCCATCACCTGTGCGCTCGCGCCGCCGCCGATGTCCAGGAAGTTCGCCGACTTCACGCCGCCGTGCGCCTCGCCCGCGTACGCCACCACGTCGAGCGTGGACATGACCAGGCCGGCGCCGTTGCCGATGATGCCGACCTCGCCGTCGAGCTTGACGTAGTTGAGGTTCTTGGCCTTGGCCGCCTGCTCCAGCGGGTCGACCGCGGACTGGTCCACCAGCGCCTCGTGGTCGGGGTGCCGGAACGACGCGTTCTCGTCCAGCGTGATCTTGGCGTCCAGTAGGAGCACCCGGCCGTCGTCGACCTTGGCGAGCGGGTTGACCTCGACCAGCGTGGCGTCCTCGGCGACGAACGCCTGCCACAGCTTGACCGCGATGTCGACGATCTGCTCGGTGACCTCGGCCGGGTACTGAGCCGCGGCGACGATCTCGCGGGCCTTGGCCTCGTCGACGCCCTTACTGGCGTCGATCGCGATCTTGGCGACCCGGTCCGGCTGCTCCTCGGCGACAATCTCGATCTCCATGCCGCCGGCGACGCTGGCGATGCAGAGGAACGTGCGGTTGGCGCGGTCGAGCAGGTAGGAGAGGTAGTACTCCTCGACGATGTCCGCGGTCTCGGCCAGCATCACCTTGTGGACCGTGTGTCCCTTGATGTCCATGCCGAGGATGTCGGTCGCCCGGGCCTGCGCCTCGTCGGCGTCCACAGCCAGCTTGACGCCGCCCGCCTTGCCCCGGCCGCCGACCTTGACCTGCGCCTTGACGACGACCTTGCCACCCAGCCGCTCGGCGATCGCGCGCGCCTCCTGCGGGGTCTCGGCGACGCCGCCGCCCAGCACGGGCAGCCCGTGCCGTTCGAACAGGTCGCGCCCCTGATACTCGAACAGGTCCACGTGTCTCCTTTCGCTCGCGACGCCAAGCGCCGGCAAGCCGCACCATTTGCGTCCCGACCTGTGTGCGCGGCGGGGCGCTGAGGCGCCGCCAGCGTGAAGAATGTCCGGCCTCCCCCGATCCGGGAGGGGCCCTCATTCGCAGAGTAGCGACCGGATCGGGCACCCCGTAGCCGCGGGTGCGCGGTGTGCAAGACCGCACACCCGGGGTGCGCACGGCGAGCGGTACTCCTCGGGCCGACGGGACGCCCGTGGCGGAAAAAGTCGGCAGGAGTCGCGTAACCCACCCTGAAGGGCGTCGTTGAGAGTGATGTCGGAGCGCTGAGCGAGCCGATGCGAGACGGCCGATGCCCTGTCGGTCGAGGGGTGGCGGCGGGGCATCGTGCATGAGAGGCCGGACGTGTGAGGGGTGCGTCCGGCCTCTCCCCTTGCCCTGCCCGACGTGCCGTCCGGTAAAAGGGCAGGTCAGGCCACGGATTCCGGGACATTGGCGCGTACCCATTCGATGATGGATGCGGTGGTGGCGCCGGGCGTGAAAATCCTGGCGACGCCGAGCGTTTCCAATTCCGCGATGTCATCGGCCGGAATGATGCCGCCGCCGAATACCACGATGTCGCTCGCGTCACGAGACGCCAGGAGTTCGATAACGCGGCGGAACAGCGTCATGTGCGCCCCGGAGAGAACCGACAAGCCGATCGCCTGGGCGTCCTCCTGAATAGCCGTCTCGACGATCTGCTCCGGCGTCTGGTGCAGGCCGGTGTAGACGACCTCCATGCCGGCGTCACGCAGGGCGCGAGCGACCACCTTGGCACCGCGATCGTGGCCGTCCAGGCCAGGTTTCGCCACCACGACCCTGATCCGTGCTTGCATGCTGACCCCTCCGAGCCATCGGCGCCGTTGCCACCTGAACGAACGGTAACCCCCGACGCGGGCCAGAGGTGACCGACTCGGTGAATCGTAGATCACACCCGGTAACTACAAATGCATTCAGAGTGATCTGACTTTCCGTTTCTGTGCCAATCACGGAGAGTGCGCAACGACCACCCCCGAAAAAGGTAACGAATTCGGACATTCACTCCGCAATGCGGATCGGGAACTGTCAGGGAATTGGCGCTGCGACTTGTGACGCGGCTTCCGTTTCGTTACCGTGGCCCACGGCTGCCAAGAGGTTAACCCCGATCCGGCAGCCCGGTCGGGCGCCGTTCACCTGGTTTCCTCAGGTTGCGGAGACCGCCGCCGCAATGCCACCGACGGAGGGTTGTTCGTGCGCCAGCGCTTGTCGTCTGAGCCCGATCGTTATCGCGGCCGCCGCCGCGTACCCACCCCTCCGCGCAGCCGCTACGCCGTGGTCGTCACGTCGGCCTTCGTCGGCGCCGGTGTGGTCGCGCTCGGCGCGGCGTCGAACCTGCCCGACGCCAAGGCGGTCAGCCCCGACATTCTGAAGGGCCTGGAGAGCGCCCACGTCACCTCCGACGCGCTCGCCAACCGCTCCACCGCCGACCACGCAGCCTCTCGCGGCCAGACCCGTGGCACCGTCAGCAAGACCAAGGTCAGCGCCGACGAGGCCGCCAACGACGTGTGGCTGCTTCCGCTCGACGACTACACCTTCACCTCTCCCTTCGGCGTTCGCTGGGGCAAGCTGCACGCGGGCATCGACCTGGCCGACCCCGAGGGCACGCCGTACAAGTCGATCCACGCCGGCACGGTGACCCAGGCGGGGTACATGGGCGGTTACGGCTACTCGATCACGGTGAAGAACCCGGACGGCACCGAGGTCGTCTACGCACACTCCCGCAGGCTGCTGGTGAGTGTGGGCGACACGGTCAAGGCCGGTCAGGTCCTCGGCGAGGTCGGCGACACCGGCGCGTCGTACGGCACGCACCTGCACCTCGAGATCCACGTCAACGGCCAGCTGACTGACCCGGTTCCGTTCCTGCGCGCGCGCGGTGTCGACATTCAGCTGCAGGTCGAGTCGGTCTACGCCGGCATGGCCGCCGCTTCCTCCTGATCTTTCCTTTCCCTCCCGCCCGGTTGCAAGTGGGTTTACCTTGCCGCCGCGGGTCTCGCGCGGCTCAGGCGCCCCGGAAACAGGCCGACAGGAAGATGTCTGCCCGTCATCCGTAAGCCTGGGAGGGCCACGCCGCGTGTCGCGCCAAGCCGAACTCCGTGCCGCCGGACGCCACCGCCACGAACGGATCCGCCGGCACCGGGCCGGCCTGACACCACCTGTCGGCGGTGCGCCTAGCCGCACCACGGTGCTGACCGCCGCCCTCGGCGCCGCCCCGGTCACCGGTGTAGGCGTGGCCGGTGGATCCGCCGCGGCCGCCGCCGAGCGGCACGCCCAGATACCGAACGCCGCCACGCTCGCCGACCTGCCACCGCCGGCCGCCCAACCACAGGCCTGGCAACCCCAGGCCAGCCTCGACCCGCTCGACGCGCCACTGCCCGCCCACGTGCCGGCCGGCTTCTCCGCCGTCGCGGTGAAGCGGAAACCACGCACGCCGCTGCCCGCCCACGTGCCGGCAGACTTCTCCGCCGTCGCGGTGAAGCGGAAACCACGCACGCCGCCGGCCACCGCCGCGTGGGTCAACCCGAATCCGACGGCCGCGGTCACCTCGTGCTTCGGCCCGCGCTGGGGCCGCATGCACGAGGGCGTGGATCTGGCCGCACCCGACGGCGCCCCGATCCTGGCGGCCGGCGCGGGCACCGTCGTGCGGGCCGGACCGGCCGAGGGATACGGAAACGCGGTGCTGATCGACCACGGCGACGGATTCCTCACCCATTACGGCCACCTCTCGCGGATCGCCGTGCGGGTCGGTGAGCACGTCGCGGCCGGCCAGCAGATCGGCGACGAAGGCTCCACCGGCCACTCCACCGGGCCGCACCTGCATTTCGAAGTGCACCAGGGCCACTACAAGAACCCGATCGAGCCGACCGCGTGGATGCGCCAGCACGGCGTCAACATCCCCGGCTGCGGCGCGCCCTAGATCTTCTCGATCGGGGCGTGGCGCAGGACCAGCCACATCACCTGGTCGCCGAAGTCGATCTGGGCTCGCGCGCCCGGGCCGTGGCCCTCGACGGTCACCACCCGACCCAACCCGTACCGCTGGTGGTTGACCCGGTCGCCGGCCGAGACCTTCGGCGTCTGCGGCAGCTCGCTGGCGGTGGCGAGCTTGCTGCCGTCGATGCCGAGGCGGCCGGCCAGTTGCTGCGCCTTGGGCGTGCCGCCGGCGAAGCCGCCGCCGCGCGCCCGGTCGCCGCCACCCCGACCACCCACGCCGCCGCCCGTGCCCGACCACGACGTGTACGACCCGGCCGTGCGCTCCCAGCGGATCAGCTCGGGCGGGAGCTCGTCGGTGAAGCGCGACGGTGGGTTGTACTGCGGCTGGCCCCACGCGGCCCGGGTCACCGCACGCGACAGGTAGAGCCGCTGGCGGGCACGGGTGATGCCGACGTAGGCGAGCCGGCGCTCCTCCTCGAGCTCGGCGTTGTCGCCGAGCGCCCGCATGTGCGGGAAGACGCCGTCCTCCAGGCCGGTCAGGAAGACCACCGGGAACTCCAGGCCCTTCGCCGTGTGCAGCGTCATCAGCGTGACCACGCCCTGGTGGTCGGGATCGTCGTCGGGCACCTGATCGGCGTCGGCGACCAGCGCGACCTGCTCCAGGAAGCCCGCCAGCGTGGCCACCGGGGGCGCGGCCGGCTCGGTCCCCTCGGCGGGCTCGGTCCCCTCGGCGGGCTCGGCCTCCTGAGCCTGGGCCTCGACGCGCTCCGTGTACTCCCGGGCAACGCTCACCAGCTCCTGCATGTTTTCCACCCGGCCCTGGTCCTGCGGGTCGAGGCTCTCCTCCAACTCGGCGAGCAGGCCGCTGCGCTGCAGCACCGCCTCGAGCACCTCCTCGGGAGGCGCGGAACGCGACAGCTCCCGCAGGTCGTCGAGGAGCTGCACGAAATCGCCGATGCTGTTGGCGGCGCGCGTCGAGATGCCCGGCGCGTCCTTGGCGTGCCGCAGCGCCTGGCCGAACGAGATGCGGTCGCGGGCGGACAGCGCCTCGACGCAGGCCTCGGCCCGGTCGCCGATGCCGCGGCGCGGCGTGTTGAGCACCCGCCGGATGCTCACCGTGTCGTCGTCGTTGACCACGGCGCGCAGGTAGGCCAGCGCGTCGCGCACCTCCTTGCGCTCGTAGAAGCGCACCCCGCCGACCACCTTGTAGGGCAGGCCGACCCGGATGAACACCTCCTCGAAGACACGGGACTGCGCGTTGGTGCGGTAGAAGACGGCCACGTCGCCGGGGCGCACCCCCTCGCGGTCGCCGAGCCGGTCGATCTCGCGCGCCACCCAGTCGGCCTCGGCGTGCTCGGTGTCGGCGACGTAGCCGACGATCTGCTCGCCGGCGCCCTGGTCGCTCCAGAGCCGCTTGGGCTTGCGAGAGGTGTTGCGGTCGATCACCGCGTTGGCCGCGGAGAGGATCGTCTGGGTGGAGCGGTAGTTCTGCTCCAGCAGGATCGTGCGCGCGTCGGGGTAGTCGCGCTCGAACTCCAGGATGTTGCGGATCGTGGCACCGCGGAACGCGTAGATGGACTGGTCGGCGTCGCCCACCACGCACAGCTCGCCCGGTGGCAGGTCCCCCGGCCCCGACCGCTCCCCCACCAGCTCCTTGACCAGCGTGTATTGGGCGTGGTTGGTGTCCTGGTACTCATCGACCAGCACGTGCCGGAAACGCCGCCGGTACGCCTCGGCGACGTGCGGATGCGACTGCAGCAGGTGCACGGTCGCCATGATGATGTCGTCGAAGTCGAGCGCGTGCGCCTCCCGCAGGCGGCGCTGGTAGAGCTCGTACGCCTCGGCGACGGCCCGCTCGTTGGGCCCCTTGGCCCGGTCCTTGAACTCTTCGGGCTCGACCAGCTCGTTTTTCAGGTTCGACACCTGCGCGGCCAGGCCACGCGCCGTATAGCGTTTCGGGTCGAGGTCGAGCTCGCGGGCGACGAGCTGCATGAGCCGGCGCGAGTCGTCGGCGTCGTAGATCGAGAACGTGCTCTTCATCCCCGCGTGCTCGTGCTCGGCGCGCAGGATGCGCACACAAGCGGAGTGGAACGTCGACACCCACATCAGCCGGGCACGCGGCCCGACCAGGTGGGCGACCCGCTCCTTCATCTCGCCGGCGGCCTTGTTGGTGAAGGTGATCGCGATGATCTCGCCGGGGTGCACGTCGCGCTCGGCCAGCAGGTAGGCGATCCGGTGGGTCAACACCCGGGTCTTGCCCGAGCCCGCACCGGCCACGATGAGCAGCGGAGAGCCCGCGTGCGTGACGGCGTCGCGCTGCGGCCCGTTGAGGCCGGTCAGCAGCGCCTCGGGGTCGAGACGCCGCGCCGGCCCGCCCCTCGCCGGCCGCTCGCCGGCAGGAGGGCCCTGGGTCGGCGCGGGCGCGCCCGACTCGCGGACGGCGGGCATCGCGAAGAGGGCGCGGTTGGGGGGTTCTGAGGAAGATGGCATCGCGGGGACAAGTCTAGGCCGACCCCCCGACAAGAAATCCCCGTGCGGGCCCGGCGAGCCGCCGCCCGCGAGGCCGGAATCCATCGTCACGCCGGGCGATTCGATCTGCTTCAATCAGCGCATGGGGATCGATCCGCCGGGGGCGGCGAAGGACGACGCGGTGATCCCGGCCCAGCGCGCGCCGACCCACGACTCCCCGCCACCCGCATCCGTTGCTCCCGTACCCGTTCTGTCCGCATCTCTGCCGCCCGGGTCCCCGAAGCCGCGCCTGGCGCGCCGCGTCGCCGCGTCCCTGGCCCTGATGGGAATGCTCGCGGCCGTCGTCGCGACCGTGGTCGAGACGGCTCCCAAGTCGACCGGCACCTTCGCGCGCGCCGCCGCCGCGGCAGCTCCGGTGATCCCGCTGACGCCCTACGAGCAGGCGACCAAGTCGCTCGATGAGCAGGCGGCGGCGATCATGCGCGGCGACCGGGCGGGCTGGCTGGCGGCCGTCGACCCGCGCAAGCCCGCGCTGCGCAAGCACTACCAGGACCTGTACGCGACGCTGCAGGCGCTGCACGTCACCCATCTCGAGTACCGCCCCGGCTACGTGTCAGCCACCCACGGGACCGTCGTGGTGGACTCCCAGATGGCGTACTGCCTCAGCGCCGACACCTGCCCGCCGTACGTGGCCGATAGCCACGCCGGGCCGCCCCGGCTCGCCCAGCGGATCACCCTGCGGCTCGACGGCGCCCGCTTCGTGATCACCAAATTGGACGACGCCTACTATCCCAACGATCTGCAGCCGATGCCGTGGGAGGCCGGGGACCTGGTCTTCGCCCAGGGCCGGCGGGTCACCGTCGGTGCGCCACGGTCGCTGGCGAAACAGCTGCCCAGGGTGCTTGCCGTGGCGGACAAGGCAGCGCTGGTCGACGACCGGTTCGCGACCTACATGGACAACCCGCAGCAGCGGTACCGGATCTTCCTGGCCACCGACGCGACCTGGAAGAACTGGTACGGCGGGGAGAACGCCAGCTACAGCGTGGCGTACACGGTCTCGCTAAACGACGCCGGCAGTGACGTAGTGCTAAAAATGTCCCAATTGGCCGGCGACGCCCAGGAGCTGAAGGTCGTCATCCAGCACGAGATGGCGCACGTGGCGACGCTCAGCAACCTCACCACCAGCGACCAGCACGATGAGTGGCTGATGGAGGGCGTTGCCGACTACATCGGGTGGTTGCCGCAGCACACCCGCTCGGACTGGAACTTCCCGGCGATCCGCGTCGCCTTCAACGGCAGCCACCCGCCCAAATCCATGGTGCGGGCCGAACTGCCCGACAACGCCTCCGCCCGCGCGGTCGCCACGTACTACGGCACCGGCCACTTCGCCGTAGAGTGCCTGGTCACGAAGTACGGCGAAGCCAAGGCGATGACGTTCGTCCGGCTCAAGCTCCGGCTCGGCGATTCGCTGGACACGGCGGCCGCCGGCGCCTTCGGCACCCGCTTCGCCCCGGTCGACAAGACCTGCGTCGCCTGGATGCGACAGAACGCCCGGTAATCCCGCACGGTGCCCCCGTCACGCTCAGTGAAACCCCCACCGCAACCGTACGCGGGCGCCGCCGGCCCGACAGCAAGGCAACCCCTGCCGGGCCGATCGGGCGGACCTGGTGCTCGACGCGACGGCCGCGTCCCACGGTTCGGGCCGTTTCCTTGCGAACCGCGGGATGCCGGGGGCATACTCGGCTCGTGATCGAGCAGGCGCGATTTTTTTACTACGGCACCGGATGCCCGGCAGCCGTAGGCCGCGTCTGAACGACGGACCTACATCAAGCCCCGGGCTTCCACGCCCGGGGCTTGATGCTGCCCGGGCCGGGTCGACCGGGGCGCAAGCACCCGAGGAGCACGACATGACCGCCGACGTGGTGGACCAGACGACCGGCGCGGGCCAGCCCCCCGCCGCGGACGAGATCCGTGCGATGCGCGAGCGGATCGACGAGATCGACCAGGCCATCATCGACCTGTGGCTGGAGCGGGCCCGCCTGTCCCAGGAGGTCGGAAAGACCCGCATGGCCAGCGGCGGCACCCGCCTGGTCCTCTCCCGCGAGCGCGAGATCGTCGAGCGTTTCCGCGAGGCCCTCGGCGCCGACGGAACCCAGGTGGCCCTCATGATCCTCAGAGCGGGCCGCGGCCCCCTCTGACCACCCCGCCCGTTACGCGTCGTCCCTTGACGGCGAGCATGCCTGCCGTCCTACAGGCCGTCCCGGGCGGCGTTTCGCAACCCGGAAACCGTTTGTCATTTCGCATCACAACCGGCAAGACGTGAACACATCTCCCCAGACGTGAACGTAGAGCTACACCCGACATCGCGACCGACTCGCCCCATAGGGGCATTTGATTCCGATTAGGACTACTTCGTGTCGGAAGTTCGAATCATCAAGCTCGCGGAGCCGTGGGCGTCACCGACTCCGGGGTCAAGCAGCCGGCGGCATCGACTGGAGTGGTCGCAGCCGCCGCAAGGGTGTCGATTTGGGGTCGGCCGGACGGATGCGCTCTACACGATCGAAGCTTTCCTCGGCACGTGTGGGCGAAATATGGCGTTTTGGACCGGGTCGGGTCCGGATGGCGGAAGGACCGCCCAGCATTTGAGCCGCCAGGCCCAATCCCCGTTGGAACAGAACGATTCGCATACGCCTCGGGCGATATAGGCACGCCTGGCTGGATTTGCGATTGAAACGAACGCATCCTTCCAGGGGTCTCACGCAACGTGACGACGTGGGGGCGGGAGGCGTCGGCGGGTGGGGTTCGTATTCGCGCGCAGCGCGGATGGCGCAACCGCTCACGCACGTCGCCGGGGGTGGCGGGCGTTTTGGACGCGCCAGCGGCCAGCTCGTCGCGCCCGGCCCTCGGCGTGAGCAGCGGTCTGTACACCCGACTAGCTACGACAGCCTGCTCTTGATCCTTGAGGTCCTCGGCGGGCCCGTCAGTAGCGGCGGATCACGTTGCGGACCTCGGCGAAGTGGCACGCGCTCGGGTGGGGGGAGCGTCGGCGCGGCTCGAGGTGGGGCTCCTGCTCGGCGCACACGTCCTGGGCCTTCCAGCAGCGCGTGCGGAAGCGGCAACCCGACGGCGGGTCCGCCGGGGACGGCACGTCACCCTCCAGAACGATCGGGTCGCGCCGGCCGCGCAGGCGGGGGTCGGGAACCGGGACGGCGGAGAGCAGGGCCTGGGTGTACGGGTGGGTCGGCTGCTCGTAGATCTCCTCGTCGTTGCCCGTTTCAACGATTTTGCCCAGGTACATCACGGCGACCCGGTCGGCGATGTGGCGGACCACCGAGAGGTCGTGGGCGATGAAGATGTACGAAAGGCCGAGCTCGTTCTGCAGGCGCTCCAGCAGGTTGATCACCTGGGCCTGGATCGAGACGTCCAATGCCGACACCGGCTCGTCGCAGACGATGATCTCGGGCTTGAGGGCCAGCGCTCGGGCGATGCCGATGCGCTGGCGCTGGCCGCCGGAGAACTGGTGCGGGTAACGGTTGATGTGGTCGGGGTTGAGGCCGACGATGTCGAGCAGTTCCCGCACCGCCCGTTCCCGCCCGGCGCGCGGCGCCGCGTCCCGGTGGATCTCGAAGGGTTCGCCGACGATGTCGCCGACCGTCATGCGCGGGTTGAGCGAGGTGTACGGATCCTGCAGCACCATCTGGATGTTGCGGCGGGCCCTGCGCAGCGCCTGCCCGCCGAGCCGTGCCATGTCCTGGCCGCGCACCTCGATCGAGCCGAGGTTCGGCCTCTCGAGGCCCACCAGCAACTTGGCCAGCGTCGACTTGCCGCAGCCCGACTCGCCGACCACGCCGAGGGTCTCGCCGCGGCGCAGCTGGAGGTCGACTCCGTCGACGGCACGGACGGCGCCGACCTTGGTCTTGAGGACGATGCCGCGGGTGATCGGGAAGTGCTTGACGAGGTTCCTGGTCTCGAGGACGACGTCAGACACCGAGAACCTCCCGGACGAAGTGGCAGCGGGCGAAGCGGTGCGGCGCGATCTGGTACGCGGGCGGCGGCGGGTCCTGGCGGCAGACGTCTCGGGCGTAGCCGCACCGGGGGTTGAACGCGCAACCGGCCGGGATGTCGGTCAGTGCGGGTGGGAGGCCGCGGATGACGTTGAGCTGCCGCCCCTTCATGTCCAGCCGCGGGATCGATTCGAGAAGCGCCTTCGTGTACGGGTGTGCCGGCCGGCCGTAGATGTCGTAGACAGGCGCCTCCTCGACGACCTTGCCGGCGTACATGACCGAGATGCGGTCGGCGACGTCCGCGACCACGCCCATGTCGTGTGTGATCAGGATCAGGCCCATGTTGCGCTGGTGCTGCAGCTCGGCGAGCAGGCCCATGATCTGCGCCTGCACGGTCACGTCGAGGGCCGTAGTGGGCTCGTCGGCGATCAGCACCTCGGGGTCCAGGGCCAGCGCCATCGCGATCATGACGCGCTGGCGCATGCCGCCCGAGAACTGGTGCGGGTAGTCATCGACCCGGCTCCGGGCGTCCGGGATCTTGACCTGGTCGAGCAGCTCGACCGACCGCCGCTTGGCCTCGTGCCGGGACGTGCCGCGATGCTTGCGGAACAACTCGCCGAGCTGGAACCCCACCGAGTAGACCGGGTTCAGCGCGGACAGCGCGTCCTGGAAGATCATGGCGATCCGGTTGGCGCGGACCTTCCTGCGCTGCTTCTCCGGCGTCTTCAGCAGATCGACGCCGCGATAGCGCACCTGGCCACCGGTCACGTAGCCGGGCGGGGTGTCGAGGATGCCCATGATCGCCTGAGCCGTCACCGACTTGCCGCAGCCCGACTCGCCGAGGATCGCGAGCGTCTCCCCTGCGGCGAGCCGGAAGCTCGCGCCGTTGACGGCCTTGGCCACCCCGTCCCGGGTGCGGAACTCGACGTGCAGGTCGTCGACGTCGAGCAGGGGCGCGCGCGGGTCGAGCCCGGGAAGGACGTCGATCTCCGCCCTGATATCGGTCACGTCGGTCACCGCAGCTTCGGGTCGAAGGCGTCGCGGACGGCGTCGCCGAGCATGATGAAGGCCAGCACGGTGACCCCCAGGAAGACCGACGGCCAGACCAGCGGCCCGGGGTTGGTCCGCACGTACGGGCCGGCGTCGGAGATGGCGATTCCCCAGCTGATTGCGTCGCCCTTCAGGCCGACGCCGAGATAGGACAGCGTGGCCTCGCTGGCGATGTTGATGCCGAGCAGGATCGTCAGCACGACGATGAACGAGGCGATCGAGTTGGGCAGGATGTGGCGGACCATGAGCCGTACCGGGCCGGCGCCGAGCATGCGGGCGGCCGCCACGTAGTCCTGGTTCTTCGAGGCGATCACCGCGGACCGCATCACCCGCGCGCCGGTCGTCCAGCCGAGCACGCCGAGCGTGACGGTCACGGCGACGACGCCCGTGTCGTGCGGCCCGGACAGCCTGCGGGCCAGCACGATCGCGCCGAGCAGGAACGGGATGCCCAGCATGATGTCGACGAAGCGGGAGAGGATCGCGTCCAGCCAGCGGCCGTAGTAACCCGCCGCGAGGCCGACGATCAGGCCGATCACGCCGGCGAGCGCGGTGGCGAAGACGCCGACGACGATCGAGTTGCGGGCGCCGTAGATCGTGCGGGCGTAGACGTCGCAGCCCTGGAAGTCGTAGCCGAAGAACGCGCTCCCGCCGGCGCCGCGGTGCGCCCGGCTGAGCGCGCACTGCCGCGGGTCGGCGGAGGTGAACAGCGACGGCCAGGCCGCCATCAGCAGGACCACCGCCACCAGGACCGCGGACACCCAGAAGATCTTGTTACGGCGCAGGTCGAGCCAGGCGTCGCCGGCGAGGCTGCGCGGCTTGCCGGAACGGTCGGGGCGCCGCGGCTCGGTCGGCACGCCACCGGGCGCCTCGACGGACGTCACGAGGTTGAAGTCACTCATAGCGGATCCTCGGGTCCAGGACGGCGTACAGCAGGTCGACGACCAGGTTCACGACCAGGAAGACGATGATCAGCACGCTGACGAAGCCGACCACGAGCGGGCCGTCCTCGGTGTGGATGCCGCGGAACAGGTTGAAGCCTACGCCCGGGATGTTGAACACCTTCTCGGTGACGATCGCCCCGGACATGAGCCCACCGATGTCGACGCCGATCAGGGTGATCACCGGGATCAGCGAGTTGCGGAGCACGTGCACGCCGATCACCCGGGCCCGCGACAACCCTTTGGCTCGAGCCGTACGCACGTAGTCGGCGCGCAGGTTTTCCGCCACCGAGGCGCGCGTGACCCGCAGCTCGGCGGCGACCACGGTGCTGGCCAGCACAAATGCCGGCAACAGAAGCTGGGTGAAGGTCGCGTTCTTCCCGGCGGTCGGCGCGAACCAACCGAGCTGGATGCCGAATACCAGCTGGGCGATCGGCGCGAGCACCACGATCGGCAGCGAGAGCAGCACCAGCGTGGCGACGAGCGTGACGTTGTCGAAGGCGCCGCCGCGACGCAGGGCGGACACGACGCCGGCGGTGACGGCGATCAGCGCCGCGATGACGATCGCCATGCCGGCCAGCCGCATGGTCAACGGCCACGCGTCGGCGAGCATGTCCCGGATGGAACGGCCGGTGAGCGACGTGCCGAAGTCGCCGGTGAGCAGGCCCTTCATGTAGTACCAGTACTGCTGCGGGAAGCTGTCGTCCAGGTGGTAGCGCTCGGTCAGGGCGGCGCGCTGGCTCGCGGTGATCGGCCGCTCGCCGACCAGCGCCTGGATCGGGTCGGTCTGGTTGGCGAACATCAGCGCGTAGACCACGAAGGTGGCGCCGAAGAAGGTCAGGACCATCTGGAGCAGGCGCCGCACGAGGTAGCGGAACATCGTTGGTGAAGCCTCTTCCGCTTCAAGTACGCCGGGCTTCGTGGGCACGCGGCGGCACGTGTGGGATCCAGAACGAGCGGTGGCGCCACGGTTTAATGCTTCCCGTGGCGCCAGCACCGTTCAAGCGGTCAGACTAGCTGGCTACTTCGATCTTGTAGATGTCCACCTTCTGGAAGAGGTCGACCGAGACGTTGCTGACCTTTTCCGAGTAGCCGTAGACGTTCTCGCCGAAGCGCAGCGGGATCGCCGGCATGTCCTGCGCGAGGATGTCCTCGGCCTGCTGCCACTTCTTGATGGCCGCCGCGGGCGTCGCCGCCGCGGAGCCCTCCTTGACCAGGCTGTCGAACGCCGGGTTGCTGTAGCCGTAGTAGTTCGAGGAGCCGCCGGTCGAGAACAGCGGGCCCAGGTAGTCCTCCATCAGCGGGTAGTCCATGACCCAGGCCAGCCGGATGAGGCCGACCGGCTGCTTCTTCTCCACCTTGGTGAGCAGGTCGGCGAACTTGGGCTCGCCGACGCCGGTGCAGTTGATGCCGAGGGACGCCTTGATCTGGTTGCACATCGCGTCGACCCAGGCCTTGTGGTTGCCGTCCGCGTTGTACGTGATCTGGATGCTCGTCGGCCCGCCCGCCGCGGTGTAGAGCTGCTTCGCCTTGGTCGGGTTGTAGACGCAGTTGTCGCCGCAGGTGTTGGGGCGATAGCCGGCCACCACAGGGGAGACAAACGAGGTCGCCGGCGTCTGCGAGCCGAGGAAGATCTGGTCGGTCATCTCGTCGCGGTTGATCGCCATGGAGAGCGCGCGCCGCACCTCTGGCTTCGCGAACTCCGGCTGGAACGTCGGGAAGCCGACGAACTGGAACACCGAGTTCGGGCTCTTCTGGAAGCGGTTGCCCAGGTCGCCGGCGGCCGAGGCGAGGCTCTCGATCGGGATCTGGGTCTGCACGTCGACGTTGCCGGCGACCAGGTCCGCGTACTCCGAGGTCTGGTCCTGATAGATCTTCCAGGTGATCGCGTCGACCTTGGGTATCTCGCCCTTGAAGTCGGTGACCTTCTCGACCTGGATCTGCGAGTCGTGCTGCCACTTGCCCTTCATCTTGAAGGGTCCGTTGCCGACGAGCGACTCCTCGAACCCCTTGGCGATCACGCCCGGGCTGCTGAACGCGGCCTTCGGCAGCGGGTAGAAGGCGTCGTAGCCCATCACCGACTCCCAGCTCGCGAAGCCCTCGGACAGGGTCACGGTGAAGGTGGTGTCGTCGATCTTCTTGAGGCCGCTGAGCGTGTTCGCCTTCGGCGTGCCGGCCTTCTTGGGGCCGGCGCCGTCGGGGTCCACCGCCTGCATGTCGGCGTAGCCCGCGATCCGCTCGAAGAAGAAGGACGCTCCCTGGGCGTTCGGCCCATAGGCGCCGTAGTTCCACGCGTCGATGTAGCTGTCCGAGGTGACCGGCTCGCCGTTGCTGAACGTGAAGCCCGGCTTGAGTTTGATCGTCCAGACCTTGTTGGTCTTGTCCGGCTTGATCGACTCGGCGGCCACCGTCACCGGCTGGTTCTTCGCGTCGAACTTGACGAGCGGGTAGAACAGCGACGCCAGGACCTCCGAGCCGCTGGCCTCCGTCGTATTGGTCGGAAGCAGGTGTTCCGGCTCCGAGATGCCGATCACAACGCTGTTGGAGGTTGCTTCGGTGTTGTCCGAAGAACCACTGCTGCAACCGGCGGCCAACAGGGCGATGGCGGTCGCCGCGACCGCCATCTTCCATGGGCTTTTCCCAGGCATGGGAGTTTGCCTCCTCTTAGGCGCTCACGAGGGGGTGTGTGAGTAGCTGCCACTGTGACACAGAGAGACGACTTGTCGAGCGCCCCGTTATCGAGCCGATACTAACTCGACACACTCGAGAGCTTGCTTCCCAGGCCGCGCCTTCGGTATGAATGTCCGCTTTGATCTGCGGTTATCTCCCGTTACTCCCGAATGTAGACGGAGCGGAGGCGATCATCGACGCGCCGTCACGGCCCGCCAAGACCACTCAAACGAGTCTCCGGTCGGCCGCCCATCGTGACAGTTCGTAACGATTGCTCATCTGCAGCTTGCGCAGGACGTTCGAGACGTGGGTCTCCACCGTCTTGATCGAGATGAACAGCTCCTTGGCGATCTCCTTGTAGGCATAGCCGCGGGCAAGCAGCCGCAGCACCTCGCGTTCCCGGTTGGTGAGCTGGTCGAGCTCGGGATCGGCCACCGGCACGTCGGGCCGGGAGGCGAACGCGTCCAGCACGAAGCCGGCCAGCCGCGGGCTGAACACCGCGTCGCCGTCGGCCACCCGGCGGATCGCGGCGGCCAACTCCTCGGGCGAGATGGTCTTGGTGACGTAACCCCGGGCGCCGGCCCGGATCAGGCCGATCACATCCTCGGCGGCGTCCGAGACGGACAGCGCGAGGAAGCGGACCTGAGGATGCGTACGCCGCATCGCGTCCAGCACTGCGCGGCCGCCACCGTCCGGCATGTGCACGTCGAGCAGCACCACGTCCGGCCCGGTCGCGGCGATCTTGCTGACCGCCTCGGCCACCGAGCTGGCCTCGCCCACCACGTCGACGTGGGCGCCCAACTCGGCGCGCACCCCGGCGCGGAACATCGCGTGATCGTCGACCAGGAAGACGGTGAGCCGGCGGCCCTCCTCGTTACCCATGGACTCGTTCATCGTGCGGTCTCCTTCCCGGCCGTCATGCTGTCCCTTGCAGTGGGCAGCGTGAGGCGCACTTCGGTGCCCTCGCCGGGGGCGCTGCGGATAGCGGCGCGTCCGCCATGGCGTTTCATCCGCCCGATGATCGAGCCTCGGACGCCGTGCCGCGAATCCTCCACACCGGACAAATCGAAGCCGGCGCCGCGGTCGCGGACGAAGACGCTCAGCTCGTCGGCCTCGACCTCGGCGTAGAGCGAGACGGTCTGCACCCCGGCGTGCCGGGCCGCGTTGACCAACGCCTCGCGGGCCGCCGCGACCAGCGCCGCGACCCGTTCGTCGCACTCGGTGTCGCCGACCACGACGGTCTCGACGGTGATCGCGTACGTGTCCTCGACCTCGGCGGCGGCCTGCTCGAGGGCGGCCGCGAAACGCTCGGTGTCCGAGGCCGTCGGCTTGTAGAGCCAGTTGCGCAGGCTGCGCTCCTGGCCGCGGGCCAGCCGCTGCACCTCCTTGATGTCCGCGGAGTTGCGCTGGATCAGCGCGAGCGTGTGCAGCACCTGGTCGTGGATCATGGCAGCCAACTCGGCGCGCTCCTGCTCCCGGATGCGGCCCTCACGCTCGGTGCGCAACTGGTTGAACATGCGCCACAGCAGCGGCGCGGCGACGACACCGACGCCGAGCAGGCCGACGACGGCGAAGATCACCCCGTTCAGGACTGAGGTGAGGTTGCCGGTCGGCGCGTACACCGCGACCACGCCGATGATCCCGGTCGCGACCAGGACGCCGCCGCCGATGAAGCGGAAAAGGAAGGACCGCCGGTCGCTCTCGGCGACCACGGCGGCGAGCCAGGGCGTTTGCGGCAGGGTGTCGCCCCACTGGCCGCGCCGGGTCGGGTCGGACTGGTGCCAGATGATGCCGGCGCCGACCGCCACCACCGCGATCAGCCAACCGACCGTTCCGGCCACGCTGTCGCGAAACAGCAGCGTCTGCAGGAGAACCACCCCGAGGCCGATGGCCCCGAACGGCAGCAGCGCCCCGAAATCCCGCCGCGTCGGCGTCTGACCGGTGGGGATCTGCTGCGGAAGCACGGCCCAGAAGGCCGCGTAAAGCAGGAGACCGAGGCCACTGAACCCCAGGAGCACGACCAGAGCTATGCGCACCGCCAGCAACGGAAGGCCCAGGTGCTCGGCCAGACCCGCGGCGACCCCGGCGATGATCCGGCGGTCGCGCGGCCGGTACAGGCGGCGCGTGGGCAGGTTTGCGGCGGTGCTGATGGTTCCTCCTCGGTCGTGTACCCCGATCGTCACACGTCCGGAGGCCCCCGGCCACGGGGAACTTCCCCCAGGATCGCGCCGCGCGTATCTCAGGGTGGCCTCAGGGTCGGCGCCGGAAGCGTCTCGGGTCCCCCCGCGGCCAGGATCGATGCCATGAACGACGAAGCTGCCGAATCGCGGGGCCCGTCCGGTCCGTCGCAGGACGCACCGGGAGCGGACGCGCCGCCTACTCCGCCTCCACCGCCTCCTCCCCCGCCTCCGGACGCGACTACGCCGCCGTGGGCGACCGGCCCCGGCGGGCCGGCCTTCTTCTCCCGCGATCACCTGGTGCGGCCGCGTCAGGGACGGTACGTCGCCGGCGTCTGCGCCGCGCTGGCCCGCGCCACCAACACCGACCCGGTGCTCTGGCGCGTCCTGATCGCCGTGCTCGGCGTCCTCAGCGGCGTCGGCGTCCTTCTCTACCTCATCGGCTGGCTGATCATCCCGGCCGAGGGCGACACCGCCTCGCCGATCGAGTCGCTGCTCGGCAAGGGCCGCTCCGGCATGGCGCCGCTCTCCGTGGTGCTGCTCGGCGCCGCGGCGGTGCTGTCCTTCGCGTTCATCGTGCACGACGGCGTGCGGACCAGCATCCTGGCCGCCGCGGTGATCGTCGGCGCGGTGCTGCTGATCAAGCGGACCGGGTCGACCAGTTCTGGGGAGGCTGCCACGTTTCCGGGCGCGGCCCCGACCGCCCCGGGTCCGGTACCGCCGGGTACGGGTGCGGCTACCGGCCCGTCCGACTACGCGACGGCGGCGTTCGCCACGTCGGCCGAGCCCGCATCGCCCACGGAACCGGTGACCGCCCCGCTGCCGCCGCAGGCGCCGCGGTTCGGCCCGACCCCGCAGGCCGGGACCTACCGGCCTCCGTTCGCGCCCCACGGGCCGTACGCGCAGTACGCGCATGCGCCGTACTACCAGACCCCGGAGCCGCCGCGACCCGCGCCGCCGCCGCGCAAGCCCCGCGAACGCTCCAAGCTCGGCCGCCTGACGTTCTTCGCCGTCCTGGTCGTCCTCGGCGTGATGGCCGTACTCCACATGGCCGGCGCGCACTTCCTGGTCTCCGCGTACTTCGCGGCGGCGCTGGTGACCGTCGCGCTCGGCCTGATCGTCGGCGCCTGGCTCGGCCGGGCCCGCGGCCTCATCTTCCTGGCCATCCTGACCACCATCGGCCTGGCCATCTCGACCAGCGCCGAGCGCTGGGGCGGCGAGGTCGGCACCAGCGTCTACCGGCCCGCGACGTTCGCCGCGGTCGCCGACCGGTACGACTTCACGGCCGGCAGCGCCACGCTCGACCTGAGCCACATCGACTTCACCGGGCAACAGCAGGAGATCGCCGCCACGATGAAGTTCGGGCAGCTCAGGGTGATACTCCCGCCGAACGTGGACACCACCGCCACCGTCCAGATGAAGAACGGCCGCGCGGTCGTGCTGGGCAAGGAGTACGACAACCAGAGCATCGACGGACAGACGGTGACCGACCTGGGCGCGGACGGCGCCGGCGGCGGTACGCTCCGGCTCGACCTGGAGCTGGACACCGGCAACCTGGAGGTGACCCGATGAAGCCGCACCGCACCGACGGCGTGTCCCTCAGCTTCGGACTGATCTTCCTGCTGGTCGCGCTCTGGTGGGCGGTCTCGCAGGCGACGACCGTGCGCCTGCCGGCCGCGGGTTGGCTGGTCGCCGGCGGCCTGATCACCTTCGGGGTGATCGGCCTGTTCGGCGCCATCCGCTCAGGCCAGCGTGCCGTGGAAGCCGTGCCGGCCCCCATGCTGGCCCCCGCGGTCGAAACGCCGGGCGACCTGCCGCCGGAAATGCACGCCTCGATCGTGCGCGAGTTGATGGACGACGCGGCCGCCCGCTTCGAGCAGGAACACCCCGAGGTCCGTACCGACCGGCCCGGTCCCGGCTGATCCACTTCGACAGGCGCCGCCCACAGGTCAGCGACCCGTGGGCGGCGCAATATGCTCGACGGATGACCCCGTTTCCCGCCGTGTCCAACGCGCCCGTCGTCGGTGTCGGCGCGACGGCCGCCCGCGCACTGACCGCCGAGTTCGCCCGGCACAACGCGGCGACGTCCGCCCTGGTTATCGGCGCCGACCACGCCTCGCTCGTGGTCGCCGCGGCGGTCGAGGCGCTGCTTCCCGGCGACACTCTCACCCTGGTCGCCGGCGAGCGCAGCACCTCCGAGCTGCTCAGCGACCACATCACCGGCCTGGGCAGCTGGATAGCCGATCGGGTGAAGATCGTGGACGCGCTGGACGAGGCGCAGCCGGCCGACGTGGTCATCGTCTGCGAGCCGGTGACGGGGACGGCCGACGAGGCACGGGTCCTGCTCGACCGGGTCGGGAAATACCTCACCGACGGCGCGGTGGTCACCCTTGCCACGCCGGCCCTTCCGGGGCGTACGGGTGGGGCCGCGGCCGAGTTGTTCCGGCAGAGCGCGCTCTTCGGCGTCGGGTCCGACCTGGTGGTCCGCAACCAGCCGCCGTTGCGGGTGCACCGGCTCCGGTTCACCCCCGCGAACCCCCGGGTGGCGAGCACGCTCGCCCCGGCGTACAGGCCGTCCAGCGTCCCGGTGACGCACGGCATGCACATCGACTCGAACGGCGTCGCCGCCGCCGGCATCGCGCTGGGGCTGGCGGCCCTGACCCGCCTGTCCCGCCCGAAATCCCGGCTGTGGCTGCTTCCGGCCCTGGCCGCGCTCCCGGTCGCGGCGTTCTTCCGCGACCCCGAGCGCGACCTGCCGGCCGATCCGGCCGCGGTGGTCGCCGCGGCCGACGGGCGGGTGCTGTCGGTCGAGCGGATGACCGACGAGCGCTTCGGTCCCGGCGAGTTCCTGCGCATCGCCGTGTTCCTCTCGGTCCTCGACGTGCACGTCAACCGCGTGCCGGTGGCCGGCCGCGTCGCCGACTATTTCGTCGAGGACGGCGGCTACGCCAACGCGATGACCGCGGCCGCGGAGCACAACGTCGCCGCCTACACGGTGCTGGACACCGAGCACGGCACGGTCGTGGTGGCGCAGCGCACGGGCCTGATCGCCCGCCGCATCGTCCAGCGTGCCCCGGTCGGCACGCTGGTCGCCCGGGGCGAGCGGATGGGCCTGATCCGCTTCGGCTCCCGCACCGACGTCTACCTGCCCGCCGGCACGGCCACCCCCGAGGTGACCGTCAATGACAAGGTCATCGGCGGCTCCTCGGTCATCGCCCGCTGGTCCTGATCCCGGCACGTCGCTGACGGCACCGCGCCGTCCACGCAACCGGCTACGTTCCCGGCACGTCGCTGACGGCACCGCGCCGTCCACGCAACCGGCTACGTTCCCCCGGCACGCCCTGCCGGACCGCGACACCCACGGTGATACGGCGTGTCGCCGCCCGGCAGATGTCTCCCATTTCCGCTCACATCCGATTGGGCGTGAGGACACGGGTCCAGATGTAGGGCGTCCAGCGCGCGATGATGAGCCCACCTGCGAGTCGCAGGCCGCCCCGGCGTCCCCGGCCAAGATCGCGAAGGATCCGGCCGGGAAGGCCTCGCCCGGCACGCCCGGCAAGCAGCCAATGCGCCAGAACGCCAATACGAATATTTCATACATTCATTGACAAACCTGGCCGCTGGCAGGTGGCACCTCCCTTTCGCTCACGTCTGGATGGAGGTCGTCACACCCAGTTGGTTGTGAAGAGCGACGGGAATTGCCCGCCGAGCGTCGCGAGACGCCGGACACTTTCGGTGCGGGAAAGCGACCCGAGGCGTTCGGTGCCCGCGCCGCCAGCGACCCGGATGAGGTGCATAGCGAAGGGGCCGCCGCGCGGGTCGGCCCCTTCGCGGGACGTCCGGATGAGGTGCATAGCGAAGGGGCCGCCCCGAGGGTCGGCCCCTTCGCGGGACGTTTCGAGGGATCAGGCTCGCTTGGCGCGAACCCACATGACGGGGCCGCTCAGCAGGTAGCCGAAGACCACGACGGTGAAGGTCAGGCGGGCGTCGACGAAGGCCGCGACCAGGGGGACCAACCAGAGCCACGGTGGGAGCTTGAGCAGGCGGGCCAGCTTCGCGTACGGGAAGCTGGAGACCATCGCGAAGGCCAGCAACGCGACGCCGCCGAGCAGGGCGAAACCCGGGAGCGGCAGGTCGATCAGCACGGTCACGGCGAGCACGGCGGCGGCCATGGTGGTGGGGACGCCGCTGAAGAACTTGCCGTCTTTCGGCGAGACGTTGAAGCGGGCGAGGCGGATCGCGGCGCAGGCCGCGACCAGGATGCAGGCGATCATCGCGGCGGCGGTGGGCACCGAGTGGGCCAGCGACGCGTAGACGACGACCGGAGCGGCCAGGCCGAACGAGCACATGTCGGCGAGCGAGTCCATCTGGGCGCCGAACGGGCTGGACACGCCGAGCCGGCGGGCGAGGGCGCCGTCGATGCCGTCGAACGCCACACAGGCCACCAGGCAGGCGGCCGCGTAACGCACGTCGCCGCGCATGGCCAGGAAGATCGCCAGCAGGCCGAGGCTGAGGCTGGCCAGCGTGCACGCATTGACCACGGCGAAGCGGAACCGGCGGGCCATCGTGTGGTCGCCGGGAAGCAGGGACGCGCCCTCGGCCTCGACGGCCGGGGCCGCGACGACGGGAGCGGGGGCTGCCACGTGTACGCCGGAGGCGGCGATCGGGCGCGGGGCCTGGCCGAGCTCGGGCCCCGTGTAGATCACCTCGGCCCGGGTGGCGGTGGCGGCGCGCCCGGACTCCCCGGAACGGCGTCCTACCCGCACCAGTAGGGCCTGCCGCGCGATAGTTCCGCTGCGGCGCAACCGGCCTGCCCAACGACGCCCGGCGGGACGGGGACTATCCGTCGAACGACGCCGGCGCCAAGGGGTACTCGGCACGTGCTTCCTCCATGGGATCGGTCGGTCCACCAGCACAGTTGCGGTGGGTTACTACCCGGTAGCCCGCCGCGCCCGCGGGCCCGACGGAAAATGCGGGTTACACCATTGCACAGCCCGAACGACCTTGGCGAGAGATCGAGCGGTACCGCGGGCAAAGGTGCATTCCGCCCGGTCTGACCGGCTTGGCGGATGGGACCGACAACTGCCGTTCACCTCTCCCTAGCGGGAGTTTAACTCGTACGTTCAGCATCGATCCGGTCTAACGCGGAGCAAGCGAGTTCGGTCAGTGGCAGACGGTCCGCCTCGAAGGGCGTGAACCAGGCAGCCTCCGCGGTCGAGCCACCCACGCCCTCGGTCACCACGGCATCGGTCGGCACGTCGATCTCGACCCGGAAGAGGACCCGGATGACATGCCAGTCGACGGGCCCACCCTCCGGCCCGACAGCGCCCGGGTCGTACCGATGCGAAACGCCGAGGAGGCCGGTCACGCGCCCGTGTTGCGACGTCTCCTCCGCCAGCTCCCGGGCGAGCGCCCGCTCGGGCGTCTCGCCGTGATCGGTACCCCCGCCGGGCAGGTGCCAGAGCCCAGCGCCGGGATAGCCCGGGGCGATCCGGGTGAGCAGGATCCGGCCGTCCGGGTCGGTGGCGGCCGCGTACGCTCCGAAGCGCTGCACCCGCGCCGGGCGATCGACCGGCTCGTCCGAATCGTCCGGCAGGTCCGCCGACGCCGGCCGGCCGAGCAGCCGCGCCGTGAACGGCATCAGCGGCAGCCCGGCGAGCGCGGGCCCGCCGACCCATTCGACCCGGTCGGTCGTACCCTCGGCCTCGGCTCGCAGCGCGCCCGCGACGGCCGAGACGTCGTACACGATCCGGTCGGTATGCTCGAGATGGCTGCCCGGCAGCCGGGCCACGTCCGCGATGACCGTCAGAAGCCCGTCGACGCGAACAGACAGGCCGGTCTCCTCGCTGAACTCGCGCACCACCGCATCGTCCGGATGCTCGCCCTGCTCCACGCCGCCCCCGGGCAGCGTCCACTGCCCGGGAAATGCGCTGGCATCGGAGTTACGGGCGAGCAACACGCGCCCGGCGGCGTCGCGGAGCATTCCGTACGCCCCGACCCGCCTGATCTTCATTGATCCACGGCCGTGTCTCGTGGATCGCGCCGGATCCGGGCGCAGTCCACGCGTTGGCCGTCGTCAGGCGCCGACAGGACCACGCCGAAGCCCTCCGTGACTCATGAGACCGGCCCCACGGTCAGCCGCGCCTTCCTGAGCGCCTCGGCCGTCACCTCGGTGAGCTGGTCGTCCAGCAGCGCCGCGACCTCGGCGAGCGGCATCCACCGCGCCTCGGAGGTGGAGCCGCCGACGTCGTTCACGGCCACCTCGGTCGGCTTGTCGACGATCACCCGGTAGAAGGCGCGCACGCCGTGCCAGTCGATCGGGTAGCCCTCGGGGCCGAGGGACGCCGCGTCGCGGTGGCTGGCGACGCCGAGCAGTTCGATCAGCCGCCCCTCCTGACCGGTCTCCTCCACCAACTCCCGGATCAGCGCGGTGCCGGGCTGCTCTCCGTAGTCGGTGCCGCCGCCGGGCAGGTGCCAGCAGCCGGCGCCCGGGTAACCCGCGGCGATGCGGGTCAGCAACACGTTGTCGTGCGGGTCAGTGGCGATCGCGTACGCCGCGAAGCGCTGCGCGCGGTGAAGCCCGTCGGGGCCGCGGTAGGCGTAGAACGACGGGAAGTCGGGAACCTCCTCGGGCCGCAGGTCGGCCGAGGCGGCGCCGAGCCCGAGGGCGGCCGCGGTGAACGGCCGGAGCTTTAGCCGTTCGGCCTCCTCGGGGGTGTGCCAGCGGGCCAGATCGGTCGGGTGGCCGACCCGGTCGATGATCGTGCCGCCTCGGATCGACACGGAATAGATCAGGCGATCAGTGTGGATGGTGACGCCACGGTGGGGCAGCGAGCGCATGTCGGCGAGGACGTCGCGCAGGCCGGTGACGGTCACGGAGAGCCCGGTCTCGGCGGCGGTCTCGCGGACGACGGTGTGGTTCGGGTCCTCACCATGATCGACGGCGCCGCCGGGAAGGGACCAGACGCCGGGAGTGCCGGAGCGGGTGGAGGCACGGACCAGAAGGACGCGGCCATCGTCGTCGGTGGCGACGGCGTACGCGGCGATCCGGCGAAGCGGTTCAAGTGCGGGGGTCACGGCGGCATTCTGCCCGGAATATGTTAACTCCAGAAAACGTCTGTCGGATTCCTGACAGGTGGATGGCGCTGCGTAATCGCAGATCAGAGCGTTACACCCGACGCCCGGCAGTCGACTAACTACCCTGAGTGGCCAGATTTCAGGGTTTCTATCCGGGCGGTCACCGAGGCATCTCGGCCGTTCCGGCGGCCAGGATCAAGTCATGACAGTCACCGCTTACAAGCAGCTCCGCCGACCGCTCGACGACCGCATCGTCGCCGGCGTCTGCAGTGGCATCGGCCGCTACTTCGACGTCGACCCGGTGCTGATCCGGGTGGCGTTCGCCATCTTCGCAGCCGTCACGTGGGGCGCGGCACTGCTCGCCTACCCCGTGATGTGGTTCCTCATGCCCGAGGAGACCCCGACCACCCCAGCCTTCCCCACCACCCCACCGTTCCCGACGGCCCCAGCCTCCCCAACCACCCCAGCCTTCCCAACCACCCCGTCGTCCCCAACGGCCTCAGCCACCCCGACCACCCCGACCACCCC
>Ga0307508_10000830_pt1 | contig 35926 bp, 43 predicted proteins | sample 9_EM_MG_FD_203089 | JGI IMG/M metagenome (GOLD analysis project Ga0307508, IMG submission 203089) | Populus trichocarpa ectomycorrhiza microbial communities from riparian zone in the Pacific Northwest, United States - 9_EM | ecosystem: Host-associated > Plants > Roots > Unclassified | place...
TAAGACGTCTGTGAAAGGCACAGTTTTTTTCCGTCAAGTAAAGAGTGGTTTTTGGTTGTGTGAAAACGGGCATTTTTGGTGTAAAACGGCCCCTGTACGGAAACTTTTGTCCCTGTACTTTATGTACTGTACCAAAAAAACGGGGTAAAATTGACTCTGCATTGGCACCATGTCCACACGGGATTTTTATTGGCTTTAGAATTTCGACGATACCTCGTATTAACCCCGTTCATATACAAATTATAATTTGTACAATTACCGTATCTTTTTTCGATACCACTTTTAAGAAATACATTCTTTATATTATTGCATCGTCGATACGGGGTCTATATTGAATTTCAATAAATCTTTAAAAAGACAAACGCTGGATCAACACCGAAACAACACTGAAATTATAAAACTCAAAGAATCTAATAAGCACCAATTTTATTACAACACGTGATTTTTTGAAGTATCGCATTGATTAAATACAGTGTCAACCTAGTGTTAATATCCTACTTCGATCAATCCGTGTTGAATTAATCTTGGCAGTTATGTTGTATTGCTCCAGTATCGTATTTCATACAGCATGATCACGAATAAGTGTCAAAAAATAACACTGGATGTATCCGGTGTTAACCTGTAATGTACTCTCTACTAACCAGTATTTAAGTAAATCAGAATTCAGGAAAACGAGTATTGATACAGGTATCAGTTGTAATGCCCATACTAGCATGTGAAATGACTTTATATTTGAGCTCATATTCTATTAAATGTCTACGTATTATATGTGCAGCTCAAAACTCTTGCAATTTCTGAAACCCCACTGCCCATTATTAGCTATCATCAAGTTTTTCTGACATCTGTGGAAGCTATTAGTATACTTAGCATCTGGAGTGAAAGGTTTTGGAGAGTAATACCTTTGGAGGTTCTATCTGCACACTTCACTGCCAACCACCCTCCACTCTCGTAGGATTAAGATGAAATAGTTGGTGTGACACTGGGGTTGTCTTGCCAACCAGAGTGTAGGCGATGTAAAGGTAATCAGGTTACTGTCGATAATTCACAATGGAATAATCTTAGATCTTGTTTGTGGGTTTTTTCGTTGAGTGTTCGTTCAGTACTGTCCTCTCTTTTCTTCAACGTGGGAGAAATCTATCTGCTATATACGGCTTCAGTCGTCACAAGATTCCTTTGGAGAGAATCTCCAACTCATACCGTTCCTCTTGGGAGGGGTGCGGCTAGTCGTGGCCTCTGGCCCCACAGACACAGTCCACATAGCTTCATTGGTCCTGGTCGGTCTGACGATAAGCTGACCAGATGCCCACACCACATAAATCCCTCAATAAGTGAATACCGGCCTATCAGAGGTGGGCTGTTTATCTGACTGAGAGGTCTGGGCCACCACCTCCGTATAGTTGCGTTTCCTGCTTATTTCCGGAGATTAGCTCTTTATTACCATTATGGCCATAAGAACTAACTCCAGGGCTATCTCCCGCCTACATCAGCAAAAAAAATGGAAAGTTGAAGTATATTGCTTTTTTTACAGGTGAGACATAAATTTGAACTAATATTTCTCAAGGTTTCAGCTAAAAATAAACCACATATTTTTTTTCAAATCCTTACGGGAGCAAAATATAACTTCTCCTCTTATGGGAGTTAGCGATGCTTACTGGAGCTACGGGAGCTATGGGAGCTCCCTAGGAATTCTCAAATTTTTTGCTGATGTAGACTCTCTGGGGCTGACTAACTCGTGCTCCTGTTTTCCCTAAAGTAACTATGTATCGTTGCCTCGTGACCTGCCAATTACTCCTCCTGTCTTTTCTCCACGTTTCCTGACTTTGAGGTGTAACAGTTGGTCTGTAGAGTCGATCAGTGGAGTTAGTCCCAGCTGCATTTGTACTCTGAATTGGTATACCCACCGACTAGGTAATACCAGTGGAGTTGGTCTCATCACAGTCGCTATATGGTGACCACCAAATAGGTTAGTTCTGGTGGAACGAACGCAAAGAATAATTAGCCTACTGGAAATAGTCGAGGTCTGATACTGGAGAACGTATACCAGGTGATCACCTGTTAGCACCTAAGTAAGTACTTCATATACAACATCAACAGGATGAGTAAAGTAACATGTAAAGTACTTACATGATTACTGAGAAATGTACAATTGAACTGTATATAGGGGTCCTAATTCAGAACATTAGTGATATGAGTGATTGCAGATAGTATGCTTCAAAAGGGGGGTAAGTAATGGATCTATACATTGTGTTACCAGCTACTCTGTTATCTGAAAGTAGGTTCTTTTCTTTCTGTAAAGAGTCAGCGGAATCATCTTGGTGTGAAGGGGTACCTACATGCTCAGAAAATTGATTGTTTTCAGAGAGCTGGATATGCCCCTATTAGCTGTAAGTTAAATTGTTAGCATTAAGATAGAGTACATACGTGGTCTGGGACATCTTCAGAATGCTTGTTCTTATAACATTGTCAATTGTCAGCAAGCTTACAGTGAAAGAAAGAAGAAATAACATGTACCGAGTAGTGGATAATTCCATTGAATGAAATTCCACCATGTCAGATGAAGGGTTCACTGTGTATAATGGTACCTTTGACATTCTTTGCTGTGTCAATCAGTATGAGAATATCTTCCTTGTTATACTCACGAATCCATCCGATATCGTGACCAGAAGTAGTCATTGACTTAACGCCATGTATAAGACCAGATCCTCCAACATTGATGAAGGCGGATGAGGGAGTAACTTCATCTCCAATCGCCGGTATTTTCTAAGCTATGAGAGCAGAATCACTAGTGACGTCTCCATTGGTCAATAGTACATCATGGTAGAATGATAAAAAAGCATACAAGGTGAAAAGCACTTACATATAAACTCAGCAGTATCGTTGTAGTCCGCAGACATCTTGCAGTAAACCCTTGTTGTTTAGTTGGAGATGGTTGTTTGAAGGTGGTTGTTTGGAGGTGGTTGTTTGGAGGTGGTTGTTTGAAGGTGGTTGTTTTGTTCAAGGTCGTTGTACCATATATGCAATGTGGTGAGGGGTAGCAAGAAACATGATCCATTCTAAGAAGAGGAGTGGTGGCCTCCTAAGAAGGGGTCCGCCACTAGTGCTAATGTGTGACTGTCTGTCTACTGAAGCTCCTAGGGCAGCCATGTGCCAAGTTCCACAAACTCTAGAAGCTATGCTAGCCACCATGCTAGCCACTCTAGGCGTAGCATCTGTGACGCCCGGAATTGTCCCCCTACAACCACTTCCCTCTCAATAAAACAAGCACTGTTCCGGAAAAAAAAAAAAAAACTATAACAATAGTGGCGCTCACAATACAAATACGTACCAAACGACAACCAAGTGCCCACCAAACCAAATACAACTGATCCGTCACCCCCGTTCCATCCACCTGTAAACTTGTAGACCATTCGCAGTGTGGTATTCCCCTAGTAGCTCGTTGCTGCTGCCCCTCAGGTTTGCCAGTAGTTCCCATGTAGGGTTAACATAGGCGACCCACTTGACCAAATATTCGAGATCTCAAACTGTGTTACCTCTGTTCTTGAGGATCGACTCAACCTCGTACTCAATGGTAGTGGTGGAGTGTAGCGGCGGTGGGGGCGGATGTTCACGAGTTCTGTCGACTTTCGATAACTTGAGGCGTGCGACATTGAGAACCTGGTGTTAGCACCAGTGCGTCGGGATGTCGAGAACGAAAGCATTCTCGCTGGCAGACCTCAGGATCGTAAACGGAGTGGCGTATGGATGTTGAAACTTTCGCGAATTAGCGCTGTAATTGGCAGCAGAATTGATGTTGGCATAGCCGACTGGCAGCAAACAGGTGTCCAGGAATACCAAATAGCCTATCCAAAACAGATGCGGCTGACAATGCTCATTCGCTTCCGTTACCATTGCCAATTGGGCTTCTTCCATTCACTTGCAAAGCATCCGTAGGATCTTGACCAGGCACTCGGCATATTCCATTCCTGACCTCGATACCAATGTCTTTGGTCCTGATACCAGCAAGTCTAGTAGGAGTCTCGGAATGTACCCAATATCTGTCTCGAATGGCGACATACCGATAGCCTTGTGTTTTGCCGCATTGTAGGTGAACTCCGCTAGCGGCAACAAGCGACTCCACTGCTTACGGGATTCCAATTGGGCTATATATGCCTTCAAAAATGTTTCCAAAGTGGGATTCACTTTTTCTGCCTGTCCATCCGACTGCGGATGGTATGCAGTAGACATCCAAAGCTTGATTCCGAGTTGTGAACACAATGACTGCCAGAACATCAGGAAAAAAATTCTGCGTCCAGATGCTCCATACGTGTCTGAAACGTCTAGATGCTCGGGACGCAACCTGGCAAGGTAGTCTCACTCCAGACGACACATGTCAGCACACATGCCACTCCAGACAAGAAATGCCTGTGAATATGCGTACTAGATGGAGATGGGCAGCGCATTGGCCTTTTAGACAAATAATGCCAGAGTAAATATCATCTGGACGACGTATGCCACGGCGTCTACCTTCCGGGCGATGAGTGTCAGGGCATTTGCCATCTGGACACAGCACATGTCTTACAGACCCAGAGTGTCGAGGCAAATTTCTTCCAGACACAAAGTGTCAAGGCAAATGTCCACTAGACGATGCGCGCCACGGTGTCTGCCTTCCAGACAAGGAGTGTCACAGTATATTTCCTTCTGGACACAGAGTGGCAAGACAAATGTCCTCCAGACAACGCATGCCCCAGCATCTGCCTTACGGATGACATGCACCATGGTGCCTGCCTTCCAGACGAGGAGTGTTAGGACATATTTCCTTCTGGATGCAGAGTGTCAACGTAAATAACCTGCGGATGATGCGTGCCATGGTATCTACCTTCCGGACGAGCAGTGTCACTGCATTCTGCTTTGGGATGCAGAGTGGCAAGGCAAATATCCTCCGGACGACGCATGCCATGGAATACACCTTCTGGACAAGGAATGTCAGTGCATTATTCCTTCTGGACGCAAAGTGTCAAGGCAAATGTCTTCCGGATGGCGTGTGTCATGACATCTGCCTTCTGGATGAGGAGTGTCAGGGCATTATTCCTTCTGGACACAGAGTGTCAAGGCAAATGTCCTCCGGACAACGCATGCCATGGCATCTGCCTTCTGGATAACACATACCATGGCATTTGACTTCTGGACGAGGAGTGTCAGGGGATTTTTCTTTCCTGACACAGCGCTTGTCTTACAGACACAGATTGTCAAGGCAAATATCGCCCGGACAGCGTGTGCCACGGCATCTGCCTTCCAGACGAGGAGTGTCACGGCATTATTCCTTCCAGACGCAGAGGGTTAAGGCAAATGTCCTCCAGACGACGCATGCCACAGCATCTGCCTATTGGACGATGCATACCACGGCATTTGACTTCTGGACGAGGAGTGTCAGAGCATTATTCCTTCCGGATGCAGAGTGTCAAGGCAAATGTCCTCTGGACGACGTGTGCCACAGCATATGCCTTCTGGATGAGGAGTGTCATGGCATTTTTCCTTCTGGACGCAGAGTGGCAAGGCAAATATCCTCCAGACGATGCATACCACGCCATCTGCCTTCTAGACGAGGAGTGTCAGAGCATTTTTCCTTCTGGACACAGAGTGGCAAGGTAAATGTCCTCCGGACAACGCATGCCACAGCATCTGCCTTGCGGATGAGGAGTTCGTACTCATTGCGTCGTATCGTATTGTAGAACTTCCCACTGTCTGTCACTTGGAGAGCAGTGCTAATAATCTCATGAAGCGTGTCGATCTTCTCACCATATCTTATTCGTGAATATCCTTGCTGCTGGCATCATCCTCACCGCAATCCTCATCGATATCGTACTCGTCGCGTCGTATTGTACAACTTCACACTGTCTGTCACTTGGAGTGCTGCACTAACAATCTCAGGAAATTCGTCAATCTTCTCCCAGCGTCTTATTCGCGATTGTCCTTGTGGCCAGCATCATCATCGGATGTGATGCAGCTGGGTGCTTGCACTGGGTAAGCTAAGTTTGGTAAATAGATGTACATTAAATGTAATCAATAGAACTGGATTGAGTCACAATTGTCTGATAGTCTTCGCTGCAATGTACCGTGCCCTGACAGTCGCGTCTCGATGCCATCACTGTGACTGCTCTGTTACCTATATGTTGTGCGCCATCGTAAGCGTCGTCCAGACATTTGCCTTAACATGTTCCATCTGGACCTTGACACTCTACGTTCGGAAGACACGCGCTGCGTCCTGAGCGCAATTGCCATGACACTTCTCGTCCAGAAAGCATATGCCACAGCCTCTGCATCTGGACGCGTGGTGCGTTGTCAGCTGTGTCTGGATGTGTTGTGCCTTGACAGCTACGTTTGGACACGTTGCACCTTGACAGCTGCATCTGGACACGTTGCGCCTTGACAGCTGCGTCTGGACGCGTGGTGCTGTGGCATGTACCATCCTGACGCCATCTGCCATGACACCCTGCATCCGGAAGACACGCACTGCGTCCCAAAGATTAATGCCCTGACCCTCCTTGTTCGTAACATATATGCTGCAGCAGCTGCGTCCCGACGTACGGTGCCCTGGCATGATGCGTCCTGGCTCACAGTGCCCTGGTGTTCTGTGTCTGAACGCACACTGCTGTGGTAGCTGCGTTTGGATGCCCAGTGCTGTGGTTAGCTGCATCTGGGTTAGCGAGGTTGCATCCAGAACGTCTTGACCGTCTGGTGCATCCGGACGCTCTGGATGCAATTTTTTCTTTTCCCAATGAAGCTGGAGGTAAACCTGGTGTCTTGATCAGACATGATCGATTCAGGCAACTCTTGCGACTGAACATAACCATTGATGAATGCGGTTGCAAATTTTTCTGCAGTGAGTTCAGCTTCCTTAAGAGGAATCTAATGCGCTCGCTTCGTCAAAGGATTGATGATTGTTGCAACTGCATTGTATCCGGTTTCCGATATCGGCAACTTGGTGATGAAGTCGATATTTACCCATTCGGTGCGTTCGAATGGAATCGGTAGTACCTGTAGGAGTCTGTACGGCCTGGCATTCTTGTGCTTGACCCGGTGGCATATGTCACATCCAGCAATCCATTCTTCGATCGAGTCTGTCATCTTTGGCCAGTGATACCGTGAACCAACCACTGCTACTGTCTTTGCTATACCATTATGTCCACCACCTAGAATAGCGTCGTGTGCTTCCCAAATCACGTCTGCTCTCATGGACTTTAGAATACCCAACTTTCCACCTGACGGCTTATGGTACAGCAGGCCTTCTTTGAGCGTGTAGGGCTTTGCTCGTTCTTTGACACGGCATGTCTTTTTCTTTGAATCTCCCTTTTCATTCTCATTTCCACGCTGTCGTGCAGATGCTGTAGGACAGGACTGAAGATGATGCCCTCCCTCTAGCCACTTTGCACATCGTTCAGCCATTCGGTTGAGGCTGACACACAGTTTTCAACAATATTGAGGTGATCCGGAGTGTCGAGGTGATCTGGAGCCTTTGGCTGCTCCCCCTAGGTGTAGGCAATCCGGCTAAGTGCGTCTGCCACAACATTCGCTGCCCCAGGAAAGTATTTGACCTTGTAGTTGTGCTGTTGGAGCCTGTCAAGGTGACGCCACTGACAGCTCATCAGCTTATTTTGCCTGAAGATATACTGCAATGATACATGATCCGTATAGATGGTGGTACATTTCCGCCCATGAACATAGCAGGCCCAATGTTCCAGATTTGTACTGATTGCAAGGAGCTCTCAGTCGTATGCTAGATATCTTGCCTCGACCCCATGGAGCTTCCTTGAAAAGTATCCCAGTGGCCACTCCACCAACCTTCCTTCAAATAGTAGCTTCTGTGTTAGAACACCTCCAATCGCCGTAACCGATATGTCAGTCTGCAGGACGGAATCGGCCTCCAGATCCAATGTTGCCAGTACTGGTGCGGACATTAGAGCCCACTTGAGGTCTTCAAACTGATTGCCATGTCGGTCAGTCCATATGTACTTGTTCTTGGGCTTTGTAGCAAGGTCATGTAACAGATGGGCCTGGTGGCTGAATTTCAGCACAAATTTTCTGTAGTAGCCCGCCAAACCAAGAAATCCACGGAGGTCTGTTGGAGTTTTGGGTGTTGGCCAATCCCGTACTGCCTTGACCTTCTTTTCCTCTGTGTGAATACCGTGTTTATTCACTCTGAAACCAACAAATGACGTTTCCAGAGTACCAAACACACATTTGGCCTCACTCAGACATAACCGCACATTCCATAATGCCTGTAACACACCTTCCACATGCCTCTTGTGTTCTGCCAGCATTTTCGAAAAAATCAGGATGTCATCCAGATATACAATTGCATTCCGATGATGTCAGTGCAATATTTTGTGCATCATATGTATGAACGGGGCTGGTGCATTTGCCAGTCCAAACAGAATGACCTTATATTTGTAGAATCCGTCTGGTGCTTTGAACGCGGTCTTGTGGCAGTCATCTGGATGAACCCGCACTTGGTGGTATCTGCTCGCCAAGTCCAGCTTGGTGAATACATGTGCTCCGTAGAGCTTATCCAGCAAGTCCTCGATGAATGGCAACGGATATCGGTCTCTGTCAGTTATTGAGTTCAAGCCACGATAATCGACGCACATTCGGAGCATGGCATATGGTATTTTCACAAAGATTATTGGTGCTGCATAGCATGAGTCAGAGTCTGTCACGCACCCCTTTTCGAGCAGTTTTTTGATCTGCACCTCAAACTCGTTAATTTCGGACTGTGTCATCCGGTGCGGCTGGCGGTGCCGAATTTTCACGGTTGGGTTGGTATGCATGCGGAAATCGTGCTCCCCTGGTGGTGGGACGTCACTCGGTGGTTAAAAGAGATCGTCAAAATCGCACTGGATTTGAACTCTCCACTTCCCCAGATCTGCCAAAATGGAATCATCCTCACCGAATTCATCACCCATCTGGCGTTCCCGGATGTCGATCGCAAAAATCCTATCACTACTGAACTTTGACATCACCCATCTCGTTTCCTCTGCAGAGATCAGATTGATGGATGCCACTTGAGCGACTGTCGTGCAATGGTTGTGAATTTCTTGGTAGCGGCCTTGGTGCAGTCGAAGCCCTTTCAATGCCAGTTTAGATACAAATGCTGGTCATCTATCTGTTAGCGACGACCAATCGGCATCTAGCAGGTGCAAAATGTTGTCTGAATCCACCAAATCGTGTGTTTTCGAGTGCCAATTTTTTCTAATAATAATGTCGTAGGCACCCTTAAGATCAAACACAGGGTACCAACCCGTAACATCTGCGTAATTTCCAGTGATGCCATGTATCCATCCATTAAGCCAAACTTGCTACCTATCTGTTACACTCAAGTTATTAGAGCATGGATGATCACTCGAAACATCTAGAGTACGTAGCTAGCTGGAGAAGTACGTACCATAGGATGACGGAGCGATTCAGAGAGTATAGGAGGGAGTTAAGGAACGGAGATTAGCTTACGGCCGGAACCGGCCATAAGAGTTTATCTCCGGAGATGAGGGGTTGATTAGACAAATGAGAGGAACTGAAAAGAGCGGGGTCCGTCCGCCTTCCGAAGGAGGGGAAGACTGTTCTGGGTCCAGACACCCCGCCCGGATGCATGAAACCTCATCTCCCCTTATCGGCACCCGGCCAGTACCAATGAATCAACCTAGAGGTCCATGCGCCTCGGGGGAATCCAAGTCCGAATCACCACTTCTCATGCTGGTTGCTCTCGGATAAAGAGAAGAGATTTCCTCACCTCGACAGAGATGAAAATCAACACGAACATCCTCACCAACACTACCACCGAACCCACACACAAGATGTAAGATTATTCCGCTGTGAATTATCGAAAGTAGCCTGATTACCTTTGATTCTCTCCACACTCCGGTTACGATACAACTCTAGTGTCACACTATAATCTTCGATCCAAAAAATCACCCTAGTCTCACAGAAGGAGACCAGCGCATGCCCTCCTTCGAACAAGACCACGAGTACCTCCTCGAACTTTCAAACATATTCAAACCAACTTCCCAATACTCGATCGACCATACGTTCGCCTCGATCGACAACGAGATTTCAAAGTACGAACAGTGGGAAGAACTCTCCGACGGACCGATCCCAGAAACCGTACAAATTAATTGCACCCCTGAAAACTGGTATACTCAATACTGGTCCAACTGCGTATCACTGCAACTCGTGGCCGACCTCGACGGATACGAATTCCGAGAGATCTGCGATTATACCTTTGAAGACGACGAAACCATCTACACAGGACACTTCTTGGACCTATACTGAAAAAAATGTCCACCGCCTCTGACTTTAACATACTCCGCCTGGAAGTACCCCGGGACCTGCTCCAAATCACAGACGGGACCTTAGCGACGCAACAGGCGATAGAAGTGGCCAACCCTGCGGTCTGGGTTCGGACCATGGCGCGTCAACAGCAACAGGCTGAAAACGACTTGCGACAGCTCACTCAGCTATGCGGCAACACGATCGACAGAACCGATCAATGGATGCAGCAGATCAAAAAAGCCTATCAAACATTGGTGGAAGGCACCAGGTATGTATATGACCGAGTAAACACTAATGAAGAAATCGCAGAGGCATGGGTACACAGCGAGCTGGCAAACGCAGCCAACGCCTACCAAACACTTGCGCACAATGTCTGGCAAGCCATCCTGGAACAAACCAGTGAAGACAACCAGAGGCAGATATGCCAGGCTACCCAGCTCACTAGGGTAAATGACGCCCTCGCCTTCCTGAACGAAGCCAACACCGCCCAAAGCCAGCATCTGGCCACCTTCCAGAGGAACGTGGAACTGTGGGCAGCGGACCACCAAATGAAAATGAGGAAAGTGGAAGAAGAACTACGGCGAGCAAGAGACGAGAATCGGCGAATCGCCACCTGAATACCTCTCCCAGGTTCCCCGAAACCAAGAACCCCGACCCCTGAACCACTGCAGCTCTGGCGCAGTCCGGCCAGACCCTCCAGTACCAGTGCTCCAATGGCACCCGCTGCACCCCCACTGCTACCAGTGCGACCGGCACTCCGAAGCCCCATCCGGCTCACCGCCGTGCCGCCCACTCGAAGGCTAAGACGGTCAGCGATCCCACCTTCGAGCCCACCACCGGAACCACTGCTCCCACCGCTGCCAGCCACCGGAGGCGTGGGAGGAAGAGGAGGAGGCTCTCCACCAAGGCCACGACAACTGGCCATATCCCCCTTGCCCTCGCCGCTGTCCAGCGAAGACGACGACGACCTATATGTGCAGAATCTCCCAGCGGGAAGACCCCCGCCAGGGGCAAGAGAACCGACAGAATCACAGCTGGCAACTATGCTCACGCCGGAAGAAATAGCAAGGATAGTAGGAGCCGGGATCATGGCGGCACGAGGCCCTGAACGACCAGTGAACGAAGCACGAATTCATACCTCGAGACTGAAAATGGAGAACCCCGAAAAATTCGACAGAAAAAGCTCAACCACCTTCAACCAATGGTGGGAATCCGTCACGATGTACATGGGATTCTACCCAGGAACAGTCAACCGGCAGAAAATCGCCTGGGTCGGGACCCTTCTGACCGACACTCCCCTGGTATTGCACCTCCACCGTTACCGGGAACTACAGGACAACAACACCTGGGCCAACTATTCGGCAGCCATTCGGACGGAGTATCGCAATGAACGAGAGGCAGCTAACGCCTAGCTGAGACTCGGCCAACTTCGGTATCAGGGTTCAATTCGGACCTATATGACGGACTTCAGAGCCCTTAACAACTTCGTTCGAGCAACAAGGGAGGCACTAAAGGAAAAAGTGGACCTAGCTATGTCATCGGACATCCTCCGAATGCCCTTCGCCCACTACCTGGGGGAATTCGCGGATGACGAAGGATTCCTACAGGCAACCTACCAGGCCGGGCTGCAGGTGGAAAGAATGAAGGCCCTGGAGAAAATAAGGGAAGGGACAAGGACCCAAAAACCGGAGGACAAAAAAAAGGATGGTCAGAAGAGAGATTCTGACAAAACCAACAAGGGTAAGGAAACGGAAAACCCAAGGGACAGACGAAACAAACCCCGCACCGAGGACCGAAACTGGTATGGAGGAAAACAAGCCTGGGCAACCAAAGAAGACGCCCTGAAAGGGGTGCTTAAGGCTGAGAAAGAGAAATACGGGCAAAGCAGAGAAGACTGCTGGAGATGTGGACGGAGCGGCTACAAAACATACGAATGCTACGCATTCACCACAAAAAAAGGGACTGACCTACCCAAAGCACCGTGGGCAGTATCAGCAGCCTCCCAAGGAAAACCAAAACATTCTGAAGAACCAGAGAACCTGCCCTCCAAACAGCAGAAGATAGCGGCGGCAGAAATGATGGAAGTCGAAACCGAAAACGCTGTCGCGCTATCCCAATGGTGGGAGGACTCCGAATCGGATTTTTAGAAGGCCAGGAACTACCACAGCCTAAGGCCTATGCAGCAACAAAGGGGGCATCCAAGAAACGAAAAAACGAGGAACCAAGTGCTGGAACCTCGCCCAAAAAACAAAAGATGCCCCACAGCGGTCCCTGCCTGGTGATCGACATGATACTCCTACAGGGCAACATACAACACCCAATCAAAGTGCTATTGGATACAGGATGCTCCATAGCACTAATAAACCAACGAATGATAGACCGGCTCAGGATAAGCAAGCAGAAGCACACCCACAGTTGCGGCATCGAGAATTTCACCGGTGAAAAAGTCCCAGGAGCAGGACAAATTTATACAAAACCACTCCTCATACGACACCGAAAATACTACTCACGGGAGAAATTCGAGATATCACCGATGGAACCAGGAATTGATGTATTCCTCCCATTTAGCTGGATAATGAGCCAGCAACCCCAGGGAGCCTGGACGACAGCGGAAATCCGGTTGAACAGCGCCAGCTGCCTGGAAAACTGCATCAAACACGAGACCAACGAATTCTCCCTAACTTGGGATGACTCCGTGGCCACAAACCCGGGGGCACAGGTTGTCGGGTATATGTCGGCCACTTCCGAAAAGGAAGACCTGCTGAAAAACATACCCAGGGAATTCCGACAATTCTTAGGAATTATGGACCAGGAAGCAGCGGAAGCCTTACCCGAGCACCGACCCTACGATTGCAAGATCGAGTTACAGGACGGAAGAACCCCTCCTTGGGGACCCATATACCCCCTGTCGGAGGTCAAGCTTCAGACGCTATGAGAATGGCTAAAGGAAATGGAACGAACAGGGAAGATCAAGCGATCAACCTCACCGGCAGGATCGCCAATTTTATTCGTACCGAAACCCCACGGAAGAGGACTGCGCCTTTGCGTTGACTATCGGGCCTTGAACCGAATCACGATCCCGAACCAATACCCGCTACTGATCATGCAGGAACTACAAGACTGGGTCCAAGGGGCCCAATGGTTCACCAAAATGGACCTTAAAAATGGGTTCCACCTCATTCGAATACGAGAAGGCGACGAATGGAAAATGGCCTTCCGAACCCGATACAGACTATTCGAGTTCGAAGTAATGCCTTTCGGACTAACCAATGCCCCATCCACCTTTCAAGATATGATTAACAACGTGTTCTCCGACCTACTGGATGTCGGGGTACTAGTGTACATGGACGGCATCCTCATCTATGCAAAAACCGAGGAGGAACACAATTGGTTGGTCAAAGAAGTACTGAGACGTCTGCAGACCAATAACCTAGCAGTCTCACCAGAAAAGTGCGTCTGGAAGACACACGAAGTGGAATTCCTAGGCTACATCATTGGAAGGGAAGGAATTAAGATGTCGGACGAAAAAGTTAACGCGGTACTAAGCTGGAAAAGACTGGCATCACTGACAGAAGTCCAATCCTTCCTAGGCTTGCCAACTTCTACTGACAGTTCATCCAAAACTACTCCCGGGTAGCAAGACCTCTCACGGAGCTAACAAAAAGGGAACAAGGAAAGGAATGGACCTGAAATCAAGAAGCCGAAGCAGCCTTTGTCGAGCTTAAAAAACGATTCACCACCGCCCCCGTCCTCACCCATTGCAACCCGGCGAGACCAGTCATCATCGAAACTGATGCATCGGACTTCGCTATAGGAGCCATCCTGTCGCAACGGGACGAAGAAAACCGACTGCACCCAGTAGCGTTCCACTCAGGAAAGTTCCAACCCGCGGAAATCAATTACGAAATCCACGATAAGTGTGACACTGGAACGTGCGGTCAACGTCGGAGTGACGGTAATATCGAACTAGTCAGGTTTCTCGGTAGTCACGAAGGAGATGGGGCGCGCGCTGTCTTCGCCGGCGTTCAATTATTATACAAGAATAACTTCCCCAATGACCCTCCTTCCAAGTTCGCCCACCGTTAGGGGATTCACAGCGAATAATCTAAGGGGTTCGGTTCGGTATCGGCGGCGCCCGCCGGCTGCGGCTTGAGCGCCGGATCGTACGCGGCTCCGCGGCAACGGATCGCTTGACGGATCGCTTGGTGGACGGCTTGGTGTGCGCGGCGGCTCGCGCGGCGGCGCATGCGGTTCGAGACGGGCCCGGCGGCTTGCCAGACGGCTCGCTCGTGTATCGCTTTGGCGGATGGTTCGAGGCGGGCCCGGCGTCTTGCCCGACGGCTTGCTCGCGGCGCTTCGGCGGAGGATTCGATTCGAGACGGGCCCGGCATCTTGCCCGACGGCTCGCTCGCGGCGCTTCGGCGGAGGATTCGATTCGAGACAGGCCTGGTGTCTTCCCCGACGGCTCGCTCGCGGCGCTTCGGCGGATGGTTCGAGGCGGGCCTGGCGTCTTGCCCAACGGCTCGCTCGTGGCGCTTCGGCGGATGGTTCGGTCGAGACGGGCCCGGTGTCTTGCCCGGCGGCTCGCGCGACAACTGCTTCACGGGTAAGATAAGGAAAGGAATACGCTCACACACCAGACCCTCCTGGGTGCGGGCCGGAGCCCGAAGCTACTCGTCCTGGTCGGTCTGACAATATGATCCGTCCAATGGTATCACAGACCGCGCCATTCCCTCAGCTTATAGCTGGGTTCAAGTCACGACCCCACGCCAGCCCTTGGCTACGACCTCGGGGATTATACCCTCAACGGGGGTCCTATCCGTGCTGACCGACGTGTTGCCCATCACACCCTTCCTATCTCCCGCCTAGACTCTCGAGTCACTCACGTATCCTTCCGTCTCCTTCCCGATCCACTGTTGTCTCACTCGCCGCGCTTAGGCATATCTGCGCTTCGGCGGATGGTGCGACGCATGCTTGGCGGCGTGCCAGACAGCTTGTGTATATTGTTTTGGTTCGGCAGATCGTCTGACGCTTCGGCGACTGCCAAACGGCTCGCTCGACAACTGCCTCACAGGTAAGATAAGGTAAGGAATATGCCCACACACAAGACCCTTCTGGGTGCGGGCCGGAGCCCGAAGCTACTCGTCCTGGTCGGTCTGACAATAGGATCCGCCCAATGGTATCACGGACCGTGCCATTCCCTCAGCTTATAGCTGGGTTCAAGTCACGGCCCCACATCAGCCCTTGGCTACGGCCTCGGGGATTATACCCTCAACGTGGGTCCTATCCATGCCGACCGACGTGTTGCCCATCAGACCCTTCCTATCTCCCGCCTAGACTCTCGAGCCCCTTGCGTATCCTCCCGTCTCCTTCCTGATCAACTGTTGTCTCGCTTGCGGCGCTTGTAGGATTGCTTGTAGGATTGCTCGTAGGATTGCTCGTAGGATTGCTCGTAGGGGGATGGTCGTTGACTCGATGTCTTCGTGACCGGTAGGTGGTCCGTTGATGATTGACCGTTCTGTGGTTCATGGTTCCGCTGATGATTCCGATGATCGTTTCGATGATGATTCTGATGATCGTTTCGATGATGATTCTGATGATCGTTTCGATGATGATTCTGATGATCGTTTCGATGAAGATTCCGATGATCGTTTCGATGGTTCTCTTTTTTCTTCGATGACAACCACTCGTCGGCGGGTCGTCGTATAAGTATCCGGCTGGGCAAAGTCACGTGCTGCAGGGAACTACCCCGCACGGTGACGTGAAAACTCTTCGCCTTGGCACTAGATTTCATCAGCGTAAAGAGGATAACTCTCGATTGGGTCAGACAGTAGTGCTTTTCCCGTATCTTCCCGAGAGAGGCCAGAGCAGGTGCCTCTCCTTAAGTCCTCTCGTCGTGATTGGGTGATGCGATTGGGTTGCTTGCGGGGTTGATTTCGTTACTCGACCGGAGCTGGCAGCAACGAGCCCTCAACCGTTCCAGCTAATCCTTCTCGGCCGCAACGGGCACCAAGATATAGCTCCGCCCCATATCGCTCCCAACAGACTCTTGACCTGTTCCTGAGGTGCGGTCCTGTAGCGGCGTTTGCACTTTCCCGAACACGAGCCGGTACTTGGTCTGGGGCTACCCAGCGCTACAGGATCGGCTTGAAGTCAAGCCACCGCTTCAGTATTCGGTCAACTCGACGTCCCTCGCCTTGGTGCGGTGTATGCTCTGCATCATAATCGTTGTAAACATCTCGGATAAGTGGGGGATACGCTCATGCTGTCGTGCGCTGGCAAAGCCCAGAGTTCATCGCCATAATCGGGTGTCAATGACGAGGATGCGAGTGGTAGCATGATCCCTCGTGTCTCCTGACCATGGGGTGCAACGGTATCGCCTCAGGCCTTCGAGCCGTCTGCGACGATACAGCGATTCCCGACTCGTGGTGTTGTTCCTCTAGGCTGTGCCTCTGGAAACAACCCCGCTCCTATTCCGCGATCTAGACTTGTAGCTCCTTGCGTTCCCGTTTTCCTTCCGATCGCTTCTCCTGCTTATGATGACCACCAAGGTTGTCTTCCTCTGCGGCAGCGCTTGCGCTTTCCCGGTCGGTGCTGGTACTTGGCCCAGGGGTTTCCTGGTGCTGCAGAGTCGGTTGATTCGAGCCGAGCCCCGACACTGTCGGTTGCCCGGTCTCGGTATGCCGTCCTAAGACCGTGTGACGAGTTTCCGATACCTTCCTGCCCTGTCCGTATCCGAATGTCCGACCCGTAATATTTAGGGTGTAACAATAAGGAACTCCTTGCCATAGTGGACGCCTTCAAACATTGGCGACGCTACTGCGAAGGAGCAGCCCACCAGATCCAGGTTTTCTCAGATCATCAGAACTTGGAATACTTCACGACGACCAAGGTATTCAACCGACGACAGGCCCACTGGGCCCAGGAACTAGCCGGAATAGACTTTAAAATCTATTACCGACAAGGAAACAAAAATAGGAAGCCAGATATGTTGTCAAGGCGTCCGGAGTACCGCCCAGAACATTGGTGGGGTAGAAAAACAGCCAATCACGACGATCTTGCAAGAAAACCACCTCGCAAGCTGGGTCAGTATACGAGAATACTGGTCCTGTGTGTCCTATATCATCGGAGCCGCCTGGTTGGCCTCTACCCCGGTCAGAAAGTGGAACGAGGAATTCAGAAAGCAGGTCGGAGAAAGAGGAAAGGAGGACAAGGAATACCAGCAAGCCTGAGACCAAACAGAAAAGGAAGCGGCATTGGAAGAACCAGCGCCAAAGGTCTGGAAGGACAAGGAGGGAAAGCTGGAGATCCAAGACGGGCTGCAATACCGAAAAAACCTGCTTTGGATACTTAAGGGAATAGTACAGCCAATCCTGGAATCGGAACACGACACGAAGATCGCTGGTCACATGGGACAGGAGAAAATGATCGAGCTCATCCGCCGAAACTTTTGGTGGCCCAAGATGAACGAACGAATCATTAACTACATCAGAAGCTGTCCCGAATGCCAGCAAAACAAGGCCTCCCAACACCAGCCGTATGGCCTGTCCTCCCTGCTGGAATTGCCATACGCCCCCTGGTAATCAATAGCAATAGACTTCATCACGGAACTCCCACCATCGGAAGGATGCGACCAACTTTGGGTAATCATCGACCGATTCACCAAAATGGCACACTTCGTCCCGCTGGAAAAAGAGAAAAAAACGGCAACAGATCTAGCTGTGATATTCGCTCGGGAAGTATGGAAATACCACGGCCTCCCCACTGACATTGTATCGGACCAAGATTCCAGATTTACATCTGTAGTCTGGAAGGAATTCCTACAACTCTCCAGCATCCGGCCCCGCATGTCCACAGCTTTCCACCCCCAGACGGACGGGCAAACAGAACGGCTTAGCCAAACGATCGAAGCCTACCTCCAAGCCTTCGTCAGCAAGGAACAGGACGACTGGGTGCGCCTGCTGCCAATGGCTGAGTTTGCATATAATAACTCGATCACCACAGGTAATGGTGTGACCCCGTTCTACGCTAACTATGGCTTCCATCTGATAGCCAGGGACCCCATGTCAATGGGACCCCTCAATCCGGCCAGCAAGGTCGACGCCCATTGGATGTACACCGTGCACGACGAGTCCCGAAAAAACCTGGAAGAAGCATTGGAGTGAATGCGTCGATACACAGACCTGGATCGAAAGGAGCCCCAGGCATACCAGGTAGGAGACATGGTGATGCTCAACGGCCGCAACATCAAAACGCGCCAACCCTCGAAGAAGTTGGACCACAAAAATCATGGTCCCTTCCAGATTGAGAAAATCGTTTCCCTGCTTGCCATCCGCCTCACGCTACCTCGAAAATGGAAGATCCACAACGTCTTCCACGTCTCGCTGCTTGAACCCTACCGAACTAGCGAACACCGAGCACCTGCGGACCCATCAAAGGTACTACACGAGGCAGACGACATTGAACAAAGCGAGGAATACGATGTTGAGGTAGTTATGTCCGCGGTCGAACGCGGCCGGGGAAATAACAAGTGAATCCTCTACCTCGTCAAATGGCTCGACTATCCGGAATGCAAAGACTGGACGGAGGAACCATTCGACAACTTTTCAGTAGGCAGTCTGGAGAAACTCCGGGAGTTTCATCAACGGAACCCAGACGCGCCGAGGGACTATCGGCTCACCAACCCCTAGGTGGGATGTCCATAAAAGGGCCCGACGAAGCACGAGCGATGGTAGGGCTGAAGGGGTTGGAGGACTTCATCTCATGCATATAGAAAAACCGGAACACACCACATCGAAGGGAGGAACGAGGAGAAAGCATGACGCCCGGTGACGATGGGTTAGGACTGACGGAACTGGCGGACCAAGCGCCCGACCCCGGAACCTCACCTAACTCTGACCCAAAGGGGAGGTCACACGTTGGGCCCACCTTCTAACTACGCACCGACCTAAGCACCCGAGGTGCCTGAGCCCACAACCGACGAAGTGGACCCCCAGCAAGATGCCCAGAGGTGACGTCCGATACTCGGTCGGGACGATTACAGGCCTCGAACTTAGGATCGACGTACGATAAGACCCGCTTCTCGGGCACCCAAAATCCAACCCCCATTAGAAAACAATGCCAAAAACGCCAGGTACCTGACAACCCGGAAACAAGGACGCAAGAGATCCCCGAAGGAAGACGCGGGATCACGACCAGGAAGGCGTTGGCACTTCTTGACACGCTTGCTTCAATCGGATGAGTTGTCGTGGCCTCTATCAGAATCCCGGTTCAAGCCCCAGGCCCACCGAAATTCCTACCTGTTCTCTTGAAGAATCGAATCCCAGTTGGGACACGGCATGGCGCCCCGCAACAATCCTGTACAACGTAGAGCTACGTACCGGCTTAGTCTGAGGGCCCAGTCATTTCGACAGATTACAGAGTCATGTCCTGATCCGGTGGCTGGGAGGGCTGTAGGGGAGGAGGACTACAGTCATGGTAACGACACTACAAGTTACCCCACAAAGGGGAAACCCATACCTACAGAAAGAGACAGGCTACCTAGATAGAAAGAAAAGTGCTAGCGCTCGGGACAAGGCTAAGGGAGGGGGGAGGTAGTGTTACACTCGAGTTGTTAGAGCACGGATGATCACTCGAAACATCTAGAGTACGTAGCTAGCTGGAGAAGTACATACCATAGGATGATGAAGCGATTCAGAGAGTATAGGAGGGAGTTAAGGAACGGAGATTAGCTTGCAGCCGGAACTGGCCGTAAGAGTTTATCTCCGGAGATGAGGGGTTGATTAGACAAACGAGTGGAACTGAACAGAGCAGGGTCCGTCCGCCTCCCGAAGGAGGGGAAGACTGTTCTGGGTCCAGACACCCTGCCCAGATGCATGAAACCTCATCTCCCCTTATCGTCACCTGGCCAGTACCAATGAATCAACCTAGAGGTCCATACGCCTCGGGGGAATCCAAGTCGGAATCACCACTTCTCACACTGGTTGCTCTCGGATAAAGAGAAGAGATTTCCTCAGCTCGACAGAAACGAAAATCAGCACGAACATCCTCACCAACACTACCACCGAACCCACACACAAGATCTAAGATTATTCCGCTGTGAATTATCGAAAGTAGCCTGATTACCTTTGATTCTCTCCACACTCTGGTTACGATACAACCCCAGTGTCACACTATCTTCGGGGGGATGTTTGGTTCCGGCTGTGATAATTGACATATGCCTGGCGTATTGAAAGGGTAAACTGAGCTGTTTCGCAAACACGGTATCGATATAACAGTGTGAAGCACCAGAGTCCATTAGGGTGTAAGCTGAGCGAGTTTTGTAATGAGAGGTTTGGACTTTAGCGTAAAAATGTAACAAATCACTTTTATCATTAATGTCTTTCCATATAACATTAAGGTTTGTCAAATAAAGTGTTGCTGCCTCTCTTTCCTTAGTAGGAGGATGCCCTGTCACTCCTACTGAGCACCTTTTCCCTCACTCTGTCCCAACTTACTAGCCTTATCCCAGTCCGATCTGCCCAAGTCCAACGAGTCCATAAGTCCTCCGTTATCATCAAGTGTTACCTCCTCCGACCAGCCTCCATCAAAGTACACACCAGACCTTGCCTCCGGATCATCGACATTGTTGACACGTTTGGCTCGGGCACGCCAATTGGGTTGGTTGGCAGTGGCACGGTACGAAGGTTGACCAGTACAGTATGGTGGATGCTGAGTGGGTGTTGACTGGTAGGGTGGTTGATGATATGGTGACTGTTTAGCAGATGTCACCTGGTAGGGTGGCTGATGCTGCTTCTGGAGTCCTTCGCGCCCTCCCTCACGTCCTCCTTGGGATGTGAATTGTGCCACTCAGTTGTCCGTGATGGGTGTGCTGCATTGGCGTACAATATGACCAAAACCGAGGCAACGGTGACACTGTATTTTTCCGTCGACAACAGCATTGAGTTTGTCGCTCTTGATAATGTTACTCAGGTCCATTGGGTCACTGTGGGTGATGTTACCGGTATGGGCCTGAACCTGAACCTGGATCTGGACGATATTACCAGACAGTATCGACAGAAATGGCAGAGTACATGTGGCGACGATATCCATCATACCAGACAACGTCATCTGCTTCTGGCTGTCACCACCGAGGATATCCATAAGGTGTGTCTGTTGGGATATATCGTTTTGCGTTGCCTCTGGCAACTTGATTAGATATTTCTCCCACAGCGGGTTTTCCCTCGTAATGGTAAGTGACCTGCCCAGAATGGTGATCAGATCCAACGCTCGCTGGTTGAATGACAAAACCTGATCACAGCTGAACTTCAACACATACCATTCCCAGCGGATTACCGAGATCGCCCGTTCCGGAACATACTGATGCTTAAAGAGATCCTTTACATTATCCCATTTGATCTTGTAGTCGTAATCCTTCAGTGGGATAGCATCCATGTCCTGTTTCTTCATGCTGTTTTCGAACCAGTTGAACACCTTGGCGGTGAGAAAGCACCAGAAGGTGTTGATCTTCAGATTGTCTTTGGATACCTTTTGACAGACTGCTCCACCCTGTCGAACGTAGTGCTGCATGTCTTCAAGAAATTGAGCGACAACGTCCAAGTCCTGAGAACCATGAAATCTCTTTCGCTCATACGGTTTAATTTTTTGAAGGATCAGGTTTTGACTCGGGGTCGCCGCTTGTAGTTTTGCGGTCTGTTCGCTGATGGCAAAGAGGTGATCGCAGTGCTTCTTCCAAACTGCAATTTCCTCCTCTACCTTACGAAGTCAGTGCTTCAATGCTGCCAGATCCACAATCTTCACAGTGGCTTCCCGGTGGCTCTTGTACCACTGAGTGTAGGCATTCAGGACCGCTTCAGCTGAAACAGCTATGACTACCAAGTTTTCATTGCACGAGAGGTTCACCTAACCAAACCACTCGAGCAGCTCGCCTGGCTCCGCCAGAATTTCGGGGTGGTTGACATTGCTCACTGTTTTGGCATGCTTTACTTGAATCCACTTGATTTACTCGAATCCGCTTGATGCGCTTGATTTCTTCCCGAATATAAACAGGTTATATAGGCAGTAGCTCAGCCCGGTGAACGGGTAGTTCAGAGTGCTGTGACAGCCTCATAGGAGCTTTTGTATGGTATCGGCGTGTAACTACAGCATGTGAGTACGCTTTTTTTTTCTTTTTTCTCTTAATCGCCATGTACGCCACTAGATTCACTTGTTGCCGGTCATCCCGTGTCCGCTTGCCACTGGATTTCCTTGTTTTCTTGATTGTCTTGTTGTCCTCTCGGGATCTTGAGATTCGATCGTCGCTCGATTTCCTTATTTTCTCGATTTTCCTCAGACTTTGTCAACTCTGTTCCGCTGAACGCTGGAGGGAGATGTAAAGAAAAGGGCCCTGAACACTGGCCACCGTGCTTACCACTCACTGCGCCCTCCCGCAGCTACTTTTCACACGAGAGTCCATTTGCTGGTATCCCTCTTCTGCTCTGCTCCACGTAGTATGTGATATTTCTGCACCTTGGTTCTGCTCGCCATTCATCACATGGTGCAATAAAGAATGCTTGCAACTGGTCGTGCGGGGCAGGGAAATAAAGTGTGTCGTGCGGGGCAGGAAAATAAAGTGTTGCTACCAGTTGAGGGGTAGCTAGAAACATGATCCATTCTAAGAAGGGGAGTGGCGGCCTCCTAAGGAGGGGTCCGCCACTAGCGCTAATGTATGACTGTCTATCTATGGAAGCCCCTAGGGTAGCTGTGTGCCAAGTCCCACAAACTCTAGAAGCCATGCTAGCCACCACGCTAGCCACTCTAGGCGTAGCATCCGTGATGCCAGGAATGGTCCCCCTACATGTAGAAGGATCCCAACAGTGGACAGTGGCGAGCGGACAGTATGCAGCAAGGTGGACAGGACAGGGACAGCAGCATGCCATTGGCGCACTGCAAGGTGGACAGGAAAGGAACAGCAGAGTGGTGGTGGCGTGCAGCAAAGCAGAAAAGGGTTGTGGGAAAGAAAGTGTGATTCTTCTTCTATTAAAGAAATTAGGAAACAAGTTGTTGTGTAAGGAAGGAAAAGGAAGAAAGAAAGAAAGAAGTGGGCGATGGCTCCTTTTAAGGATATCCATCACTGTTACACTTTAGTACGATGGGCAAACAGCTAAAACAACAATGAAAGAGATATTTGGGGGACGCGCTTGTCGACGGTCTCTTGAGTGACACACTCTATGTCGACGGTCTCTCAATAACACACTGTATGCCGATGGTCTCTTGACTGACACACTCTTCGACGTCGACAGTCTCCCGAATGACACCCCTCGACATCAACGGTATGACACTGGGGTTGTCTTGCAAACTGGAGTGTAGGCAATGTAAAGATAATCAAGTTACTTTCGATAATTCACAACTGAATAATCTTAGATCTTGTTTGTGGGGTTTTTTCGTTGAGTATTCGTTCAGTACTGTTCACTCTTTCTTTCAACGCGGGAGAAATCTTTCTGCTATATACGGATCCAGTCGTCACGTGATTCCTCTGGAGAATCTCCAACTCGTACCGTTCCTCTTGGGAGGGGTACGGCTAGTTGTGGCCTCTGACCCTATAGGTGCAGTCCACATAAATTCATTGGTTCTGGTTGGTCAAACGATAAGCTGAACAGATGCCCGCGTCGCGTAAATCCCTCAATGAGTGAATACCGGCCTATCAGAGGTGGACTGGTTATCTGACTCAAAGGTCTGGGCCACCACTTCCGCATAGTTGCATTCCCTGCTCATCTCCGGAGATTAGCCCTTTATTACCGTTACGGCCATAATGACTAACTCATGCTCCTGTTTTGCCTAGAGTAACTACATACCGTAGCCTTGTGACTTGCCGATCACTCTTTCTGTCTTTTCTCCACGTTTCCTAACAGAGGTGTAACACTACTATCCCCTTCTCTAGCTTCGTCCCGAAGCTGAGAACCTAACTCTTGATAGGTGCTGTTGAATGCAGTGCTCCTCCCCTGCATCCCTCCCAGTCACTGGATAGTTTCTTTTTAGAAAGATCTTGTATCTGTCAAGATGACTGGGCCCTCAGAGTAGACTAGTGCATACTCTTACTATCTCGCTGGAGCTGACCACACTGCGCATCGTCCCAATGACTGCCGCCGTACTTGAAGTTCTGGGGTCGAGGGAGGAGACTGTCAGCGGGAGGAACATGATGTCCTTCGTGCTTGATACCTGTATCCGGACAGTGACTGGGCCTGATCTAGAGCTCTACAGTGTAATCCTCGGAGTAACAGCACTTTTCGGGGATGGTGTGCACTCTGGGGTGATTCCTCACGTCATCAGTTCCAGTCTTGAGAGGTTAGCTGGGAAGTACCATACAGGAACGTGTCCAATCCCGCAGGTCATTTCCCTATTTTCGCCAGATGCCAGGATAGCGGTTTCTGCTTGCCTGATCGACAGGTCTTTCGTGGATGCCTGGGAAGGGGGTCTTTCGAGGGTGTGGTGGGATCAAGTCCTCGAGCCTCTTCATCCCTACTATCGTCCCCTGCTGTCGGACCCTTTTATGGACATTCCTAAGCGTTGATGAGTCAATAGTCCCTCGGCGCGTCTGGATTTTGACCATGTAACTCCTGCAGTCTCTCCAGACCACCTACTGAAAAGTTGTCAAATTGTTCTTCCGTTCAGTCTTGTTGTTTTGCATAGTCAAGCCATTTGACCAGGTAAAGAACTCGTTTGTTATTTCCCCGGCCGCGTTCGACCGATGATATAACTTCTTCAACATCATATTCCTCACTTTGCTGGATGTCGTCTGCTTTTTGGAGTACTTTGGAAGAATCTGGGGGTGTTCAGTGTTCTCTCATTTGGTATGGTTTGAGGAGCGATACATGGAAGATGTTGTGGATTTTCCACTTTCAAGATAGCATTAGACGGACCGCAAGTGGGGAGACGATTTTCTCAACCTGAAAAGGACCATGGTTCTTGTGGTCCAGTTTCTTCATTTGCCAGCGCGTCTTGATATTGCACCTGTTGAGCATTACCAAATCTCCAATTTGATATGCTGGAGGTTCCTTTCACGTTGGATCAGTGTACTGGCGCATTCGTTCTTGCGCCGCTTCTAGTCCTTTTTGGGATTCGTTGTACACTGCCTGCATCCAGTGGGCACATACCATGCTGGATGGGTTGAAGGTTTCTGTGATGGTGGGTCCAGCCGCTGTGGGGTGGAATCCATAATTAGCATAGAAAGGAGACATTCCAGTTCCTATATTGGTGGAGTTGTTGTAAGCGAACTCAGCTATTGGCAATAATGCCACCCAGTCGTTCTGTTCCTTTCCAACGAACACTCATAGGTAGGCTTCGATTGTCTGGTTAAGGCACTCCATCTGTCTGTCGGTTTGCAGGTGGAAGGCAGTTGACATTCATGGTCGTATGTCAGAAAGTCGCAGAAACTACTTCCATGTTTCTGATGTGAACTGTAAGTCTCTGTCTGAAACTATGTCAGCAGGAATCCCGTGGTGCTTCCAGATCTCTTTTGCAAACACCACTACAAGGTCCGCCACCATCTTCTTATCTCTGGCCAGTGGTATGAAATGCTCCATTTTTGTGAATTGGTTGATTACCACCCACAGTTGGTTGAAGTTTTCCAAGAGTGGTAATTCTGTAATGAAATCTATGGCCAATGACTGCCATGGTGCATAAGCCAATTCTAATGGTGACGATAGACCGTACGGTTAATGCTGGGTTGCCTTGTTTTTCTGGCAATCTGGACAGCTTTGAGGGGTAGCAAGAAGCATGTCCATTCTAGAGAGGCGAGCGCCGGACACTTTATACGAGTGTCCATGCGCCGCCTGTGACTGTCTACGTGACTGTCCTATGTAGCCCTATGTCACACTCCCGTAGCACTGTCCGTGTCACCCGAACTCTAGACACCCCACTGGGCATAGTGTCCGCAGTGCCCGCAGCGGCCAGAATCCTCCTCCTACAACCACTCCCCTCCTAACAAAACCAGCCCCCTCCCCAAGAAAGTATACCACTCGACGAAACAAACAACAATAACAAGAAATGAAAAACAAAACAAAAACAAAAAACAAAAACACAGCAAATATGCTACCATTCTCCCTTCTTCCGCCTCCTTTGCTCCTCACCCCCGTTCCATCCACCGGTAGATGCGTAGGCCATTCGCAGTGTGGTATTCGCGAAGTAGCTCATTGCTGCTGCCCCTCAGATTCGCCAGCGGTTCCCATGTCGTGTCGTTGTAACCTACCCACTTGACCAAGTATTCGAGGTCTCGGACCATAGTGCCTCGGTGTTCTTGAATGGTCTCCACCTCGTATTTGACCGTCGCTGTAGAGCGCAGTAGCGGCGGTGGTGGGTGTTCGTGGCTTCTGTCAACTCTCGACGGCTTGAGTCTGGCGACTTTGAAGACCGGGTGCAAGTGCCAGTGAGCTGGGATATCCAACAGGAAAGCGTTCTTGCCGGCCTTTTTCAGCAGCTTGAATGGTCCTGTATACGGATGCTGGAACTTTCGAGAGTTGTTGCTGTCGTTTGCTGCTCCTGTCACATTGGCGTATCCGATGGGCAGTGACCGCATATCCAGAAACACCTCGTCCCCTACCCAGAATGGGTGTGCTTGCCGTTTCTCGTTGGCCTCCGCGGTCATCGTCACCTGGGTTTCTTCCATCCTCTCGCGGAGCATTCTGAGGGTCTTGGATAAATTCTCTGCGTAGGCCAGACCTTCCTCGGAGTCCAGACGCTGCAGGTCGGGTGCCAAAAGGTCCAGCGGTAGCTGTGGAACGTAACCGATATCGGCCTCAAAATGTGCCATGCTGATCGCTTTATCTTTTGCAGCATTGTACGTGAACTCGGTCAATGGCAGCAGTCGCACCCACACCTCTGGGCGTGGTAGCTGCACTATGTACGCCTTTAAAAACGTTTCCAGAGTGGCGTTCGCCTTTTCTGCTTGTCCATCTGATTGCGGGTGATAGGCTGTCGACATTCGGAGTTTAATCCCGAGCAGGGCGCATAGCGCTTGCCAGAATTTCGAGGTAAATCTGGTATCTCGGTCCGAGACGATTGACAACGGGAGTCCTCGGTTCCTGACGTATCCCGCAATGAATGCTTCCGCAAACGTTTCGGCTGTCAACTCAGCCTCTTTGACAGGGTTCCATCGGGCTCTCTTCGTCAGTGGATCGATGATGGTTGCCACAGCATCGTATCCTCCTTCTCCGGCTGGAAGCTTGGTGATAAAGTCGATATTAACCCTTTCGGTCTGTTCCATGGGAATCGGGAGTGCCTGGAGGAGCCTGTATGGCCTGGCATTCTTGTGCTTTACCCAGTGGCATACGTCACACCCGGCAACCCATTCAGCCACCATGTCCGTCTGTCGGAGCCAATAGTACCGTGAGGCTACTGCCGCTGCTGTCTTTTCGATGCCGACATGTCCCCCTCCAAGAATAGCATCGTGTGCTTCTCGAATGGCATCGGCCTGCAAAACCCAAAGGATATAGAGCTTTTCTCCTGAGGCCCTGTGGAAAAGGAGTCCATCCTGCAGTATATATCCCTTTGCGCGTTCCTGTATCCGGCGGCTTTTCTTGTTGTTGGTTGTTGTAATATCTCTTCCGATGCCACTGCTCTGAAGGTGTTCCAGAATCAGTGCAAACATGATATCCTGTGTATACTCCTTCTGGATGTCCTGAAGCCACTCCTGGGATGCCGAAATGCGCAACTCCACCACATTCATGAGACTTTCCCCTGCGACCGGTCCCGGTCCCAGGGTATCAGGTGTCCGGGTATAGGCGATGTGGCTAAGCGCATCCGCAACGACATTCGCCACTCCAGGATAGTATTTTACTTCGTAGTTGTGCTGTTGCAACTTGTCGAGGTGGTGCCACTGACGACTTGTCAGCTTATTCTGTCCAAGTATGTGCTGTCGTGCCGTGTGGTCTGTGTAAATGGTGGTGCGCTTACGCCCATGGACGTAGCAAGCCCTATGGTCCAGGTTTGCGCTAATCGCTAGGAGTTCCCGGTTGTAGGCCGGGTACCTCGTTTTGACCGTGTGAAGTTTCCACAAGAAGTATCCCAGTGGCCGCTCCACCATCTTTCCTTCGAACAACTGCTTTTGTGCCAATACCCCTCCAATAGCAGTGTCCGATGCGTCCGTTCGTAGGATAAAGTCGGCCTCCGGGTCCAACGTTGCCAGAACCGGCACGGATGTCAACGCCTTCTTGAGGTCCTCAAACTGGTCTCTGTGCTGTTCAGTCCACGCGTATTCACTCTTTGATTTTGCTGCAAGGTCGTGTAGCAGATGGGTGCGCTGCGCAAACTTGGGCACAAACTTCCGGTAATAGCCTGCCAGCCCCAGAAACCCACGGAGTTCTGTTGGCATTCTCGGTATTGCCCAGTCCATACTGCTTTGACCTTCTTTTCCTCTGTGTGAATGCCGTACCTATTCACTCTGAAACCTACAAACGACATTTCCAGAGTGCCGAACACGCACTTGGGCTCGCTGAGACGCAGCCTTGCGTTCTGTAACGCCCGTAGCACGCCCTCCACATGTGCCTTGTGCTCAGCCAACGTCTTCGAAAAGATTAAAATGTCGTCCAGATACACTATTGCGTTTCGTCGGTGGGGATGCAGTATCTTGTGCATCATACACATGAATGCGGCCGGGGCGTTTGCCAGACCGAACGGGATGACCTTATACTCATAAAAGCCATCTGGCGCTATAAACGCCGTCTTGTGGCAGTCATCCGGGTGTACCCGTACTTGGTGATATCCGCTGGCCAGATCCAGCTTGGTAAAGACCCGTACCCCATGGAGTTTATCCAGCAGATCCTCAATATACGGTAATGGGTATCGGTCCTTGGCGGTTATCTTATTCAAGCCACAGTAATCAACACACATTCGGAGAGTGGCGTCCAGCTTTTTCACAAAGATGATTGGTGCTGCATAGCGTGAATGAGAATTCGTCACCCATCTGTTGGCTAGCAGCTTTCTTATCTGGACCTCAAACTCTGCCCTCTCCGCCTGTGTCATACAGTACGGCTTGCGGTGCGGAACCTTTGCTGTGGGATCCGTATGGATATGTAAATCGTGTTCTCCTAGCGGCGGCACTCCCTTTGGTGGCTGGAACAGGTCGTTGAATTCCCGTCGGATCTGGACTCTCCACTTACCCAAGTCTGCCAACACGGATTCATCTTCCTCGAATTCCTCTCCCAGCTTCCGTTCTCGTATGTCGAAAATGAATATTCTGTTCTTACTAGCCTTCAACCTCGATCGGCCGGTTTCCTCTGCGGATATCAGGTTGATGGACGCCGCACGAGCCACTGACTTCCAATGGTTATGAACTTCCTGGTATCATTCTTGGTGTGGCCAGAGTCCCTTCAATGCCAACTTGGGTACGAATGCCACGCGCCCATCGGCCGAACATTCCTCATCCAGCAGGTGGAGCACGTTACCTGAATCCACCATATGGCGTGTTGTCGAGTGCCAGTTCTTTCCCACAATAAGGTCGTAAGCACCTTTGAGATCGAAAAGTGTGTACCATCCTGTGATGGCGGCATAGTTTCCTGCAATACCACGAATATTTCCTTCTAGCCAGACCTGGTATCTCTCGGAGGTTGGGTGTTTGGTGCTGGCCGTTATCACTGACATGCGGCCAGTATGGTGTAGAGGTAGTCCCAGCTGCTTCGCGTATGTTGAATCAATATAGCAATGCGATGCACCTGGGTCCATAAGGGTGTATGCTGAGTGGGTTTTGGAACGGGAAGTTTTAACTTTTGCGTAAAAACGTAACAGATCTGAATTCTCACCATTTTTCTTCATTCCATTAAGATCTGTTAAGTATAAAGTTGCCGCTTCACTTTGCTTAGTAGAAGGACGCTCCATCACTTCTACTGTCTGTCTTTTCCCGCTCCGTCACTTCCCAACCCCTCGCCCTTCTCCTCATCGGACACTTCTCCCAGATCTACCGTCCTTGGTCAATTGGCCGACTCCCACTCGTCCTCGTCATCCCAACTTCCTTCAAAGTAAGTGCCCGATCCCGCTTCGAGATTGTCAACCGCATAGACATGCTGGTCCTCGCCGACCATGTAAAGCTTGCCCGCCTTCCCAAGCCCCTTCTGTGTCGGGGAGAGGTCCTGGCGACGTGACGTTGGTGAGCGTTGCATTGGCTGTCTCGGTGCGGGCGGACACTGCGACGGCAGTTCGCGACGCCACTGCCGGTGTCCTTCACGGTGCAGGCAGCCTTCATCACGACGAGAGTAGCTTCCGTCAGCCTGGGAGTGGCTTCCATCAGGCTGAGAGTGGCTTCCGTTCTGCTGTCTCTGACGAAACTGCGCAGGCCGTATGCTGGAACTCGGAGTTGGACACTGTTTCACAATGTGTCCGAAACCCAAGCACCAAAAACACCGCTTTGATGCCTCATCAACGGTATAGAGTTCTGGCTCCTCCATATTGCTCAAGTCCATGGGATCGCCATAATCAGCAGTGGAAGTGGTGACCATAGGAGTGGACGCTACTCGTGGCGTGTCAGAAAGCGGTTTGGGCGGCAAATATGGTAGCGTCCGTTCCGCCATGATGTCCATCATATCGGAGAGCGTGAGCTCGATCTTGTGGACGCGGCGCATCAAGCGAGCCTGTTGCGTGACATCTTGGGCTGCTGCCTCTGGGAGCTTCCGCAGGTACTCCTCCCATAGCAGATCTCCCCTCGTGCTCGACAGTGAACCTCCCAGGATCTATATCAGCTCCAATGCCCTCTGGTTGAATATAAGCACCTGGTTTTTGTTGAACTTGAGTGCACACCACTCATTCCTCACAACAGACACCGCCACCTCCGGTACAAACTGCTCCTTGAAGACCTTCTTGAAATCTGCCCACTTGATCTTGTAGTTACTGTCGGTCGGTGGGATTGTGTCCACTTCTCTCTCCTTCATCTCCTTCTCGAACCACCGAAAGATCTTCACCGAGAGGAAACGCCAAAAGGTGTCGATATTCTGGTTGTCCGAAGATGCCTTTGGGCACATCGAGGCGCCCTGGCGAACGTAATGTTCAACTTCATCGAGGTACCTTGTGATGACTTCCAGGTCCTGTGAACCTTTGTACCGCTTCGGCTCGAATGGCTTTATCTTTTGGATGATGGTGTTCTGCACTCCTGGAGTGGCATTTGCGGTCGTCCGCAAGGTCTGGTAGTCATTGGCGAGCTTTCCGTATCTCTCCACCCACTTATCGGCCTGTCCCCGATACTTGGTTGATTCATCCCACAGGACAGCAACCTCCTTTTCAAAGGTGGCGATGCGCGCCTTCAGCGTCGGAACACCCTTCTTCTCCTTATTCGCGGCCTGCAAATCGATTGCCATCACGTCCATCTTGGATACGATCTCACTGTGGAAGTTGTACCAACGGATGTAGCACTGCTCGACTGCCATAGCCGATACTCCGAGAATGGCGTTTGACTGTCCATCCTGTGAGAGCTCGCACTCCCCGATCCATTCGAATACCGCTTGCGGTAGCGGCCAATCGATGCTTCCTGATGTCAACATCTTTCTACAAGGTCAGCGCACTGTATGTGACCAGAAACAGCTCGGTGAGATGTAAGGTATGGGCCCCGAATGCCGGCCCCCGTGCTTACTGCTTGCTGCTCTCCTGGCAGCTACTTTTCACACGAAGTGGTCCCTTTCCCTCTCTCTCTCTTTTCTCTCTTTCTCTCTCTACGGCGCTGGACCTCTGCTCCAGCCGCTGTCTTCGCTCTTTTCGGCGGTAGTTTCAATGCTTCTCATGTGCCCTCCTTCGCTGACCTCTGTCGCGGAAGGTGGGGGGGGGGGGGGGGGTGGGTGGCTCGTTGCTCGTGCCGTGGGATACCACTGAAAACACGAAAGAAAAAGTGTTGCTACCAGTCGAGGGGTAGCAAGAAGCATGTCCATTCTAGAGAGGTGAGCGCCGGACACTTTATACGAGTGTCCGTGTGCCGCCTGTGACTGTCTACATGACTGTCCTATGTAGCACTATGTCACACTCCTGTAGCACTGTCCGTGTCACCCGAACTCTAGACACCCTGCTGGGCGTAGCGTCCCCAGCGCCCGCAGCGGCCGGAATCCTACTCCTACAAGCTTCTGACAAAGTTGATAACTCGTTCATTCATTCCTGGCCACCAAAAGTTTCTTCGAATGAGTTCCATCATTTTGTCCTGGCCCATCTGGCCAGCGACCTTTGTGTCATGCTCTGATTCGAGGATGAAGTTGTCAATTAATCCTTTCTTGTTTGGGATCCAAAGCATACCTTTTCTGTATAGCATGCCTTCCCTTGTTTCCACGATTCCCTCCTTAACCTTTCGGTTATTTGGAACAAGTTCCTCTTGCTCCGCTTCCACTGCCTTCCAGGCTTGCTGATAGGCCGCATCTTCCTCTGTGTTACACCTCAAAGTCAGGAAATGTGGAGAAAAGACAGGAAGAGTAATCGGCAGGTCACAATATAACGGTACATAGATACTTTAGGGAAAAACAGGAGCACGAGTTAGTCAGCCCCAGAGAGTCTAGGTGGGAGTTAGCCCCAGAATTAGTCCTTACAGCTGTAATGGTAATAAAGGGCTAATCTCTAGAGATGAGCAGGAAACGCAACTATGCAGAGGTGGTGGCTCAGGCCTCTGAGTCGGATAACCAGTCCACCTCTGATAGGCCGGTATTCGCTCATTGAGGGATTTATGTGGTGCATGCATCTGTTCGGCTTATCGTTAGACCGACCAGGACCAATGAAGCTATATGGACTGTGCCCGTGTGGCCAGAGGCCATGACTAGCCATACCCCTCCCAAGAGGAATGGTATGAGTTAAAGATTCTCTCTATAGGAATCACATGACGACTGAAGCCATATATATCAGAGAGATTTCTCCTGCGTTGAAGGAAAGAGAGGACACTACAGAACGAACACTCAACAAAAACCCACAAACAAGATCTAAGATTATTCCGTTGTGAATTATCGAAAGTAACGTGATTACCTTTACATCACTTACACTCTGGTTGGCAAGACAAACCCAGTGTCATACTATAATCATCGATCTAAATCACCTTACAATTGATAACCAAAAGTTCATGAAAATCTAAGAGATGTCTATCCACTCCGACTATAACATACTCCATCTAGAGATGCCCCACGCGTTGCTACAGATAACCAACGACGATGAACCCAGTGCCGAAAGTATGGAAATAGCCAACCTGGTGGACTGGATGTGGGCAATTGTCAATCAACAACACCAAGCCGAACAAGACCTAGGCCGGCTTATGGATGTATGTGGAAACACGGTGGACTGAACAGATTGCCGCATCTGAGCAATTGAAGGAGCCTACCACAAATTATGGCAGGGAATGCTATACATCTATGAGTGAATGGAAGCAAAAGAAGAAATAGTGGAGGCATGGGTAAGAAATAAACTTATGGTAGCCACTAACACATACCAGACTTTCGCTCAACAAGTATGGGAAGCCATCATCAACCGAACCCAAGAAGTGGAGGTGCAATGACTCCACCAAGCAACCCAGGTGGCCCGAATGTACGATGCCATCGCATTCCTAGGAGAAGCCAACTTGGCCCGGAACCAACACCTGGTGATATTCCAAGATAACGTAGAGATATGGGCCGCTGACCACCAGAGCAAGGTAAACGATCTCGAAAAGGCAGTAAGGGAAAACCAGGAGAGGGTGGCGAAACTGGAAGGACATCTGGCCAGGGTACAGGAAGAAATCCAAAAGGTAGCAGTAGCAGTCCTGCTACCCCCGACACCCACGAAACCTTCCTTCCTGCAAGGAGCAAATCGCCCTCCAATCATGCCACTCTTCCCGCATTCACCAGTACCCGTGGCAAACCCGATACCAGGCCTAAGAATGCCACCAAGATACTGAGCGGCAGGAGCAGGAGGAGCCAGAGGAGGGAAACCACCCCAAAGACCATGGGAACCAGCGCTACCCCCATCGCCTCCATCGCCACCCAGCAGCAGTGGAGATGATGACGAAGATGAGGACGAGGACCTGTATATCTGACATCCTACACAGGATGAATGGAGACCCTGACGCCAAGAAACGGAAGAACAAGCGCTGGCCACCATTTTTACGCCAGTGGATATAGCCAGGCTCGTAGGAGAAGGTATTGCTGCGGCCTGACTACAACAGCAGCCCCCTAGAGCCGAGCCTGAACGGATTCACACCTCCCATCTCATGATGAAGAACCCCGAGAACTTTGACGGCAAAACCACCACTCAGTTCAACCAGTGGTGGGAATCTGTGACAATGTACTTAGGATTCTATCCAGAGACAAATGACTGGCAAAAAATAGCCTGGGTAGAAACCCTTATAACCGAAACAGCTCGCACCTGGCACCTTCACTGGTAGCAGGAACTGCATGACGCGGACTTCTGGGTCAACTACCACGCTGCCATGCAAACGGAATACCGGAACGAAAGGGAAGCCACCGACACCCAGCTCAAGTTGGGACAGCTAAAGTACCAGGGCTCCATTAGGACCTACCTAATGGAGTTTTGCGCTTTTAACAACTTTGCGTGGGCAACAGGGGAAGGCCTCCATGAAAAAATTGACCTAGCCATGCCAGACAGTATCTTGGACATGCAGTTCAACCAAAACCCCGACGACTTCGAGGATGATGCCCTCTTCCTACAAGCCACCTACCGAGCAGGATTACAGGTGGAAAAGAAGAAAGCGCTAAAGCAGGCCAAGGAGGTAATGCAAACTGGCAGCACAACAACCCAAAGGAAGGAAAGTCAGGACTCCGCAAAAACCCAGCCAGAGAAAAAGGAACAAAATCCTATGCCACCAAAAAAGCTGTGGGAGGCAAAGGAGAAAAATGAGAAGTTCGGAGGATGACACCAGTGGTCATCACAGGAAGCGATTCTCGAAGGAGTTCCAAACCAGGAGCAGAAGGAGTACATTAGCTTACATGGCTGTCACCATTGCAGAAAACCTGGTCACTGAGCCTCTAAATGCTACGCCAGCACCACGAAAAAGGGGACCATCCTACCTAGGGCCCCGTGGAAGATAGTGGCAGGTACTAAGCGAAGCTGGGAAGACGATGAAGGACTCCTTCCCAAACCAGCCACCAAAATCCAGAAAGTCTCCTCGGTAGAGGTAATGGATCTGGAACCAGCAAAGGAGCTACAGTATTGGGAGAGTGAGGAGGAGGGGGATTTTTAAAGGGGCAGGAACTGCCACAACCCATGCCCTTTCCAATAATATGCAGCAACTCCTGAAAATGGGGCAGCTCGCCCCAGGAGAAACAACTGACAAAAAGGACCAAACAAGAGAAACCTGTTTGCAGAACTCGGCCGGTTATCACTATGGTCCTCAAATGGGCAGACAACAGGCAAATCATAAAAGCTTTGCTAGATACCAGATGCTCACTCCAACTGATCAACTGAAAAATGGCCAGAGAGCTAGGGATTCCAGTACACAGACGCAAAAATCCCATGACAATTGAAAGTTTCACCAGACAAACGGTTCAGGGAGTAGGCGAATATTATACCAAGCCACTAACTCTCCAACACTGTAACACTCGGGTGTTTCACCAACGGCACAATCGCCCAGGTGGTCACCAACAGTCTATCACCCTTGAGCGGGCAACACTTGTATGATGGCAGCGGAGCGACTGTGTAGTCCCGAAGGATTCGC
>Ga0307508_10000831_pt1 | contig 35913 bp, 32 predicted proteins | sample 9_EM_MG_FD_203089 | JGI IMG/M metagenome (GOLD analysis project Ga0307508, IMG submission 203089) | Populus trichocarpa ectomycorrhiza microbial communities from riparian zone in the Pacific Northwest, United States - 9_EM | ecosystem: Host-associated > Plants > Roots > Unclassified | place...
ATTATTTCAGTACTCACCGAAGATCAGTTAAGTCGAGTAGAAGGAAATTTAGATTTTAATCAGTTAAGGGAATATGTCGAAGAATTAAAAAGGAAAAATATCTCAGCAGAAGAGTCAAAATCATCATTACTGGAAAAGATAGAAGAACTAGAAAGTAAAATAACAGAATTAGAAAGAGAGTTAGAAAGATTGCAACTCAGTAAAACCATTGCGGAGGAAAATGAAGAAGATTTATACAAATATATAGGGAAATTAGAACAAGAAAGGCACGAACTAGAAGAAAAGTTAACCGAAAAAGAGAAAGAGATAAAAGATTTGGATGATGAAAAGCAAAAACTTCAAGCAGAACTAAGTAAAAAAGAAGATACTGAAGAAAAATTTTATGAAGAACTAGGAAAAAAAGAGGAAGAAATAAAGAATTTAAGGAAAAATAATGTTTCTTTTCTTAGAGAAAAAAAGGATAAACTAGATGAATTAAATTATCTTAATTCTATTAATGAGAAATTAAGGGAAAGATTAGAGGACGCGGAAAAAAAACTAAAAAAAGTATCTAATAAGGATTCTGAAATAGAAAAATATAAAAAGGAAATAAGTTCTTATCAAGAAAACTCCGAGGAATTTTCAAACAAAAATGAAGGATTAATTAATGAAAAGAATAACCTAGAAACAAAGGTTCAAGAATTAGAAGATAAAATCAGCGACTTAGAACGTGAAATAGAACAATCAGAAAGAACCCAAAAACCTTCTCCTGTAGATTATGATGAAGAAGAACAAAATTTTTTAGGTTCTTCTTTAGCTAACGAATTAGAAAACACTGATTGATCAGAAGATAGAGATGATGAATTCGAAGAAAAGGAGTTTCAGGAAATTTTAGAAGATAAACAAAGAGAATTAGATGAATTAAAAGAAGAATTTAAATCACTCGGTGAAAGATATAGACAATCGGAAAGCGATTGAAAACAAAAGGTTTCAGAAATTAATGAAAGACTTAGTAACTCTCAAGAACAATTGGAACAAACTCGACGAGAATTAAAAAAATCCAAACAGGATTCCCAAGAAGAATTACAGATTTCTTCTGCAGAAGAAGAATTAAATCAGAAAATAACTAATTTAGAAAAAGAAATTTTGGCTGTGCAAGAAAAATTGGCGAAAGTTGAAAAAGAAAGGATTAAAAATCAGGAGTTTTCCCAATTTTATCAAAACAAATTTACAGGTTTAGAAGAAGAGAAAGAAAAGTTAATTGAGAAACATAGAAAAGTAACTAATCTTTATAAAGAATCGGGAAGAAAAATTAAAAAATTGAAAAGTACCATTAGCAAACAAAAAAATTTTGAAAAAAAATATAATGATTTAAAAACTCGCTCGACTAAAATACAAGAAGATTTAGAAAGAAGCCGGCGGGAGTTAAGTCAAAAAGTAATTATCTTCCAGGAACAAATAGTTGCTCTTCTTGATAGAATAAAAAAATTAGAATTTACCAATCAAGTTACTCAAGATGAAAAAGATCAGTTAATTAATCAAATTCAAGAAGAGAACAAGGACTTAGAAACTAAATTACTTACGGAGCAAGAACAAAGAAGAAAAGATTATGAAAAGTTGAACCAAGAAATAGCAGCGGAAAAAGAGAAAGTTGAAAACAAAGAAAGTGAAATAGTTGAGATTGAGAAAAAATTAGAAACAGCTAAGTTATCAACCCAAGTTGCCGAGGAAGAACTTGAAGCAAGCAAAAAACGATTTTCAGTTTTAGAAACAAATAAAGCCGAAGTTGCGGCTGATTTATTAGAAGCTAAAACTAAGGTTACCGCTTTAACCAATAAGTTAGAGGATGCTGAAAATAAAGTTAACTCTTTAACTAGCGATTTAAATAAAACTAAAGCTAGTGTTAATGCTTTGCAGGAACAACTACAAACCGCTACTAATGATTTCGCTGCTTTGCAACAAGAGAAAGATAAAGTTGAAATTGAATTATCACAAGCCAAAACTCAGGTTGATGATTTAATTGATTCTTTATCCTCAAAAAATATTAGTGAAGAAGAAAAGAGTAAACTTATTCAACAAATAAGAGATTTAGAAACTCAACTACTAGCCAAGAAAATCCAAAACGAGCAAGATTACCAAGCAAGAATCAAAGAACTAGAATTGTTAACCAAAATGTTGAAAGAAGAAAAACAAAAGCAAAAAGAACTTCAAATTGAAAACAATAAAATTAAATCTCAGTTGGATAATCTTAACAAAGATTTAGTTAAAGGAAAGAAAATCATTGAACAAAAAAATGATCAATTAGCTAACTTACTAGATCAATTAAAAGAAAAAGATAGACTAATTGCTAAACTAAGAAAAGATCCTCCCTGAAGTAGTGGAAGAAGTGACACTAATAGAAATTCAGTAGTTGAAAATAAAATGTCTTTTAAGGAAGAGAATTTGTTAAAGTTAATCAAAGAGCATGAACAAGAAATTGAAAAATTAAAAGGATTAATTGCGCAACAAAATGATACTAAGCAAGTAACATCAGTAAAAGAAACTATTCGAAAACTACCCCAAAAAAACAGCAGCATTCTTTATCTTTCTTTGATAGGAAGTTCTTTAACTGCTATTGCTATTTATTTTCAATGGTTAAAAAGCTTAAGAAAAAAGGATAAAAGCAATATTACAGATTAATTATAGGTTTTATTCATTTAGTCGATATTTTTTAAAAGGGTACGAGGATAAACAGCAAATAATCATATTATCAAATATGAATAAAAAACCACAACATTCTAGTGAGGAAATGATAAAATGTTTGTCAGAATTAGAAACCGAAACCAAGAAAGGTTGTTCCCATTTTCAGCATTAAAGATATTATTAATATTTGTTTTGAAACCATTCAAGGACTGCACTCTCGTTTAAATACTCCTCGAGAAAACAGTTTAACTTATGATGATTTTCAAGATAAAAAAATTGTTTTAATTTCCGATGAAGCTCATCATATTAATGTAGAAACTAAAGCCAGTTCACAGCTTTCTAAAGAAGAAAAAGAAGAATTAAACTCTTGAGAAAATACCGTTAACAAAATCTTTTTAGCCAATTCTCAAAATATTCTTTTAGAGTTTACTGCTACTATTGACTTTAATAATACTAATATTGTCAACAAATACGCTCCACGACTGATTTTTAATTACCAATTAAAACAATTTAGAATTGATGGTTACTCTAAAGAAATAGAAGTGCTAATTTTAACTCACCTTGCTTACTTTTACATTTTGAACATCCTTCACTAAATATTCGAGAAGAATCGGGTTTATTTAAATCGTGTTCTTGTTGACATTTTTTACATTTGTAATAATCGGTGTTTAATTCATATTGGTATTTCTATATATATTACATTTTATACAAAACTATATGGCTTGGATAATAATTAGCAATATTTTCTAGTTGATAAAGCATTAATTTTAAGCACAACTGACAATCTTTATTATCATTTTTTGGATAAATACTTAATTCAGCCGAAAGATAAGAAATTTTACAATAATTTTTATAATTCTTTTCAATAAAATTAACTGTTCCATTAGTAATCGCCGAAATAGCAGCACATACTATATCTTGACCGCTTTCCGCATAATTAGCATGTCCTTTAATGATAATATATTCAAAAGCATTTTTTTTATTTAATTTATAAAAAATTTTACTATTCATCCTTTTATTTTAAGAAAAAATAAAAAAATATTAGTCAGTAATTTTAGATTAATTTTTTAAATAGATTAGTATTATTTTTATTAAACTACTTGAATTTCACCAACTTCCGTATATTGTTCCCGAAATCCTTGCTCCTTGGAATTTCTTTTTTTTGGCTTATATTTCATTACGTTTATTTTTTTATTTTGACCGTGTTTAATTACCTTGCCAGTAAGTTTAATATTTTTTAAATAAGGTTGGCCAAATTCTTCATCTTTACTCAAAATTTTATCAAAAGTTATTTCATCGCCATTTTTTAAATCTTTTTGATAAGGAATGCGAAAAGTTAAATTTTGTTTAGTAGAGATGTATTGGTATTGTTTGCCTTTAATTTCAAATATGATAATCATAATAAAGATATTTTAATAAAAAAAAATAAAGTTACTAACTAAGGAGATAATAATTTAGCAAATAATTAATCATATTTCTAAAAACAATAAAATTAATAAATATATGAGTAACAACAACACTAAACAAAATTTGGCAGATAAAATTGCCACAAAAACCGGTAAATTTATCTCAAAATGAATTATTTCTTTTATGACTCCTTTTTTTGCTATTTACAATTGTCATAAATTAATGAAAGAAGTTGAAAGCGAATATTTAAAATGGTTTATATTTATCGTTAGCATCATTTATGTCGCTACAACTCTCTCGGTGGCTATTTATGTATGCTTTAAGAATTTTAAACATTAAAAAATCTTAAATGTTTAATATTAAATATTGTATTTAGCAAATATTTTTTTTTTATCACAATCAGGTTTTAATAAACTTTTGATTGGTTCGTAAGTCTTGCGATGTAAATCGCAAATTCCATAACGAAAAAGGCTTAATAAATGACTTCGGTTAGGATAACCTTTATTTTCATATCAATTATAAAGAGGATATTTATTATGCAATTTTTGCATGAACTCGTCACGGGTTACTTTGGCAATAATTGAAGCGGCGGCAATATTTATAGATTGGCGGTCACCACCAACAATACTAACTGTTTTAATTCCTTCTACTACTATTTCTTCTTTGCCATCTACCAAGCATAGATTAGGTTTATTTTTAAGATTTAAAATAGTTTCTATCATCGCCTCTTTGGTTGCTCCTAACGGATTTTTTTCTTCAATTTCCTGAACACTTTTAAAGACTATATTGTATTCCAAAGCTCCTTTTTTTATTATTTGATAAACTTTTTTTCTTTGAATATGATTAAGTATTTTGGAGTCTTGAATTAAATGATTATGGAAGCCAGTTGGCAAAATAACTGACGCTACCACCAACGGCCCAGCCAAAGCCCCTCTCCCCGCCTCATCTACTCCTGCAATTAATGGATAATTTTTCCAAATGTTCAACTCTAAGTCTAGATTTTTTCTTTTCATATTTTCATATTCAATATTAAATTATTTTCTATATACAATTGCAGTAATTAGTTATTTTGTTGTTGATATAAAAAATACTTCAAGATAGGAAATTAGTAAAAAAACTCTTTTTTTTATTCGAGTAAATTTCCAAACTTTAAATTATGATGAAATTTTTTGTAAAAAATATGCTAATAATTTGATAAAAACAATAGATTTTTCTTATTAATATTGCCCTATTTTTTTCCTTAATAATAATTGAAAATAAAAATTTTAATTATTAGAATAAACCGTTTAAAGGATTAAAATTAAATTTAATTAATAACTTATTGTAATGCAAGAAAATAAAAAAAAATATTTCCCCTTATTAATCACAGCAGTATTTTTACATTTATTTGCTCTTTTTTGTTCAGTTTACAAAGAAAATTATCAACGATTTTATAGATGTTGAGATATAAATTATTGACTTAGTTTTTGTTCTTGGTGGTGCGTTCAAGCCTCGTTAGTGACAATTATTTATTTAATTTATAAACTATTTGAAAAATCAAAAGAGGAAAAATATTTCGATAAAGTATTTGACTTAATGGTAATTAATGCTAACATTATTTCAATTGGTATTTTTACTATTTCAGCGATTTTATATTTTGGTTCACAAAAAAAAATTCAAACTTTGCCTTTACCAAAAAATGACAAACCTATTCATATTTTTTTAATAGGGGATATTATGTCAAATAATTTTTGATGATTTTATGGCATTATTTGGCATTATTTAGCCCCAATTTTAACCATTGTTTATTTCATTTGAAGGAATATTAGTCTAGCAAAAACTTATTTTGAGCGACGGACATTATTTCTTTACAGTTTTCTTCATCCTCTTTTTTACTGCGCTTTCGTTTTTATTCGCCCTTCAATTCCTGGCTCAGAAAACTTTCCTTTTGGTAGCAGCAAAAATCCTTCTAAATATCCCTACTTTTTTTTTGATTGAATATCGAGTAATGATTTTAAACACATTTTTTGAGCTTTGGCAGTAATTATTTTTATTATTTTCTGATTAGTTATTTTTTGATTTTCTACTTTATTTTTTTGATGATACTCTAACCACCACAAGTTAGAAAACACCTTTCAAGAAAAAAGTAAAAAAAACATTTTTAAAAAAATCTAAACCTAAATGAAATTGATTATTTATTTATTAACAATAATAATAATATTGCCATTATGCTACTTATGAATATGGAAAAAATCACAACGATTAATATTAGGGTTACTTATTACAATAATCACGATAATTGCGTTATTTATTCCGGACGAACTAACTTATTCCATAATAGCAAAAGAAATTGAACAAGAAATTAAAACAAAAGAACAAATAACTGATAATATCATTGAGAAAGTTGCTAGCGAAGAAATTAATTCAGAAAACTCTGAAAAAGTTAAACAAGCCAAAAAAATATCAGATTTAAATAAACAAATAAAAATTGAAAAAAATAAAGAACTTTTAATTTATTATAAGAGAGGATTAAAAAAAGATTGAATTAATAAATGAAAATCAGGAGAATATTTCTCAACACTTCTTTTTTGTGGCCAAGAATTTATGGACAAATTAAATAGTAGAGAATATGAAAAAAATTTTTATGGAATTAAAGAAAAAATCGCCCCTTGAAAAATTATTGATTTTAATTCACAAAATGACAAACCAGAAGTTTTTCAAAATAAAATCTGAGAAATTTTAAAAAGAATAGAAACAGAAGAATTTTATAAAGAATTTTCAATAATTGTATTTCAAAATATTGACAAAATTAACCCAAAATTAGAAAATTTATTTTTAGAAATTTTTAAAAGCAAATCTCAAAATAATATCTGAAAATTCAAAGACAAAGATAATAAAGAAATATCTCCAAATTTACTAAAAATTATTTTTATAGGAGCCACTTCTCACTCTAATCCCGAAACTAAAAAAATTTATCAAAATTTTAATCACATAGAACCATTTTTAGATAAACATTTTTGAATTATTCTCATGCTCTCAATTGGAGTAGAAATTATTACTTTCGTAATGCTTATTAAAAATAAAAAAAAATCTCAAAATAAAAACTTTAATAAATTTGATAGTTAATGTTTTAACTTTTTGGTGCCTTGTAGAGGATTCGAACCTCCAACCTCTTGATTAAGAGTCAATTGCTCTACCATTGAGCTAACAAGGCTTTAACAAAATTTATAAATTAATTTTTACTATTTTCATATTAATAACATTAATAATTATATAATATAAAATTTATAATATAGGATAAATATAATATTCTATATTGATATAATAAAAAAAATATATGATGACAGAATCCCATAATATAACTAGAACTAGTAATATATTCTAAACTGATTACTACGATTACTAGTATTCTTAACAACAGTTTAGTAGTAATCGTTAGAGTAATCTCTAATAACTTAGTATTATTAAAATTAAAATAATAACAAAATTTTTAATATGAAATGAAAAAAAAAAAAATTCTTTATTTCCTAATTATCTCTCATGCATACTGTTTAATTTTGGGATGGCTTAATGGTGGAGTCAAATTAGATTTTCCTATTCCATATTTTTTTCAATTTTTAACTTGATGATGTGCATGAAATAGCATTATAACTATTATTTTTGCTTTTTGAAAAACCAAAAAAACTAGTGCTGATAATTTTTTTTCACAGATTTTTTCACTTGTAACAACTATCAGTAATATAATTACTATGGGGATTTTTGTCATTGCTTTAATGTGATGATTTATTACGGCTTTAGCTAATTATTTAGGAACTGGAATTAAAGTAAAAAAATTAGTTCCAATTCCTGGACATTCAATAATTAAAGAAGGAAAAATTGACTTCTACCAATTATTTAAAGTTATTCATTGATGATCTTACTCACCTATTTGACACATTATTGCTCCCAGTTATTTTATTTATTGATTTTTTCGCTATCAAAAAAAGAATTTGCTAAAAAAAAAATTATTTTTAACTGTTTTTTTATCTTTTATTATGCCAGCGATGTATTTCATCTATTGTTTATTGCGAACAAAGTTAAGTCCTAAGGATTATTTAGATCCAGAAAAAGGTTTTTCTCGTTGACCTTACTTTTTTCTTAGTTCTAAACAAATGAGTAAAAAAATATCAATTGAACGATATATGTGAAAAATTATCTTAATTTTATTTTGATTTGTTATATTTGGTTTAATTACTTATTTTTTGATAAAATTTGATAAGAGAATTAGAAATTATTTAATAGATAAGAAAACAATTTTGAAAAAATCATTAATTTCTGTTTCGGAATTTGATGAAAAAAAAAAAATTTAAGAGTAATTTTTTTCGTGGAAAATAATTTTTCAAACATCTCTCATTATAATTCTTTATGTTGTGTGGTTCGTTATGGAGAATTATTTTTAAAAGGGAAAAACCGTCATTATTTTATTCAAAAGTTGGTCGACAATATTAGTTTGGCTTTTCATAAGAATAATTTTTCAAAATTTAATATCACTAGATTACCAGATAATTTAATAATCACTACTGAAAATGAAAACGAATTAACTTCTTTACTTCCAATTTTAAAAAATATATTTGGAATTAGCACTTATTATCTTGCTTATCAATTAGAAAGCAACGAAAAAAAACTATATCAATTTGTTGAAAATTTAACTGACTATTATGAAATCGGAGTAACTGACTTTTGTTTTGATGTTGGTCGAAATAATAAAAAATTCCCCAAAAATTCTTTAATTTTACAAAAAGAATTAGGTGAAATCGTAGTAAAAAAATATCATATAAAAGTTAATTTAACTAATCCGCAAAAAACTTTTTATATTCGTATTTACCAAAATTTTATTCTTTTTTTTAGTGAAAAATTAACTGGTCTAAAAGGAATGCCGGTTGGCAGTTCAGGAAAAGTTCTGATGCTTTTAAGTGGAGGAATAGATTCGCCAGTTGCTGCTTATCAATTAATGAAAAGAGGATTAGAAGTTATCTATTTGCATTTTTATCAACAAAAAGATGGTCAAAAAAAAATTACTGATATATGTCAGAAATTAAGTATTTATAACAATTATTCTAGTAAACTTTATTTAGTTGATTCTCAACCTTTTTTAACGGAAATTAGACATATAAGCCAACAACCATATCGCTTAATTATCTTTAAAAGAATGTTTATTCGTGTGACTTGTTATTTAGCAAAAAAAATATTTATTAAAGCGATTGCCAATGGAGATTCATTAGCACAAGTCGCCTCACAAACCTTAGAAAGTTTATCAGTAATTCATTCAGTTAGTTCGTTACTTTTATTATGTCCATTAATTAGTTGAGATAAAAAAGAGATAATTAATGAAGCAATAAAAATAGGAACTTATGAACTTTCCTTACAAAAGTATTTAGATTGTTGTTCTTTATTTGTACCAAAAAATCCAGTAACAAAACCATGAAAAAAAGCAGTAGAGGAATTAGAAAAAGAGATTTTGTGGCAAGAGATTTTAGAAAATGTTTGTGAAAAAATCGATTTGGATTTAACACAATAGTCTCAAAATCATCCCGCATTTATTTATTAACATATTAAATAAAATGAGAAATTTTATCTATTTGTTTCCTTTTAGTAATCTTCTTAAACTACCAGAATCAAAGTTAACCTTACCGTATTCTTTACGTATCTTTTGACCTTTTTTTTGTTTGGATCATAATTTCATTTTCCTAGTTCTATCACCGCCATACATATTACCTGTTACATGCTTTTTTAAAGCCGGCAAAGTTTCGCGAGCAATAACTTGATTGCCAATACAAGCTTGAATTGGTACCGTAAAAGTTTGTTGGTTAAGAGTTTCTTTTAGTCTTTCACAAATAATTTTTGCTCGTTCATAAGCTAATTGTTGATAAACTAAGAAAGATAAATCAGGAATTATTTGCTCGTTAAGCAAAATATCTATCTTAACAACATTACTTGAACGAAAACCGATTATTTGGTAACTAAAAGAAGCATATCCATGAGAAATGGACTTTATTTTATCATGAAAGTCAAGAATAAATTCAGCAAAAGGCAAGTGATAAATTAAATTATAAAGATAACCAGTTTTTCACTCTTGTGACTGAAAAACTCCTCTTTTATCTTGGCATAATTGAGATATTGGCCCCAAATAATCTTCGGGAGTAGTAATATTCAATAAAATAAATAATTCTTCAATGCCTTTTACTTTATCTTTACTAGGGATTTTTTGAGGATTGTTAGTTTCTAAGATTTCACCACTAGAACAAATTATTCGGTAAGTAACACTGGGAGGAGTAGTGATAATTTCGCAATTATATTCTTTTTTTACTCTTTCGCAAACAATTTCTCGATGAAGCAAACCTAGAAATCCACAACGAAATCCCGGCCCAAGTAATTGCGAATCAATTGTTTCTAAACTTAAACTACTATCTTGAATTTGCAATTCTTCTAGAGCCTTTTTAAATTCTTTGTATTGAGAAGTATCAGTAGGATATAGATTAGAATAAACATTAGATTTTACTTCTTGATAACCTTCTAATGGTAAAGAATTATTATTAGTATCAAAAACCGTATCTCCAACTTTCACTTCCCTCATATCTCGAATATTAGCAGTAAATCAGCCAATTTCTCCGGCAGTTAATTGTTGCTTTAATATTTCTTTGGGAGTTTTTACTCCAACTCTTTCTACTTGATAAATTTTTTGGCTTTGGTGAAATTTTATCTTTTGATTTTTTGTTAATTCTCCCTCAATAATTTTCAAATAAACAATTACCCCATAATAACGGCTATAAAGCAAATCAAATACTAATGCCTTCAACTGTCCTTTTTGGAAAATTGGTGCTGGAATTACTTCAATAATTTTATTTAAAAGCAAATCGATATTTTGTCCAGATTTGGCTGAAATCAAACAAATATCATTTTCTTGACAAGCTAACAAGTCTATTAATTGTTTCTTGGTACTTCCTAATTGTGCTGAGGGTAAATCAATTTTATTAATTATTGGCAAAATTTTTAAATCAAGGCTTTTAGCAATTTCATAATAGGCCAAAGTTTGTGCTTGAATTCCCTTAGTGGCATCAACTAAAAGCAAAACTCCTTCACAAGCAGCCAAAGAACGAGAAACTTCATACATAAAATCAACATGACCGGGAGTATCAATAAGATTAAAAATATGAGGTTCCAAACTTTCGGGAGGATGATAAAGTTGAACAGCATTTAATTTAATAGTAATACCTCGTCAAGGCAAAAGACTATCAAGTATTCTTTCAATACTTTTATTACTTCCCTTTAAGTTGGTCTTTTCTAATAAACGGTCAGCTAAAGTCGATTTACCGTGATCAATGTGAGCAATAATAGAGAAATTACGAATTTTAGTAGGATTTATTTTTTTTATTACTTCGTCGGAAAAATTTCTCATATAAATATTTTTTTATCACATTTAATTTATAGATATGAAATGTGATAAAAAAACAATGAATTAAACTAATTATTAAATTTTCTTTTCTGAAAAAGATAAAAAAGAAACATTGCTATCAAAAAATTGGTACCCAAAATCGGACTCGAACCGATATGAGCATTTGCTCGAATGATCTTGAGTCATTTGCGTCTACCATTCCGCCATTTGGGCAAAAATTAATAACGATAAGGAATTTGTTCTTTTTCAGACTCTAATAAATAACCAAATAAAAATCCAATTCCAGAACTCATTAATATAATTGAGAAGAAAATTGTTGTTGGATATCGTAAATATCACGGAAATTTATCTTCAAATGATTCTAAAAGAGAGGGAGCGTGTTTTTGATAAATCCGCACTAAACTTTTTTCAAAATCTTTTCTTTCATTATCGTTAAGTTCTCCAATTTTTCTCATTAATTTTTGTTTAATTATTTCAGGGTTAGTTTCTAATTTTAATTCATCATAAATATTTAACTCTTTTCAAATCTCTACCACCATCATTTGAGCTTGTAAAGGATTTTTTTCTTGTCATTTTTCTATTTCTTTTTGAAGATTGCCTTCTCCGATATTTTTTTGAAAATGGCTTGCTGCTTCTTTCTTTGCTCAATTATAATAACCGAAGTAACTAATCAATAAACCTAAAATTAGACCAATTAAAAGACCAATTCACCTATATAAACTTAATTTGGTGTGTGTGTGTGTGTGTGTGTGAAATCTGAGTTTTCAAACATTTTATAAAATAATTTTTTGGTAGCGGGAGAAGGATTCGAACCTCCGATCTCCGGATTATGAGCCCGACGAGTTAAACCAAGCTACTCTATCCCGCGATATATTATAATTTTATTAATTTTTAATCTCAATAGTGAAAATATGGAAAACTAAATTAGAGAAAATCTCGGATTAATAAGAACAATAATTATAAGAAATAAATTAACCAAAGCATGAAATAAAATAGGAGATAACAATTTTCAAGAACTTTTTTTATAAATATAAATAAATCCTAAATTAGGGATTAAATATTGGAAAAAAGTTAAAAGAAAATTTTCACCTCGATGGTAATGAACTAAAATAAAAGTAAAAAAAGAAATAAAATAAGAAAAATAATTATTTTTACCAAGAATTCGGAAAATAAAATAACGAAAAATACTTTCTTCAACTATCGGAGCTAAAATACAAATAACAAAAAAATTTTTTGAAATAAATTCATTCATTTTCTCTTATTTTTAATATTGATTAAAAGTTCCACTTGTTTATTTATTTTTTCTGATTTAATATTATAATAACCAGAATAAAAAGTTTGAGACAAAATAAACCTAAAAATAAAATGAATCGAACAAAAAAAGAATAAAAAAATAATTACTTGCACAAAAATTTTATTTTTTTAAAGAATATAGAATTTTTTTTCTTTCCTGTTGAAAAGTTCAAAAAACTATTAAAAAACAAAGTACAGCATAACGCAGAATAAACTTTCTGGCTAATTTTTCACTAAGATATTTTTCTCATTCCATAATTATTAAAATTATTCATTATTTTTTCAAAGTTATTTTCTTTAATCAATTCCAATAAACTATCTAATAAAATTGGTATAATTTTCTTAATTTCTTCTTTTTCTTGATAAAAAAATTTTCCTAAAACTCAATCTTTAATCAAAAACTTTTTATCGTAACCAATTCCTAAACGTAAGCGATTAAATTTTTTTGTTCCTAATTTTTCAATAATGTTTTTAATACCATTATGTCCTCCACCTGAGCCTTTCTGACGATAAAGAAAATTTCCTAACGGTAAAGCGATGTCATCATAAATAACTATTAAATTATCAATAGGTATTTGAAAGTAATTCATAAAACTTGAAATACAATCACCAGAATTATTCATATAAGTTTGCGGTTTAAGCAAAATATAATCTTTATTTTGATAATATAAACCATTAAATTTTTGCTTATTTAATTCAACCTCTAACTTATTTGCTAATAAGTCAATAATTAAAAAACCAAAATTATGCCTAGTTTCAAGATAATTTTGACCGGGATTACCTAATCCTACTAAAAGTTTCATGAATAATTTATTATATTAATGGTGCTCCTGGAAGGATTTGAACCTCCGACTACTTGTTTAGGAAACGAGCATTCTGTCCACTGAATTACAGGAGCAAATCACCGAAAATTTTGGTAATAAGAATGATAAAATAAAAGAAAAAAATAATAATCTTAAATTAAACTCTGATTATTATCTATTTTTTATAACAATATCTTTAATTATTTTATCATCATTAATAGATAATTTGATGTCAAAAATAAGAGTTAATAGATATATTGAGCCTTCTGTTTTATTAATTAAATAAAAGATATAAAATAATTGTAATAAAGCAATGTTATTAAATAAATACGATTTCAGTTTAACAGAAAACAATAAAAACTCTGACTATTGAAAGGAAATAGCAAAAAATAATTCTAAAATTTTTAAAAATACTTTGCTTTTGCCTCCGCCAAATATTACTGGCAATTTACATTTAGGACACGCCTTAGACTCAGTTACTCAGGATTTTTTGGTTCGTTTTTCTTATCTTAATAAAAAACCAATTTATTGAATTGCTGGAATTGACCATGCTGGAATTTCTGCTCAAAATAAGATCGAAAGTTTAAAAATTCCTGCCCTTGATAATGATCAAAAAAAACGAGAATATACTCTCGAAACTTGATATCCACAATCACGCCAAAAATTTTTTCAACAATGAGAAAAACTTGGTTTGTTAATTGACTATGAAAAAGCAGTTTTTTCGCTTGACCCTATTATTCAAAAACAAGTTAAAAAAGCTTTTATAAAACTTTATCACGACGGATTAATTTACCGTGGGGAAAAATTAGTAAATTGGGATTCAAAACTAAAAAGTGTAATTTCTGATATTGAAGTAGAAAACATAAGTGGAAAAAGTAGACTTTATTACTTAAAATATGAGTTAATAAAAAAAACAAATCCCCCAATCCTAGGAAGAAAAAATGAGAAAAATAATACTTTTGTTCGAGTAATTATTCTAAATAAAGAAAAGCAAATATTATTAGTAAAAGACAAAAAATGAGGCTGGACTCTCCCGGGAGGAAAAGTGGAGGAAAACGAAACTCTCGAAGAAGCAGCAAAAAGAGAAGTTTTTGAAGAAACAAATTTAACTATTGAAAAAAGAAAATTATTACTAATAGGGAGGGAAACTTTTTTTTTTAATAATCAACCATGAGAAGGTTATTTTTATCGCATTGATAAATATGAAGGAGAGATAAAAATCAAGGAAGAAGAACAAGGAAAAATGTTAGAAATTAATTTTTTTAACAAAGAATCAAAAGAAGTAAATGAATATTCGCAATATTTTGCTGACAAAAAAGAGTATCAAAAATTACTAAACAATGAAAGTCAATATGAATCAAAAGATTATTTATTAATAGCAACAAGTCGTCCCGAAACCATTTTTGCTGATGTCGCCTTATTTGTTAATCCAGATGATAAGCGTTATCAAAAATATATTGGTAAACAAGTAAAACATCCATGAACAAAAAAAATAATTCCGATACTTGCTGATAAAAGCGTTAAAATAGATTTTGGTACTGGGGTCTTGAAATGTACACCTGGGCATGACCAAAAAGATTATGAACTAAGCAAAAAATATCAACTTCCAGTAATTAGTTGCTGTGATGAAAAAGGAATTTTGAATGAATTAACTGATCATTATCAAGGAGAAGAAATTAACAATATTCGGAAAAATTTGGTTAAAGAATTAGTAAAAAAACACATTTGCGAAAAAATTGAAGATTATGAGACGAGTTTAGCCTATTCTACCAAATCTGGAGCGTTAATTGAAATAATTCTTTCTCAACAGTGATTTTTAGATTTACCTTCTTTAATAGAAAAAATAGAAAAAATCCAGCCTAACTTTTTGAAAAAAATAGACTTTATACCGATTAATTTTCAAAAAGAATTAGAAAAATGAAGGAACAAAACTCAAGAGTGGTGTTTATCTCGTCAGTTATGATGAGGACATCAAATTCCGGCTTGATACCATAAAAAAACTGGTGAAATTCATGTAGGAGAAGAACTATGTTTTTGCGAAAAACAAGAATATAAAGGAAAAATATTTAAACATGAACATCGTTCTTTATCTGAATGAGAACCAGAAAAAGATGTATTAGATACTTGATTTTCTAGCGGATTATGACCAATCGTTACTTTAATCACAGAAGAAAAAAATTTTCCTAACAAACTGCCAAATTCTTATCCAATAACTACTCTCATTACTGGTTACGATATTTTATTTTTTTGAGTGCTAAAAATGATAATTTTAGGAACTTATTTCACTGGTCAATTACCTTTCAAACAAATACTATTTCATGGACTAATTCGTGATGAAAAAGGCCGAAAAATGTCTAAGTCTTTAGATAATGGTGTAGAACCGGAAATTCTTATTAAAAAATATGGATGTGATAGTTTAAGATTATTTTTATTAGAAAATAATATTTGAGGATCAGATTTAGTTTATCAAGAAGAAAAAATTATTGGAAGTTGACGTTTTTGCCAAAAAATTTGAAGCATTGCTAATTTAATAACCAGAAAATTGGAAATAGAAAAACTAAGAAAAATTGTTAAAGGTGACTTGAAGGAAAATAATAATTTAATTAATCAATGAGTTTTCAATAAACTAAAAATTTTACAACAAGATTATTTTAGTCATTTAGAAGAAAAAAAATGAGAAATAAACTTAATTGTTAACAAACTTACTAAATTTGTTAAAGAAACATTAAGTAATGATTATTTAGAATTAATAAAAATTTCTCCCTGAGATAAAAATACAGAAAATACCCTGTTATTTGTTTATCAACAATTACTTATTATGCTACATCCAATTATTCCTTTTATTACTGAATATATTTACCAAGCAATAACAGGAACAAAAATTTTGGAGTCAGAAGTTGAAAAAATTAGTTTAGAAAAAGAAAATAATGAAATTTGGCAAATTGATTGTTTATTGCTTTTGATAAGTAAAATCCGCAATATCCGCAAAGACAATAATATTAATCATTTTTTTTTAGAGTTAATGCCTGAATGAGAGAAAGAAAAAAAACATCTCCTTGATTTCAATTTATTTTTGGAACCTTTAACAAAAAGCAAAATTTCTTTTTTTGAAAAAGCAGAAAAAAATAACTTTGAATCTTTTGTCAATTTTCAGCCTTTTGGAATTTTATGATACCAACAAAATATTAACATTAAGGAATTACAAGAAAAATTAATTTTTTACGAAAAAGAGTGCCAAAGAAGTGAAAAATTGTTAAAAAATAATAGTTTTATAAAAAAAGCTCCTACAAAATTAATAGAAGAAGAAAAGAAAAAATTAATCTCCTATCAAAAACAAAAAAAAGAACTAGAAGAAAAATTAAAAAATCTCTAAATTATTAAAATCTTTTATCTCTTTTTATTATTCATTTATTAGGAAAATAAAAGAATAAAGATTTAATAGTGATTTTTCACTACTTATTATTCGTTTATATAAAAAATTAATGTTTTTAAGAAATTAAAAAATTTATTATATTAATTATCAGAGAAATTAATAAAAAAATTATTCCAAAAAAAACCAAATTCCTCCTAGTTCACTTTTATTACCACCAAAAAAGTAAAATTCGAGAAAATGATAAACACTGATAAGAAAAAATGACACAGAGAGAAATAAAAGTAGTTTATTTTTCGGCTTTTTCTTTTTCAAATAAAAAAGAATATTAATAATTAAAAGAATATTAATAACTAATATGAAAAATCAACCTCATTTTTTACTCATGATTTTACATTATCACACAATTTTCCTTAGGAGGAATTTGAATTTGAGATTTATATTCTTCCACATAAGTTTTTTCACCTTGACTAGGGCAATTATCTGTAAATGTATTGTTTGTTTCACTAATTTCATTTCTAAGACAAAGAGAACGCTTGCTATCATTAGCTATGCATCCATCATGAATTCCTTGTGGACATCAAAAACTAGAAGCAAAACGATTATCATCTGCTTGTTGTGAAAAATTAATTCCAACCCCCGCCCCTCAAGCTAAATTTATCATCATATAAGTTTTTTATTTTTATATTATATAGAATATTTATGATATCCTATTGAGTTTATTTTATATAGTTTTAAAAAATAGATAGAGAGTTTTTATAAATTAAAAAAAGAATTATCTTCTTAATAACAAGATAGGAACTTATTAAAATGAATAATTTTTTTGTGATATTTATCTTTCTAAAAACAAAATAAATAATGTTTTTAGAAAATTTTCAATAATAAAAATTTACAATAAATTAAATAAACATATCTTCTTCGTTATCACTTGTTTCTAAATCTACCACTTTCAACAAGCCATTATCTCGACCACCAAGATTACCATGAACAGTAATAGTTTCATTTTCTTTTAATCTAGCAATAGTTGTTTGCATATTAGCACTAAAATCTTTCTTCCAAAAAATTAGCATAATTGAATCAAATTCATTTTCAATTACCTTGCCATTTTTTTGAGTTTCTTCTACTGTTAAAGGAGCGCGAAAAAAATCATCGCCGTTAACACTCGTTCCGGAACTAACCGACATTTTTATTCTGCCTTTTAAAGTAATTATTTCTTGTTTTGATTTGTCTACCATATTATTATTTTTAAACTAGCAATTATTTTACTACTTAATTTCACTTTTACTAAATTCTCACCTAATTTATTAAGAGGATGAAATTCTAATAACTGGCTTTTTTCTAAACTAAATCCAGATTTTTCTAGTTCTTGTAAAATTTCCTTAACTCCCACTGAACCAAACACTTCACCTTTTTCATCTTTTTTTAGGGAAAAATTAAGTGTTAATCCATTTATTTTTTGATATAATTCGCGAGCCTTTTCTTCTAAAATTTTTTGTTTATTTTCTTGTATTAATTTTTGATTTTCTACCCAAGAAAGGTTTTTTTGATTATAAATTAAAACTTTTGACTGAGGTAATAAAAAATTAACCACGAATCCTTTTCTTAATTCTTTTACTTCAAATTTTTCATCAAGGATAATAATTTTTTCTCGTTTCTTCATATTATTCGTTTTGATCAATTATCATATAAGGAAGAAGTGCCATTTGCCGAGCTCTTCTAATAGCTATTGACACTCTTCGTTGGGTTTTAGAAGTTAATTGAGTATAAGAACGGTTAGCAATTCTTCCTTGGCGATTAAGAAACTTCCGCAAAATCGCATCTTTATAATCAATGTATTCAATGTCATTAATTAAAAAATAATCGGTTTTAGGAGTAATTCTCTTTTTTTTTGCTCTTAAGCGAGCCTTTAAATTACCTTTAATCATATTCTATTCTGTTGTTTCTTCATATTGAAGATTTTTTTTAGGTTTAGTAAAATCAATTACTTTCGTTTCTCCTTCTACACGAGTTAAATGAAGAGGTTTAAAATTATTAGCTGAATCATTATCAATAAGAACAAAAGACTGACAAATAATTGAAGAAATTCGAGGAACTATTTTCTCGGACTCTTCGCCAAAATCCATTTCTATTTTCTTAGTTTGTAAAAATCCTTCTAATAAAATAATATCACCTTTTTGTAATTTGTTTCTCATTTCATTTATTAAAGTTTCTCCTTGTACTCGACAAAAGAAAAGCGGAGATAAATTTTTTTCACGAGGAATTGCAAGTCGAAAAGAAAGAACGTCCGATTTACCTTCTATACTTTTATTATTTAAATCAGTGATTATTTTTCCTAATAAACGGACTTGGTTAGAATGAGCAATGTCAATTTTTTGTGTAAGTTCTTTTTCAGAATCAATAATAATATCTAACTTGGTAAAATCAACTAACTTTATTAATATTTGGCGACCAGATTTTTCATTTCGCAGATAACCTTTAATTTCGATAATTTCATCTCTTTTTACTTCTCTTTCAATTTCTTCGGCCTTTTCCCCTCGGGCTAAACAACGCAAAATAGTTAAAGAACCACTAGGATTAGGAACTAGCAAACTAAAATAAAGTATTGATTCATTCCTCTCTTGTTCTTCCCTATCTATTTCTTTTTCTTTTATTCCTAAAACTTTGCCAGTTATTTTAATTTTATTGAGCATCTTCTTTTTTTAATTTATTTAATTTGATTTTATTTCTTGGCTCATCTTCCAAGTTAAGTAAAAAATAACGATTGAGAAAATCCTTAGGAGAAATATTTAAAATTTCTTTTTCTAACTCCTTGGCTTTTGTTCTAACTAAACGTAAAACAATAAGAAGATAACTTCCGTTTATTAATCCACTTATCTGATAAACAGGCTTTCAAGGCTTTTCTTCAATTTTCAAAATATTTTCTTTACCAATTAATTTTTCCATATCTTTTATCATTTTATCATATTTTTCTTGTTTATTTTCTTTATCATTTAAAAGACAAAGTAATTCATATTGACAAATTTCTTTTTTTTTAGTCATGTAAAGTAAGTATATCTTTATTTTATTTAACTTTATTTTATTTAACTTTATTTTATTTAACTTTATTTTTTATTATTTAACTGTTTATTAAGAATTTTTCTCATAACAATTAACATCATCAATATAGTTAAAATTAAACACAATAATATAATTTTTGCTAGAAACCTTTAAAGTTTTTATAAATATTGTTCTTGTTGGAAATAACTTTAGAAAACACAGCAAATAATTGCTAACAATTTACCTAACAATCAAGAGCAAAAGTTCAAATTATTAGAATAAAAAACTAAAAACAAATTATAATCAAGCAAAGTTCTTTTTTTGTTGATAATTATCTAATTTAATATGTCTCTAATAATCACCATTGTTGGTGAAAAAGATGCTGGCAAAACTACTCTTTTTCACCAAATAGCTAAAAAATATTCAACTAGTATTAACAAAAATTCTTCTCCGTTAATTAATTATGTTGAGGAATTAATCACTATCTCAAATAATACTTATAATTTAATAGATACTCCTAAATTTATCTTATCTCCCAAGAATGAAATTGAAAAAGAGATTAGTAAACAGTTAGAAAAATTATTAGAAAAAAGCGATTTAATTTTATGATTAGTAGATAAAATAACGGAAAATTCCATTTTAATTAATCAACTTTTAAAGAAAATAAAAGTTCCCAAAATTTTATTAATTAACAAAGTTGACTTGTCAGCTTATGAAGAAGATATCAATTCTTACCAGATTTTAAGAGCGGATTATTATTTTCCAATTTCGGCTTTGAAAGGAATTAATATTGATAAATTAACAAGACAAATAATTAAAATTTTACCTTCTGTTAATGAAAAAAAAGAAATTAATGATGAAAAAAATATTAATTTGTTAATTTTTGGAGCTCCTAATTCCGGAAAATCTACTTTAATGAATTATTTATTACGAGAAAATCGTTCACTAGTTACTCCAATTGCCGGAACTACCCAAGAACCAGTAACTAGTCCCTGAAATTGAAAAAATATTAATTTTCAATTAGTTGATACTGCTGGAATTACTAAGGAGAAAAAAATAAAAATAGATTTGTGAAAAAAATGCGATTTAGCTTGGGCGGTAATTGATGCTTCTTTGCCACTTACTAAACAAATATTACAAATAGTTAATTTAGGAGAAAAATATAATAAAGCGCTTATTATAATTGTTAATAAATGCGACCTCATTGAAAAAAAAGAGTTGATAATCGAAGAATTAAGAATGCGCTTAAAATCTTTAAGTTATTGTCCAATAGTTTGTCTTTCTGCCTTAGAAGGAAAAGGGATTAATTTACTAGTAAGAGCTTTGGGAGAAATGATAAATCAATCCCAAAAAAGGCTTACTAGAAAACAAATCGAAGAAACAACTAAACAAATTCTAATTAACAATCCTCCTAATTATTATCAAGGCGGTAAATTAAAAATTTATTATGCTAAGCATGAACTAGGATTAACTCATGTTTTTATTTTTTTTATTAATAATCCGCAATGAGTTCATTTTTCTTATCAGCGTTACATGACTAACTATTTACGGAAAAATTTAGGACTAGAATATTTACCAATTAAAGTTCATTTACGAAAAAGTACCTAATATAATTGTGTATTATTTTGTAAAATATAAATTTTTTTTATTTAATACACATTCTTTATTGTATTCTTTATTGTATTTTTTGTTAATCCATTGAGTTTATTTAAGTATTAATATTTAAGTTAATTTGAAAATATTAAGTTTCAATTACAAAATCAATTAACAAGTTAGTTCCATTATTTCCTTCTTCTACTGTAAAATTGTATTCTTTGCCCTCTTCCAATCCTCCTCATCTTTCTTCTTTAACTTTTGAAGAGAAAACAAAAATAGCTTCTTCGTTTTCTAATTTGAGAATTAAGTACTCATTTCCGTTCTTGTCGCTTTTTGATAATTTTTGACTAATATTTCCTATAATAATTTTGTTGTTCATATATCTATATATTTTTTATAACAAACAAATAAGTTTTATTCCAAAATTTAAAAATTTTTAGATAAGTTATCAAATGTTTTTCTGAAAAATTTGTTGGTTTAACGAATTAATTTTTTAATTGTTTGATAAGTTTTTTCTAACTCGTTTTCATCTTGGTGATAAACCAGAACATAACCATCATTTTGAATTTCAATAGTGGTTCCAGTTTCCTCCGTTAATTGATTAATGGTTTTTCCTTTTGGTCCAATAATTAATCCTATTTTTGTTTTTTCAACATAAAACTTTCGGCACTTAATAACTTGGCTTGGTAATGTTGAGCGCGGTTGAAAAATGTTTTTTTTCATTTCGTTTAATAAATAAATTCGGGCTTGCCGAGCCTTTTTTAAACAATCTTTTATTAATAATTTACTAATTCCTTCATTTTTTACATCTAATTGTAAAGAACAAATTCCTTTTTCGGTTCCCGCGATTTTAAAATCCATTTCGCCTAATTTATCTTCTAAACCATTAATATCGCTATATATTTGTCCTTCAAAAAGTCCTAAGGCGATTCCCGCTACTGGTCTAATTAAGGGAATTCCGGCAGTCATTAACGCCAAAGAAGTTGCACAAATAGAAGCCTGAGAAGAAGAACCATCAGAGGAAAGAACTTCGGAAACAACTCTAATTGTATAAGGAAAAATGTCAATAGTAGGAATTAGATAATCAAAGGTTTTTTCCACTAATTCTCCGTGACCAATTTCTCGTCGCGAAACGCTACGAAAATTAGTAGTTTTATTTTTTTCATTAACAGCGAATTCTGGGAAATTATAATGATGAATAAAACTCTTGTAAGAACGAGAAAAAATATTATCGACTAATTGTTTATCACTAATTTTTCCTAATGTCGCTACGGAAAGGACTTGGGTTTTTCCGCGACAAAATACAGCACTGCCATGAACATTAGGCAAAAAATCAATTTTAATTTCTAATTCTCTTACTTCTTTGGCTTTTCTTCCGTCTAATCTTAATTGTTTTTCCTTTCAAATTTTTCTCATCCAATTACGCAAAAAAGCATCTCAAATTTGTTCAACTGACCCTTTGATATAGTCTTCTTCTAATTGAGGGTTTTTGTCATGACATTCTTTTGTTAATTCTTGCCGACATTCTTTTAACTTTTTTTCTTTATTTATTCAGGATAGATGATTATCAAAAAGAACTTTTTCTAAGTAATTGTCAATTTTTTCTTCTAATCATTTATTTTCAGCATTTTCATTTTCTTTTATTATTTTAATTTCTTGTTTTTTAATTCCTGTACTATTAGCAATATGTTGAAAAAAACCAATTAAGATAATAATTTCTTGTTGAGCAAAGTCTATCGCTTTCTCTAATTCTTCTTCGAATATTTCTTGCGCACCAACTTCCATCATATTAATTGTTTCTTCCGTGCCTGTTACTATTAATTCAAAAGGAGAATTGTTTAGTATTTCGTTACTAGGATTACAAATAAAATTATTTTCTTCTTTACCAATTATTACTGCTGATAAAGGAGTTTGAAAAAAAGGCAGATTTGGCGAAAGATAACAAACTAAAAAAGAGTTTCAAATAGCAACTAATCGCGGATCACAATCCGGATCTAATGAAAGAACTAAGTTGTTTATTTGTACTTCTTGGTCGCTAGAATTGGGGAAAAAATTACGTAATGACCTATCAATTAATCGAGCTGCGGTAATTGCATCATAACTTGGCTTGCTTTCTCTTTTGCCAAAAGCATTAGGAATTTTTCCAATAGCATAAAATTTTTCCTCAAAAGTGATAGTCAAAGGGAAAAAAGAGTTAACATTTTTTGCTAATTTTTTAATAGTTAAAACTGTTAAAATAGTAGTGTTTCCATAGCGACAAATAATTGATTTATCACTTTTGCTTGCTACTTGATCAATTTCGAATATTATTCTTTTATTGTTAAAGTTAAATCCAAAACTATTTTTTAAAGCGTCTTTACTCATATAATCATTATTTTTAACACCAGAAAAAAATAATTTTTAATAAATGCTTTAAGATAAATTAAGGTAAGATTTTGTTTTTTTAATTCTAATAAGGTGATACAATTTTAAAATTCATTTAATTTTCCTTAACAAAATTTCATTAAAAGATAATAAATAAAAGCCAAGCCAAAATAAGTTTGTATTACATAGCCAATTAAAAGAAAAATAGTTCCTAATCCCACAAATCCTCCTAAAAAAGTAAGTGGCAACACAATAATTCATTTTCCTAACAATGCTAATATAAAATAAATAATAGCTTTACTACTATAATTTTTTTTTGCCTCTTTTCGTATATTTTTTCTTCTCGTCATATATTATCTTATTTTGGTTATTCTTTAATCACAAATAATAACTTTTATAACAATTTTTATTATATATTTATTGATGAGATTTTTTTATAGTTTTATTTTCTGATAAGATACTATTTATAGTATTAGTAGATATTTTGTTAGATTTTTTAAGTTCTTTTACCATAAAGATTTATTTATTGCTTCGACTTTTCCAACCAATAAAAAACTTAAAGAAAATAATTAAAAAAATTTTTAGATCATAATAACCATAAAATATATTATATAGAATACACAGTATTCTATGTTAAATTATGCTCCAATTACCTAAATTACTTTTATACTGACAAAGAAAAACGCCGAGTATATGAATTCAAAGCCATTATTAATAATCGTCAGTTAGAATTATTAATAATTGACCCTCATTATGAAATAGACCATAGTTCTTATATAAACAATAAAATTATTTATAGTTTATATAAGAATTAATTAAAATTAAAAACAATTTCATCATAAAATATTATTATTTTTTTTTCTTGCTACAATTGCTTTCCTTTTTTTCACAAGACTTGGAGGCGGCGGTATGTAAATATTTGAAAAACCTTTACTAATAAAACTTTAAAAATTAATAATTTTCAATCCTTTACCCCAAATAATTAATAACCTGGTGGTTATTAAACTAAAATCTAATTCTAATTCTCCTCTGGCTCAATCCTTACTGATTTAGAAGGAGAGTTAATTGCTTAAAGTTCTTGGGTAAAAATATTTCTGAGAAAGTAAATTGATAACATTATTTCCAAGAAATAATGGTTTTAACTGAAAACTAGGAGTAGTAGGAGGAGCAATAGTTTTAACTTTAATAGGTTTAGTTGCTTATTTCTTTACTAGAAAGAAGCAAGAATAAACTCTTAGGGTAAAATAAAAAGAACTAACCAAAAAGAAAGAAAAACCATCTCGATTCTGGTGAAAGAACTGGCATTTTAAACATGAGAACTGGAAGAATTAGAAAATATCCTAATAATGCTGAACGACAACGAGCTTATCGGTTAAGGAAAAAGTTAACAGAATCGGTTTAGTAAAGTTGTTTGACTTACTAACTTGCTTAAAATAATATATAATATTATATGCCATGTTAAACCCTAACCAAGTAAAAGTATTCCTAACTAACATACAGGACTTTATTTTAACTCGGGGGCTTTTTTATTCCCAAAAAACTTATGAAGGCTTAGAAGAATTTTCTAATAATCTTGGAGAAACTATTATTGGTAAAATGTTAATTCCTAAGGAAGCTATTGATAAGTTTCGAGAGCATAACTTTAAAAATGAGCAAAAGGAAGTTTTATGAAAACAATTAGAACATGGCATAATAGCTAAATTTTATGGTGAATTACACCACCCACCTTTAAGTGGTCCACCTCTTATTAAAAGACTGAGATTAGGTTACCATTTACCTTGTCGTCACGATATGAAAGCTCATCTTTTTCAATGTTGTAAAACTCCACAGGAATTTGAGGATTATCTGAAAAATTTTACTAGACTAGATGATGAATTTGAGGAATACTTTCGCCGAAGAAAAGAAACCGGTAACAAGCCCGAGCTTTTAGTCTGAAATTCTATTGAGTGTTACCTAAATGATGCTCGACGGGCTGGAAATTTTGACTTGGAATACCAAAATTGAGAACCAGCTATTAAAGCCTGAGAACAAAGAAATAATGCCAGTTTTTATGGTGAGTGAAATTGGGAAGATTTGCTTGGCAAAGCAACCCTTACTTGGCAAGAAGTTTTTGCCATTAATAATTACTCCGTTTATACTAATTCTAATTTAAATATAAATAGTAATAGTTTATATAAAAAGCCAGATAGTAATCTAGAAAATAGTAAAAGTAATAACTTAAACGACAACTACTATAATCCATCACTCCCCGCCCCAGAATTACCAACTAATGGTTTACCAGATAGCAATAAATGAAATTATTCAGGAGGAATTTTCGGAGTTATTCTAGTCTTTTTGCTAGTAGCATTAGTAACAGTAATCTTAACCAAAAGAAAAAGAGTAAAATAATAATATAAAAATATCATGCCTAGAATAAATAAAAAAATTTGTTTTAAATGCGTAATTAAAAATGGTGGTTGAGATAGTGATCGATGTTCTCATATCTTGGCTGGAATTAAAGATAGTGGTTGATATGGTAGCTGAGAAAGGGATGAGCTTGGTCTTAATTTTTTCGATCTTGAATTAGATTATGTTAGTTCACCAATATATTTTAAAGATAAAAAACATGCTTATGAAAATTGTTTAGAATTAGCATTAGACCGAGAATTAGATGTGGCTAATAGAACAACTGAATGACATATTTGTGAATATTCAATATCAAATGGAGGATTAGTTTGTGAAAGGATTTATGATAAAGATGCAGAGTATTGTGCTAAGCATAATAAACAATGTCAATATTATCAGTGTGGAACCCGAGAAGGAGTAAATAGTGAAAATTATTGTTCTGCTCATCAATATAGATGTAATGGTTGTCAAGTTAGAGTGCGGTGAATAAATAATGAAGATTATTGCTCGGAACATCAATATAAATGCGGAAGTTGTGAAAAGCGAACAGATAAAGAATATTGTTCTCAACATACTTATAAGTGTTATGTTAACAACGATTATCCTTCTTTTGCTTGTTCGGAAAGATTAGCTGAATCAAATAGTTACTGTTCTAATCATCGCCGAGCATGTAAATATTATTTTCCCTATCATTGCCGAGAAAGATTACCTCTCAACAAGTCAGTTTGTGACCTTTGTCAAACCAGCGATTTATGTCTAAAAGGTTGTGGTAGGAGAATAGCCAAATACACTACTTATTGTTCTTTACATCGAGAAGAAGATGAATTAAAAGGTTTAATTAAACAACGAACTAACCTACCTGGTTTAATCTACCAAGTAGAACGACTTAATTTGTGATGAAGTAAAGAGAATGTTGCTACCATCATTACTATAAATGGTAATTCTTATTGAGTATTCTTAGGAGTAATTGATAGGAAGCCTAATGCTTATGGTAGAGTTGAAAATAATGAAATATTTATTTATCCAACTAATCATAATGACTCTAAATGAGGTATTTATCCCCGTAAGGAACATAATTCTCTTGCTTATGCTCAATCGGAAGCACAATGATTAAAAGAGAAACTGAATGGTGATAATCCTATTTTAGTTATTCACCCTTTGGCTAATGATTGGACTTCTTTTACTAATATAGTTTGTGAACCTTATGTGAGAATAGATAATGTTGTATTGGAGGGTATTGCTTCTATTATTGATTTTAAGCCGTTAGATATTGCGTGAATAAGGAGAAGTGCTTTAGGTAATGATTTTTATCATGTTGGAGTGTATTTAGGTAATGGAGAGCTTTGTCATATTGCAGGAGGCGGTTCTTTAAATCCAGACCTTAGGGGTGTTCGGAAATGCGGTTGAGATGAATTTTTAAAAGATGGAGGTCCTCTACATCGCTATCACCCCATTATTCCTTTTAAGCATTATGAAGATGTTATTAATCAGATAGGATGAGCAATGTTTAATTATTTTCGAGATGGTCAATATTGTTTATCTAGTCGCAACTGTGAACACTTTGCTAATATGTTAGTTTATGGGATAAATTATTCCAAACAAGTAGATGAAAAAAGAACTAGATGTTGAATGGCTTGCCCTTATGCTCATATTTGTAATACTAATAATAGTAAAGGCTCAACCATTTGCCTAAGGAATGAAATTAAAGAAACCAACAATTTACTAGAAAAAAAATCATCTGGTTCTGAGTTTATAAAAATAAATGAAAGATATGAAGCCCAAATAGAAGTTCTAGTAAAAACTGGGGACTGTGTAATAATGTAACTATGAGACCGATTCTCTTTCATTCTTGTCTAATTTTATCCGCGATTTATTTATCTGCTATTTTCTTCTTATATTTAAGCAAAAAGGTTTCCCCCGAATGAGCAATAGTTTTATTAAGTTTGCCTATAATAGCAATAATTATATTCATGATATGAGCGGCTTCTTTTGTAGGACATGGCATGTAAAACTAAATATCTAATAATCGTTTTGATAAAACTGATGACTATGAAACAAAAGATTATCAACAAGAATATGAAGCCAGAATAGAACAACCAGTCAATATTAAAGACTGCGTGATAATGTAATCATGGGTGTAGATTGTTTTGGATTAATTCCTTTTTTAATTTTTATTCCGCTTTTTTTAATTGCTTTTAAACCTTTGTGATTAACAAATTATCTTATTGGTTTTAATATTTTTTGGTTTGCTTGTTTAACCATTGGTACTATTTGGATGAGTTATGGTGTATTTAAAGGAAATTTAACTTTTTGGGGTAATAAAGATTCTGTTATAAGTGGTTGACAAGAACTATTCTTTTTCTTTTCTCTTTTTTAGCTTTTGTTTTTGATATTTTATTGATAAAATAATTAAAAAATAAAAAGAAATAATGTTTCGCACTTTTTAATTTATTAGATTTAAAACTATAGTAAAATATTAATATAATATGAAACGCTCTCGACGATACCGTGAAATAAAAGATAAAATTACTGATAATAAATATTATTCTTTGTCAGAAAGTTTGAAGTTTCTCCAAGAAAACTCCAATGAAAAAACAAAGGACACCAATATTAAAGCAAGTTTTTTGTTAAATTGAATTAATCAAAAAAATGTTTTAAAAAGCAAAGTAATTTTGCCTAATGTTATTTTATCTACTAAAAAAATCGTCATAATTAAAGACGATTTACCAAGTAATTTTCTTGATATTTTTGAAAAAAGCGAAGATATTAAATTATTAACAGTTAGTGAATTAAAAAGTTTAGTAGAAAAAAAAAAATCTCATTGAAATTTTACTAAATTATTGGCTCATACTAATAGCGAAAGTAAAATTAAAGTTTTAGAAAAATTATTAGGTCCAAAAGGTGTCTATCCTAATAAAAAAAACGGTTTATTAACTGAAAATTTATTAGAAGAAATTGAAAAATTTCGCAAGGGAGAAAAAGAATTAAAAACTGATAAAGGTGGTAATATTCATGCAGTGATAGGAAAAGATAATTTTAACTATAAACAATTAGAAGAAAATTATGAATTTTTACGCAATAAAATAAGCAGTTTACGCCCAATAGGCTGAAAAGGAGACTTTATAAAAAACATAACTCTTTCTACCACAATGGGCCCAGGATTAAAAATATTACTATAAAATAAACTTATATGCCTGCTAATAGTAAAAAACAAGCCGTAGTTCAGGATATTAAAAATAATTTCCATAATTCTAAGGCGGTCATTTTTTATAATTTTCACCAAGTAGAAAATAGAGAAATTTCTCAACTTAGAAAACGACTAAAAAAAGAAATGGGGAGCGAATTAAAAGTTTATAAGAATAGTTTAGTAGAAAAAGCTTTAACTGATTATTCTTTACAATTAAAACAGGCTAATGCTTTCATTTTTTGTCAAGAAGATGAGTATAAACCTTTATCTATTCTTGCTCAGTTTAGTAAACAAAATTCTGAAATTAAAAGATTTCAAGGAGGAATTTATGAGCAAAAATTAATAAGTAGTGAAATTATAGAAAAATGAGCTAATTTGCCAAGTAAAGAAGTATTGATAAGTACTTTATGTTATTATTTAAATTATCAAACACAAAGACTTATTAATGTTCTTGAAAAGTTAAAAGATAGTAAAATATAAATAATATATGTCAGAAAAACAAATTAATAAGGAAATAGGAGAAATTATAGAAGGAATAGATAAATTAAATTTGGGACAAGTAAGTGAATTAATAGAAGAAATTAAGGCTAAATATAATATTCAGGAAACGGCAGTAATTCAACCAGGAAATAATACTCAAACAAGTGAAAAAGTTGAGGAAAAATCTGATAATGTTTCAGTAAAATTTGCAGAAATAGCCGAAGGAGCAAATAAAGTTCAAATTTATTCTTTAATTAGAAATTCTATTAAAGAATTAACTGGTAAAGAAATAAATGTTATCGAAGCAAGTAAATTTACAAAAGAAAAAGGTCAAGTTATTTTAGAAAATATTCCACGTGAAAAAGCTGAATCGTTTAAAAAACAACTAGAAGAAAAAGGAGCAAAAGTAGAAATTAAATAATAACTAAATGTTGCCATATCGCTTAATTACCTCAGGAAAAAATCAGCGTCGCGAATATTTTTCTCTTAACCGTTCGCCGCTTTTTCAACCCTTACCAGACCGCGATTTTGCTTGAGAGCAAAAATTGTCATATAATGATTTTCTTTTTAAAAAATTACCGGAGTTACTAACTAATTATTTTCCGGCTGAATTCAAAGATTATAATAATAATATTCAAATAAAAGTTAGAGAAGTTGAGTGTCATGAACCAGAAATTAGTGAAGAACAAGCTCAAGATTCCGCTCTTACTTGAAGTCATAATATTTCTTTAATTTGGGATGTATCGTGGGATTGTCAAAGAATGCAAATTAATCTTGAAGACAGTGATTTAAAGAAAGATATTAGTCGTTGAGTAGAAGAAAGTTTTAAAATTGGGAAATTTACCTTAAAAAAAAAATCCCCCCAAAAATGAGAAATTAAAGAAGTTAATGGAGAATTAAAAATATTACTAGAAATTTTGGAAACCTTGGAGAAAAATTTAACTGTTAAATTCCACTGCGAACAAGTTAAAAGAATATATTTTTGTTCTTTACCTAAAATAAATTCCCGAGGTAATTTTATTATCAATGGTCATAATAAATTAATTGTTTTACAATCGGTTAGAGCTCCATCAATTTATCATTTTTCGGATAAAGATAGTGTTTTTTATACCGAAATTATTCCTCTTAAAGGACCATGAATTAATATTTGTTATAGTTCAAAAAATCCGCGAAATATTGAATTAAAATTTCTTAATTCTGGTTTGGTTTTTAATTTTCTTGATATTTTAAAAACCTTTGAAGTTGCTCCGGAACTTTTAGAAAAATTATTTAGTCAAGAAGAATTAAATATTGAAAATTATCAAGAAGCTAAAGGTTTGGAAGCGGGTTCTAGTTTACCACAGTTTATTTTTAATAAACCAAATTCTTATTTTAAAGCAGGAAAGTTGGGAAGAAAAAAATATCACCAACAAATAAATATATTTTCTCAAGTTTATCAACAAGTATTGGCTGAAAATTTGTATGATAAAAGTAAAAAAATAGTTTTAAAAAAAGATTCTGTTTTAGAAGGAGAAAATTTTCAAATTCTTCAAAAAACTTTTAAAGATAATAAAATAAATAGTTTTGTTATTCCTGAATCTTCCAGTGAATTGTGTCTTATTAAAATAAAATCACCGCGTGATAATAATAAGGTCATATCTGTTATTGGCGTTTCAGAAGATTTATCTGAAGAAAAGTCTTTTTTTGACCTTGCTGACTTAATTTGTATTGTTTCTAATCATATTAATTTATATAATGGTTTAGGTAAAATTGATGAAGAAGAAGGAAAAGATAAGTTGGAAAATCAAGTTGTTCGTCGAGTCGGAGACATATTTTATAATATGTTTGATAATAATTTGGGTGGCTTTTTACAAGACATTGATAATAAATATTTATCCTATCTTTCTCAGTTAAAAAAAGTTGATTTGACAAAAATTCCTAATATTAAAATATTTGATACTAGTGTTTCAAAACTTATTAATACTTCACCTTTAGCCCAATTGCTAGGGAATCTTCCTTTAAAGAGTATTTGTTATCCTCAAAAAGTTAGTGTGCTAGGTTTAGGAGGGTTTAGTTCTTCTAATACTACTTTAGCTGCTCGTAATATTAACCCCTCTTACTGTGGGCGTTATGATTTAGTTGCAACTCCCGAAGGACAAAAAGTTGGTTTAGTTCATGAATTAACTGTTAATGCTAAAATAAATGATTTCGGTCAAGTTACAGCTTCTTACTATTTAGTTAAGAATGGAGTGGTTACTCCGCAGTTAGTTCATTTAACTAGTGAAGAAGAATGAGATAAATATATAACTCACTGCAATATAAAAATTAATGAAAATAATGAACTTCTTGATTCAAAACTATCTGCTTTTTATCAAGGCGAGTTAGTTTCAGTTCCAAAAGAAAAAATTAATTATATTTATAGTTCTTTTTACCATTTAAATTCTCCTATTAGTGTTACGCTTCCTTCTCATACTGATGCTACTCGTGTACTAATGTCTTCCATGAGTCGACAAGCAGTGCCGCTCCTTAAAAATCAAACTCCTTTAGTATCAAGCGGAATAGAAGTGAATTTGTTTGAAAATTCTTTAATCGTTAAAGCTAAGGAAGAAGGGAAAGTTGACTATGTTGATAAACAACAAATTATTATTAAAGAAAGTAATAATAAAAAAAGAATTTATAAGTTAAGAGATTACAATAAAGAAATGCTTAGTTTTTCTTTACCTTTGGTAAGAAAAGGAGAAAAAGTTGAAAAAGATCAAGTAATTTCTTGCAGTAATTATTCTGATGGCAACGAATTATCTTTAGGATATAATTTGCGGGTTGCTTATTTATGTTGAAAAGGTTTTAATTACGAGGATGCTATTATTCTTAATGAAAGATTAGTAAAACAAGATATTTTTACTTCTTTTTTTGTTAAAAAATATACCATTATTCGTCGTAATACTAAAGAAGGTCCCGAAGTTTTTACTAAAAATATTTCTCAGACAGGAACCGAGAAGAAAGATTTTTTTCATTTAGATAAAGATGGAATAGTAAAAATTGGTAGTGAAGTGAAGGAAAATGATATTTTAGTTGGTAAAATAACACCACGACCTAGTAAGCATCAAGAAACCGAAGAAGAATTGCTTTTAAAAAGCATTTTAGGAGAAAAAGCTCAGAGATTTGTTAACTCTTCATTGTATTTACCAAAAGGAGAAAAAGGAGTGGTCTATGATATTAAAAGAATTACGGCTACTAAAAATAAAAATGAATTAGAAATATTAGAAGTTTATATCGTTCATGAAAGAAAAGTAGAAGTTGGCGATAAATTAACTACTAGATTTGGTAGTAAAGGAGTAGTGTCAAAAATTGTTCCTGAAGTTGATATGCCCGTTGACGAGGAAGGGAATTCTCCCGATATTATTTTAAATCCTCTTGGTGTTCCAAGTCGTATGAATATTGGTCAATTATTGGAAACCGTTCTTGCTTCAGCCGCTTTAAAACTTAATACTAAGTTATTAATCAGACCTTTTAACTCTCCTGATTTGGAAGTAATAAAAGGAATTATTGAAGAAGCAAAAATAAATAATTTAGGTTCTCAAAAGTTTTTTGACGGTCAAACCGGTTTGCCTTTTCAACAAAATATTTATAATGGTTATATTTATACTTACTTATTAAATCATAAATCGGTTGATAAATTCCATGTTCGTAATACGGGGGCTCGTTCGTTGATTTATCAACAACCTCTCAAAGGTCGTGCTCAAGGAGGTGGTCAACGAGTTGGAGAGATGGAAATTTTAGCTTTAGAGGCTCAAGGGGCTACTTATAACGTTATGGAAATGACTGGTCCTAAATCTGACGATATAAATAAAAGAAAATTATTGCAGAATTCTTTATTATTTAATGATCGACAAATCGATTTTCATAACAATCCCGAATCTTTCAATATTTTATTACAATATTTACGAGGTATTGGTTTTGATTTGCAAGCTTTTGACCATCGTAATAAAGAAATCGATTTCTATAAATATTTCAGTAAAAATTAAAAAATATGTCATTAATAAAATCTTTAAAAATCTCTTGACTTTCTTCACAAAGAATTGACAAAATTTCCTTTGGAGAAGTTACTAGCCATAAAATAGTAAATTCTAGAACTTTTAAGCCAGAATTGGGGGGGCTTTTTGATCCTCGTATTTTCGGACCTTTTCTTAATTATGAATGTTATTGCGGAAAATATAGAGGCAAACAAAATAAAGGACAAAAATGCGAACGCTGTGAAGTTTTAATTTCTGAAAAAAATATTCAACGATGGCGAATGGGCCACATTTCTCTTGTTAGTCCAGTAACCAATATTATTCTTTTCAAAAATTTAGCTACTAATTTGAGTAAAGTATTAGGAATTTCTGTAAAGTCTTTGGAAGACATTATTTATTTACGTTCTTTTGTGGTAATTGACAACGGATTAAGTAATCTTTTAAAAAAAAAACAACTCTTTGAAAAAAAAATTGATCAACAATTAGTTAGTGGAATTTTAGAAGAAATTATAACTCATCAGGATTCTAAAAAAGAGGTTATTTCACAAGCAAAAAAGTTAAAAGAAAATTTAGAAGCTGAGGATAATAAAGATGATATGGAGTCAACTACCGTTTTCCTAGAAGATTATTTAGATTTTTTAGAAAAATATTGAAAAATAAAAATTTGAACAGGAACTGAGGCTTTTCGAGAATTACTAATTAGTATTAATATTGAAGAAGAAATTAAAAAAGCTAAAATTATCAATAGTGGCGCAAAAAAAAATAATAGTGAAAAATTAAGATTTTTAAAAGGTTTACAAAGAACTCAGACTAATTTAGAATGAATGATCATGACTAAATTGCCAGTAATTCCTTGTGGCTTGCGACCGATAACTAAATTGGAAGGTGATTCTACCATTGCTACTACCGCAATTAATAACTCTTACCGAAAAATAATTTTAGTTAACCAAAAATTAAAAGACAATGAAGAATTGAATAATAAACTTCAAATTTTTCCTATGTCAATTATTTATAAACTAAAAGAAATGTTACAAAAATCAGTTGACAAATTAATTCTTGGAGCGACTTTTACTAACAAATCGAATGAAACCAAAAGTTTATCTCAAAGCTTAAGCGGTAAAGAAGGAATATTGCGACATTATTCTTTAGGAAAAAGAGTCGATTATTCAGCTCGTTCAGTAATCACTCCTAATCCCGATTTATTGCTTCATCAAGTTGGTTTGCCAGTAGAAATGGCTTTTCACCTTTTTAAACCTTTTGTTATTCGAAAAATGTTAGAAAATAAAGTCGTTTTTACTGTTGAAGAAGCTAAGCAGTTAATTTTGGAGGAAGATCCGGTTGTTTTTACTATTCTGAATAAAATTACTCAATCTTATCCAGTACTAATTAATCGCGCTCCTAGTTTACATCGTCTTAGCATTCAAGGATTTTATGTATCATTAGTTCTTGGTAAATCGATTCAACTTTCTACTTTGAAAACTGGAGGCTTTAATGCTGATTTTGATGGTGATACCATGGCTATACATGTTCCTTTAACTAAAAAAACTTGTGAGGAAGTCAAGAATGTTTCTCTATCTACTCATCATACTATTGATCCTAAAAATGGTAATGTGATCGATTTGCCTTCTCAAGAAATAATTTTAGGTATTTTTTACTTAACCAAAGAAAAAAAACTTCAAAAGCCAATCTTTTATGATGAAATCGGCAACATTAAAAAAAGTTTTGACAAAGGAGAAATAAATTTACACGATTTAATAGTCATTCCTGCTTGTTTAGTTGAACGAAATTTTTCTTTATCTAATAATAAACTTCTTGTTACTACTTTAGGAAAAATAATTTTTAATCAAATTTTGCCACCAAGTTTCCCTTTTTATTTAAATAGTTTAGAAGATTATAATCAAAAAGAGAATAATGATAACTTATTAATG
>Ga0307508_10000832_pt1 | contig 35905 bp, 29 predicted proteins | sample 9_EM_MG_FD_203089 | JGI IMG/M metagenome (GOLD analysis project Ga0307508, IMG submission 203089) | Populus trichocarpa ectomycorrhiza microbial communities from riparian zone in the Pacific Northwest, United States - 9_EM | ecosystem: Host-associated > Plants > Roots > Unclassified | place...
CCAGCCAGGCCGGTTGCCGGCCGGTGACGGAGGCGGGCAGGCTGACCGTCTGGATACGCGGGGCGCCGCCGTCCACGCCGAGCACCGCGAACTCGTGGCCCGACGCCGACCAGTTGGGCGACTCGCCGATGCCGACCGACACGGCCACGGTACGGGCGTCAGGCAGGGTCGCGACCCGCAGCTCGGCACGCCCGCCGGCGCCGGTCACCGAGTACACGAACTGCGTGCCGTCCGGGGACAGGGCTAGGTCACTGAGCTTGTCGCCGGCACGGACGGGCAGCACTGCCCTCAGCACCGGCCCTCCGCCGCTGGCCGCGACGGCGATCAGCTGCCGGCCGGCCGACGCCTCGAACCAGGCGACCGTCGAGCCGTCCCCGTCGAACGCCGGGCTCCCGACGATTCCCGGCAGCGCATGTGCCGCGCCGGACACCAGGTCGGTGAGCTTCCCGCCGGCGCCGGTGGCCGGTCCGACGAACGCGTACCGGCCGCCGGGGGAGAGCGCGACGGTGTCGTGCGCGGCGTCGATCGAGGTATCCGACAACGTGGTCAGGTGCCCGGCGGCGTCGACCGCGCGCAGCTTGCCGCCGCTGACGAAACTCACCTTGGCGTCGTCGATCCAGCCGAGCGGGGAGCCGGCGTCGACCGCGGCCTGGACGCTGGCGGACGGCGTCCCGTCGCCGCTGGCGAAGACGATCCGGGCGCTCTTCCCGTTCCCGGTCAGGAACGCGACCGATTGGCCGCTGCGGGACAGGCAGATCGCCTCGGTCGCCGCCGACAACCTGACCGTGCCGACGCCGCCGACCCGGACCAGTCCGTCGTGTCCGTCCGTGCCCGGGCCGGCTCGGGCGGCGGTCAGCAGCAGGCTGCCGTCGGCCGTGACCACGGCCTCGGAGTCGGAGGCGGCATCGGCGACGACAGTGCGGCTCAGCGGCGTCGGCGGTGCGGCGGCGGAACTGCCCTCCGCCGCGGGCGCGGTACCGAAGGCCAGGTGCAGGTCGGCGGCGGGTCGGGCGCCGGTGCTCGTGGCCGCCACGGTGTGGTCGATCGTCAGCAGGTAGGCGGAGTTGGGCGCGAATCCGTGGGTCGGCGTCACCGTCAACGTGTCGCCCTGCCAGGAGGTCTGCAGCGCGGTCGCCGGGCTGAGTTGTAACGCCGACGCCGTCGCGGCATGGTCCATCGGTTGGCTGAACCGCAGCGTGATCGGCGCGGTGGGATCGGCCGAGACAGCGCCGTCGATGCCGCTCTGAGCGGACACCGCGACTCCCCGTCCGCCGCCCAGTACCCGCGGGAGCACGATCACCCCGGCCGCGAACGCGATGACGGCCGCCACCCCGGCGGTCAAGGCCCACCGGCGCAGCCGCCGCCGGCCACGTGGTCCGACTCCCGCGGACCGCGGACCGGTCGCTCCGGGCCCGGTCGCTCCGGGCCCGGTCGCTCCGGGGCCGGTCGATCGCGGCCCGGTTGAGCCGGGTCCCGGCGCCGGCGGACCGGTCGGTCCCGATTCCGTGGCCGGTTGGCCGGTCGACCGCGTGCCGGTCGGCGGCGGGACCACTGCCACGGTCCCTCGGGCCGGCGGAACGCTGGGCGCGGGTAGGTCGGATCGTGGTACCCGACCGATCGCCCGGTCGGGCCCGCTTCCCGGTCCCGCCGGGTCGGGCGCGTCCGCGGGCGGCCCGTCGGCTCGAGGCGCGGTCGCGTCGGCGCCGCCCACCGCCTCGGCGCCGGTCGTGCCGGAGACCGGCCCCTCGGCGGCGATCGCCTCGGCGCGGGCCGCCACGAGCTGGGCCCGCAACCGGTCGCGGAAGGCCGGCCGAGGCTGCTCGGACGACAACGCGCGACGAACCCGCTCGGCGGTCGGCAGCAGGGACTCATCGCCGAACTCGTCCGGCTCGTAGACCGGAACCGGCTGATCGTGGTCAGTCATCGCGATCCTCCACGACCTGACCGGCGGCCAGCGCGGCGCGTAACGCGGTCAGTCCTCGATTCAGCAGCAACTTCACGGCACCGTCGCTACGACCCATTTGCACGGCGATGTCGGCGATCGGCAGGTCGCGACCGAATCGCAGGGTGACCGCGGTGCGCTGCGCGGGTGGCAACCGGTCGACGGCGGCCCAGACCCGATCGATCTCCACCCGGTCGAGCGCCCGCTCGTCCACGGGCGAGCCGGCATCCGCGGCGTCCGCCACAGCGTCGATGCTGACCATGATACGGCGGGCCCGGACATGGTCGATCACAGCGTTGCCGGCGATGCGGTACAGCCAGGCGGCGAACGGCGCGATCTCCGGCCGGTACGTGTCGAGTGCCTTCAGCGCCTTGATGAAGATCTCCGCGGTGACGTCCTCCGCCGACTCGCGGTCGCGCAGCCGCCGATAGACATAACCGTAGATCCGGTCGCAGTACCGGTCGTAGAGCAGACCGAACGCTTCGGGGTCGGCTCGGGACCGCACGACCAGCAGGGCATCCTCGGCCGGCTCACCGGCATCCCCGGCCAGGACATCGCCGGTCCCGGCTGGGCCGGCGGTCACGGTCCTTCCCCCGCCCGCGACGCCCGGCGCGGACGATGCCGGCGTCGGGCGCGGGTGCCGCCTTCTGCCAGGAGGCATCCGGGATCCGTCCCCGACGAGCATCGCGCCGACGTCACAGGCTCTATTCTGAAGGGTCGCGGCCATACGCGACATCCCCTTGGTCACTGCGGCCCGGGTTGGCCCGAACTCTCGTGCACCGGCTACTACGCAGACCGCCTCGTAAGGTTACGGACACAGCGCTGTTCGGCGTGTCGCCGGTCAGCGGACCACAAGATTGTCACACCACAACTGACTGGACGTGACTACGTCCATCCAGTTGTGAGTGCGAGAGAGAAGCCTCTCGCCGGCCAATCAGGGGGTCGATCCGGCGCCCATGCCGGGCGTGGCCTGCCAGGCGCGGATCTTGGTGGCGACGCGGGCGAGCCCGGCGTCGCCCGGCGGGACGCCGATGGAGAAGTGGCCCTCGGCGGGACGGACGGGGTCGTCGCCGTGCCAGCTGACGACGCCCTCGCAGTCGTCGAGGATGCGGCGGATGGTGGCCACCTCGTACGGGAAGAGGTTTCCGGTTGAACCGACCGGGTACGCCTGAGGCCTCAGGACGATCGCGGTGCCGGAGAGGCGGTTGGACTCGAACCCGGCGGCGATCGCCCGGTCGGTGGTGTAGCCGTGGATGTCGCCGGCGGCCAGCGGCGCGACGTCGTAGTGGAAGCGCCGCGCGACGTGCAGGAGCGTGGTCGCCGCGTCGCTGGGCTTGCCCGCGCTGGTGAGCAGCGTCGTCGTGGCGTTGCTGCCCTCGACGCGGAACGCGCCGGCGCTCGCCGGGTCGATGACCGGCCACTGGTTCTGGCTGTGCAGCGCGGTCCACCGGGTGGCGGCCGATCCGGGTCCGGGCGCCGGGCTCGGGGCGGCCGATGCGGCGGACGGTAGCGCGGCGGAGGCCGCGGTGCCCGCCGCGGCGCCGACCACGGCGAGCAGGCGTCGCCGCGACAGGCCGGTTGGCTGGTTCATCGAGGGTCTCCCTGCTCAGTGCCGGTTGGTGGATGTCGCGGCCGCCGGCTCCTGGGCGGCTGCCTCCCGCAGCACGCCGGCGAACGCCTGGCAGAGCTCGTCGAGATCGGCGGTGGCCAGGGCGTCCGGCAACGTGGCGGTGGGGCCGCCGGTGGTGTGCACGAGCCACGTGCGTGCTGCGGCGATGGCCTCGTCGCTGGTCAGCAGCGCGCTCCGGGCGACCGCGGCGGCGTTGCCGGTCGAGCCGAACCGGCCGGTGAGCAACCGGGTGAAGCGCCCGAGGTAGCCGCCGGACAGGTAGTGGGCGCGGACCGCGTCGGTGACGGTGGCGCCGGCGCGGAGATGGCAGGCGATGGCGTAGCCGTCCGCGTCCTCGACGAGGTCGCGCCGGGTGAACGTGCCGACGGCGCCGGCCTGGCCCAGTTTCTGCTGGCAGTACGCGGCGGCCGACGGGTAGGCGCCGATGTCGCGGCGCCACTCGCCGTAGAAGGTCATCCAGTCGCCACCCCAGCCGGCGACGTCTCCGTGGTCCGCGACGCTCCTGGGTGGCCTGCCGTAACCGCCGTCGGCCGCGGCGGCGATCCGCGAGACGTGCAGGCCCAGGCCGGCGCCGGGGTCCTGGAACTGCCGTAGCGGCGCCACGCCGGCGGCGTCGACCGCGGCGAGGAAGCCCGCGTCGATCGGGCCGAGCAGCGTCTTCCACTGGTCGTCGCGGTGGGTCTCGTGGCGCAGGTACTGCAGGACGAGCCGGTTCGCCACGTGGCCGCCGCGGTAGCCGACGGCCAGTTGGTGGAGCTGGTCGACGTGGGCGACCAGGTCGTCGACGGTGGCGGCCGGGTCGTTGACGGAGGTGACGGCCCGCTCGGATCCGGACCGCCAGACGTCCTTGTCGATGACGATGAGCCCGGCGTCGGCGCCGAGCGTGCGCCCCTGGATCTGGTTGAAGGCCCAGTTGTCGGGCAGCGGGAAGCCCATGTTGCCGGACCACCCGTACGACATGCCGGCGATGAACGACCATCGGGTGTACGCGGCCGCGGCGACCTGGGCGCAGACGTTGCGGGAGCCGTAGATCCCGGGAACGTACCGCTTGCCCTGGGTGGCGAGGGCGCCGGCGACCCCCGTGAAGTACGGGATGATGTGGTCGCCGACGTCGGCCTGGGTGGCGTCGTAGTCGACCGCGAAGTAGATCACGGTGTTGAGGTTGAAGCCGTAACCGTCGGCCGCCGCGTACGCGTCGAGGGCGTCCTGGTATCCCTGGGCGTAGGTGAAGTAGCTCGCTGAGCCGGCCGAGTACTCCGAGATCGGGAAGACCCGCAGCCCGTTGCGGAAGATGGTGTCGAGCTCGCCGGGCTGGATGCGCTTGTTGAGGGTGCCACCGGCGTGCTCGTCGAGGTAGCGGCCCACCACCCGGTAGCCGGCGGCGAGCAGGGTCTGGGCGCGCGCGTCCGTGATGGTGGTTACGCAGTCCAGCGCGGCGCCGGGCCGGTCGGCGTCGCCGTTGGAGACCAGCAGCTGGCACCAGGTGGCGTAGTCGCCGGCGCCGGTCACGGGCAGCTCGCTGAAGGCCTGGAACACGCGGACCGCGGCGGTCACGTCGGAGGTGACGGTGTCGACGAAGCCGGCGTAGACCTCGCCGCCGGACAGCTGGATCCGGTTGAAGATCATGGCCGCGGTGAAGAGGTTGACGTACGGGCCGGCGTCGCCCTCGGCCAGCGTGTGTGGTTTCAGGGCGGCCTTGCTCATCGGGCCGAACGCCCCGTCGGCCTGGGCGTCGGTCATGCCGTCCTCGTACTGGACGGCGATGTAGAGCGCCTTCTGGACGTCGCGGGTCAGGATGCCGTCGCAGGCGATCAGGAAGAAGTTTGTCCGGACCAGGTAGCGCTGGTTGAGCCAGCGTTGAACGTCGCGGATCGCCGGGGTCCCGCCGGGGAGCAGACGGTACGCGTCCATGGTGAGCAGCGCCTTGACGACCTTCGGCGGCACCGCGTCCGTGACGAGGCCGTCCAGCCCGGCCTCGGCCGTCATCGTGGCGACGGCGGACCCGGTGGCGGCCGTAAACACGCCGGTCAGACCGCCCGGGTCGTAGCCCTTGCAGTAGCAGGCGCACTGCAGCAGCGTGATCAGGTTGGCGTTCGGGTCGGCGACCAGGATGCCGCCCCGGGCCCGTAGCGCGCCGAGCGTCCCCGGGCCGAAGGTGTCCGACAGGGTGGCGATGCCGAGCTCGTGCTGCAGGGCGCGGGTCAGCGCGAACATCGTGGACCAGCCGGTCACGCCGTCCTCGGGCGCGGGACTGAAGCCCGTGACTCCCGTGTAGGTGGCGTTGACCCATCGCTGGGCAGCCAGAACCTGCTCGTCCACAGTGTTCTCCCCCGTGCGTCCGTCGGAAACCAGAGCATCGACACCTTACCGGCGAGCGTGGTGGCGATCTAGCTCCGTACCAAGGGCTTTCAGGACGGCTTCAGCGCGCCGTCAGCGGCTGGGCGCAGGCTGGTCTCCGCGATTCGCGAATCGACGTACGCGCTGTGGCTCGACGTCCGTAACAACCCGCTACAGGTCATCGCGGCGAAGGACGGCTACCAGCCACAGGTGAAGACCGTAAGAATCACCAGGGGCACGACGACCACGCTGAACTTCACCCCGATTCCCACGCCGTAACTCCAGTGCGGCCCAGATTCCGCCCAAGCCACGGACTTGGGCGGGATGCCGCCGCTCAAATGCCACGGCTGCCGATGATCGTCGCTTGGCCGAGCGGTTGCGCCCTCCGATACGCGACCTTGTCGACTCGTGGTCGACATAGCGGCCGTCTTCGACACGATCGGGTTGTGGAAGCTGGGGTGGTCGAGTGCGGGCGCGACCTTGTCGAATACCGGTCGAGATAGCGGCCGTCCTTGACACGATCGAGTAGTCCGACGGGCACTGTGTCACCGATTTTGTTGTCGCTTGTGGCCGAGCAGGTGTGCGAGTTGTTCCGTCGTGGAAACGGCTTCGGCGGAGAGCACCGGACCGTCGTACATGACGCCTCGGAGCCGGTTGGGGATGATGCTGGCGGCGTAGGACAGGCAGCGGTCGGCGATTCCGTTGGGAGCGTCGCTCGGCTGACCGATGGCGACGGCCAGGTCCCATCCGTGCGTGATCGTCTCGACGGTGAACCCGCGCGCCGCCTCCTGGGCCGTACAAGGTCCCCAGGGCGCGACGACCATGTCGGCTGCGGCCAGGTGCGACCAAGCCTGGTGAGCCGAGGCCGAGAGCGCCGTGTAGGTCGAGGCGAGCTCCGCGTCGGGAATGTCGGTGACGACATGCGGGATGTCCCTTGTCGGGATCCCTCGGGCGGTAGCGAGTCCGCGATGCGCGGTGCCGATCAGGTGGCCGAGCAGGCTGCGAACATCGAACTCCTCGCAAGGAGTGCGATCGCTGAATTGCGTGGCCTGTACCGCTGTCATCAACTGCGTTACCCAGCCGAGCGCATCGACGTAGTCCTGCCGCTGCCGCGCCATGGTCACGCGGCCACGATAGTGCCGACCATCAGAGTCGTGAGCGCCGCGGCGTGCTCCTGGGCTCGGCCCCGAACCGGGCGCCCGCGCCGACCGGTCCGTCACCGAGCTTTTCGGCACGGACGATTCGAGGGTTGTACCGAGGTTCGTTTCGCTCGTCGGCGACCATGTCGAACACCTCGCGCACCGGCGCGTTGATCGTGACCTGTCCGGCGATGTGCCTCATCGGACCGCTCCGCTCCCGGGCCCAGCGGCCCGCCGCTGCCACCGTGACACGGCAGGCCCGGGACAGGCAGGGCCATTGGCCCGTCTGCTACCTGCCGCCGCCGAGTGGCGGCGCCTGAACAGATCGGGACCTTCTGCCCTATGAAAGTAGGGGCGGGACTGGTCAGGGTGAGCGTAGGTCTCGACGGTAGGCGTGATGGGCGCCGAGCCTGGGAAGAAGGCGCTGCCATGGCGGATATCAGCACGTCCCACCGTCCAGGATCGCCGTATCACCGAACCCGAGGTGAAGCGACGGCCGCGCCGCCGGCCGTGGGCTTTCGGCGCTGGACCGGTGTCTTCGCCATCGGCGTCGTGGTCATCTGCTGGGCCGAGTTCCCGCTCTACGTGCTGGTCGGGTCGCCCCCGGTCTACAACGGCGCCGCGTTCGCCGAGCATCTGTTCAACCATCGGACGATCGCCTTCACGCGGATTCTGATGGACCTTGCCCTATATGTTGCGGCCATGATCTTCGCGGCTCGGTTGGGCCACCTGATTCGGCTGACGCGTCCCGGCTACGACTGGGCGGCGACGCTCGTGTTCGGATCGGCCGCGGTCTGGGTCGCGGTGACGCTGGTTGCGGACGGTCTCGAGGGCGGCGCCACGCTGGACACGCTCGGTGGCAATGCTGATCCGTCCGCGGTCCGGGCGCTGATCGACGGCACCCTGCTGATCTTCAACGGGTCCATCGCCTTCGTCCTGACCGGGTTGTTCCTGGGCGCGGCCGGTTACGCGACGTTCGCGACCGGTGTGCTGCCGCGGTGGACGGGGTGGCTCGCGTATCTGGCCGCAGCCCTGTGCGCAGCATCCGTGCCCGCGATGTATGCCGGCCCGCTAGATTACACTGGGTTCTACAACGCCGGCGGTTGGGGTCCCGCTGTCATCGCCAACTTCCCCCCGCTCATCTGGTTCCTCGTCGTGGGCATCGTGATGGTGCGCAAGCGTCCATTGCCGACCTGACCCAGGGCGGCGTGTGGCCATGGCCGTGCGGGGAGACCTTCGCGAAACTGGCATCCGGAGTGCCATGTTCGGGGGCCAATGCGGGTGCCGTCACGCTCGAGGTCACTCCGGGCGCCCTGCACGCCGGGCAGGCCGGGACGTAGTGTCGGCTCGTGGATCTGCCCGAAAACCTGGTCGACCTGCTTCGTCGGCCCAGCCTCTGCTTCGTCACGACACTCATGCCCGACGGGTCGCCTCAGATCACCGAGACATGGGTGGACACCGACGGCAAGCACATCATCGTCAACACCGTTCAGGGATTCCAGAAGGTACGCAACGTCGAACGCGACCCACGGATCGCGCTGGCGATCGCCGACCGGGACGATCCGAGTCACTACTTTGCGGTACGCGGTCGGGTCGTCGACATGACCGAGCAGGGCGGCGTCGAGCACATCGAACAGCTGTCGCAGAAGTACCTCGGCCGTCCCTATCCGTGGTTCGGCGGACGCGACCAGGTTCGCATCATCGTCAGGATCGAGGCGGAGAGGATCACCCCGCGCTGAGCGTGAGGACGGCCGGCCACGGCGTCAGGCCACGCGTACGCGGCGCGGAGGCCGCGAGCCGCCGTAGGGCGGCGGCGCCCGATCCGTCGCCCTACCTCCCACGTGACCGTCTGCCACGGCGCGGGCATCGCCTGCCGGTTGGGCTACCCCAAGCGGCGCCGGCGGGTCCGTGCGGCCAGCGCCAGGCCGAGAAGGGAGATCAGCGCGGCCGCCGCCTCGGCGATCGCCGAGGCGATCTTGCCGGGCTGGTGCCAGGTGTTCTCGTAGAGGTTCGGCAGCGGGCCCAGCTGACCCACATTCACGTACGTGTAGAGCGTGACCGCCGCCGCGGCGCTGCCCGCCACCAGCAACGACAGCAGCCAGGTGATGATCCGCGGCCAGATCAGCAGGAGCACCGCGACCACGATCGCGACCACCGCCTGGATCCGGAACAGCGTGCCCTCGGTCATCACCGAGGACTTGAAGCCGTCGTATTTGGCGGCGTCGTGCAGGTGGACGTAGGCGTCGACGCCGAGCAGCGCTGCGGTGATCAGCGCGAGCAGCCGCTCACCAAGGGTGACGCGGGCGCGGGTGGTGGTGGCATGGACGGCGGGTGAGTGGGAAGCGTGATCGGTCATCGGTCTGGACTCCTTAGTGCGGCTCGTCCTCTCCTACTCCCAACCTCGTCCGTCCGAGTCCGGTTCACAATGCGCGCCAGGGCAACGCTCGCCGGTCAGCGGCGCCACTAGCATGCAACTATGACCGTAGATCTGTTTGCGGGTATCCCCGTTCGCGACTACACCACGGCGGCCGCCTGGTACGAACGATTCTTCGGCGTACTGCCGTCATTTCTGCCCAACGACACCGAGGCGGTGTGGGAACTCGCCGAACACCGATACATGTTCATCGCAGTACGGCCCGAACACGCCGGGCACGCCATGCACACCGTGTTCGTCGGCGACTTCGACGCCCGCATCTCCGAAATCGCCGAGCGCGGCCTGGAACCGGCCAAACGAGAGACCTACGCCAACGGCGTCCGCAAGGCCACCTTCCGCGACCCGGACGGCAACGAGATCGGATTCGGCGGGGAAGCAGTCGACCAACACGCAGGGCAGACCGCGTAGGGGGTCAGCGGGCGGACACGCCGAGACCGAGATCCCAGACGTACGCGTGGGTGTCGCCGCAGGCGGTGGCCAGGACGTGACGACCGTCGTCGAGCAGGCCGAACGCGGCGCCGTGCACCGACGCGGCATGGTCGAGCGTCGCGACCTCCGTCATCGTGTCCATGTTCCAGAGGCGGGTGGTCCGATCGTCGCTCGTGGTGGCCAGCAGGGTGTCGCCGTCCGGCAGCGCGGTGAACGCGACCGTGCGTACCCATTTGGTGTGGCTCGTAATGGTGTGCCGGAGTTCGCCGGTCACCGCGTCCCAGATGCGGGCCGTGGCGTCGGCGCTGCCGGACGCGACCAGGACGGTGCCGTCCCGCAGGGTGGCGCACGCGACCGACTGCACGGTGAACCGGTGACCGGTGAGTGTCCTCAGCCGCTCGCCGGTGGTGGGGTCCCAGGTCGACACCGTGCCGTCGGCGCTGCCGGTGACGAGCAGGGTGGCGCCGTCGGCCAGAGTGGCGAACGCGACGGACCAGACCGGGCCGCTATGGCCGGAGAGCTTCTGCAGGACCTCGCCGGTGGCCGGGCTCCTGATCCGGGCGTGGCAGTCGGCGCTGCCGGTGACGAGCAACCCGGCGCCGTCCGCCAGGCTGCCGAACGCGACCGACAGCACCGGCTGTTGCTCGTCGACGGCGTAAAGGTGCTGGCCGTTCGTGAGGTTCCAGACCTGGGCGCGGCTGTCGGCGCCGCCCGTGGCCAACAGGACTTCCCCGCCGGCCAGAACGCCGAACGCGGCCGACCAGACCGTGCCGCCGTGGGCCTGCACCGCCCACAGACACGATCCGTCGGCCGGGTCCCAGATCCGGGCGGCGCCGTCGAAGCCGGTCGTGGCGAGCAGGGTACGGCGGCCTTGCGCCGTACCGAAGGCGACGGCCCAGACGATGTCGCTGTGGCCGGAGCAGACCGCCAGCGTGCGCGGGTCGAGCGTACGGTTCATCGGTCTGTCCGAAAGGGAAGGGCCATGGCTCTCCTGCTTCCGGCTAACGCCCGGGGCCCGTCACGAAGCGATTGCGGCCGCGGCGTGCCGGGCGAGCCGCCGGGACCTCGCGGAGGCGGCGCGCTTCCGCGGCCACCGTCTCGTCGGCGTCGTCCTCGAGCGCCTGGCGGATCCGCGCCGGGGTGCGGGCGGAACTCGCCAGCGCGCGCCGGACCTCGACCGAGCGGTCTTCCACCAGCAGCCACAGATCAGCCTCGTCCAGGTCGACCGCGCGGACCAGCGTGGAACGGACGTCGACCGCCGTGTCCCCGGCCAGGGCGTGCCGCTGCTCGGCCGTCGTCCGCTGGTTGAGGGCGAGACCCTTGCGCACGCGGACGGTACGGTCGGCCAGCAGGGCGTCCATCACGGCGGGATCCTGGGTGTGCGTCGCCAGCCGTTCCCGCACCTCGGGGGAGCGATCGTCGAGCAGCGCCTCGGCCAGGTCCGGCTCCAACTCGGGCGTCTCCGCCAGCAGGCCGCGCAGTTCCTTGTCGGCGGTGGTCGCCATCGCCCGGCGGACCTGCTCGTCGCAGCCGGGGTTGCCGGCGACCGCCCAGCGGACCCACCGGTCGGCATCGGCGACGAGGCGCAGCAGATTGCCCCGAGAGGTGGACGGATTACGGGCCACCGCCTCGCGCACATCGCGGTCGTGGTCGCGGGCCAATGGCCGCAGGGCCTGCGCCGGCGCGTCCGGCCGGGCCGCCACCACCGCCCGGACCCTCGACGACGCGTCGGCCGCCAGTTCGATCAGCGTCACCGCCGAGGTGTCGGGATCGTACGCAAGGGCGAGCCGCTCGTCGAGTTCCACCTGCGAATCCTCTCACGCAGGGGTCGCGCCCACTCCGCGGTGGCGTCAGGCCCGGCCGCGGAACCTCCTGCGCAACGCCTTGCTCCCGAGGCGGACGGCGACGGTCAAGGCGATCGCCACCCCCGTACCGATCGCGATCCCGGTGAACGAAATGGCCATCACCCACCAATTACGCTCCGGGTGCTGAGCCTCGTCGGTCGGCTCGACGGATCGCACGATGGAGCCGCTCTTCACCGCGGTCGCGCACCAGTAGGACACCGGCACGTCGCCGTGAAGCGGTCGCGTCGCCTCCACTGCGTATGCGTCCGGCGGACCGCAGTACTTCGGGATGGGCACGACGACGGTCCAGTCTTCCGTGGCGCTGCACTCGTACAGTCCGAAGCCCGTGGCGCTCGGCTCGCACGAGTCGATGTGGGCGACGCCGTACGCCAGCCTGTCGTTGAGGGGCGGAACGCCGAGGTGCTGCCCGAGGCTCGAGAACCCGATCGCGATCGGGACCACGAAGACGACCGCGAACACGATCCCGACCGTGATGAGCACACCCATGTGAAGGCGCGGCTCCGCGGCCGGGGCCGGCTTGTCCGCACCGGCCATCCCAGCGTCCGACGCCACGATCGGGTGATCCCACACGTACGCATCGACGTGCGGATTGCCTCCCGGCACGCCTGCGCCTGACGTGGAGGCTCGCCGATCCCCTTGCTCGCGGCTCGGGTGAAGATCAGCTCACCGTGGTGGTCGTTGGTAGGGTCGCACGATGTCCCAGCGCGCGGAGAGCCGCGGCCGCCGGGGGCCGCGCCACGATCTACGATGTCGCGCTGGCGGCGGGCGTTTCGTCCGCGACGGTCTCCAGGGTCTTGAACGGCGGCCCGGCAAGCACGACCGCTCGTACGGCTGTCGAGTTGGCGCTGGCGGCGACCACCTACTGATTCTTCGGTGTCAGGGTCTGCGGCTTGTGCGGACTTTGTAGCTTGTGGTCGGATCGGGTCCGACTCCGGCACTCGCCACGCGAGCCGATTCCCCGAGGTCGCATCGTGGGACTGGCTCTCGCATCGTGGGCGCCCGTCCCGGATCGTGCTCTGCGGCTCAGATGCTGGGCGGTCCTTCCACGATCCGGACCCAACCTGGACCCAAAACGGGATATTCCGGTCGCACGTGCAGGCCGAAGCCTCGATCTTGTAGCGCACAACCCGCCGAGCGACCCCAACTCCACAACCTTTGCCGCGGCAGCGGCCGCTGCAGCCGTTCTCGACGCCGTTTTCGCCGCTTCGGATATGACCGACGCTGGTGCCCTGGCTACGCTGCGAGACACCAGCCTGAGCCTGCCCGAAGACATCGCCGTCGCCGGCTACGACGACGCACCAATCGCGACCCGCACCCAACCGCAACTGACCACCGTGCGCATCCCGTGGCAGCGTTAACCCGGCCAGCTCACCCGACAACTCCGGCAACGCGTGGACGGCGCGGACCCATCAGGGATTGTCATGTCCGTCGAACTCATCGTCCGCGGCTCGGCCTGAGTAGAACCAACCCCGTGCCGAACAGTGGAGCGCATCCCGCCAACTGACGATCGCGCACAAGTCGCGGAATGCGATGGTCCGAAATTAAACGACGGTATCGAAACTTGTGGTAGCAAGGTCGGCATCTGTGAAGTACTCGTAGCACCGGATCTTCTGCCATTGCAGATCATCCCCGGCGCGTCGCAGACGCTCGATCTGAAGCAAGTTACCGGGCCGCCAGACGGCGACGATGCGATTTCGGTCGATGTGCGGATTGGTAATGCGGATGGTTCTGCTTATATCTATCGTCTCTGTTCGGGTGATCGAAGCGACAAATTTTGCAGTCATCTCACTTCTGACCTTGCTGGATACTTTGCCGATCCCAGGGATTGAGGCACCAATGCCAGATTCTAGGCCAACGGTCTCGACTAGCTCGGTGGCCGCCGTGGTCGAGATTCCAGCAGAGTATTTCGTTGCCAAACTCGAGATTACCCCCGGCGCGAGATATGTCGGTGGATCGGTACGGTCCCAGAAAGTATCCCGACGTATTCGGAGAATTTCTCGTCTGCTTTCGATATAGGGTCCCGCGAACGCTCCGATCTGCGCGCCAACGCCGAAAAAGAAAGTCGGCGGAAAGAATAGCAGTGGCAAGCTGGCGCGATGGATCACCTTGCTCCGTCTAGCGTGTCGCTCGTGTTCCACCCCCAGATATTCGGGATTGTGGGAGTTTTCAGCAAGCCATTTCTGCACCTCGTGAAATTCGGACCCTTCGCTATACTCCACCGGGATCAGATGCTTGACTGCCGACCGTCGGGTGTCGGTCTGAGTCCGACCGAAGAAAACATCTGGAACCCGCTTCAATGCGGACCGGATTGGTGGGTTTGATCCATTATATCCAAACTCTGGAGGAGTCGCCCAGTCGTTCATTCTCGCATTCTATCGACGAATTACAAGATCACCAATGTTGATCACTTTTGGATCGGCAGAGTCGATCGAAGGGGGGAGGGTCGCTATCGCGATAAATTCTCATTATTAATTCGCCGTGAGTGTCGCGTCGCGTGGCAGCATCCGGCCTGGGAGGCACGGGCAGGCGTGGTCTCATCGGCACTTCCGTACGGCCGTGTACAGGCTTGCGCGCGCAGCCGTTACCGCCGGCGAGCGGCGTCACGTGTGCGGTCACAGCCTCGTCCGGCGCCCCGGGTCGACGGCGGCGTGCTCCAGTTGACCCGGCGGGTGGCGCCATTGGTGCAGGCGAGCCTGCTGCCGGCGTACGAAAAGATGGTGGATTGGGGGTTCCGCGGGGTCGGCGGGTCGTTGCAGGCGTCGCTGGACCGCCGGTACCGCGGCGTGGCGGGCGCGTTCCGAGCGGCCCGGATCCCGCCGGACCGCGCGGTCGGCGAGATCTGGCCGGAGCAGTGGCTGACCGTGTTCCGGCTCCTGCACCGCAGCGGAACCGGCTCCCAGCGGTGAGACAGACCGCCGTCGAGGCAACGGCGTTCCCGGTCGCCGACAGCGCCGGCGGCTCACTGTCTCGGGGGCCGGCGACTACCCTGCCGAGGTGATCGTCGAGCCCGACCTGAGCGCCCTACGAACGCGCGGGCGCTGGCGGCAACTCCACGCCTCATCTCGGAGGTCGAAAAGGGCGTAAGGTCAGGATGCTGTGGTCCGCACGCCGCGATCGGGCGAGCACCAAGCTGCACGTCCACCGACCCGGTTCAGGGAGGTTCGATCATGTCCAAGGACTCGACGACCAAGGCGAACGTCAAGAAGAAGGGCAAGACGATCAAGGAGAAGCAGACTGCGAAGCGCCTGAAGCGCGACGAGCAGACCGGCCACTCCTCGAACATTCCGTCTACGGGACACTGAGCAAGGGGAGCCCCGCCGCCCACCGATCGGCGGGTGACGGGGCTCGGATGTATCAGTAGAACAACTGGTTGCCGGCGTGCGGCGAGCTCGGCCGCTCGGCCGCTCGGCCGCTCGGCCGCTCGGCAAGAGGTTTCTCTTTTGCGTTCACAACTGGGCGGACGTTGTCACGTCCGGTCAGTTGTGGTTTGAGAATCTTGTGGTCCGCTGGTCGGCGACACGCCGACGGTGCGAAACGCCGAACAGCGCTGTGCGGAGTCGCGCCGGTTCCAGCGACCGCGGCTTCGACTCAGCCGTGCCACTGGCGCCAGAGGGCGGCGTACGGGCCGTCCCGGGTGATCAGGTCGTCGTGGGTGCCCAGCTCGATGATGCGGCCGGCGTCCATCACCGCTACCCGGTCCGCGTCGTGCGCGGTCTGCAGGCGGTGGGCGATGGCGATCACGGTGCGGTTGTGCAGCACGGCCGCCAACGCCCGTTCGGCCGCGCGGGCGGCCCGCGGGTCCAGCAGCGCGGTCGCCTCGTCCAGGATCACCGTGTGCGGGTCGGCCAGCAGCACCCGGGCCAGCGCCAGTTGCTGGGCCTGCGCGCCGGTCGGCGGGTGTTCGCCCAGGTCGGTGTCGAGGTCGGGCGCCCAGTCGGCGCCGACCGTGCGCAACGCCTCGCGCAGCCGGTCGTCCGGCGCCGCCACCATGAGGTTGTCCCGCAGCGTCTCCCGGAAGACGTGGTGCTCCTGCGTCACCAGGACCACCTGGCGGCGCAGCAGGTCCGGTGGCAGGTCGGCGACCGCGACGCCGCCCACGGTCACCGTGCCGGTGTGCGGGCGGTCCACTCCGGCCAGCAGACGGCCCAGGGTGGACTTGCCGGCCCCGGAGAGCCCGACGATCGCGAGGCGCTCGCCGGGCTGGACGGTGAGATCCACGTCGTGCAGCACGTCCGGGCCGCCGGGGTACGCGTACCGGATGCCGGTCACCTCGATGCGGTCGCTCGCCGGGACCGCGGTGGCCGTCGCCGGGGCGGGTGGCACAGCGGCCAGCCCCTCGACCCGGGCGAACGACGCGCTGCTGCTCTGCAACTGCTCCAGCCAGATCAGGATGCTGTCCATCGGCCCGATCAGCTGCCGCAGGTACAGGGTGGCCGCCGCGACGGTGCCCAGCGTGCCGTGGCCGTCGAGGTAGAGCAGGCCGCCCGCGAGCAGCACCAGCACGACCGGGAGGTTGTACGAGGCCTCGGCCACCGGGAAGTACACCGACCGCAGCCGCAGGGTGGCCAGCCGGCTGCGCCTGGTCCGCGCGATCGCGGCCCGGCCCACGGCCAGCCGGGCCCGGTGCAGCCGGAACGCCTCGATGGTGCGCGCCCCGGCGGTGGTCGCGGCCAGTTCCTCGGCCAGCTCCGAGTTGGCCGCTCCCTCCTCCAGGTACGCGGTCCGGGCCCGGCGCAGGTACCAGCGGCCGGTGACCACGATGCCGGAGAGCCCGAGCAGCCCGGCCACGCCCAGCAGCGGGTTGAGCAGCAGGACCGCGCCGACCAGGAACAGGGCCTGCATGCCGGCGACGAAGACGCCGGGCAGCAGGTCCCGCAAGGTGCCGGCGACCGCGTCCACGTCGGTCGTGCCGCGGGCGGCCAGGTCGCCCGGCGGCACCCGCTCGACCACCGCGGCGGGCAGGCTCAGCGCGCGGGACAGGAAGCCGGTCCGGATGCGGGCCGCGGTGCGTTCGCCGAACCGGTACCCGAGCAGCAACGCCCACCGCGCGAGCACCGTCTGCGCCAGCGCGCACAGCAGCACGGCCGCGGCCAGCAGGTCGATCCGCGCGCCGGCGACCCGGGGTCCGGTGACCGCGTCGATGATCCGGCCCAGCAGGTAGGGCGCTCCCAGGGCGGCCGCCGCGGCGAGCACGTTGAGCAGGAGCGTGGCGGCGACGGCCCGCCGGTCGGCGGCGATCAGCCGGCCGGCCGCGCGGGTCGCCTGGCGGGTGTCCGCGATCGGCAGGGTCGAGGCGCTCACCGCGCCTCCTCGGCGACGGTGAAGGCGTCGTCGTCCGTGCTGAACGTACGGCTGACCAGCTCGCCGTAGCCGGGCTCGCGTTCCAGCAGGGCGCGGTGTGTGCCGGACGCGGCCACCCGGCCTTCGACCAGGTAGTGCACGACGTCCGCCCGGTCCAGCAGGACCGGCGAGGTGGTGGCCAGCACGGTGCCTCGCCCGGCCCGGGCCGCGGTCAGCCGCTCGGCGATGGCCGCCTCGGTGTGCGCGTCCACGGCCGAGGTCGGCTCGGCCGCGAGCAGCATCTCCGGGTCGGCGAGCAGCGCCCGGGCGAGCCGTACCCGTTGCCGCTGGCCGCCGGAGAGGTTGCGGCCTCCGCGTTCGACGTGGTGGTCCAGCTCGGCCACGTCCGTCGCGACCGCGGCCGTGATCGCCCGCCGGACCGCGTCGCTGCCGGCCCTCGTGCGTCCCGCGACCACGTCGCGCAGCGTGCCGGCGAACAGGTCGGCCTCGTGGTCGGCGACCAGGATCCGCTCGCGGACCGGCGGCTTGGCCACCTCGGCGATCCGGTAGGGGCCCCAGGTGGCGGCGGTCTCCCCGTACCGGCCGAGCCGGTCGATGATCACGGCGGCGTCCCCGGGGCGGGCCGAGGCGAGCACGGTGAGTCGGCCCGGCTCGGCGACCACGCCGGACTCGGGGTCGCGCAGGACCGCCGGGCCGTCCGGGGCCGGGCCGTCGCCCGGCTCCTCGACCGGCAACCGCAGGAACGCGATGATCCGCCGGGCGGCGATCAGCCCGCGGCTGACGTCCGCGGCGCTGTAGATGAGCATCCAGGTGGGCACGACCAGGATCGCGACGTATCCGTACACCGCGACCAGCTCGCCGACGGTGAGATCGCCGCGGAGCGTGAGCCGCGCTGCCAGCCAGGTCACTCCGGCCAGGAAGATCGTCGGCAGGCCGTCGCCCAGCGCGGTGATCCAGCTCAGGGCCTCGCCCATCCGGTAGCCCTCGACACGTACGGCGTCCGACTCCGCGGTGTACCGGCGCAGGTGGGCCTGCTTGCCGCCGAGGCCGTTGAGCAGGCGCAGCCCGTCGAGCACGTCGACCAGCCGGGCCGCCAGCCGGCCCTGCCGCTCCCGGTATTCGCCGCCGGCGGTGTTCAGCCGGTTCAGCAGCGGCCCGAGCACCACGCCGAGAACCACGACCCCGGAGGCCACCACGAGCGCGATCATCCCGGACACCCGCACCAACATGGTCAAGACCACCGCGTACGCGACGACGGCGCCCACCCCCGGCCCGGTCACCGTCAGCGCCCGCGCGACCAGCCACACGTCCCCGATGCCGATGGTGACCACCTCGCCGGCCGTGATCCGGCGGGGGAGCGCGGCGCCCAACTCGACCGCGTGCGCCATGACCGCGTCGGCCGTGCGCAACGCGCCGTCCAGCCGGATCTTGGTCATGGTCCGGTGCCGGAGGATGCCGAGCACCGCGTTGGTGACGCCGACCGCGAAGATCGCGCCGGCCCAGGCGATCAGGGGCCCGGCCTGCCGCGGGCGCAGGCCGCGGTCGATGGCCTGGGAGATCAGGTACGGCGTGACGGCCAGGCTGACCATCCAGAGCGAGCTCCACAGCCCGCCCAGGATGATCCGCCGTTTCTGCCGCCACGCCAGCCATCCGAGGTAACGTCCCGGCCCTCGTGTCCGCATACGCCCATCATGTCCGATGAGCGCGTCGAGTCCGTACCGGTTTATTTGCCCCTCAAGCGGAGCAGGTGGGCTCGCCGTTCTGGGGCGGCACGGCGACCGCGTCCCACGCGGCCTTGACCGTGTTGAACTCGGTGCAGGTGCCCGGGAAGAGGCTCTTCGCCGCCTGGAGGGTCAGGACCCGGTACTGCAGGTACGACGAGTTCGAGTTCTTCAGCAGCATCGCGTTGAACATGATCTTCATCGCCGTCTCGATGCCCAGGCCGGTCACCGTGCTGTTGTTGCAGGTGGGGCTGGCGCCCTGGCCGTTGCCGCTGGTGCCCTGCGAGACCAGGAAGAACCAGTGGTTGCCCGGCCCGGCGGCCGCGTGCACCTCCTCCTGCTCGGTCTGGTTCGAGAAGCAGTTGTCGTCGCCGAGCGCCTGCGGGTTGCCCATGTTGCGGATCGCCCCGGTGCCGAGCAGGTTGACCTCCTCGCCGACCAGGAAGTCCGGCGGGTCGTTCGGGCTGTTGATGAACGCCTCGGTGGACGCGCCGAAGGTGTCCGCGACGAACTCCGCGGTATTGCCACCCGAGATGCCGCCGGGAGTGGTGGCGTCGACGGAGTGGCCCAGCTCGTGTCCGACGACGTCGGCCGAGCCGAGGAACTCACCCTTGACGTTGAAGCCGATCTGGACCTGGGTGCCGTCGAAGAACGCGTTCTCATCCTGCAGGCCGACGCGCAGCGGGAAGGAGCCGCCCTGACCGTCCTGGCCGTTGCGGCCGAGCCACTGAGCGAGCATGGCGATCTGCTTCTGCGCCATGAAGAAGGCGTCGACGCAGCCGGTCTCCCGGTTGGTGCCGTCGCCGTTGCCGAACGTGTTGTCCTGGCTGGTGAAGGTCTGGTTGTTCGCCGCGTCCTGGCACACCAGCGACGACACCTTCGGGTCCTGCATCGCGAACCCGGTGTTGGTCGGGGTGGTCTCGAACTGCACATTGCCGTAGATGGCGCCCTGGCCGGAGGCGGCCGCCTCGGTGACGTGCTCGGTCTTGCTCAGCACCTGGCCGGTGAGAGCGTCGACGACCACCGTGAGACGGCTGATCCCGTGGGCGCCGATGCCGTCCACCGTGGCCGACCAGGCCAGGTGCGCGGACTTGCCGGTCGCGTCGACCACCAGCGGGGCGTCCTCGACGTGGGTCACCCTCCTGAGCTGCGCCTTCGCGATCCTGGTCGCCTCGGCGGCGGGCACCGTCGGGGTCACCGACAGGTCGCTGATCGGGGCAGTCTGGGCCACCGAGGTGTACATCGCCTGTCCCGCGGCGTTCGTCTGCACGACGAAGTCACCGCCCTTGACCGGCACACCCTTGTAGGTCCGGGTGTAGGGGACGTAGTAGAGGCCGTTCGAGCTGAGCGTCGACGCTTGTGTGAAGGCGTCGTACTTGCTGGCGCGCAGCACCTGCGGGCGGCTCGCGACGACTCGCGCGGCCGTGTTCCTGGCCAGCTTGACCGGGTTGCCCGGCGCGGTGGGGGTCTGTTGTGCCGTGGCCGGGAGGGAGAGGACGGCCATGGTCAACGAGCCCGCCGCGGCGGTCGCTATCACCATGATCAGGGGGACTCGCCGTTTCAACACGGTGCTCCGTTCCCTGCCCCGGTGCGGGGGCAGGCTCGAGGCCCGGCGGTGGAACGAATCAGGCCGGGCGGGCCGGGTTCTCAGGGGCGGGCATCGACGACGCTGACCGACCATAGGGGACGTCCCGATATGGCCGGAAAGGCCGGCGCATTGACCAGTACGGAATTCCCGGGCCGCGGGTTCAAGGTCGGGCGCCTCGGACGGACCGCACCTCGTGACGGCGGGTGGGTCGGGGATCAGCCGAAGGTGAACGAGTAGGCGCTCAGGCCCGGCGAGAGCGTCGCCCGGAGGGTGCCGGCGACGGGGGTGATGCCGCTCAGAACGGTGTAGATGTTCGGGGCGCCGCCGACGGCGTACGTGTGCGTTGTGCCCTGCACGGTGACCGTGACCGAGCCGGTCCCGCTCAGGTCCAGGTAGATGTCGTCCGCGGTGTAGTCGAGCGTGATCACCGAGTCTTTCTTCGCGGTGATCGACTCGGCGCTGACCGTCCACGTGCCGGAGAGCCCGAACGAGTCGTCGTCCAGCTTCGCCGGCGCCGTGAAGGTGGCCGTGCCCGCCCGCAGCGGCGTCCTGCCCTCGTAGGCCTGGCCGCGGGCGGCGCCCAGGTAGGTCTCCGGCGTCTGGTACGGCCAGGTCGGCGTCAGGTCGGGCACCTCGGTCGCCTTGGGCAGCGCCACGCCCGGGTGCGCGCTGGCCAGCAGCCGGCGGATCAGCGTCTCGATCTGTGGGTAGTCGCCCTCGCCTGCGTTGACGTAGCGGATCCTGCCGGTGGCGTCGATGAGGTAGTCGGCCGGCCACGAATCGTTGTGGAACGCGCCCCACGTCTTGTAGTCGTTGTCCAGCGCGATCGGGTAGGTGATGCCGAGCCGCGTGGCGCCGGCCGCGACGTTGGCCGGGACGTGCTCGAACGCGTACTCCGGGGTGTGCACGCCGATGACCTGCAGGCCGTCCGCCGCGTACGCCGTGCTCCAGGCGTTGACGTGCGGGATCGCCCGCTGGCAGTTGATGCACGAGTACGCCCAGAAGTCGATCAGAACGACCTTGCCGGTCAGCGCCGCGGGCGTGAGCGGCGCGTCCCCGGGCGTGTTCAGCCAGCCGCTGAGGCCGGTCAGTTGCGGGGCGGGGCCGCAGTTCTCCAGCGCCGGGGTCGCCTCGCCCGCGCTCTGCTGGCAGTCGGCGAGGGCGCCGGACCCGCCCCCGCCGCCGCCGAGCGCCTTGGCCACCGCGCCGGCCTCGTTGACCCGGTCGCTGAGCGCGCTGGTGTAGTCGGGGATGGCCCGCTGCACGGCGTCGGTCACGTTGAACGTCAGCGCGACGGCCAGGGCGATCACCACGACGCCGGCGGCGATCCGGATGCCGCGCTGGCGCGTGCGGAACGCCCGGATCCGGTCGGTGATCCGCCAGCCGGCCAACGCGAAGATCAGCAACGGCACCGCCGTTCCGGTGGCGAACGCGACGGTCAGCGCCAGCGTGGAGGCCCCGATCCGCCCGGTCGCGCCGGCCACCGCGATGGCTGCCAACACCGGGCCGGCGCACGGCACGTAGACCGCGCCCAGCGCCAGGCCGAGCAGGAAGCCGCCACGGTCACGACCGGGCGCGCGAGGCGCGAGCCGGGCGAACGGACGCTCCAGCCAGCCCTCGAACCGAGGCACGATCATGCCGGCGCCGAGCAGCGCCAGGATCACGATGCCGGCCCACCGGATGATGTCCTGCGGCACCGGCAGTGTGCGCAGCACCAGCGAGCCGAGCACGGTGAACACGCTGAAGCTGAGGGTCAGCCCGAGCACGACCATGAGCGGCCGGCGGCCGGCGTCTCGCGAGCCGGCAGAGTCCTGGCCAGAGGGCGCTCCGGAGGACAGGAACACGACCGGGAGCACCGGCAGCACGCAGGGCGAGATGCCCGTGATCAAACCGCCGACGAAGCCGACGAGCACGAGCGTGACCATGCGTGCATCATGCCGAGCGGTCCTGGGAGCCGGGTCACGGGTTCCATTACGAGTTCCTTACGGAAAGTCGTCTCGTGCCAGGCTGACGTGCACTTGGGCCGTCATCGACGCCGGTCACGCACGCAAGTGGACGGACGTCTGGTTTGTTGCGCCACAACGCTGATCATGTGGCCTGCCCGCAGCGCGGATAATCCTGCGTCGTGGGCCGGGCGGAATCGTGGCCGGGCGAACAGGCAGGGGCGACATGGCGGATGGGGCGTACGACGTCATCGTGGTGGGGGCGCGCTGCGCCGGTTCGCCGCTCGCGATGCTCATGGCACGGCGCGGCTACCGGACGCTGCTGGTGGACCGGGCGACGTTCCCCAGCGATACGGTTTCGACGCACGTCATCCACCCGCCGGGCGCGGACGCGCTGCGGCGCTGGGGCCTGCTCGACCAGGTCACGGCGACCGGGTGCCCGCCGGTCGGCCGGTATTCGTTCGACTTCGGCCCGCTCTCTCTGGCCGGCGCGCCGGGCAGCGCGCAGTCGCCGTTCGCGTACGCGCCGCGCCGCCTGCTGTTGGACAAGATCCTGGTGGACGCCGCCGCGGCCGCCGGCGCCGAGGTGCGCGAGGGGTTCACCGTCGAGGAGGTGCTGGTCTCCGACGGCCGGGTGACCGGGATCCGCGGCCACGACCCCGGTGGGACGCCGGTGGTGGAGCGTGCCAGCGTGGTGGTCGGCGCGGACGGGCGTAACTCGATGGTCGCCAAGACGGTCCAGCCGGCGCAGTACGAGGATCGGCCGCCGTTGACGGCCGGCTACTACTCGTACTGGAGCAACCTGCCGACCGACACGTTCGAGGCCTACAGCCGGCCGGGGCGCGGCTGGGCGGTCTGCCCCACGAACGACGGCCTGACGCTGGTCATCGGCGGCTGGCCGCACGCCGAGCTGGCCGAGCACCGCAACGACATCGAGGCGACGCTGATGGCGGCGTTCGAGCTGTCGCCTGCCTTCGCCGAGCGGATCCGCGACGCCAAGCGGGAGGAGCGGCTGGTCGGCGCCTCGGTGCCGAACTACTTCCGGACCCCGTTCGGCCCCGGCTGGGCGCTGGTCGGCGACGCCGGATACTGCCGGGACTTCATCACCGCGCAGGGCATCACCGACGCTTTCCTGGACGCCGAGGGCTGCGCCCGGGCTCTGGACTCGGCACTGGCCGGCGCGGCGCCGTTCGACGAGGCGCTGGCCGGCTATCAGGCCGCACGGGACGCCCGAGCGATGCCGGTCTACCAGATGACCTTGCAGATCGCCTCGTTGCAGCCGCCGGACGAGCAGATGATCCAGCTGGTCTCCGCGATGGCCGGCCACCAGGAGTCGATGGACGAGTTCGCCCGCCTCAACTCCGGCGTGACCTCGCCGCCCGACTTCTTCGCGCCGGAGAACATGGGCCGGATCTTCGGCCGGGCCGCCTCGTAGCCGGGTCTCCTCGTGCCGGGCGGCCCGGGACCGGGCGGCCCGGCGCAGAGACGCGCGGGCTCAGGGCCGCAGCACCGACTCGATCGCGGCGATCAGCTCGGGCGCGTCGGGGCTGGTCTGCGGTCCGAAGCGGGCGCGGACCGTGCCGTCCGGCCCGATCAGGAACTTCTCGAAGTTCCAGCGGATGTCGCCGTCGTACCCGTCGGCGTCGGGCTCCTCGACCAGGATCTGGTAGAGCGCGTGCCGGTCGTCGCCGTTGACCTCGATCTTCTCCGTCATCGGGAAGGTGACGCCGTAGGTCGCGCTGCAGAACTCGGCGATCTCCTCGGAGGTGCCAGGCTCCTGTCCGCCGAACTGGTTGCACGGCACGCCCAGCACGCTGAAACCGCGTTCCGCGTAGCGCTCGTGCACCGCTTCCAGCACCGCGTACTGAGGGGTCAGGCCGCAGCGGGAGGCCACGTTGACGACCAGCGCGGCGGTGCCGCGGAACTGGTCGAGGTCCAACGGTTTGCCCTGCAGGTCGGCGATCTGGACGTCGTAGACGGTCGGCTGCGCCATGCAATTCTCCTACACGCTCGCTCGGCGTGGACAGCGATCCACGTCGCTACCCTATCCAGGGCCGTGCCGCAGCCGCCTTCGAAGAGGGAAACGGCTGACGTGTGAGCATGCCGTGACCATTGATGTATTGACACATTCACATGCATGGACAAACCTGGCTTGACATCGTTGTCATCCAGGGAGACGGCATGTTCGGATCTCGTACGCTCGCCGCGCTCGCCGGCGCGGCCTTGGCCATCCCGGTCGCCGCGGCCACCCCCGCGCTAGCCGCTGCCCCGCCCGCGCTCGTCGCCGACCCAGCGGCGTACGTGAATCCGTTCATCGGCACCACGAACGCCGGCAACACCTATCCGGGCGCGGTCCGGCCGTTCGGCATGCTCGCCTGGAGCCCGCAGACCTCGCGCGGCAATCAGGTCTCCACCCCGGCGCCCGGCGGCTACCAGTACACGGCCACCAAAATCCGTGGCCTGAGCCTCACCCACCTCAGCGGGGTGGGGTGCTCCGGCGGCAATGGCGACATCCCGATCATGCCCTACGTCGGCGCGGTCACGACGTCGCCGACCGCGGACACGACCGACCAGATCTTCGCGAGCTCGTTCGCGCACGCCGCCGAGGCGGCCGAGCCCGGCTACTACCGGGTCGCCCTGGGCAGCGGCGCCGGCGCGGAGCTCACCGCGACCCCGCGGACCGGCCTCGGGCGGTTCACCTTCCCGGCCGACCAGCCGGCGAGCCTGCTCTTCCGCACGTCGCTGTCGGAGACGGGCAGCACGGACGCCACCGTCCACATCGACCCGGCGACGAACACGGTCACCGGCTCGGTCAGCGCCGGCAACTTCTGCGGACCGCAGAGCACCGACAACTCGCACGCCTACTACACGCTGCACTTCGTCGCGACGCTGGACCAGCCGTTCGCGACCACCGGCACCTGGCAGGACGCCACCCTGCAACCGGGCGGCGCCGATGCGCGAGGCGGGAGCGGCTACAGCGGCGCGGGCCGGCCCAACGCCGGGCGCGGCTCCGGCGGCTACGTCACGTTCGCGCCCGGGACGACCAGTGTGACCATGCGCGTGGCCATCTCGTACACCGGCGAAGACGGCGCCCGGCGCAACCTCGCCGCTGAGTCGCCGCCGAGCCTGGACTTCGCGGCCGCGCGGGCCGCCGCCCGCGCGGCCTGGTCCGAGCGGCTGCGGAAGATCCGCGTCGGCGGGGGCGACCAGGACCAGACGACGATCTTCTACACCGCGCTGTACCACTCCATGCTGGAGCCCACCCTCACCAGCGACGTCGACGGCGCCTACTACGGCGCCGACGACCAGCCGCATCAGGTGGCACGCGGGCAGCGGGCGCAGTACGGCACGTTCTCCGGCTGGGACGTCTACCGCGCCCAGGTGCAGCTGCTGACGCTGCTGGATCCGCGGCTCGCCGGCGACTATGCGCAGTCGCTCTACAACTACGCCACCCAGCGCTCCGGCGAGTGGGATCGCTGGCTGCTGGAGAACGGCAAGACGTCGGTCATGTCCGGCGATCCGGCGGCGGCGGCGATCGCCGCCATCCACGCCTTCGGCGCACACAACTTCGACGTACGCGGCGCGTACGCGTCCCTGGTCCACGCCGCGACCGTCCCGACCGCCGGCGACTCCAGCGATGCCGGCTGCAACGTCGAGTGCGCGGGCGAGCGGCCGGCGCTCGACCAGTACCTCGCGCTGGGCTACGTGCCGGCCGACGACTGCCACTGCTGGGGCGGCGCCGCCGAGACCCTGGAGGACGCGACCGCCGACTACGGACTCGCCCAGCTCGCGAAGGCCCTCGGCGACAAGCCGAACTACCAGAGCTTCCTGGCCCGGTCGCAGAACTGGCGCAACGTCTTCGACCCGCAGGCCAAGGCGGACACCGGCCTGGCGCACAACATCCGGGAGCGGATCACCGACACCGCCGCCAGCGGCGAGAACCTGCCGTACGAGGGCAAGGCGCAAGCCTTCGACGGCGACAAGGGCACCAAGTGGCTGACCTTCGCCACCACCGGCTGGATACAGGCGAAGCTGGCCACCCCACTGACCGTCGACCGGTACGCCCTCACCTCCGGCAACGACGAGCCCGGGCGCGACCCGAAGGACTGGGAACTGCAGGGCTCGACCGACGGGAGCACGTGGACGACGGTCGACGCCCGGACCGGGGAGGGCTTCGACAAGCGCGGACAGACCAACCAGTACGCGGTCGCCGACCCGAAGCCGTACTCGTACTACCGCCTCAACGTGACGGCGAACGGCGGTGCGGACATCGTGCAGCTCGCCGAGCTGGAGCTGGCCGACCCGGCGGTGCCGACCCCGGTGCCGGCCGACGGGCCGTACGCCGGGTGGATGCGCGACCGCTACCGCGACGGCTCGTGGGCCGAGGGTTTCAGCCCGTCGACCGGCGCCGGCTTCGTCGAGGGCAGCAGCGCGCAGTACAGCTGGATGGTCTACTCGGACGTGGTGACGCTGGCCGGGAAGATGGGCGGCGACGACGTCGCAATGCGGCGGCTGGACGACTTCTTCCGCAACCCGGACGGCACGTTCGACCTCAGCGCCGCAAAGGCGACACGGTTCGACGCGACGAACGAGCCCGACATCCAGACGCCGTACCTCTACAACTACCTCGGCGCCGCCTACAAGACGCAGGAGACGGTCCACGCGATCCTCGACACGAAGTGGAGCAACGGCACCGGCGGCATTCCCGGCAACGACGACGCCGGCACGATGAGCGCCTGGTACGTCTTCTCCGCGCTCGGGCTCTATCCCACCGTGCCGACCCGCGCCGAGCTGGCCCTCACCAGCCCGCTGTTCCCCCGGGCGGTGGTCCGGTTGGGCAGCGGCCGGGTGCTGTCCATCGACGCGCCGCGCACCGACCCGTCGGCCTTCTACGTGCAGGGCCTCAAACTCGACGGAATTGCCAGGACGAAGGGCTGGCTGCCGGCGCGCACGGTCACCGCCGGCGGGCGGCTCGTCTACGACCTGAGCGCCACGCCGAGCGCCACGTGGGGGAGCGGGCCCGGCGACGTGCCGCCGCAGAACTGACTCGCCCGGCGGCCCCGTCTGCTAACAGCAGATCGGCTTGGCCCGCGGCCCGCGCGGATCCCATGGTGGAACCGAGCGGTTCCGTTGCAGGCGGTTCCGTCGCGAGGCCGAGGAGAGTGTCATGCATTTTGCTACCGGAGTGACGCCGGCGAACGCCGGGTCGGTCGACGACCAGTTGACCGCCCGGCTGCTCCACGAGCGCATCATCGTGCTCGGAACCGAGGTGGACGACCAGGTCGCGAACCGCCTGTGCGGCCAACTCCTGCTGCTGTCGGCGGAGGATCCGCGCAGCGTCATCAGCCTGTACATCAACTCGCCGGGCGGCTCGGTAAGCGCCGGCCTGGCCATCTACGACACGATGCGGCTGATCCCCAACGACGTGAGCACGCTGGCGCTGGGGTTGGCCGGCAGCATGGGGCAGTTCCTGCTCTCCGCCGGGACGCGGGGCAAGCGGTTCAGCCTGCCGCACGCGCAGATCCTGATGCACCAGGGCTCGGCCGGCTTCGGCGGCACCGCGGCCGACGTGGAGATCTACGCCGGGCAGCTGGAGCGGATCGGCGTCACGCTCCTGCGGCTGATCTCGGAACACACCGGGCAGTCGATGGAGACCGTGGAGCGGGACAGCCGCCGCGACCGCTGGTTCACCCCGCAGGAGGCACTCGCGTACGGTCTCATCGATCACGTTCTGGAGAGCCTGGACGATGTGCGCCCGGCGATGGCCCGCCAGCCGATGGGGCTGAGCTCATGAGCGAACGGAGTGAGCTCATCATTTGGCTCAGCGCGTCAGTCGCTCATGCCGGCACGCAGCGAAGCGGAGGACCGGCATGAGCCAGTACACGATTCCCACCGTGGTGGAGAAGACGCCGAACGGCGAACGGGCCTACGACATCTACTCGCGGCTGCTGTCGGACCGCATCGTCTTCATCGGCACCGAGATCGACGACGGCGTCGCCAACGTGGTGATCGCGCAGCTGATCCACCTGGAGTCCGCCGGCGAGCAGGAGATCGGGCTGTACATCAACTCGCCCGGCGGCTCGTTCAGCGCGCTCACCGCGATCTACGACACGATGCACTTCGTACGCTGCGACATCGCCACGATCTGCGTGGGACAGGCGGCGTCCGCGGCGGCGGTCCTGCTCGCGGCCGGCACGCCGGGCAAGCGCTCCGTTCTGCGGCACGCCAAGGTGACCCTGCACCAGCCGTCCAGCCAGGCCCGCGGCACGCTGCCGGACCTCGCGGTGCAGGCGAAGGAGGTGGCGAAGGTGCGAGCGGAGATGGACCGGATCCTCGGCGAGCACACGGGCCAGCCGGCCACGAAGATCCGCGCCGACACCGACCGGAGCATGACCCTGTCCGCCGCGGAGGCGGTGGCATACGGCCTCGCGGATCGGGTGATCACCGACCGCCCGGCCCGCGCATACCGCCTGGCCGGCACGGGCTGACCAGCGCTGCCGACCGACTCGTTTGGACCGGCCGGCGCGGGTTGATCTGGTGGCGCCGGCCTGGTCGCTGCGGCCGGCCGGCGCGGCTGATCTGGTCGAGCCGCCCGCTCGTCTCGGCCGGCTGGCGCCGGTTTGATCAGGCGGCCAGCAGCATGGCGTCGCCGGGGCGGTGCGCGGGAGGCGTGGCGTGGTTGTAGTGGTTACGCCAGGCGGAATCCAGCCTCAGGATCGGAGCGCGGTCGCCGGCGAGATCGCGGCGCACCTCGGCAAGCAGGTCGGCCAGCTCGATCCGCAGCGAGTCGCAGACGGCGGCCAGGATCTCGGAGCTGGGCTCCTTTCGGCCGCGCTCCACCTCGGACAGATAGGGCACCGACACGCAGGCCTCCCTGGACACCTCGGCCAGCGTACGGCGCTGCTCGAGGCGGTGGCGGCGCAGAACCTCCCCGACCAGCGTGCGCAGCAGGGGGCGGGTCGGCCGCCGCCCGCCCGGGCCGAGGTACGCCATGTCCGACATGCGGTCACCGTACCCAGGGCTGCGGTGCTCCCGATACCCGTTGGGCGGCGGTTCAGCCAGCAGCGTAGAGCCCGGTTCTCAGGGACGGGGACCGAGCAGCAGGCGGGTCGCCTCGACCGCCGGGTCGATGATGCTCTCGACGTCGCGGCCGTCCTCCACGGTGACCGCGATCAGTTCCCGCAGGCCTCCGAGCAGGATGATCGCCGTCTCCGGCCGCGCCGGGCGGACGCCGACGGCCCGCAGGTGCGGCGTGTCGGTCAGCCTGTGGATGAGCACCACGAAGTCGGCCATCGTCTCGCGCTGGAACCGCCGGGCCCGCTCCTCGCCGAGCGCCGGCACGTCGCGGATCCAGCTCAGCGTGATCGGCGGGTCGGCCTGCACGGCGGCGATCCAGCCCTCGATCGCCTGGCGGGCCTGAACCTCCCAGGATGCGCCCGGGTCGACCGCCGCCGAGATCCGGTCGATCGTGCGCTGGTTGAGCTCGTACAGCAGGGCGACGAGGCATTCCTGCCGGTCGGCGAAGTGCGCATAGAACGTACGCCGGGAGGTGCGCGCCGCCCGCACGATGTCGGCGACCGTCGTGTCCGGGTAGCCGCGGCGGCGGACGGACGCGGCCATCCCGTCCAGCAGGCGGCGGCGGAAGCCGGTGTCCGCGCCGGCCGACGCTTCGGTGGTGGTCACCCCCACACGGTAATGCCGCCTCCGCTCTCTTGTGCGACCACGGTACGCGAACGTACCGTGGTCTGGTACGTCGGCGTACCACGGGAGGTGAGCGGTGTCGGCCACAACGGTCCCCGAGGCGGTTCTGCCGGACGGTCCGACCAGTCCGCGCGTCATGCAGGTGCTGCGTTTCCTGCTCGCACGCGAACGCACCATGGAAGGGCTGCGCGAGCGGTACGGTTCGGCGTTCAGCGTCGAGTCGCTCAACCTGGGCCGCATGGTGATGCTCGCCGACGCGGCCGAGGTCAAACAGCTGCTCCAGGCCGGCCCGGAGGAGGCGGACACGCCGGATGCCAACCTGGGCGCCGTGCTCGGGCCCGGCTCGTTCTTCGCGATCACCGGGGAGGAACACCGCAAGCAGCGCAAACTACTGACCCCGCCGTTCCACGGCCGCCGGCTGCGAGCGTACGAGTCGATGATCGAGCGGGAAACCGAGCGTGAGACGGCGTCCTGGCCGCAGGGCAGGCCGTTCCCGGTCATGCCGTCGACCATGCGGATCACTCTGAACGTGATACTCCAGGCGGTGTTCGGCGCCGCCGGCGCCGAGCTCGACGAGTTGCGCGCCCTGCTGCCGCCGCTGGTGAAACTCGGCTCGGTGCTCGCCGTCCTGCCCGTGGTGCGCCGCGACCTCGGCGGCTACGGACCGGGCGCGCGCTTCGAGCGCTACCGCAGGCGGTACGACGCGGTCGTCGACCGGCTCATCGCCCGGGCCACCGTCGACCCGGACCTCGCCGAGCGCGACGACGTGCTGGCCATGCTCTTGCAGTCGCGCTACGACGACGGCTCCGCGATGAGCCGCGGCGAAGTAGCCGACCAGCTGCTCACCCTGCTCGCGGCCGGACACGAGACCACGGCCACGACGCTCGCCTGGGCGGTCGAGCGGTTGCGGCGCCACCCCGACGTGCTGCAACGCCTCGTCGCCGAGGGCGACGAGGGCCGCGGCGAACTGCGCGAGGCGACGCTCATCGAAGTGCAACGGGTCCGGCCGGTCATCGAGATGACAAGCCGGCAGGTACGCGCCGAGCACCTGCGGATCGGCCGCTGGACGATGCCACGCGGCACCGTCGTCACGGCGTGCATCGCGCTGGTGCACGGCGACCCGAGCATCTTCCCGAGTCCCCGGGCGTTCGACCCGGACCGCTTCGTCGGCGCGCGGGCCGACACGTACGGCTGGATCCCGTTCGGCGGCGGCGTGCGCCGCTGCATCGGCGCCGCCTTCGCCACCCTGGAGATGAACGTGGTGCTGCGCACCCTGCTGCGCGACTTCACCTTCGAACCGACGACCGACCCGCCCGAGCGTTCCCACAACCGCGGCGTCGCCGTCGCCCCGGCCAAGGGCGGCATAGCCGTCGTCCACCGCCGCCGACCCCAAACGTGACCCTGGACGACCTGGCCGGCATGGCTGCCGCCGACGAGAACCATCGATACGAACTGAGCTCGGACGGAGTGCTGTCGGTCAGGCCACCGGCGGACCCTGAGCATGCGTATGCCGCCGTGCCGCGGCTCAGCCGCTCACCTCGCCGTGAAGGTCGGGAAGCCCGATCTCTAGACGGTCCCTACCGCGACCATCTAGTTGACTGTTCCTGTTGCCCAGATGGGTAGGCCGACGGTCGTGTAGATGACGAGGTTGCCGTCTGGTTGGAGGAAGAGGGCGTCGCCGGGGTTGCCGTTGGTGCCGGAGGACCACAGCGAGTTGGCTGCGGTGTGTGCGGCGGTCGAGGTTTTGTAGATGACCAGGTTTCCGTCGGTCTGCAGGACGAGGACGGCGTCGGGGTTTCCGCTGGCGCCGTAGGTGACGGTGGCGGTCTTGCTGCAGGCCACCGACGCCCGCGGCAAAACCAGCTCCTACACCTACGACGCGCTCAACCGGAAAACCGGCGCGTTCGACTCCGCCGCCAGCGCGCAACAACCGGCCGACACCACCGCGGGCACCACCGGCAACCAGATCGGCGCCTGGATCTACGACAACGCCAACAACGTCACCGGCCTCACCCACGCCAGCGGACACCTGACCACGGAAAACACGTACATCGGCGGGGCCACGTACACCTCCCAGCAGATCAACTTCAACGTCTTCGGCGAGTCGCTCGGCAGTAGCCTCACCATTCCGGCCGCTGAGGGCGCCCTGGCCGGCACCTACACGGTCCGGCACGTCTACACGCCCAACGCCGGCCTGCCCGAGTACGACGTCTACTTCGCCGGCGGCGGCCTGCCCGCCGACCAGGTCCTGCACACCTACATGAACCAGTTCGACCTGCCCAGCGCTCTGGGCGGCGTAAAGAGTTACAACCAGACCACCAGCTACGACGCGTTGAGCCGGGTCAACGAGATCACCATCGGGCTCACCGCCAGCGTCTACACCAGCATCGACAACCAATACGACCAGAACACCGGCAGACTCACCGACCGCACCGTCAAACTCACCAACGCCGGCACCACCACCGCGGTCGACGAACAGGCCTACAACTACGACCAGGCCGGCAACATCACCGGCCAGACCAACACCCGCAATGGCAGCACCAGCACCGCCGAAACCCAATGCAACAGCTACGACGGCCTCGACCAACTGACCGCCGCCTGGACCGCGAACGACGCGTGCGCCGCCGCCCCGACCGCCGGCAACTCCAACATGGTCGCCGACAACCTCGGCGCCGGCGCCGCCTACTGGACCAGCTGGACCATCGATGACCTCGGCGACCGCAGCACCCAGGTGCAACACGCCTTCACCGCCGGCCCGGCCACCGACACCACCACCAACTACACGTACGGCGCCGCCGGCGGCCAGCCACACACGCTGACCTCGACCAGCACCACCGGCGCCACCACCGCAGCCACCTCCTACGGCTACGACAACGCCGGCAACATGAACAGCCGCAACGCCGGGCAAGGCAACCAGACCATCGGCTACGACGACGCTGGACACCTGACCAGCATCACCGGCTCCACCGGCGGCAACACCAGCTACGAGTACGACGCCGACGGCAACCTGCTCCTACAGAAAGACCCCGGCACCACCACCCTGTACACGGGCAACCAGCAGTTCACCCTCAACACCACCACCGCAACCGTCACCGGCACCCGCTACTACACCCTGCCCGACGGCAGCCAAGCCATCCGCACCGGCACCGCCGCCACCGCCTTCAACTACGCCATCGCCGACCAACACGGCACCCCCAGCCTCTACCTCGATAGCACCACCACCACACCCACCTGGCGCCAATACACCCCCTACGGCGCCGCACGCGGTACCACCATCACTACACCCGACAACCACGGCTTCCTCAACAAACCCATGGACACCACCACCGAACTCACCGTGATCGGCGCCCGCCAATACGACCCCGACACCGGCCGATTCATCACCGACGACCCCGTCCTCGAACAAACTGACCCCAACCAATTGAACGGGTACGGCTACGCCGGCAACAACCCAGTCGTCCACTCCGACCCCACCGGCATGTGGGAACGGGATCCTGACCTCGACGACCAATTCGGACGCCCGAAGCAGAAGAACACCGGTCACTCATACCACCAGAGCCCGCGAGGCACGATCGTCAACACCAGTGGCTGCTACTACGGCCGCGGACCAATCTGTGCGAGGTCGCAAATAGAGGCCACGATGCAGACATGGAAAGTCTCGTCAAAAGGGCTGGACCCGTCGTTTATCATCAACCCCTGCCCGCTATTGCATTGCCAAGCACCCCTCCCTCAGCAGTCTCTATCCCCTACCTGTGGCGGAGGCGAACTTCCCCGTTGCAAGGAAAAGTATCGCGAGATCAACATCGAGACTCTTGGCTTTTGTGTTACGGGGAGTGCAGGTGCCTATCTTGGATTTGCCGGATCATTGTGTTTACTCATCGATTCGAAAGGCATCGGGGCCACCTGGACGCGAGGTGCCCAAGAGGGTGCGGTATTCGACAAGGCATCTATTTCAGGGGGTCTTCAATTCTCGGATGGATCTATCCCGGACCAGAGTGGTCCGTTCCAAACAACTAGTATCGGCGGCGGAGACGGAGTGGTGGGGAACTCGACCTATTCGACAGGCAGCACGTCGGACGGCAGGGGTGTCACGACGGTCGATTTTGGTGCCGGCGTTGGTGCGGGATTTCAATTTAGCGGCGGAACTTCCACAACCACTATTCTTAAATATCTTCGCTGGTAAGGGGCTAGCCGTCCCCATGGGCTGCGCCGACGCACACAATTGCTTGCTGCGGAGAATCACCCTCTCGGTTGGGCTGTCGAGAAACGGGATCCGCTAAGATTCGAGCGGGCTCGAGTTCGGTTCTGGGATACCTTCCTTGTGCCTTGTGCCTTGTGCATGCCTTATGTCGCAATTTCCCATTATTTTCCCAGCCCTCGCCCCAATCTCTCCAGCCCGAGCTGACGGAACCTATGGGAGGCCCCGAAGATTCCGGCGGGCTGTTCGGTGTGCAATAATTCCCGTATGACCGTGCTCCGCCGCCCTGCGTCACTAGACGTCCTGTTAACAACTGCGTCGGTCGCCGCCCTGTATCAGTGCTGCGAACTGATCTACCTGCGTTTGCCGGGTATCAGGGTCCTGCCAAACGTGTTGTGGATAATCGGACTTGTTGTCGCATTCCTCTGCTTTGGCGCTATCGCGGTTTTGGTCCAATGGTATTGGCGTCGCCGATCAAATTCGCCGTCGCTGCTCGCGTTGATGCAGCGGCGGCGCATACTTATGCGTGCCTTAATTCTCGTTGTGGTCGCCGTTTGTATCACTGTATTGATTGTATCGGCAACCACGCCCGACTTGCCGCAGGCTCTAAGAGTTGGGCAGCCGGTTGCGCAAGGCGGTCACTATTTCCTGAGCAATCATGGGAGCTTGACCCAGATCTCAAGATTCGAATACCTTCAAGCGCTTCGAGCGAATCAGCAATCAAATATTGCGCTTACTGTGGTTTTCTATCTAATATCTCTTGTGGCGGTCGGCGTTGCCGGCAAGCGAGCAGGGAGAAGGTCGGCGGATGGTCGGCAAGTTGAATAGGTGAAGCTAAAGAGAGAAGCTTCACCCCGGACGGCCTCGGTGGTAGCATGGAATGCCGCGCGTTTTCCGGACAGTGCTTTTAGCGTGTTTTCACGCTGCTAATGAGCCTTTCCGCGCAAGGTCACGGACACGTTGGGTGACTGTCCGGAATATGGTAGAAAAGCCGTTGCTGGGCGTGGTGTGACAAGAAGGCGCAGAACTCCGATATGAAGTGGTCCTACCAAAGATCAACTTCAGTGGAGTCCTGCGCCGGCCATGAGTGTCACATACACCGCCCAACTGCCCGCACGCGAGCAGACCGTCTTCTTCCTCACCGCCCTGCTGTTCCAGCGGCGCCGTGACCTCGGCATCCGCACGGGCAGCCGATCGCTGACCCCCTACAAGCAGGCCATCCTCGTGCTGCGGTGGATGCTCGACGCCACCCGGGTCAAGCAACTGGCTGCCGACAACAGCATCAGCAAATCAACCGCCTACGACTACCTGAACGAGGGCATCGACGTCCTGGCCGCACAGGCACCCACCCTGCACGGCGCGCTACTAGCCGCAAAAGCCGCCGGCTACGACTACGTCCTGCTCGACGGCACCCTGATCGAGACCGACCGGATCGCCACCCCCGGCCCCACCCCCGGCGTCGATCTGTGGTGGTCGGCCAAGCACAAGAACCACGGCGGCAACATCCAGGTCCTGACCGCCCCGGACGGCTGGCCCCTGTGGACCTCCCCAGTCCGCCCCGGCCGAGAACACGACACCACCTGCCTGCGCACCCACCCCGACCTGCTGCCCACCCTCGCCGCCATCCGCGGCGACCTGCGCACCCTGACCGATCTGGGCTACGAGGGCGAAGCCGAC
>Ga0307508_10000833_pt1 | contig 35891 bp, 28 predicted proteins | sample 9_EM_MG_FD_203089 | JGI IMG/M metagenome (GOLD analysis project Ga0307508, IMG submission 203089) | Populus trichocarpa ectomycorrhiza microbial communities from riparian zone in the Pacific Northwest, United States - 9_EM | ecosystem: Host-associated > Plants > Roots > Unclassified | place...
TGTCGCCAAGTACAAGCTCCGCATCCTCCAGGAGACGGACGAGGCGCTCGCGTCGGGCGAGGAGGGAGGGGTCGGCGAGGTGCTGCGTCGAGAGGGCCTGTACTCGTCGCATCTGACCACCTGGCGGCGTGAGCGCGACGAGGGCCAGCTCGCGGGGTTGACGCCCAAGAAGCGGGGCCGCAAGCCGCAGCACAACCCGCTGGCGGAGGAGTACGCGCGGCTGCAGCGCGAGCACGAGAAGGTCAAGCACGAGCTGTTCAAGGCCAACGCCGTCATCGAGGTCCAACGGAAGGTGGCAGCGCTCCTGGGGGAAGTGTTGCCGGCGCCCACGGAGCAAGACTTCGCGCAGGCGCCGGCGAGGTTCCGGCCAGGTCGACTCGATGTGAGGCACCGGTGATGGAGGAGCTGGCATCCCTGCACCCGCTGGTCGGCATCGTCGCCGCGTGCGTGGCGCTCGGCGTGAGTCGTGCCGGCTACTACCGCGCGCAGAGGCCTGCCGTGGCACCCAAGCCGAGGCCTCGTCCTGCGCGCGCTCTCTCCGACGAGGAACGGGCGAGGGTGCTCGCGACGCTCGACAGCGAGCGGTTCATGGACCTGGCGCCGGCGCAGGTCTACGCGAAGCTGCTCGAAGACGGCGAGTACCTGTGCTCGACGAGAACGATGTACCGCGTGCTCGCTCAGGCCGGTCAGGTCCGTGAGCGTCGCGCGCAGCGACAGCACCCCGTGTACGTCAAGCCGCGGCTGGTGGCGACGGCGCCGAACCAGGTGTGGACGTGGGACACGACGAAGCTGCCAGGACCGACGAAGGGCACCTACTACACGCTGCACGCTGTACGTCATCCTCGACCTGTTCTGCCGCTACATCGTCGGCTGGCAGGTCACCGAGCGCGAGTCCGCGGCCGCCGCGCAAGAGCTCATCGCCGCGTGCTGCCGCGACCAGCGCATCATCCGCGAGCAGCTCACCGTCCACGCCGACCGTGGCTCGCCGATGGTTGCCAAGTCGACGGCGCAGCTCTACCTCGACCTCGGCGTCGCGAAGAGCCACAGCCGACCGCACACGTCGAACGACAACCGCTACTCGGAGTCGAACTTCCGCACGCTCAAGTACCGACCCGGCATGCCCGACCAACTCGGTTCGCTGCAGCACGCCCGCCAGGTCGTGCGCGAACTCGTCGACTGGTACAACGACACCCATTACCACGCCAGCCTCGCGCTGCTTCACCCCGCCGACGTGCACTACGGCCGGTCCCCCGCCATCATCGCGGCGCGACAGCGTGTCCTCGACGCGGCACATCTCCGTCACCCGGAGCGCTTCGTGCGCGGCCAGCCGACCCAGAAGGCGCCACCTGCCGCGGCGTGGATCAACCCACCTCCCATGGACCCGATCGCGAGCGAGGTTCAAGGCCCGCTCGACGGAGGCGCTGCTCAGTAAATTCGTGCAACGGCTGTCTCAAAATCGTTGACGGTTCCCGAACCCGGTGACGTGTGCGGCTTCTTCATCGTCGCTCCCAATCGAGAGCGCGGTCGTCGCTAGCTCGGTCGCGGGCAGGGATCCTCGCATAGCCGCGCGAGCAGGCCCGTCGCGACCTGGACCGGCCTTGTCGACGAATCGCGGCGCTATCGCCGGCGAGCTCGAGCTCGGTCGCTCGTCGCCGATCGGCTTGGCCGCAGCCGCGACGAGGTCGACCCGCATGTCCTCGAGCTGGCTTCGCGTCGACAGGTCCGAGGCTTCCGTCTGCGCGCACCCGAGGATGCGCAGCAATAGCAGGTACGATGAATCCAGCCGCTGGTGGGCCGCTGTGACCTGTGGCCCCTGCGCTCGACTGCATTCGACGAGCCGTCGAAGCGCAGAACGCCCGGTGAGCCAGAGGTTGACTGCGCTCCGGAGAACCTGCTCGATGCGTTCGACGTTGCCACCATTGAGAAGTATCGTTAGATGATTGCATCGCAGGTCCACCGCGGCCATGGCACGATCGAACGCGATACCTGGCGCCGCGCGGCCCGGGGGCGCACTATTGGCGTCGTTCATGGGGTGGGTCGTTTCTTCGGTCGTTTCTTCCGAAATAGCGTGTTGGCCGACGCCGACGGCGCGACCTGCGGCCCCACGCTCGCGCTCGATGGCCCGCTCAGCCTGCGCGCGATGCGGCGACCCAGCGAGCGCCGCGCGCCCAAGCTCGGTAATCGGGTACGACTTTCGGTCCGGTACGGGAGCGATCCAACGTCGACGGAGCAGCGCATCGCGCACACGTGGCAAGAACACCGGCGGCCGCTCGCCGCGTGACAGCGCGAGCAGCACGATCGTCTGTGCCAGGGAGGCGCTGCGTTCGTCTGTTGGCGTAGGGCCCATCCCTTGCTGTCGTGCGTCGGCGATGCTGGTGTCAACGTCTTCGGCGTCGATGCCCTGCGAATTCGAGCCAATCGAACGCGTCATCATCGGGAAACCCGTGCGCCTGGTCGCGCGTCTTCGAGTCTGACCTCAACTGACGCTGCATGCTCGTCCTTGTAGAATACACAGATCGAGACGCAGTGATACTGCGCGTCGCTCGACTGCGCGACGACCATATCCACGACCTCGATCTCAGGATGCGCTGCCAGCCATTCCGTCACTGTCTCGCCGAGCTTGGCGCGCTGGCCGAACATCGTTGCCCCGAACACCTTGACGCCCGTGAATCTCGAGGGACGCGTGGGGGACTTCGATCGTGCGAGTGTCATCATGTCGCTCCTCGAGTCGCAAAGAGGTTGTGCTCACGCGCCGGCCGAACTCACCGCCCCTCGGCCGGGCGGAACTCATCGAACGGCTGCAGCTGACATCGCTCGTCGAGCGCCGTCGCCCACACGCGCTGGGATGCATCGTGGCTCGTCGCGCTGAACCCGACGGGATCGCCGATCCCTAGGTCCAAGTTTTGGATCCCGCGCAGCGCCTGGATGAGCGACGCGGTGGTCAGCTCGCGGCCTGCACGCCGCACGGCCTCGACGAATAGCTGTCCGGTCAGGTAGCCCTCCAGCGTGATCGGATCGGGCTGTAGCTCGCTGTGGTAACGGTGCAGCGCGGCTCGATACCGCTCGACGCCCGGCGCGCCCGAGCCGGGGTGCGGCACGACCTCGGTCACCACAACACCTGGGCAGTACCGCGGACCGAGCTCGCCGAGGAGCTCCGCGAGGGCCGCGGCGTCAACGAATGAGACTGAGTAGACCTCGGCGTCGACACGGTGATCGCGGAGCTGGCGTACGAACGCGGCGGTAGGCGCCGCCGTCCCCACAGCCACGACCGCAACCACCGGGTGTGCGCGGGCGAACTCGTTCGGTCCGGTGCGGACGGTGCTTGCGTCGTGCCGCAGGACGCGGGCGATCGCGTCGTCGACCCGGACCGTGCCGCGATCGTAGCCGACCCGGAGCACGTCCTCGTGCCGACCCAGGAGGCGGAGAACACGCTGGACCGCCTCAAACCCGGCATTGCCGTAACTGTCGGTCTGCGCGAACACGACCAAGCCGCCGTCGGGGACGTGGCGCACCGAGCCGGCGTGGGTCCGGCCGTCGTCTACCAGGTAGGTCACGATCTGCCGAATCTCGACCTCGTAGGCGGGGCGGAAGTTCCAGATGTGGTCGTCGGGCGGATCGGGACGGGATACCCGGGCGCCGGTCAGCGCCCCCAGAAACAGCGTCTGGGCCTCCTTCACGTACGGCAGGGCCGCGGCGGTGGTGGGCGTGCCCACGTTGCCGAGGATCGCGAACACGCCCCTGCGGTCGATCAGCTCCTTCACGTTGGCCAGCGCGCGTGGGCCCTCATAGCCATCGTCAAGGGCGAGGAGCTTGAGCTTGCGGCCGGCCACGCCGCCGACATCGTTGACCTCGAAGAATGCGGTCTCGAGGCCGAGCTTCATGCGGCCGCCGAGCTCGCGCGCGCTACCGGAGAACGCGGCGCTCATGCCCAGCGTGATCGTGTCGGCGGTGACGCCCCGGGCGGCGGGAGACGCCGGCGCGGCGAGCGGGGTGGCGGCGTGCGGCGTCGGAGGTGCCGGGGGTGACGTCGAGGCGCCGGGGGTGACGGTGACGACGGCAACCGCAATCGTGCCGCCGAGCAGCACCACGGTGGCGAGGACAAACGGACCGCGCCGGCGGATGGTCGCCGGCGGCGCGGTTGGGGTAGACGCCACCGCGGGACCCGGTGCTGCGCGTCGCCCCGCCGCTGCGAGCAGGTCGCCAGCGGCGGCGATTGCGTCGCCGTCCGGGGTGCTGTGGGGCGTCGGCGTGGGGTCGCGGCGATTCCAGTTCGGGTTGGCCGCTGGGACCGCCGCGGACTGGGGGAGCAGCTGGACACCCGAGGGGTCTGTCCTCGGCCCGGCCGGGCGCATCGGGAGTACGTTGGCGTTGGTCTTGCGGCTGTCGTCCTTCATCGGGTACCTCTGGTCGGAAGCTGGGAGGCCGACATCGCCTCGGTAGCCGTGACGATTGGTGTGAGGTGCGTGACGCGGCCCTCGAAGTATTCGGTCTCCTCGGTGAGCGTCGCGAGGTTGACCACACCGTGCCCCATTCGGGCTTGCTGACGGGATCCGATCAGATCGTCGAGGCGGGATAGCTCTCGACGCGCCTGCCAAATTGCCGAACCAGGCTCCAGGGCGAGCCTTGGTGGGCGCGCGATCGCCTCCAGTCGTGTCGCGAGCCGCCGGAGTTCGTGGAGCGCGTCATTGTAGCGTGCGCAGCGGCCGATGATCCCTCCGCTGGTGAGTAACTTGTCGTAGGGTGTGTGGCGGCCGATGCGCAGGGCGACCGGACGAATGGTGCTTCCCGGGCCACGCGTATAGTTCAGCTCGATACCGCGCAACCATCCGGTCTCGTCCACGATGACTCGGACGCCGAGCCGCCGCGTGAGCTTGCGGGCACGCTCCAGTTGGTGCGCTCGCTGACTGGCCGTGTCGATGTGTCTCGCACCCTGCGGATCGGGCTCGCGCGGCTCTGGCGTCATTCCGTCGGCGATCGGGCGGAGCTCTGGGCCGGTCACGCAATCGCCTCCCGGGCCAGCGCACATCGGGCCAGCAGCCGGTGCGCGCTGGGTTTCATCGGCTCGCCTCGTCGGGCGACGACGGATCCGGCCCCGGATCGACAGTCGGGATGGAGCGCTAGCTCTCGGAGGCGGCGAAGGAAGGAAGGCACGTTTGGGGGCATCGGTCACCTTGGGGTTTCGGTTCGTGCGGCCCGACATTGCTCGCTCGGTTCGCGGGGTATCCCCCCGGGGGGATATGGAGATCTCGGCGAACCGAGCGAGCACGACAAGCGCGCGGGTGCGGTTTGTGGCCTAGTTGAGTTCGAGCTGCTGTTCGCGGAGTCGGTTCAAGAGGATTCGATCCTCCTCGGCAAGGTGGGAGTGGGAATCGGGACGCAGCTCCATCGCGGTGCGCACATGGTGCTCGGCTTCGTCGCGACCCTGGTACATCAGCGCAATCGCGAGGCTATGATGTGCGCTTGCCAGGAGGTGTGGTCGGCGGACCGGGGGCGCCAACTGTTCGATCGCCTGCCGAAACCTCCGCTCGGCGTTCGCGTAGTCGCCATGGTTGAGTGCGCACAGTCCGCTCTGCCACAGCGCGCTGGCGCGCCCGACGGGATCCCGAGCGTGCTCAGCCACGGTGATCGCCTGATCGAGGTGCGCCATCCCTGCCTGGATCTGGCCTTGCTCCACGAGGGCCGCTCCCAGTTCACGGAGCGCACGACTCCGGACTGCGCTCGGCATGGGGAGGTGACAGAGTGCCTCGCGCGCCAGCGCCGCCGCCTGGTTGGCATCGCCGGACGACAGCGTGAGGCCGGCTATCTGCGTCAACAGGTCCGGCACCTCGCCGGCAACATAGTGGGTGCGGACCAGATCCCGCAGGGTGTCGATCACCATGGGCCGGATCGCCGACGAGGGTTGCCGACGCCTGGCGAGCGAGCCAAGAACCGCAGGCACGTTGTGAATGACAGTGCCCAGCGCGAACCAGACTGCCGCGCAAACGCCCCACGCTTGCTCCTCATAGAACACCTCCACGGCAACGCCAGCTCCGGCGAGCGGCGCGAGCGCCGCCCGTGCGTCGTCGCGCAAGAGCACCCAGCGCTCGAATGATAGCAGGATCCCCAAGCGCGGTACCCTGCCCGGCGGCGCAGTCCAGGACGCCGCAAGATGCTCGAACACCTCGGCACTGAGCATGCGTGCGGGCGTCAGATCCAGCAGCTTGCAACCTGGCGTCTGGAGGTTCGCGAACGTCGCCGCGTAGCCACGCGCCCCGAACGCCGCATCGACTCGCACGCAGCGGTACAGCTCCTCCGGAAGAGGACCGGGCCGGCGTCCAGAGATCTCAGCGCTCGACGAGCTGGCAGGCGACGGCACCGGCTGTTCGAGCATGCTCGGCACCGGATCAGCCTGGAGGGCAGCCGCCAAGCGGCGATCGCGGCTGCCTCGTCGTCGCGCAGCGGTCGCGGGGCTCACGAGCACCGACAGTAGCCTCCGCACGAGCCTCCGGAGTCGGCGAGACAGCCGGCCCTCGGATCCTCGGCTGGTCACGCGGGTATCACTGGTCATCGCGGCGCCACCTGGGGCACCGGCAACCCCGACACCGAGAGCCCACGGCGGGCCATGATCCGCGCGTCGCTTGCGATCGGATGCTCCACGACCGCCTCGAGGTCCAGAAAATTCCGGCCGTAGTGATCCTCCTGGTGAAGAGACGGGACATAGCCGAGGTCACGCTCGAGTTCGGTGATCCAGTCCTTCTCGCGCATGACGGCGATCGGCGTGTCGAAGGAGATGATCCGCTCGGACCGGCCCCGGGGGTCGAACGCCGCTGGCGGGTACAGATCGCATAGCGGGCTGTAGACCTCGAAGCTCGACAGCAGCGGCAGCGTCGGCCTGGTAACCACGTGCGCGAATGCGCCGGGCGTGAGGCGAAGCTGGTGCACGACGCGCAAATGCGCCAGGTTGCCGAGGTGAGGCGACGCAACGAGCCGCTGCAACGTGTCATCCGTCAGCTCGTCATCGGCGCTGTAACGCGGCAAGCTCAGGGAACGAATGCGCGCGAGGAGGGGACTCGCCGCGAGTTCGTCGACGACCTCGGGCACGCGGACGACCACCAGATGGCGGATCGGTGCGAGGCTGAACAGCTCTGCGCCGATTTGGAGCAAGTGCCGCGCACGTACCCCAACCCGCTCGATGAACCCACGATACACCTGGGGCCATCCCACGAACCCCAGGCTCATCAGTGCGCCCAGCTCCCCGAGGTACCAGGGACGCAACGAGTCGCCGGCTCGAAATTCCGCGCTCGATACGAATCGGGGTTCGCCGCGCCAGTTGCGCAACGGTCCGACGTCGACGCGACGGTGGGTGCGAAACGCCCGCGCAACGCGCAGCTGCGCTGATATGAACGCGGCGACGGTCTGCGCAAATTCGTGACCTTGCGCCGCCATCCAAGCCGCATATGCCACCCGTGGCTCATCATCGTCGGGGTGATCGATCGCCGCGCGGCGCAGCTCGGCGTTGTCCTGGACGCCTCGCGGCAAGTTTCTGGCTGAGAACTCCGGACGTACGGCCCGAGCCTCGAGCTCCGCTGACTCGTTCGGCCAGCGCCATTGACTCTCTCGCAATGCGTAAATGGCTTTCTCGTTGGTCCCCATGGAGTCCTTTTCCCCATCATCGGGCAGGCGGCACGTGCAACCGCGAGCTCACGGATGGCATACGTCAAGCACGACCGCCGAGATGTTGTCTGTTGCCTGGCCGCTGTTCAGGGCCAGCTCGATCAGTGTGTGGGCAGCCCGCTGCGGTAGGGTGCTTGAGCTGAGAACGCGCTGGATCGCTTCTACAGGGAGGCAGCCATACAGCCCATCCGAGCAGAGCAGCATGCGATCACCCGCTTGGAGAGGCATTTCGAGCATATCGGCCTGGGCACCATGCTCGTCCCCCAGATTGCGCGTGAGGATGTTCCTGAAGAACGATAACTCAGCGTCCCCAGCGCTCAGCTCGCCCTCATCGATGAAGCGCTGCGCGATGGTGTGGTCATGCGTGAGGACCTGGAGACTGTCGTCGCGCAACAGGTATGCGCGGCTGTCGCCTACGTGGCCGACCACGACGCAGGTCGCATCGACGACCATACAGGCGACAACCGTGGTGCCCATCCCGTTGCAATCTGGGTGCTGTTTGCCAGCGAGATGCACCGCTGTCGCTGCCCAGTCGATGGCGAACTCGAGCAGCTCACGAGGAGAAAACCGCTCGCTAGCGGAATGCCTGCGTACGAAGTCGACGAGCGCCTCGCTCGCAAGTCGTGCAGCGGTCTCCCCGGCAGCCATGCCACCCATGCCATCGAGGACAGCATGCAGACCGAGCTCCGGTTCGAGGATGAGTACGTCCTGGTTGCTTGGCCGGCCGCCGCGATGGGTTTCGCCAGCCCCTAACACGTGCGTTGTCGTCATCGAGTCTTCCTCCGAGCCAGCGGCGGGCGTCGAACCCGCAGGCGAACGCAGTGTCCTGGTTGGCGCGCGGCGCGCCGATCGCCGTACCTTCCCTCGCTGGCAAGCGTCATGCCCGACGAAGCCTTGGATCGAAACTTCAAGGCCATCCGCCTTTGCTGGCATGCCATCACATGGCTCGCTCGGTGCCGCGAATCGTTCCGACACTTCCGACACTTCATCTCCATCAAGGCTCGTAGACCCCCGGTCACCCTCCTTTCATCCTTCGCACTTCCTGTCAAAGTTCGACAAGCCTTGTGAACGGCTATCGGCAACCCGATCAAATCGCCATCTGTGCGGGCTCGTACAGTTCGGTCGAACTCTCGCAGTGCGCCGGTGGCGTAATCGACCACAATGTGGTGCTGCTTATCCCCGCATCGCCGCGTGGCCCCAGCTCGGCGATTTGGGCTCGCCGTTCTCGCTGTTCACCTCGCCTGCATGCGATTCGGCGTTGCGCTTGCCGCCGTCTACCGGGCGCGTAGGCGATCGTTGCGTGGCCCTCTGTGCGGCGGTCGCCGAGCTCGAGCTCGACCATGAGCACGCCGGCGAGCTCGACCGCGACGGTGATCGGCGACGGCGTGGTGCAGACCGCGCCGAGCACAGGACCTCGGGCTCGGCGGTCGCCTCGCTGATGTCGCGGCGCGGCGCGCCGCCGCGCGCCCTCGGGTCGCGGCGAGGCTGGGTCTCGCACTGCTGGCGGACGCCGGCGAGCTCGGCCGCCGGGGCCTCGCCGGCCGCCGCGCGGTCGACCTGGTGCGGTGCGACCGATCAACGACGAGGATCCGGGAGCACGAGCTCGCCGACCACCACCGCCAACGCGGCGCGAACACGCTGACCGACTATGTCGCGAATCGTGAATCGTTCCGGCCCACCCTCCGGTGTCCGCGGCGCCGTCCACCGCGGCGGCATCCGGCGCGGGTCTGGGCCGTGGCGCAGCGGCCGGCGCTTCCTCACGCTGACAGGCGAGTGATCTGATATGTAGATCCACCGCGCCCCGTGGTCGGAGATCTCGCCTCGTTGCAGATGTAGATCCTCCAGCCGAGCACTGGGAGGTCGATCTGCTCGTACTCCCCCTCGAACTCCGCTTTCCATCCTAACAATCCAGCCACCTCGACGAGGTAGCTGTATGGGTCTGAGTCCTCTCGCTCGAAGAATATTGGCGGCGAGACCTCGCGGCCTTGCTCCACAGCCTCAAAGATAGGCAAGAGCCATCCGGGATGGGTGTCGACGTTGTAGGTCTCCGCCAGCTCGCGCAGCTCATCAATCATGTCAGGAGAGAGAGGCGCCCCTGTCTCCCGTTGGTGAATTCCGATGAGAACGTCTGTTAGCGCCATCATGATCTCCTTCAGGGAATCGGATACATGGTCACTATAATGTAGTCGGTACCAGCCGGATTCAGCTTCCAGGCCACATAAACACTGTTGCACATCGTCTCGACCACGCGTCCTCCCAGGTATGGTGGTGGGGGAACGCCCGGAGGGTCGAGCGAGTACGAAAATCCGGCACCAGGCACCTCGAGTTTGGCGTCGTATCCAGCCTTTAGCCTGCCCTTCGTATTGACCATGTTGTCATATAGCTTGCGTTCTGCCGCTGTGGCTGCTTCCATGTGTGCCGCGTCGGAAGCAAATTTTCCGGACTCCGGGGGAGGAACTGTCGACGCAGAGCCGTCCGGTGCTATGCCTGTGCGTAGGCGTGTCTCCTGCTGTGCCGCTGTGGTGTGCGCCCCGTGCTTGGCGAACGAATGCCCCCCCTCCGCGTCGAGCGATGACGCGCTGGCGTGCGCCTCCGCCCACTTTTGCGGCGTCATGTTGCCGAGGACGCGGATGTCCTCAGTGCTGTGGTTGGCGAGTAGCTCACGCAACGCCTTCTCGTCCATCGCCTCAAGGTCACGCAGCGCGATCGTGTCTATACCCGAGAGCTTGGCGAGGTCGGCCGGGGGAATCGAGCCGAACCTGCGCAGCACCGCATCATCGAAGAACGCGAACGAACGCAGGGTCTCAACATCGAGAGCGGCGAAGCTGCGCAGCATCGGTGCATCGAGCGCCGCGAGCTTCGCGAACGCTGCATCCGACAGTGCACCGAACCGCTCGATCCCGGCCGCGTCGAGGCCGGCGAACTTCATGAACACGTTGTCAGCGAGGCCGGTGTACCGCGCGAGGGCTGCGTCGGGGAGCCTCGCAAACGCCGCGACCTGGTCGCCGGACAGCGCGAGGAGCCGCTTCAGCTGCGGCTCGGTCATCTTCGCCAGGCGGTCGATCTGGGCCGGGGTCAGTCCATGGTCGAGTAGCTGGCGCAATGCGGCAGCATCGAGCTTGGCGCTCAGCTGCTCAACCGTCGCCGGATCCACACCGTGCTCCAGCAGCTTGTCGAGGAGCTCGGGGTCCTTCGCCTGCTTCGAGAGCGACTCGGCCTGCGCCCACGCGTCCTTTGCCTTGACGAGATCCTCGGGCGACAGCTCGCCGAGCTGTGCATCGATCCGCACCTTCTTGAGCTGCTCGATGAAGACCTCGAGCGAGTGCATGCCTTCGCGGATCTTGGCGACGGCCATCTTCACGAGCCCCCGGAACACCATGGGGTCGCTGAACGGCCCCAGTGCGCCGCGTGCACCGCTCGCCGCGATCTTGAGGTCCGCCTTGAACTGGTCCTGCGCCGCGGCGTAGCTCGTCCGTGCCGCGGCGGCCTTGTTCGCCGCGGCAGCGAGCTTCTCGTCGATTTCCTTCGCCGCCTTCAGCTTCTCCACCGCCTTGGTGAAGTCGATCAACTTGCCGTCGGCCTCGCCCAGCGTCGCCGCCTCGCCCAACGTCCGGGCCGTGGGAGCGAGCTTGCCGACGACGCTCACCGCGGATGCCATGTCCGCGCCAGCCCCCACGACAGCGAGCACGAGCCAGACCACCGAGGGATCGTTCGCGAACCCTGCGTCGGCGATCGCGTGACTCTCGGTGTACTGCTGGTACTCGTCGTACGCCATGTACGTGCTGATCCCGGCGGCACCGATCGACGCGCCTGCCGCCAGGACCGCCGGCGTGGCGGTTCCCAGGGACACGACGGTGAGCGCGACCGTCACGATCGCGACCGCGATGCCGGTCACGACCTTGGCGACTGCGTCGCTGTGCAGCTTGTTCTGGATGATCTGGTCGTGGATCGAGCCCCGCTGGACGCCCAGCTGCGCGTAGAACGTGGGCATCAGCTTTTCCATCTTGTAGACGAGCTCGTGCTTGCCCTCGAGCTGCCCGCGAGCCTCGCCGACCGCGGCCTGACGATGCGCGATGTGCGCCTGCAGCACGCCGGCGAGCTCGGTCTCGGTGGCCTGCGCGAGCGCAACCTTGTCGAGCCGCTTGTCAGCAGGTAGTTCGTCCTCGGCGAAGATCGGTACTCCTTCGAGAGGCCCTGGATCTGCGCCTCGGCGTTGGCCCGCGCGGCCTCGGCCTTCTGTCTGGCTTCCACCCTCTCGCGTGTGTGTGGCTTCTCGGGGATGCCGCCGTTGCCGGGCAGCCTGCGCACCTCGGCGTCGCGCGTGTGCTCCGCCTTCCACACCTCGGCCGATTCGATCTTCGAGTTCCTGTCGAACTCCTGGTATTGCGCGCGGAACCCGCCGAGCTTGCCGTGGAGCGTCTTGATGACCCCGGGATCCTGGTACCGCTGCGATTCCCGGTACAGTTTGCCGGCGTACTTCGCGAGGATGTCGAGCGTGATCGCCGCGGCGCCGTCCTCGAACGCCTGCTCGTACCTCGCGATGTACGACGTGAACTCGTCGATCGAAGCGAAGCCATTGCGGCGGAGTTGCAGCTCGAGCTGCTCGCGCGCGTCGGGTGTCATGACCTCCGGGGGCGCGGAGCGATAGGCGCGATAGAGCTGGTACACCTCCTCCAGGCCGAGGAGCTTGTTGTGGACCTCAGCGCGCTCTCGGTCCTGGTGTTCCCTCGCTGCAACGCCGCCGCGGTAGCGCTCGATCGCAGCCTCGAGCTCGTCGAGGTTCGCCCCCTGCGCGGTCACCTTAGTCGCGTAGTCGGCGGCCTGGCCCGGTGGCAGGTTCTCGATCTTCTTCGCGATGCGGAACAGCTGGTCGTAGTCGGCAGCTTCGAGCTCTCGGCCGGTGATGCTGACGCGAATCACGGCGCGCACCTTCTCGGGCAGGTTCCCGAGGTAGGCGACCTGAAACAACACCTCGTCGCGAATCGAGCGCCAAAGTTCCGCCCGGCCGTGCTCGGCGGGCTTGATCTTCGAGCCCGCCGCTGCGCCACTCGCCGCGTAGTAACGGCGGTCGATCTCGGCCAGGAGTGCGGTCTTCTCGTCGGACGCAGGCGCGCGCTGGAAGTCCTTGGCCCGCTCCTCGCCGCCGGCGACGGATCCGGTCACGTCCGTGTCGATCCCGCGCGCGGCGTTGGCGAGCCCACGTCCACGATGGAACAGCTCCACGTCGACGAGGATCTCGACGGGGCTGTCCGCGGGGGTGTACGCGTCCTTCAGGTTGTTCCAGTCGCTCGCGATGACCGCGCCGAACACCTGCAGGTGCGCCGCGACCTTGAACTCCTCAGCGGTCATCGGCCGCGTGACCTGGATGCGGTACGGGATGCGCGGCGCCTTTGGCTTGTGCTCGTCGTGCTGCCGCTGGATCGGTGCGGCGGGCTCGCGGTCGGCGGTGACCTCGGACGTCAGCGGCTGCGCGCCGGCGGATGCCTCCGGGATCTGCGGCGCCGCCGCCTTCGTCTGGATCGCGCCGGCCGTGGCCGGTTTCGCGAATACGCTGGGCGCGGCTGCACCGCTCGTGGCCGTGGCCGCCTGGGCGCCTTTGGCGTCAGCTTCCTGTTCGAGCGCAGGATCATCGTTGGTCGCCTGGCCGTTGACCTGCGTCGTCGCCGAGACGCGCCCTTGTGCCTGCTGCGCCACGTGCGCGAGCTCGTGCCCGATGAGCTGACGCCCCGCCGCGCCGTCCGGATCGTAGCGGCCGGGTGCGAAGTGGATGTCTGTGCCGCGCGTGTACGCGAGCGCGCCGACCGCCTCGGCCTGGTCGTCCTGATGAACACGCACGGAGGAGAAGTCCGCCCCGAGCGCGGGCTCCATGTCCGCGCGCACGTGCGGCGGCAACGGCGCTCCGCTCGCGAACGTGCCGTGCTGCGGGGTGGGCTGCCGCTGGAGCGCGCGAAGCTGTGCCGCCACCGCAACGGCGAGCTCGTTCTCATCGAGCCCGATCGGGATCTCGAGGACGGCGACATTGTCCGCGTCGCGCCGGATGCGCGTCAGGCCGGTGTGCACACGTTGGATCGCTGCCGTGACGGAGCGGTCCCCTATCGCAACGAGGAATCCCCCCGTTCCGTTATAGGTGACCCCCGGAACGCGCGCGGCGATCGTCGAGCCGAGCGCCTCCTGAGGCGCAGCGTCGGCGCGCGCGCTTGGCTTGGCGGCGCCCTCGCTCGCGTCCGCCTGGATGGGCGCCCGGCCCTCGGACGGGTCCGCGGAGCGGGTGTCGTCGCTCCCGGGCATCGTCGGTGCGCTCGCGTCCGCCTGGATCGGTGCCCGGCCTTCGGACGGGTCCGTGGAGCGGGTGTCGTCACTCCCGGGCATCGTCGGCGTGATGTCGACAGACGCCGGATTCGTCGCGGCCGGTGCTCGGTCCTGCTCCGCGCAGCCAGTGGTCTCGGCGCATCGTGCCGCTTCGCGTGCGCGAGCCGACCGCTTCACATCGTCCTTGTCGAGGCCCCCGAGCAACTGGCGCCGCCGGGCCTCGCCGAAACGCCGAAACCGGCGGGCGATCGGGTGGTCCTCGTGATGACTGACGATCGAGCGAAACGCCGCGATGTCCGAGCTCGTCATCTGATGGGCACAGACAGCCGCCACCGCGTCCGCTGCCGCCTGAAAATCAGGGTCACGCCAGGCCGCTGGGGGCGGATCCGGAGGCAGTGCCGCGAGTAGCGCATCACCGCAGCGCAACTCCGGCGCCGCGGCCAGAGGTGCCGCGGGTGCGTCAGCAACGAGCTGCTGTGCGTCTTCGAGCACCTGATCGAAGCGCGCGAGGCGTTTCCTCAGACCCGGATCAATCGCCTCGTGGATCGTGGCCGACGCGCTCTTGGCGATGTGCGCGAGCTGCTGGAGCGCCTGCTCGGTGCCGCTCTTGGCCGTGCTCCACCCACCCAGGTTTCCAGCGGCGGCGGTGGTGGTCATCGCGGCGACACCAGCCCGCACGAGCTCGAGCTGGTGATCGAAGTTGTCGGCGACCGTCTTGGCGCCAGCTGCCTTCTGCTCGCTGGTGCGCTCATGTTGATGCGGCTCCGGAGTCCGGGCGTTGCCGCGATCGAACGTAGAACCGAGCCCCTGCCCCTCGTGCATCATGCCGTACTCCGCGAAGCCGCGCGCCTCGGCCCGGACCATAGCGACGGGTCTGCGCGCCACACAAGCGGTAGCCGACGCGAATCGCCACAGCTCGACGACGGCGCCTGCAGCCGATCGCATCGAGCTGGTCGATCGCGCATCGCCGTGAATCCCCGCGCCGCGGAAGGTCGCGAAGTGCGCTGCGGGATGCAAGCGTGGCGGCTCGTCGGGTTGCGCGCGGGTCCGTTAGAACCTTCCACGAGGTCAGCAAGCTCACGCTCCCTTGCTGCTTCTGATCGCGCGGAGTGCTGGTAGCCGAGATCGATCTCGACCAAAGCGCACGCCAGCGAGTCCGGCGACCCGTCGAGCGCGCGCGGGTTTCGCCGAGCTCGCGCACATCAGGGTGTTTTCAGTCCCCGGTGCTGGGCCCACGAGGCCAGCGAGCTATGACTAATCCTAAGCCGGGCCGCACCCGCTCGCAGCCCCCACATGCGTAGCATGACCAGCCTCAACACGTCGTCTTCCACCTCCGCGAGGCTTCGGAACGACCACGTGGCGAGCTGTTGCACGTGCTCTAACTCTGGCCTTGGGAGCCGCAGATCCCGCGCGATCTCCCACGTGTACTCCTGCACGATGTCCTCGAGCTCGCTCGCACGTGACGCCAGCGGTGGCATCTGAATCACGGCCGGTTTCTCGAGACCCCCTTTGAGCTTCACCGCGCTGGCGGGATCGGCTGTGCACAGCACGAGCTGCGGCCTCGCGGCATATTCGGTTCTGTGAACGCGCTCGACCACCGCCATGGCTTCCTGGCGCTGCAGCGTGTTGATGCACAGCGTTCCCGTCGTCGCAGTCTTCACCACCGCCGCAGCGTCGGTCCCTTCGGACGGCTCGCACCAGGTGAACGGCACGTCCGCCCCAATGACGAGGTTGTGCCAGCGACGCACCACCGGCCGTAGATCGCCATCCCCCACAACGATCAACTCGGCGCGCTGCGCTGCCCAGTCGCGAAGGCTCTGCAGCGCCTGATCGACGTGCTCTTGTCGGTCCTCCGCCAAACCCAGGCACCGTCGCACGACCGACAGCAGGACGAGCAGTTCCTCGCTCTCCGCGATCAGCCGAAGTGAGCCGAGGCGGACCTCGAGCCCTGGTCGCAGGACGCAGGCTCTCAGCGGTTCCCCATCGGCGCACAGGCCGTTCTTCGACTTCAGATCGTTGACCTTCCAGACGGTCTCGCCATCGAGCTCGAACGGCACGAGCTCGGCGTGTTCGCGGGACACGGTGCCGCTTGGGTCGCGCAGTTGTAGCTGTAGGTCGCTTGCCGTTCCCATCCTGCACGCGACCGGTGGCACAGGCAGGCCGTACACCTGATCCTTCGTGCCGTGCTCGCGCAGTCGGAGAACTGCATCTCGGATGCGCCAGCTGCGCCGACGAACGGTCATCGTTGAGACGTTTGGCATCACCGACCCTCCAGCGCGCGCACGATCGCGAAGACGACAATTGCAGCGAGAGCAGCCGCCACCGTCGCCAGCAGCGAGAGCTTCCAGGCGGCAGGCATCGGCGTGCCGCTCGCAGCCGGCGACGCCGTAGGGGACGTTGCGCTCGGCGGCGGCGCCGGAGCGCTCGAAGGCGCGGAGGCCGCCGCCGACCGCGATTCCGACACGGCCCCAGGCCACGAGCCCACAGGCCAGGTTCCTGACGTCGCCGCGGGCCACGGTCCCGACTCGGCGATCCACGCCCCCGAGATAGCCGCGCGCCATGCCCCGGTGGTGGTCGTGCCCCGCAGCGTCTCATCGTTCGGTGAGCTGGAGGCCCACCGCGGGGCGACCCCCCGAAGAATTTCTAGCCCGTTCTCGTACGGAGGGGTGGCCGCGGCCGCGAGCGCCGCCGCGAGCGGGTACGCAAACTCCTGCATCGATCGCGGCCGCTGCTGTGGGTCAGGAGAGATGGCCGAAAACACAGTATCCGCCCACCCGGGCGGCATCGTCGGCGCAGGGTCGGGGCGTTCGCTCAGCTGTCGACGATATAGCTCGAACGCGTTGTGATCGTTGCCCCACGGGTGGCGCCCGGTCACCATCAGGTACACCATCACCCCAAGCGAGTAGACGTCGGACAGCGGAGTGGCCTCACTGGCCCGCTCGAACTGCTCGGTTGCCATAAACAACGGTGTGCCCAGCGGGCTATGCCAGACCGTCGATGCCACCGCGTGCATCTGCTTCGCGATGCCGAAGTCGATCACCCGGATCTCCCACGGATCGTCTTCCGAAGGCGTGATGAAGATGTTTGCAGGCTTGAGATCGCGGTGTACGATACCGCGGCGATGGGCGTAATCGAGGGCTCGGGCGATCTGCACCACGACATGCAGCGTCTCGTGAGGCGTGAGGCATCCACCGCGTTCTTGAAGCACCTGCTCAAGCGAGCGTCCCTCGAGAAACGGCATCAGGATGCACCGCCTACCGTCGACCGTCCCGATCCCGTCGATCGGCACGATGTAGCGATGATTCAAGCGCGAGACGGCCGCCGCTTCGCGCTCGAACCGATCGAACACGAATGCGCGAGCGCGCTCGGCGTCCGCGCGAACCGACGGTGACGAGGATGGATCCGGAGCCTCCATCAGCTCCGTCGCGATCACCTTGAGCACCTTGCGAATGTTCTGCAGCTCTCGGTGTCTGCACACGTACACTGCGCCCATGCCGCCTTGCCCGATCTGCTGCTCGATCACGTAGTCGTGGAACATCCTCCCGACCAGAGGATCGCTTCCGTGGTGTTGTTGGTCTGCCATCAGTTCACCGGGTGCGCCCGCCGCCCCAGCTCGCCGCCGTCAGCCACTTCCACTTCGCATCCCTTGCCGCTGGTTGACAAGCTTTGCCTGTCAGCTCTGCGCGACCTCACGTGCTCGCTGTCTGTGCGAGCGCATACGGAGTGGTCGAATCCCTCGGCTCGTCGGGACGCGAAGTCGACCACAACGTTGTGCTGCTTATCCTCGCGCGTCGCTGCGATCGTTTCGGGCCACGACCTGGGTCGTACGACCCACGACCTGGGTCGGCGTCCTTGGACCCGCGCAATCTCGCCGCGATCGCTGTCGAGCTCGACCGCGCTGCGCGGGCCGCGACTCGCCGGCCAGGGCGAGCGAGCTCGAGTTCGAGGAGCAGGCCGGCGGCGAGGATGGCTGCGGCGCCGAGTCACGCCGAGCTGGTCGGCGAGCTCGAGCTCGATCAAGAGCATGCGGAGAGCTCGTTGCCCGGCCGCGTGCCTCGCGGTGACGAGAGCGCCAGCGCTGGCGCTCGCACGGGGCCGCTTTGCCCGGTCATCCGCGGCCGACATCGGCGCCGCGGCGATCGCCGAGCTCGAGACCCTCGCCGACCTGGTCGACGCCAGCGACCTCGCCCCCCGAGCACCGCCGGCGCCGGACCCGCGGCCGACATCGGGGCCGCGGCGATCGAGCCGTGGCGAGCGCGCTGGCCGGGTAAGCGACTCGACCGCGCGCCGGCGTGGGTCGTACGACCCAGGTCGGGGCTTGGTCGCCCGCCCGAGCTCAAGCGCAGGAAAGGGGAGAGCCCGCCCGCGAAAAGCAGCGATAAAAAGGTGAGATCAATTGCAGGTTTTCTTCCGGATTGATGGTGCAGCAAGATGCGACAGAAGAATCAGTACGCGCTCGGTGTCCGCCTTGCTCGCTCGGTGTTTAGGCTTTGGCCCTGAGGGGCAGATGGCAGATCTCAGCGGGCGCATACTGGGTGACTACGTCCTCCGAGCGAAGCTCGGAAACGGTGGCTACGGGGACGTGTATCGCGCTGAGCACCTCGAGCTCAGGCGCGTGGCCGTCATCAAGGTGATGAACGAGGAACGGCGGTGGAAGGATGACACAGCGGCGGCGCGGTTCCGGCGCGAGGCGCAGCTCGCATCGAAGCTTGGGCATGCCAACGCGGCGCACGTGTACGATTTCGGTGTTGCCGCCCTCGAAGGCGAAGACGAGGTGATGTGGATCGCCATGGAGTTCGTCGACGGAGTGACGTTCGCGGACTGGTTGGACGCGCATGGGCCGATGGGTCTCGGTGAGGTGGTGCAGTTCTTCGAGCCGCTGCTGAAGGCGGTGGACGCCGCGCACCAGTGCGGGATCGTGCATCGCGACCTGAAGCCATCCAACGTGATGGCGATCGAGAACAAGGATCTGGACTCGCAGGGCGTGCCGGTCCCGAAGCTAATCGACTTCGGGATCGCCAAGGGCACCGTGGAGCACGTTGCCGAGGACGATATGGTCGAGGCGTCTCCCGGAGACCAGGTTACGACGGACCTGATTCGTGCCAGCCGGTCGCCGCGGTATCATCGTACGTCGACCAGGCCGGATCGTCCGTTGGTACCAGAGCACCGACGCAAGATCACCCGGAGCGGTATCGGTTTCGGCTCTCGGGCATACATGTCACCGGAGCAGTGGGGAGACGCGGCGAAGGTGGGTCCGGCGGCCGACATCTACTCGCTCGGGGTCATGCTGTGCGAGGCGCTCATGGGGCGGCTGCCGCTTCTACCGCTTCAGGAGGACGACACCGATGGCCATCTCCGTGCGCACATCCATGGGTTGCCGGACATCCAGTTGCCGGAGGAGGTGCGGCGCGTGCTCTGCCGCGCGCTGTCGAAGGATCCCGAGCAGCGCCAGCGCAACGCGCTGGAGCTACTCGCGGAGCTGCGGGCGGCTCTAAGGTCGGATCCCAACGAGCAGATCCGGTCGCTGTCGCGGCGATGGCACGAGCGGGGCCGCTCGCCGGATCTGTTGGCGCGCGGCGCGACGTTGATGGAGCTCAAGCGGAGCGTGCAGTCTGTGAGCGTGTCGTCGAAGCTCAGCAAGTTGGACGACTCGTTTCTTGAGATGAGCAAGCGGCGCGCGAGGCGGGCGAGGTGGGCTATCGGTGCGATCGTCGCGCTGGTGGGGCTGAGTGTTCTGGTGGTTCGTGCAGAGGTGAGAGTTCGCACGGCGAACGAGTACGTCATCAAGGCAGAGGTGGAGCGGGGGCAGCAGGCCCTCCTTCATGGAGAGCTGAGCGAGGCTGTGAACCACCTGGAGCGGGCGTATCAAGGTGGGGTGCGGTCGGTGGGGTTGAAGTTCATGCTCGCCCGAGCGCTGCAGCCGCGCACATCTGAGCTTGGGCGTCTCACGAGCAGCTCGGGGCGCATGTGGTCGGCGGTGTTTTCTGCCGACGGGAAGCAGATCCTGACGGCCGACGACAAGAGCGCCCAGGTCTGGGACGCGGGCTCGCATCAGCTGCTGTTCACGATGAGCCATGGCGACACGGTGTATCAGGCGATGTTCAGCCCGGATGGCTCGAAGATCCTTACTGCTGGAGCGGATGGCACCGTTCGGCTCTGGAGCGCTGACACCGGCGCGCCGGTGCGTGTGATGACGTCCTATCGCTTGGATGCGAAGCAGTGGCGCTACTACGCGGCGGCGATGTCGTCGCACTTCGTCGCCGCGATCGACACGATGGGTAGGGCGGTGCACGTGTGGAACGAGGAAACCGGCGCGCAGATCGCGGAGCTGGAGAGCGACGCATCAGAAGCAGCGTCGCTCACGCTCAGCTCTGACGGCCGTTGGCTCGCGGCGAGCGGCGGTGATGACGTTCGTGTGTTCGACACGTCGACGTGGAACCGGGTCGCTACGATCGCGGGACCGCGCGTCCGAAGTCTCGCGTTCGATTCGACCGGGCTGCGCCTTGTAGTAGGCACGTACGACGGCAACGCTTCGATCTGGGAGGTTCCGAACGGCGTCCGCGTCCGGTGTCTACGAGAGGCGGGAGAGCCAGTGGATGCCGTCGCATTCTCGCGCGATGACAAGCTCGTCGCGACGGGGAGCCGCGAGGGTGCAGAACAAGTGTGGGATGCGAGCTCTGGCGGGCTGCGCACCGAGTTCAACTCTCACCGCAGCAAGATCTACGCGGTCGAGTTCTCCTCCACCAGCAGCCTCCTGCTCTCGGCTGGTGCAGATGGCGCGGTGGTCGTTTCAAACGTCGGTAGTGGGATGCCGGTCGCTCGACTTGAAGGACCGAACGGGTTCGTGTTTGCGGCTCACTTCGATCCGGAAGCGCGTCGTGTCGTCGGTGCGTCGTCGGACGGGACCGCTAGGGTGTGGGACGCGGCTTCGATGTACCGCAGCTGGGGCTCGCCACCGATTGGCGCTGAGTGCGACACGATGGAGAGTCTCGAGCCGGATCGGCGATTCGTTGCGGCGAGCTGTCGGAATCATGGAACGCATGTCTGGGACACGATGCGCGGCGAGCTCGTGGCTGAACTGCCGACCGTTACCACTGTGGAGGGAGACTACTACTCCGCTTTCCCGGCAGTGACTGTGCTCGGGGACCGAGCTGCGATCGCGCGTGGCAACACCGTGGAGGTCTACGCGCTTCCCAGCGGCCATCTTCTTCGCGTCGTTACGCATTCGGCGGCTGTCAACGCCGTTGCGTTCGCCCCTACTGGTCACGACCTGGTCAGCGGTGCGGTCGATGGGTCGTTGCTGCTCACGCGTGATGATCTCGATCCGATCTCGCTGCCGACGTCGGCGAGTGGGATCGATGCCGTGGCGATCCTCACCAATGGTCGCGTGGTTACGGCTGATTCGAGCGCGCGACTTCGAGTCATCGACGCGGACCGCAATACGCTGCTGATGGACCTTGTAGCTCCGTTCCGCGTGAGGCTCTTGCGGGCATCATCGGACGGCACCCGATTGGTAACCATCTCGATCAGACGACAGCAGGCCGCACCAGTGCTGTGGGATCTCGTTCAGCGTCGACTGGTTGCGCAACTCGATGGGCACGGCGGGCGAGTGTTCGGGGCACGTTTCGCAGCCGCTGGGCCCATGATCCTGACTGCAGGCGTAGACGGTACGGCTCGGCTCTGGGACGCCGTAACCGGCAGCCTGCGCCAAACCTTTCACGGAGACGCGCATTTCCTGGTAGATGCAGCACTTGCTCCGGACGGTTCTATGGTCGTCGCCGGTGGCAGTGATGGCGTGCTGCGGTTCTGGGACGTATCCGGCGGGCGCTTGCTGTGGACGCTGCAGGCGCATCGGTCGTATGTCGTCGGCGTGCACTACGAAGGCGATGCGCTCGTCACACGTGGGTTCGCCGGAGATGTCTCCCGATGGACCCTGCCACCACCCGACAGCGTCATCGGGGCTTGCCACGCCAGGTCATGCGCAGCGGCGGCGCCGACAGCGCCGACAGGAAAATAGCCCAGCGTATGCGCGAGCGCGCTATCATATCTCTATGAAGAGATCAACGATCAAGCTCGCGATCCGTCGCGAGACGCTCCGACTGCTCACCGGGATGGAGCTTCGTTTCATCGTTGGCGGAGCCGACTCGGGCAACGCGGGCACAGGGTGTCCGAATGTGCAGCTGGTCGACTCAGGCAACGCGGGTACCGGTTGCCCGCTCGCCCCGGACACAGGCGAGCCTGCGCGAGGATAAGCCGCACAACATTGTGGTCGAGTTCGTGCTCCAACGAGCCGCGGGAGTCGACCAAACCGTGGGCGCTCATACCGACACACGGGGAGACGTTAAGCATCGTTGCGCTGCGCGGTACAGGTGGATCGATCACACGAGCGGCAAGGCTGCTCGGCATGGCGCACAGCGCGCTCTCGGAATGGGTGTCGCCACGCCGAAACATCCCTGACCTGACCGACCTGACCGGTGATGACTAAACCACGCCGGCGCGCTCGACCGCGGCGGCGATCGAGGTGCGCGCTGTCGCCGGCGTCGCTGTCGCCGTCGATCGCGGTGGTCGGCGAGCTCGAGCTCGACCAGGAGCGTCGTCAACCGCGACGACTTGCAGCTCAGCACGATCGTCTACCCACCTACGACGACGCGCAGCGCGCACACGCGCTCGGCGTGCACCGGTGCGAGCCGCGGCCGGCCGCCGGCGATCGAGGGCGATCGGCAAGCACCAGGGTCAGCCCACCGACTGGGTCGTACGATCCGCAACGGACGCTGGGCTCGCGGTGGCGTCGGCGCTGTCCTGCTACACGCGTCCCATATCGGGTGAGCAAGGAGTAGGGAGATGATCGAGCTGACGGAGGCACGCGGCGGTGGCCGGACGGCTACCAACCTCATCGGCCGCGCGTTCGGCCGCCTGATTGTCATCGCGAGGGAGGGCAGCACCCGCGCTCCGCGGCGACCGCTATGGCGATGCCGCTGCAGCTGCGGCCGAGAGCTGGTAGTTCTCGGCGGGTCTCTCCGTGCAGGTCGCACGCGATCTTGCGGGTGCCTGCGTGCCGAGGTTGCTCGCGGGATGGTCGCGATGATGCGCGCTGAGCGCACTGCGGGCCGAGCTCAGGTAGCGCCGAAGGACCAGATGGCCCGCAAGCCCCTGACCGACGTCCCCAGCGCGCCGCCGAGCGCGGTCATCGCCCTGGTCGACGCCGGCGAGTTCGGCGCGAATGGCGCTCCCCGACTAGTAGCGCCGGCGTCAGACCCGACGCGTAGCCCCGGGTCACCATGATCGGCGCCGCTGTCGCCCGTGCTGCCGCTGTCGTCGAGCTTGCCGGCGAGCGCCCGTTGTGCCGCGGTGCGCGTGGCATCGCGCACCGCGCGCGCGTACGCATCGTGGTGGCGGCTGGGGGCGGCTCGAGCTCCTCGCCAACCTGGTCGACGCCGGCGAGCTGGCCCCGAGGTCCGGGCCGTGGCGCGGCCGACGTCAGCGCGGCGCTCGCCGCGGCGGCCGAGCTCGTTGCAGGCCACACCTCGCGCACGTGGCGGTAGCTTTCCAGCCGCGGGCCGTGCCCTTGCATCTTTTCGCGGCACTGCCTCCGAGCGCGACGTCACCTGGTCCAGTAGCATGGCGAGCGTGAGGCATATCGCACGGTTGAATCGACTCTCGTCTGCGAGCTCCTGCTCCGCGTCACCGCCGTGGGCGTGCCGGGCTATGCAGCGACAGGCAGACTCGTAGTGGACCGCTCGGCCGGCATGGTCGCGGCGCCTGCGTCGCTGCGCGCGCGTGCGCTGTCGGCGGCCGACGAGCTGTTCGCGCGTGTGGGCCAGCGCCTGCTCGCTGCCGCCGACGTTCGCTTCGGCGGCGATCGCCCGTGGGACATCCAGGTCCACGATCCCCGCCTCTACCGCAGCTCGATCCTCGGGGGCTCGATCGCGTTCGGTGAGGCATACGTGCGCGGTTGGTGGAGCTGCAGCGACATCGAGGAGCTGGCGTTCCGCTTCGCCCGCTCGCGGCTCGAGGAGGTGGCGGCGCTGTTGCCCGGCGGGCTCCTGCACCGCCTGCGCTCGCTGGTCTCCAACCAGCAGACGCGCGCTCGCTCGCTGCGCGTGGCCCGGCGCCACTACAACTTCGGCAACCATCTGTTTCTCGCATTCCTCGGCGCGCACCCCAGCTACAGCTGCGGCTATTTCCGCGACACCGACGAGCTCGATGCAGCCCAGCGCAACAAGCTCGAGCTCATCTGCGGCAAGCTCGATCTGCGCCCGGGCGAGCATCTGCTCGACGTGGGCGGCGGCTGGGGCGAGCTGGCGCGCCACGCCGCGCGCTACTACGGCGTGCGTGTCACCAGCATCAACATTTCTGAGGAGCAGATGCACGTCGCGCGCGAGCGCTGCCGTGGTTTACCCATCGAGATCGTCCGCTGCGACTACCGAGACGTGCGCGGTTCCTTCGATAAGGTAGCTGCCATCGCCATGCTCACGCATGTCGGCTATCGTAACTATCGTACTTTCATGGAGACGATGCGCCGCGCCCTCAGGCCCGACGGCATCTTGCTCATCGAGGGTATTTGGAGCAACGTGTCATCGAGGAACCTGGACTCATGGCTCGACAAGTACATTTTTCCCGGCGCGATGCTGCCGTCGGGCAAACAGACGTTCGCGGCCTGTGAGCGGTTGTTCGTAGTCGAGGATCTGCACAACTTCGGTCCCGACTACGTCAAGACGCTACGCGCCTGGCGGGCCAACTTCCGGGCCGCCTGGCCGCAACTTGCGGCGGACTACAGCGAGGACGTTCGCCGCATCTTCGACTACTATTTCGCGATCTGCGCCGGTTATTTTCGCGCGCGGAGCATCCAGAACTGGCAGCTTGTTCTCACTCTGCCCGGCCGCGCCCAGCCGCGCGCGCGGCTGTCCTGAACCGTCGCTGCCGGCGTCGGTGTGGCTACCCGGCACCCTCGCCGAGGCGCGCCATCGCTGCCAGCGTGATGCTGGCGAGATCTTCGCCAGCGTCCTCCTGCAGGAAATGGCCAGCGTGTGCGATCACGACGTGCGGCTGTCCGGTAGTGCCGGGCACGCGACGGCGCAGCTCGGCGAGGCCGGGCCCCGTGAAAGGATCGTCGGCACCCCACACGGTCAACACCGGGCGCGCAAACCGCTCGAGCGACAGCCACGCCGACCTGTTAGCCGGCGCGGCGGGATCATCGCTCGCGATCGGCACCAGGACGGGCAGTTGGCGCGCACCCGCCTGGTACGATTCGTCGGGGAACGGAGCATCGTAGGCCGCGAGCACGTCGGGCGCGAGCGCGCTCGCGCAGCCGTCGCTGACGATCTTGCCCGTCGGAAAGCGACGGATCTCTTGCGACCGCTGGCGCCAGTGGTGGAACGACTCGGGCATGTCGCCGTCGCCGGTGGGCAGAGCTGTATTGGCAGCAATGACCTGAGCGAAGCGCTCGGGGTGCTCGGCGACAATGCGCAGCCCGATAAGCCCGCCCCAGTCGTGGCAGAGGAGCGTGACCGCGCGCAGATCGAGCGCCTCCACGAAGCGGGTAGTCCAGGCGACCTGCCGCTCGTAGCTGTGGTCGCTGCGCTCGGTAGGCTTGTCGGAACGTCCGAAGCCGATCAGGTCCGGCGCCACGGCGCGCAGCCCGGCGGCGCGTATTCGCGCGATCACCACGCGATAGAGGAAGCTCCACGAAGGTTCGCCGTGCAGCATCAGCACAGTCGGGGCCTCCGCTGGTCCTTCGTCGACGTAGCTCATGCGCAGCGACGTGCCGTCTCCCGCGGCTATCTCGATGTAGCGCGGGGCGAACGGGAAGTCGGGTAGCGCGGCGAAGCGTGCCTCGGGTGTGCGCAGGACCTTCATCGGCGCAGCCCTTCGACCTCGGCCCAGCGTTGCTCGGCGTCCATGGTGGCCGGCGCGCAGCCGAACTGCAACAGCTGCGCGTGCGCCTGCGCGAACATGCGCGTAGCCCGCTCGATCTCGCCGCGCCGACGCAGCTGCACCGCCCATTGCACGCGCGTGTGCGCCACTTGCATATGCGCGGCGCCGGCTGCGAACGCGGCCAAGCCGCGCTCCATGTGCGCGTCGGCTTCGGCTGCGCAGCCGTCGAGTGCGAGCACGTTGCCCCACACGCGCTCGGCCACACCCTGTGACAGGATGAGCCCGGCGCGCGCGCCGCTCTCGGCCACCTCCCGCGCCAGCGCACCCGCCTTCGCGTAGCGTCCGGCGTTGAACGCGATCTCGGCGTCGCCGGCGCGGTACCAGTCGTCGAGCATGACCCGTCCACCCATCGCGCGCGAGATTTCTTCGGCGGCCACGCGCGAAGCGAGCGCCTCGTCGTGCAGGCCGCGGTAGCTCGCCGCCCAGCCCACGCCGCTCCATGCCAGGTTGAGGTGCAGCTTGTCGCCCGTCTGCGTGGCGTAGCGCAGGGCGTCGCGCAGCAGCGCCAGCGCCAGCGCCGGGTCGCCGGCGAGCAGGTGCGACGTGCCGGCCATGATGTTCGCCGCGGTCAGCAGGCTCGCTTGCTGGATCTCGTGTGCGCGCGTAACGACACGCTCGAGCTCGTGCACGCCTTCGCGGTACCGCCCCATCAAGACCAGGCTGAGGCCGCGATAGCCGACGGCCCGGAACCACTCAAATGGCTCGCCGGTGCGCTCGATGGGATCGATGGCGGCGCGGAGCAGCGGCTCGGCACGCGCGGCGTCGCCGCGAACGATGTGAGCCGTGCCGATAAGGAACGATGACAGCACAGCCAGCTCACGGTCGCCGCACGCTTCGGCCACCGGCACTACCTTCTGGAAGTAATCGATCGCCGCGCTCGGCCGGCTACTGTAGAAGTGTACACGCCCGATGGTGAGGTTGACCCGCGCCCGACGCAGCTCATCGGCGCGGTCGAGCTTCGCGCCCGCGGCGATGCGATCGATGAGGCCGAGCGCCTCCACCATACGGCCGAGGTTGCGCTCCGCCGAGTCGGCGACCATGGCCGTGTACACTTGCTTGAGCAGCGTGTCGATCTTGTGTCGGCGCGTGTCGTGGTCGTCGGCGAGCGGCTCGAGCATGGCCAGCGCTGCCGCGTAGTGGCCGCGCGCCTGACCGTAGGAGCAGCTACGGGTCGCCAGGTCGCCGGCGCGCAGGTGGTACCTCCACGCCTTGGCGGGGTCACTGGCCTGCTGGAAGTGGTACGCCAGCGCCGCAGCGTGCGTGTCGCGTGCTCCATCGGTGTAGATGCGCTCGATGGCCTCGCCGGTCTGCTGATGCAACGCTCGCCGCTGCTCGGGATCGAGCCGCGCCAGCGCCGCCTCACGCAGCTTGTCGTGCGCAAAGTACCACTCGCCGCCCTCCTGCATCTCGAGTACCGCGGCATCGGCGCAGGCGGCCAGCCACGCCGACAGATTCTCGCCCGGCGCCGCCTCGTGCAGCACTGCGAGGTCGAGCTTGCGCCCGCGAGTCGCCGCTAGGTCGAGGAGCAGACGCGCCGACTCGGGCACCCGTTCGATGCGGCGCAGCACCAGCCTCTCGATCCCGCTGGTCAGCACGTGATCAGGCAGCGCGTCGTAGCGGATGTCCTCGAGCCGCCCGGCCGACTCAGCCAGCGCGCGCACGATCTCGACGAGGAAAAACACGTTGCCCTCGGTCTCGTGCCAGAGAAATTCAATCAACCGCCTGTCCTCGCCGGCGTGCCCGAGCATGGACACGCTCAGCCGCGCTACGTCGTCGGGCGCCAGCCGTCCCAGGCGGCACAGGCGCATGGCCGGCACCGCGCGCGGCAACTCGGGCGCCTCGTCGTCGCGGTAGTTCCCGATGAGCACGAGCGGTAGCTCAGGCGCGCTCATGCTCAGCTTGCGCAGCAACAGGATGCTGTCAGCGCCCGCCCACTGCAGGTCATCGAGTAGAATGAACGTCGGGTGCTGGTGACGCCGCAACAGCCCTTCGACGGCGGCGAACAGCCGGCTCTGCGCCGCGCCCATCGGCAGCCGCGAGGCGTCGGGGATCGGCCGCTGCAGGATCTCCGTAAGGTCCGGGATCAGTTCTTTGAGCACTGCGGCGTCGGCGTCGGGGACGCCGCTGCGCGCCGCCAGCGTGCGCAGGACCGGGATCCACAACTCATACGATTGACCACCCTCGGCCACGGCGCGGCCATGCACCACGCACAGGCCCTGGACCAGCGCCAGCGTGCGCAGCTCAGAGCCGAGGCGTGATTTGCCCACGCCGCTCTCGCCGGCGACGAGCCAGCTCGATCCGCGCCCGGTGGTGCTGTCGTGCAGCGCCACGCGCAGCCGCGCGATCTCATCCTCGCGGCCAACGAAGTCGGAGGCGACGAGGAAGCTCTCGCGCGTGGCCTCCGTCTCGACGGGGAGCACCTCACCGACGGCCCGGCTGAGCGCATGGATCACCTCTGCCGCACTGTTGTAGCGGTTGGCAGGGGCCGACGCCTTGAGCCGCTCGATGATGAGCAGCAGCTCGGGAGGAATCTTCGTCTGCGGATCGAGCTCGATCACGTCTTCGCCGTTGACCGTGCGCGGCCGCGCGCTCCGCATCACAACCGTGGTCTGGCGCGCCAGCTTGTCCTGAGTGACCGGCGGCAGCCCAGTGAGCAGCTCCTCGGCGACCACGCCGAGCGCGTAGAGATCGGAGCGCACCGTCGGCACCTGGCCGTGCAGCAGTTCAGGCGCCATGTAACGCGGCGTGCCGGCAATGGCGCTGGTCTTGGCCATCGTCGCCGCGACCGCGAGACCGAAGTCGACCAGCTTGAGCGTCTCTCCCACGCACAGGATGTTGCTCGGTTTGAGGTCGCGGTGCACGATCCCGCGTCGGTGCAGGTAGGCGAGCGCCCGCAGCACCTGTGCCAGCAGGCGCACCTTGCCAGGCACAGGCAGACCGCTGCCCGCGTCGATGACCGTCGTCGGACTTGGCAGCAGCTCCATTGTGAAGTACGGGCCGATCTCGCCGTCGAAGCCATAGTCGAGCACCTGCACCACGTGCGGATGGTGCAGTGAGGACAGCATCTGGAACTCGCGCGCAAGGGCGAGGCGCAGCTCGATGGCGTGCGTCGACGACGCGCCGGGATCGACGCTGATGGTGACCCGGCTGGCAGGCATGTCGCCGGGATCGACGGGATCGACGCTGATGGTGACTCGGCTGTCGGTCATCTCGCGTTTTCGCGCCACTAGCTTGATGGCGACGCTGCGGCCGTTGACGCGATTGGTAGCGCGATAGACTTCACCCATCCCCCCGACCCCCAGCCGCTCATGCAGCTGGAACAAGGCGTCTACGACCTGCGTCGAAATTCCCATACCGGGCTCCGGATTGGCGGCCATCGTAACAAGCACTGGCCCCAGCCGTGTGGCTTTTTACGGTAAGGACCCCTGGCGAGGCCCCGGCTGCCGTAAAAAGGGGCACCGCGGGGGCACGTGAGTGACGATCGTCGCGCGCACGAAGGCTTGCCTGAGCGTGCGCGTCGCGACGGAGTGCGCCTCGGTCAGCCGCCGCGCCTGGCGGACGTCCGGCGAGCTCGTGCGCTGGCCGGCCAGGACCTCGAGCTCGCCGATCGCCGCCGTGCGGTTGCTGTCGCCGCCGCCGATCTCTGCCGCAGCCGAGCTCGCGCAACAGGACGCCGGCGATCGCGCGGCCCGAGCTCGCCGCCGCCGCTGCTCCTGTCGCCCGAGCACGCCGGCGTGCACCCCGCCGCCCAACGAGCTCATTGGGTGTGCTCCTGGTCGAGCTCGGCCTCGCCGCGCGCCTCGCCGGCCGGGACTTCGAGCTCGCCGATCGCCGCCGTGCGGTCGCTGTCGCCGCCGCCGAGCATGCCGGCGTGCTCCTGGTCGAGCTCGGCCTCGCCGCGCGCCCTGCCGGCCAGGACCTCGAGCTCGCCGGTCGCCGCCGTGCTGGCTGTCGCCGCTGCCGATCGCCGCGGTGCTGTCGCTGTCGCCGCCGCCCGCGCCGAGCTCCCGGCGTGCTCCCGCTGAGCCACCTGTGGTCGGAGCTCGAGCCCGCGCCGTCGAAACCACTGACGGAAGGCGACACTCGTCAGGCCAAGCCGGCTGGCAGCATCGTTAGCTCCGGGGAAGGTGTTCCGCGCGACGAGCCGGAGCGTGGCGATCTCGATCTCAGCATAGGACGTGGCCTGGTGGCGGACGACCCACTCGCGATGCTCGTCCTGAAAGCTCGACAGCTCGGCGTGTAGCTCCTCGATCGCATCGATCGCGTACTCGACTACGATGCGATGCAGATCGTGCTCGGAACGTCCGGACAACGCCGGCACAACCAGCGCAGGATCAACGCTGATCTGCCGTGCAACGGCGACCGCGTCATCAGCACTGGCAATCACCATGGCTTGGTGCTGCTCAGCGGCCGCACGCAGGGCGCGGAGCGCGCGATCCATCACCGGCCACTGGTCTGCCTCCCAGCCAAGCACACGGCGCAGGTACCGGCGCAACTTGACCAACGAGTGGCTTTCCGCGACCAGCACCAAACTGCCGATGCCGATCTCGATCCCGGGGACCAGTTTGACGGCTGCCCGGCGGTTACCGTCCGCGCGAATGCCATTCTTGCTGCCGACGTCCGCGATCTGCCACGACGATGCGTCGTGGGTAACACGCGCGTGCACGCGAGACACGAGCGCCTTCGGATCGGCGAGCTCGATCGATGCCCCCGGAGCGGCGCCGATTACGTCACCGGTTCGCAACGGAAACGTCTGATCACTGCCCGATACGCGGAGCTGGAAGACCTCATCCGGGATCCAGGGCCTGGCAGAAAACGGATCCGTTTTCGTGGGGCTAGGCGAGGGCGATGGTGTGAACGACGACGCCTTGCCCGGCTGCGACTCGACTACCATCACGTGCTACCTCAGTGCCCAATTCTGGGCGGCTAGCTTTGTTTGTCCTGCGTCGGTTGATGCAGCAAAATGCTGCGGTAGGTGAGTGCCGCCTTACGTTTATAACGAGAGCCGATGATCGTCACCATCCCGCGCTCCAGCGCGACGCGAGCGGCTCCGAGGCGACCCGACCCGATCCGCCGCGCCCCGAACGACGCCCGGAGCCGGCGGCGACCGCTGGGGCGGCAGCTCGCCGGATCGACCAGGTTGTCGCGGTCGCGGGCTTGTGCGCTTGTGCGCCGAGCTCGCGCATGTCCAGGTGCCGTCGAGGTCGTGTCGGCGGAAAGGTCGCGGTGGCTCAGCATCCGCCCTTCTGTTTTTCGGTCGTCCCCTGCCCTCTTTCGAGGTTGAGTCCGCGAGGCGCAGGTCCGCCCCAAACCTTGTGCGCGATCAGCCACATGCGCGGCCTGGGGCGGCCTCTTGCGGCCCTCCTGCGCTATCGTTCTACTTGTGGACGTCTGCCTCTCGCAGGACCCGACATGCCGCACCGAGCAGCTCTGCGCCTCCTGCCTAAGCCGCGCGCTCGCTGCGCTGCGACCGCAGGCACGCACCGTCGGCGCAGTCTGGTGCGAGTCGGTCTGCCGGCGCGACGCGCGGGCGCGCGCTGCCTGGCCGGCGGAGAGCGACCGCCTCTTGGCGATCGCTCGGCGGCGGGTGGCCTCGCTGGCGCAGGATGAACGGCTGCACGGCGAACTCACGCAGGCGGCGATCGCCGGCGCGTCGGCGTGGTGGGAGCGGCGGCCGGCGAAGTACCGGGCATGATCTGATCGCCGGGACGCCGGCGACTACGTCGGGAGCCGCGCGTGGTCAGGGCTTGGAGTCATTTGATGCCTTTGAGCCAAGCGCGCACTGCGGCGTTCACGGCGTCACTTAGCTCTTGGTCGCGAGCCGCAAGAACACCTGCCAATTCAGTTGCGATCTCAACATCGAAATAGACCGTCGTTCGGCGACGAGCAGGGCGAGTACGTCGCTGTTCGACGGCGTGCGAAGCTCGTCGAAATGACGGGGTGACAGTAGACGCTGGTGGCGGCGAAGGGTTCGCGAGCTTTTTTCGTGGAACGGCTCGAAGCGCTGGTGTCTCAGCTGCAGATGCAACCGCGACTTCCGGCGTCGTCTCGTCGCTGGTGTTCAGCGTTGCGGAAACGGCATCGTCTTGCGCATTCCCGACGAAAGCAGCGATAGCCTCAGGCGACGCTTTGGAGGGCTTACGCAACTCGAGGTGCGGCGTTGGCATGGTTGTTCTCCCGGAGTAGAGCGTCGACGGCATCAGCGAGCTTGCGGATCTCGCGAACCGCGTCTGCTTGTCCGCTCATTGTTGTCACGCCTCGGCCTTCCCCCATTGCCAGCTGATACGCGACTCGCTCCGCGAGCTCGACGCTGAGCACGGAGACCCCACTGGCGACGAGATCATTGCGGGCGTTCCTTCCCAAGTTTGTCTGACGACGACGTGTGATTACGACGCGCGCGGCCAGTTCCGGGCGTAGTCCGCGTGCCTCTTCCAGCAGATCAAGGCTCTGCTGTAGCGCCCAGGCGTCAGCTGGTGACGCGCCACACGGGATCAGGACCAAGTCGGCAACCATGAGAGCCGCACGGACGACCGCACCGTCGCGTCCGGGACAGTCGATGATGATCGAATCGAACGCAGCGGCGACCCGATCGAGTTGACCGGGGCGATGCAAGTCCTTACCCATTGCGATGACGGTCGGAGCCTCGTGCTGGTGTTCGGCCGCGACCTCGGCCCATACGCGTGCTGTGCCTTGCGGATCGGCATCGACGACAAGGACGCGACGTTTCCGCCGCAAGTGCTCGGCGGCGAGGTTGCAAGCAAGTGTGCTCTTGCCTGCCCCTCCCTTTACAGAGGCACAAACAATGGTGGGCATGTTCTGACCTTCGAACGTTCGCGCCTGGTAGGTCAAGTTTTTGGACGTCAAACGTTGGGCGTTGGGCGTTGGGCGTTGGGCGTTGGGCGTTGGGCGCTGGGCGCCAGACGTTGGACGCCGGGCGTTGGGCGCCGGGCGTTGGACACTGAGCGTTGGACGCCGAGCGTTGGACACTGAGCGTTGGACGCCGAGCGTTGGACGCCGAGCGTCGGACGCCGAGCGTTGGACGCCGAGCGTCGGACGCCGAGCGTTGGACGCCGAGCGTTGGACGCCGAGCGTCGGACGCCGAGCGTTGGACGCCGAGCGTTGGACGCCGAGCGTTGGACGCCGAGCGTTGGACGCCGAGCGTTGGACGCCGAGCGTTGGACGCCGAGCGTTGGACGCCGAGCGTTGGACGCCGAGCGTTGGACGCCGAGCGTTGAGCGTTAGACGCCGGGCGTCGGACGTCTGACGTTCAATGTCGAACGCCGGGTGTTGGGCGCTAGGGGCTTGGCGTCTAACATCCTAACTATATTAGGGCGCTCGGTGTCTGACGTCTGGCGTCTGACGTCTGACGTCTGGTCGAGCCTCATAAGAGGGATCGGCCAAGATCCGCGGAACGATCCCGGGATCGGCGCAGATCTAGGGGGTTAGCCGAGACCGAAACTTGTAATCCAATCCGGATGGGTTGACTGTTCTGCCAGGACCGTCCCCAAGTGTATTTACAGAAAAACGCTGCGGCGATCGACCAGAACTCGCCAGACGACCCGGAATCCTTCGACCCGGAATCCTTCGTGAAGACCGATAACAAGCCGAAACTAAAGCGCTTGACCATCGATCTAACAGACGAAGAACACCGGCTCCTAAAGGGGCGAGCGGCTCAGGCTGGGCTCACGATGCGCAAGCTGGTCCTACAGATTCTCCACCGGGAAGGGGTGCTCGGGGCGGAACCGAACGGGGAGGCGACCAAGGACTAGCTTGAACTGAACCTACTACGTCTCCGAAAACGACGAATCCCCGAGGGTGCAAGCTCGGGGATTCGGGGGTCCCAAGGAGACCAGAGCGCCGAGGCGGCGCGACTCTTTTTGGCCGGGGAGTCGCTCTGAGCCTAGCGAAAGGGGAGGGTCTTGTCAAAGATCTGTTTCCATCCGCGGGCTGCCCTCGGCGCACGTGTCCACGTGCGCGCATGGCAGCGACGACAAACCCACATAGCTCGCCAACGGCGAGCGGCGACGAGTTGCACGCGCTGGCGGTGCAGCTGTATGGGCTGATCAGCTCGGTACACGACTCGCTCGCATACAACGTCGACGCGCGCGGGCCAGCGTTGACGGCGATCGGCGAGGACGGCAAGCGACGACCCGTTTCACCTGCGGAGGAGGAGGCGGCCCGGCCCGCCTGGCAACGCGCCCCCGGCGGCGGCTATCACGTGTGGTTCCCGCTGACACTGGGGCCGGCATCGACCAACCCTGAGCAGACATCGCCGGGCGTCGCGCGCGCCTGGTTCGAGCGGCACCTGATCGCGGCAGGGCTTGAGCTCGAGGTGTTCCCGTCCGGTCGGTGCCTGCGTGCGCCGTGCTGGGTTGGGATGGCGTTGCTGCAGGCGACCCGGCCCGATGACCCGGACTCCCTGGCTCTGGTGCCGTGGCCGAACACGACGGCAAACGAGCGCGCATGAACGCAGGAACGTTCCCACATGGCGTCTCGGTGACGAGGAGCAGCGATGAGCTGCACGATCTCGCGACGCAGGCATACGCGCTGATCTGCTCGGGGCATGACTCGGTCGCGTACAACATCGATGCGCACGGCGCGGCGTTGACCGTGATTGGTGCGGATGGCCAGCGTCGGCCGGTTCGAGTGGCGAGCGGGGAGGGCGGGCCGTCCTGGCAACGTGCGCGCGAGCTGATCGATGGCGTCGAGCGCGATCGGCGCTTCAACGCGTGGGTGTTGGCACGACATTTCGCCGGGCGCTACTCGGTGGCACCAGCGGCCCCGGGATGGGTCGGGTGGGTCGCGCTCGACATCGACGCGCACCCCGCGGCGGATTCGCCCGAGTTCGTTGCGCGTCGGCTTGCGCGCGCGCGTGCGGATCGGGTGCTCGCGGGGGTATGGCGCGCGCTGGGCTGCTCGGCGGAGCGTCACCCCCTTGTGCTCCGCTCGCCGAGCGGCGGCTATCACGTGTGGCTGCCGCTGACGCGAGGGCCGAGCTCGTTGAACCCTGAGCACACCTGGCCGGCGGCCGTGGCGCGCGCGTGGTTCGAGCGCCACCTGGTGGCGGCCGGCCTCGAGCTTGCGCCGGGTGTGCTCGAGGTCTACCCGACCGGCCGATGTCTACGCGCGCCGTGCGGGCGCGGAACGGTGCTGCTGCAGGCGACGCGACCCAGCGATCCGGACGCGTTGGGGCTGGTGCCGTGGCCGGGCACGATGGTGGACCAGCAGCGCATCGACTGGCGCGCCGAGCGCGCCGAGCTGTCGATGCCGGTGCGGCGCGTGGTGCCGATGGTCCGGGCGTTCGTGGCGCAGTGGGATGCCCAGCGGCGAACGATCGCCGAGTGGCTCGGCCGGCCGGAGGCTACGTGGGATCCGATGTGGGGGTTCCTGGGGTGGCGCGACGAGGGCGCAGTGGCGGCGGTCGGGGAGATCTCCCCCCCCGAAAAAAATCCCGGGGGGGGCCTCCAGGGGCAAGACAACCGATCCCAAGAATCAGACGATGTTCCAGGTCGCCGAGGGACGGTGCCCCCTGGCGGGGTGCAGGAGGGGCTGGGCGGGTCGGTAGATCGCAGGCGATCCGACTCTCCGATCCCTGATGATTTTCTAACTCCCTCCGCACCGGATGTCGATCTTCCTCCGGATCCCATGGGCGCGGTCTTGGTCCATGGTCGCGCCTTCAAGGTCAAGGTCCGGACCTACTTGCGAGCAGGGATCACCGCGTCGAGCACGAGGCATGATGCGGTCCTGTGCCTCGTGTTCTATTGGGGCGCTACCTGTGGGCGCGACCTGGAGGTGGTGCTCGCGCGGCTCGCGGCGTGGTGTCGCGAGCACGTGCACGGGGGCTCGCGGCTCGGGGCTCGGCCGCGTGTGTTCTTGGCGACGTGCCTGCGGGAGGGGCGGCACTACTTCGAGCACTACGCCTCGCGCTGGCGGTTCCGCGGCCGAGGCGATGGCGGTGGGCTCGTGGCGCTCGCCCCTGCGGATCACGCGGTGCT
>Ga0307508_10000834_pt1 | contig 35883 bp, 31 predicted proteins | sample 9_EM_MG_FD_203089 | JGI IMG/M metagenome (GOLD analysis project Ga0307508, IMG submission 203089) | Populus trichocarpa ectomycorrhiza microbial communities from riparian zone in the Pacific Northwest, United States - 9_EM | ecosystem: Host-associated > Plants > Roots > Unclassified | place...
TCGTCGCGGTGGGCGTTGCAGCCGTCATCATCGCGGCGCTGATTTTCCTGAGACGGCTTGGCCACCGGCTGTGCAGCAACAGCCCGAGCCTCAATGGCTGGGGCGCGGTCTTCGGCCGCGCGATCGTCAAGACCGGCAACTTCTTCATCGTGATGGTCGCCGCCAAGCTGGTCGACGGCTATGCCGATCCGCCGCTCCAGCTGGCGATGACGATCAACTTCCTCTTCACCGTCGCCGCCGTGTTCCAGGCGGCGATCTGGGCGCGCGAGATCATTCTCGGTTCGATCGAGCATCGCACCCATAACGAGGAATATGTCGGCGAGGCGATCGGCAGCGCGATGGGCATCATCCGCCTGCTCGTGACCTTCGTGCTGTTCGCGATCGCGCTGATCGTGGTGCTCGACAATCTTGGGGTCAATGTCACAGGGCTCGTCGCCGGCCTCGGCGTCGGCGGCATCGCGATCGGCCTTGCCGCGCAGGGCATCTTCGCCGATCTGTTTGCTGCGCTCGCGATCATTTTCGATCGGCCGTTCCGGCGCGGCGATGCGATCACCTATGACAAATCGTCGGGCACGGTCGAGGCGATCGGGCTGAAATCGACCCGCATCCGCGCCGCCACCGGCGAGGAGCGGATCATCGCCAACCGGCTGCTGCTCGACAAGGAAATCCTCAACAACTCGCAGCGCGCCTATCGGCGGGTCCAGTTCACCCTCGCGCTCGCGCAATGGACGCCGGTGGAGAAGATGGAGCGCCTGCCCGACATGCTGCGGGAGGTTATCGAGGGCTGCGGCAGGGAATTCGTCCGCGCCGGTTTCATCGCCTTCAACGCTTCCAGCTATGATTTCGACGTGGAATTCGATTCACCGACGGCGGCGTTCCAGGACTTTTTCGACGCGCGCCACGCCATTGGCCTCCGCATCATCAAGCGGCTGGCTGCCGAAGGAATCGACCTCGCTTATCCGACCCAGACCGCCTTCACCGCGGGACCGCGCGGCGGCATGATCCGGCCCTATCCAGAAGCACCGGACTATGGCCTGAATGCCGAGCCAGTCGCTGATGATCCGACGACATCGGCCGAACTAAAGCCATCGGCGGATCGTTCCGCGGTTGATGAGGATGCGAACCACTGACGCGTGACGCGACCTGTATCACGCCGTCGCCGGATGAGGCTGCGAACCCATCGACGTGAGGAGGCTGTTCCAGTTCTCGACCGTCATGGCGCCGAGATATTCGCCCTGCATCGCGGGGGTCAGCACCTCGATCAACTGCCTGCCTTCGAGCCAGAACTCGATGACGCCGAACACGCCGCCGCGCTTGCGATAATGGGCCGGCCACCCCTCGCGCCGCGCGATGGCATAGACCGCATCCATGTCGAGCATGGTCGCGATGGCGATATGAGTCGCCGACCGGGGATGCGGCGTGCCGATGATGCCAGAGGAATCAGCGTCTCCCTCGGGCGGGACGAGCTCGGTGCCGCGCGGATAGACCTCGACGGTCGTATTGCGCTCGTCGCCCGCCAGCGCCACCCAGCTGCCGGCAATCACCGGCGGAAACGGCGTCGCCTGCCCGCCCCACAATTCCGCCAGCACCTCAGCGACATGTTGCGGATTGTCGGCATCGATCGACACGTGAAAGATCATCTCAAAACTCCCGGTTCCTGAATATAGCGCGCCAGATAGGCATGGCACAAAATGTGTCAAGCACAATTTGACACTTTTTGTGCCACGCTGCAAAGCGCGGGGCATGACCCAGGCGACACCACCGATATCAGCCAATCGAGACAGGATCGACGCAGCGTTGCTGGCGGTGATGGCGAACAGCGAACATTTGAACCACGACAATGTCGCGGCCCGCGCGGGGGTATCGCGCCGCACGGTATATCGCCGCTTTCCGGACCAGAGCGCGCTGCGCACCGGCTTGTGGAAATTGCTCAGCCCCGGCCGCGGCATGCCCAGATCGCTCGAGGACCTTCTCGAGGGCATGGCTGAAATCTTTGCCGGCTTCGATGCACGGGGCGACGAAATGACGGTGGCAATGGCAAGCCCGGAGGGTCGCGCAATGCGGAACCTGCTGACCCCCGAACGGGTCGCCGCGTTCCGGGCCGCCTTTGCCGATTCCGCGGCCGGGTTGCCGGAGCCCGACCGGACCTGGGCGATTGCGGCAATGCAGCTGATGGCGAGCGGCTTCGCCTGGCGCGAGATGCGCGACCAATGGGGCATGGATGCCACTGCGATCACCACCGCCAGCCGCTGGGCGATCAAGGCGATGCTCGCTGATCTCAAGCGGCGCGGGAACAAGCCGCTCGCGGATGGGGCAGCCTAGCTCCCGGCGCTACATCCTGCCTTCGCCGCCCTCCAGATCATCGCGGTTGCGCCGGAAGATCTTCCCGATCCAGCGCCGCATCGTCGCCCCGACAGCAGCCAGGCCAATGAGGATCCACTTGCCGAAGCCGAGCGCGATCGCAAGAAAGCCAAGTTTCTTGGCGACCACGATCCCCGCGCCGGCAGCGACCAGCCCCGCCAGCCCATATTCAGCGGTCTTGTCGACGGACTTGTCGTAATCCGCATAGGCGGAGCCGGATTGGAAGGAGGCAGCCTTGCCGAAATCGGCCGCCGCGGTGCGCACGTCCGACAGATGAGTCATGTCGGACAGCATGTTGAGGCTCAGCACGCCCTTCCGGCCGAGCAGCCTCACGTCATAGTTGAGCGTATCCACCTTGGAATCGGAGAATTGCAGGTCGCGCGCCCAGATCAAGGAGTGCGAGGCCGGATCATAGGATGGTTGCTGCGCCCAGCCGACGAGATGAATCGTCGGGTAGCCACCCTTCTGGCGGGACGCGTTGATGCTCGCTTCCCCACTGCGCATATTTTCCAGCACAGTGTCATAATCCTGGGTTTTCGCATCCTTGTCGGGCACATAGCCGGTGTCTTCATAGGTGACGACCGCACTCCAGACCTGGTCGAAAATCGTCGCGTTCTTCTCGAACACAATGCCGAGGACGCCCTCGCCCGAATCCGGTGGGTTTCCCCACACCTTGGTCAGCACGGTCCTGGCCTCGTCGGCGGGCAGGAAATAATAGCGATCGCCGAGATGCAGCGTCGCATGTGCCTCCGGAATCGCGACGTCTCCCGTCTGCTTGTGCAGGCTCTTCGCGAACTGGAGGAGCTCGGGGGAGATCTTCTGCTCTGCCGGCGCCGTGTCGTTCTGCGCGCCCGCCGGGATCGCCAGCGCCAATGCCATGCCGAGAGCCATGACGCTGGTCGAAATCCTCATCTTCATGACTTAACCCCCCGGTTCGACGTCGAATCGTCCGTCTCGAACAGGCTCTTAAATTCCGCTTTCGTCAAGCGACGGGAGAATCTCTCACGTTCGCGCCAGCTGTCCCAACTGAGAGGTGACGCACCGCGACTCGGGGCTATAAGATGCGAGTGCATGGACACTTTAGAAGGTCGGGTTCGGACGAACAGGGACTCACAACCATGGATTTGCGGGCTGTGGACGCTACGTCAGCGGTCATCTTCCGGTTTACGGTCGGCTGAGACTTGCCGAGAGCGCGTCCCGGTGCCATTTGCGCCAGCGCAACGGGCATGAAACGGGCGCAAGGGGAATGATGTGACGACGATCACCGTTCAGGAAATGGCGGGCCGCATCGGCACCGAAACCGTCTCGGACTGGATTGAGGTGAGCCAGGAGATGATCGACAAGTTCGCCGATGCAACCGGCGACCATCAGTTCATCCATGTGAACCCGGAAATGGCGAAGCTGACACCGTTCGGCGGCACGATTGCCCATGGTTTCCTGACCCTGTCGCTGATGCCGGTGCTCGCCGCCAAAGTGCCTGACGCGCCGCAGATCCAGGGCGTGAAAATGGGCGTCAATTACGGGGGCAACAAGGTTCGCTTCCTCCAGCCGGTCCGCTCCGGCAAGCGCGTGCGCGGCCGTTTCAAGCTGATCGAATTCGCCGAAAAGCGGCCCGGTCAATGGCAGCAGACCAACGAGTTCACCGTCGAGATCGAAGGCGAGGAAAAGCCGGCGATGATCGCCGAATGGATCAGCCAGATTTTCGTATAATTCCTTTCCTTGAAAGTCCCCCTCCCGCTTGCGGGAGGGGTTAGGGGAGGGCCTGTTTCAACGCCCTCTCCCACACGCCCTCCCCCAACCCCTCCCGCAAGCGGGAGGGGAGTTAGAAAGGACCCCAACCATGCGTTCCGCCGTCATCGTTTCCACTGCCCGCACCCCGATCGGCCGCGCTTATCGTGGCGCGTTCAACAACCTGCCCTCGCCTACCCTTGCGAGCCATTCGATCAAGGCCGCGGTCGAACGCGCCGGGGTCGATCCGGCCGAAGTCGATGACGTGATATTCGGCTGCGCGCTGCAGCAGGGCCATCAGGCCGGCAATATCGCGCGCACCTCGCTGTTGCGTGCCGGGCTGCCGGTGAGCGTCGCCGGCATGTCGGTCGACCGGCAATGCTCTTCGGGCCTGATGGCGATTTCCATCGCCGCCAAGCAGATCATCACTGACAATATGGACATTACCATCGGCGGCGGCGTCGAGAGCATCAGCCTCGTGCAGACGCCCAAGATGAATATCGCACCCGATCCCGAGCTCGTGGCGATGCACAAGGACATCTATATGCCGATGCTCGGCACCGCCGAGGTCGTCGCCAAGCGCTATAATATCAGCCGCGACGCGATGGACGAATATGCGCTCCAGTCGCAGCAGCGCACCGCCGCCGCGCAGGCCGCAGGCTATTTCGACGCTGAGATCATCCCTGTCACCGCGACGATGGCGATCGTCAACAAGGAGACCAAGGAAGTCACCTACAAGGAAGTGACGCTCGCCAAGGACGAGGGCAACCGCGCCGATACCACGCTGGAGGGCCTCAAGTCGCTCCAGCCGGTGATGGGCCCGGGGATGACGATCACTGCGGGCAATGCCAGCCAGCTGTCGGACGGATCTTCCTCCAGCGTGCTGATGGAGGAGAAGCTCGCCGAGAAGCGCGGTCTCCAGCCGCTTGGCCGTTATATCGGCATGGCCGTCGGCGGCACCGAGCCTGACGAAATGGGCATCGGCCCGGTCGTCGCCATCCCCAAATTGCTTCAGCGCTACAACCTCAAGATGGACGATATCGGCCTGTGGGAGCTGAACGAGGCGTTCGCGGTGCAGGTGCTCTATTGCCGCGACAAGCTCGGCATTCCGAACGAGCTGCTCAACGTCAGCGGAGGCGCGATTTCGATCGGCCATCCTTATGGCATGACCGGCGCGCGCGCGACCGGCCATGCGCTGATCGAGGGCAAGCGTCGCGGCGCGAAATATGTCGTGGTGACGATGTGCATCGGCGGGGGCATGGGCGCGGCCGGGCTGTTCGAGGTCCTGTGACGCCGCATTGACGGGCGATTATGCCGGGTGCCGAGCGCGATGTGCTGCAGGATCTTCCGCATCGCGTGCACCCGGCACATCGCACGAGCCTGCACAACTCTATTGGCTCTGATGCCGCGTGCTCGTCCTGGCTGGCATTGCGTGCCTGCTGGCGACGACCCGTCGCCTGCGCGGCGCGGAGCAGGTCTGTGGTGGGTGCCGCCCCTCTTTTCGACCAGGATTTTGCGAAATCCGTTTTCCAATTTCGCGGTATCCGCCTACGCGGCCTCGAATTTCAGGGCCTGATCGTCACGACACCAATGTTGATTGGATTGCTGAAACCCTTGCGGCCAGTGCCCCGCCATTAGCATCTAGGTAATGGTTAAAGCATATGATAGCGATCACGGGATCGACCCGCCATTACCGGCGGGTGCGAGAGGGGATCGAATGAAAACTGACGAGGTTGGACTGGTAGCTGATATTGGCCGCCAATCAGTGCGTTTCGCGATAACGGGCGGGCCAGGCGGCATTACACCACGTGAGGTGCGGAGTTATCATACCGCAGAGCACGCGACCTTCACGAGCGCGTTGCTCGCTTATCTCGACGAGGTCGGGCTGCGTGATGCGACGATCGCAAGCGTGCTCGCGGTCGCCGGCGCAGCGCGAGGCGACCTGATCAACCTCACCGGCAGCCGCTGGTACATTTCGCTCTCGGGCGTCGAGGCGGTGCTCCGCATCCGCCCGCGCGCGCTCAATGAATGCGCGGCGACGGCACTCGCGCTGACCACGCTTCAGCAAAGCGCCTTCACCCCTGTCGGGGCGATACCGACCAAGCTGGTCCAGCCGGGCGGCAATTATGTCATCGTCAGCGTCGGCACCGGCCTCGGCGTTGCCGCCTTGATTACGACCCCCGACGGACGGCTTGTGCCGGTGCAAACCGAGGCAGGCCATATGAGTTTCTCGCCGAGCAATGCCGAGGAGGAGAAATTCGCGGCCTTTGTTCGCGCCAAGGGCGCCGCGAGCGCCGAAACCATGCTCAGTGCGGCGGGCCTGGTTGCAGCTTATGGCGCCCTCGCTGAAGGCGGAAAGACGGTCGCCACCCCTGAAGACGTGACTCGCTCTTCCGGCAGAGACGCCGCCGCGACCGCGGCTGTGCGCATGTTTGCCGGCTATCTCGGCGCGTTCATCGGCGATCTGGTGCTCACTTTCGGCGCATGGGAAGGCGTCTATCTGACTGGCCCGATCACGCGCGCACTGCAGGTGCAATTGAGCGACGCCAGGTTCCGCCACCGCCTCGAGGCCAAGGACGCATTCCGGCGGCAGCTTGGCGACGTGCCGGTTTCGATCGTCAACCGATCGGATCTCGAATTGGTCGGAGCGGCTGCGGCACTCCATCAGCTCTAGAGCAGGCTGCGTAAAATCTGACGCGTGCCGCCTGCTCTAGTTGTTTGTTGTCGCATCGTTTTTGCGAAAAACCGGTGCCCACTTTTTCGCACGATGCTCTAAATCGGATCAGCGATATCGTCCGGGGCCGTCATGATCATGGTCATGATGGTGCCCATGGCGAGGCCGGTCGCTGTCATGTCCGGGATGACCATAGCGACATGCGGAAACGGTCAGGCCGGCGATCATCAGCGCCGCGACCAGCGTGAACTTGCGCATCTTCTCTCTCCAGAATGATGGCAAGCGAACGGATGGCTTCCGCCAGGGGTTCCCTCGGGGCCGATACGCTCCGTTTAACGGGGATCAGGCGTTCGTCGCCATCCACTCTTCGAGCACGGGCGCGATGGTGTTGCGCCATTTGCTGCCGTTGAAGATCCCATAATGGCCAGCGCCCTTGGCCATGAGATATTTCTTCTTCGATTCAGGCAGGGCGGTCGCGATCTTCAGCGCCGCCTTGGTCTGGCCGAGGCCCGAGATGTCATCGCGCTCACCCTCGATCGCGAGGATCGCGACGTCAGTGATCGCCGCCGGATCGACCGGCCGTCCGCGATGCGTCATCGTGCCCATCGGCAGCGCATGCGACTGGAACACCACGTCGATCGTCTGCAGATAGAATTCAGCGGTCATGTCGCAGACCGAGCGATATTCCTCGTAGAAATCCTTGGTCAAATTGGCGCTGTCGTCATCGCCCTGCACAAGGTGTTTGAACATCTCGTAATGCGACATCATGTGGCTGCCGAGGTTCATCGTCATGAAACCGCTCAGCTGCAGGAAGCCCGGATAGACCTTGCGGCCGGCGCCCGGATAGGTCGCCGGGATCGTCGCGATGACATTCTGCGCAAACCAGCTGTGCGGCCGTTCGGTCGCCAGCGTGTTGACCGCGGTGGGCGCCTCGCGGGTGTCGATCGGGCCGCCCATCATCGTCAGCGTCTTCGGCCGGCACGGATTCTTGTCGGCGCTCATCACGCAGGCGGCTGCATAGCAGGGCACTGATGGCTGGCAGACCGCGAGCATATGCGCGCCCCCCTCGCCTTCATTGGCACCGATCGCCTCCATGAACTCGATGATATAATCGATATAATCGTCAAGATCGAAGCTGCCATCAGCGAGCGGCACCAGCTTCGCGTCGCGCCAGTCAGTGATGTACACCTCAGCGACCGGGAGCATCCGCTCAACCGTGCCGCGCAACAGAGTCGCATAATGGCCGGACATCGGCGCCACGATCAGCAGCTTCGGTCCGCCGATCACACCCTCACGGACGAAGCGCTTGAGCTGGCCGAACGGCTTGCGCAGCACGATCTCCTCGACCACGCCGACGTCCTTGCCGTCGATAAGGGTGCGGTCGAGTCCGAAATCGGGCTTGCCGCGCGGCGCGGCCGCATGCGCGAAGACCTCAAGCGCTGAACTGACGATCGACCCGCCGCCGAAATAGGCGAAGGGATTCGCCGGATTGTTGAGCATCCCGGCACCGAAATTGGCCATTGCACTGGCGCCGGCCAGCATGGATTTCTGCATTTCGTAAGCGTCGTAAAGCATGGGCTACCCAATATCGGAAAGCGGTGACAACGCTAGGCATAGGGGTGCGCTGCAGCATAAGCAATCGCACTCGTGCCCGTTGAGGGACAGTCTCCATACTGCTAGGCGCTGCGCATGGCAGATATCGACCTCGCGTCACCCGTCACCCCGGAAACCAAGCGGAATCTCGGCCATTTGAAGATGGTGTGGGAGCACGCCTCCCACTATCCCCGCCAGATTGCGACCGCGCTGACCGCGCTGTTCATCACCTCGGCCGCCACGATCGCGATTCCCTATGGCTTCAAGCGGGTTATCGACCGTGGCTTTGGCCCCGGCGCGAACGGCGCGGTCGCTTCGTCCTTCCATTATCTGCTGATGATCGTCGTCGTCCTCGCCTTCGCGACGGCGGTGCGCTTCTATTATGTGTCCTGGCTTGGCGAGCGAGTCGTCGCTGATATCCGCGCCGCGGTGCAGCGGCACCTGCTCACGCTCGCTCCGCGTTTCTTCGAAGAGAATCGCCCATCGGAAATCGCCTCGCGACTGACCTCGGACACGGCGCTGATCGAACAGGTGGTCGGCACCACCGTTTCGGTCGCGTTGCGCAACAGCTTCACCGGCGTCGGCGGGCTGATCTATCTTTTCACCCTCTCGCCCAAGCTCACCGGCATGCTGATGCTCGGCATTCCGATCATCATCATGCCGATCGTGATCCTCGGCCGCCGGGTGCGCAATTTCTCGCGCACCTCGCAGGACCGGATCGCCGATGTCGGATCGATCGCAACCGAGACCTTGGGCGCGATGAAGATCGTGCAGGCATTCGGCCAGGAAGAGCGTGAGGCGGCGCGTTTCAGCGCGGCAGTCGATGCAACCTTTGCCGCCGCCAAAAGGCGGATCGCGCTCCGCGCCTTCATGACCGCAATGGTCATCGGGCTGATCTTCGGATCCGTCACCCTGGTGCTTTGGGAAGGCGCGATCGATGTCGCGGCGGGCCGGATCAGCGGCGGGTCGATTGCCGCCTTCGTGCTGACCGGCGGACTGGTCGCGGGCGCGTTCGGCAGCCTGGCCGAGGTCTATGGCGATCTGCTGCGCGGTGCCGGCGCGGCGGGGCGGCTGTCGGAGCTGCTCTCCGAAGTGTCCGAGATCCGTGCTCCGGCGAACCCGGTCGCCCTGCCCGTTCCGGCGCGCGGCGCGATCGAGTTCGATCACGTGACCTTCCACTATCCGACCCGGCCCGAGGTCTCAGCGCTCGAGGATTTTTCGCTCGCGGTGCGCCCCGGCGAGACGGTTGCGGTGGTTGGTCCGTCGGGTGCGGGCAAGACCACGCTGTTTCAGCTGATCCAGCGCTTCTACGATCCCGATAGCGGCCGGATGCTGCTCGACGGCGTGCCGTTGCCGGAGGCCGATCCGCATGAGATCCGCCGCCACATTGCGATGGTGCCGCAGGAAACGGTGATCTTCGGCGCCTCGGCCCGCGACAATCTGCGCTACGGCAAATGGGAGGCGAGCGACGACGAGCTCTGGGCCGCCGCCGAGGCCGCCAATGCCGCCGAGTTTCTCAGCAAGCTGCCGCAAGGCCTCGACACCTTCATGGGTGAGGGCGGCGCGCGGCTCTCGGGCGGCCAGAAGCAGCGGATGGCGATCGCCCGCGCGCTGCTGCGCGATTCACCGATCCTGCTGCTCGACGAGGCAACCAGCGCGCTTGACGCCGAGAGCGAGCGGCTGGTGCAGGAAGCGCTCGAGCGGTTGATGCAGGACCGCACCACGCTGGTCATCGCGCACCGGCTTGCAACGGTCCGCGCCGCCGAGCGGATCATCGTCATGAGCGATGGCCGGATTGTCGAGAGCGGCACGCATGCGAGCCTGATCGGCCAGAGCGGCCTTTATGCGCGGCTGGCAAGCCTGCAGTTCAGCGAGGCGGCCTGACTTTTACATAGATTTCCCCTCCCGCTTGCGGGAGGGGTCAGGGGAGGGCATGTTAGATCTACCGCGCGGTATGGACAGGCCCTCCCCCTACCCCTCCCGCAAGCGGGAGGGGAGATAAGATGCGCGACTTCGACATCATCGTGTACGGCGCCACCGGCTTTACCGGTCGCCTGGTCGCGGAATATCTGATCCAGGCCTATCCCGGCGCCGACAAGCCGCGCTGGGCGATGGCCGGCCGCTCGCTCACCAAGCTGCAGGAAGTCCGCGACGAAATCGGCGCGCCCGCCGACACGGTGCTGCTCGTCGCGAATTCGGATGACCCGGCCACGCTGAAGGCGCTGTGCGAGCGGACCGAGGTGCTGATTACCACCGTCGGCCCCTACCAGCTTTACGGCAGCGATCTCGTCGCCGCCTGCGCCGAAACCGGCACCGCCTATGTCGATCTGTGCGGCGAGCCCGCCTGGATGCGCCACATGATCGACGCGCATCACGAAACGGCGAAGCGCACCGGCGCGCGGATCGTCTTCTCCTGCGGCTTCGATTCAATCCCCTTCGATCTCGGCGTGTTCGCGCTGCAGGATTGCGCCAGGGCGAAATTCGGCAAGCCCGCGCCGCGCGTGAAATGCCGGGTGCGGAAAATGCAGGGCGGCTTTTCGGGCGGCACCGCGGCGAGCCTCAAGGCGACTCTGGCCGCCGCCGCGCGCGACCCTTCGATCCTCGGCCTGCTCACCAATCCCTTTTCGCTGACCCCCGGCTTTCACGGCCCGAGCCAGCCGCTCGGCCTGCTTCCTGAATATGACCGGACGATCGAGGCCTGGGTCGCACCCTTCATCATGGCGCCGATCAACACAAAGAATGTCCACCGCACCAATTTCCTGCTCGGCGAGGCTTATGGCGCCGACTTCGTCTATGACGAGATGATGGTGGCCGGGCTCGGTGATATCGGCAAGGCGGCGGCGGAAGCGATCGCGAAGATCAATCCGCTCTCGAGCGACAAGGGCCCGAAGCCCGGCGAAGGCCCCTCGAAAGAGGACCGCGACAATGGCTATTACGACATACTCTTCATCGGCGAGCTGTCCGACGGCAAGCGCGTCGACGCCGTCGTGACCGGCGACCGCGACCCCGGTTACGGATCGACCAGCAAGATGATCGCCGAAACCGCGCTCTGCCTGGTGCAGGACGTGAAGGGGGATGGCGGCATCTGGACGCCCGGCGCGCTGATGGGCGAGACGCTGATCAAGCGGCTTCAGGCCAAGGCCGGGCTGACCTTCCGGGTGGGATAACCTTCATTCCTCGCCGGGGCTCGCCTCGGGATGGAATTGGTCAAGCCGAGAACTCCACATAGGTGTGATCCAGGCCCGCCAACTCCTCGTCAATGATGGCACTGATGATCGACCAATCCCCTCCGGCCAGACCCGCTCCGATTTTCGGATAGCCGATCCTGCTTTCACGGAACGCTGAGGCAACGCCCCGCATGACACTGCGAATGGCCTCGTAATCGGCCTTCACACCGGCTCCCCGCCAGTGAAACTGAGTATAGGCATTGACGATGACGAAAGCTCGGCTGCCACGCTCGATTTTCGCCGTCGAAAAACCGCCCAGCTTTTGCCGGCTTCCCTTTTCCGTGGCGCAATCCGCCACATAGGCTTCCGGGAATCGTTGTTTTATAGCCAACGCGATGCCCTTGCCCATCTGGCACTGACAATTGCAGCCATGGACGATCACATCGAATGTGCCGTCGAGGGCGAGTTCGAGCAGGTCGCCGCGCAACGTCCGCATTTCAGCCGAGCAACCCGATCCCCACGCCTGCCGCCAGCGCCGTCACCAGGCCGGCGAGCACTATGCGCATCCGTTTCCGCCGGCCTTGCTGATACGCATCGAGCTTTGGCGCATCGAGATACCAGGTCCCGTTCGCCGCGGCCACGATCACGCCCTTGTCGCATAGTCGATCGAAGAATCGCTGCTCCATCCGCCGTTCCGGGGCGAAGCTGACCGCGTTTGCGGGCGACACTGCATTGCGCGACATGAAATGCGAGATCACGCGGCGCCGCGCCCGCGCCATTGCCGCCGCTACGCCAGCCGATGCTCCACCCATGATCTGCCTCCCTGTCCCTGGCGGCGATCATGCCACGGGATCAGAGACGATAGAAGAGCATCGCAATGCCGGCGATCGCCAGGGAAAGCAGAAGCGAGATCGTCACGGCCCGCCGCCTGAGCGCCTCGGCATCCCGGTGATAGGCGATCAGATCGAAATAGAACGTTCCCGGCCGCACCTCGCGCAGACTTCCGCGGCCGCGCAGGCGGTCGAACCACCAGCGTTCGTACCGTGTCTTGGGCATATATGGGATCGCATCTTCCGCCGACAGCGCATGTCGCCCGAGGAAATGCACTGCAATCGGGCCGCGCACCCGGCGGGCGGCCGCTGGAAGATAGCTGCCAGGCTCGCTCAGCGCCTTTTCCCCTGATGCCGGATATTCGCCGGTCTGCCGCGCCGCTTGATCACCCGCCCCGGCCGGATATCGCGCTCGGGCCGCGCGGCCTTGCCGTCGACCATCTCGAAGCGCAGCGCACCCGATACCGGATTGGCCTCGGCCAGCCGCAACTGCAGCCGCTGGCCGCTCGAAAACACCGTCCCACTATCTTCGCCGACCAGCCGGCGGCTGACCTCGTCGAACTTGAAATATTCGCCGCCGATGTCGCGCACCGGCATCAACCCGTCGCCGCCGATCCCCTCGACCGTCGCGAAAAAGCCGAAATTGGTCACGCCGGTGATCCGCGCATCGAGCACCTGCCCAACCCGCTCGGCGAGGAAGGCAGCGACATAGCGATCGATCGTATCGCGCTCGGCCTCCATCGCACGGCGTTCGAGCATCGAGATGCTCTCGCCGATCTTCTCCATCGACGCCGCCTCGCCCTCGGTCAGCCCGCCCGGGCCAAGCTGGTACGCGCTGACCAGCGAACGGTGGACGACGAGATCGGCGTAGCGCCGGATCGGCGAGGTGAAATGCCCGTAGCTGCCAAGCGCCAGGCCGAAATGCCCGTGATTTTCGGGGGCATAATAGGCCTGGGTTTGGGTCCGCAGCACCTGCTCCATGATCTGCGGGCGGAAATCCACATCGCCGACCTTGTCGAGGATATGGTTGAAGGTACGCGGCTGCACGACCTGGCCGAGCGCGAACTCGACGCCGAAGGTCTTGAGATAATCCTTCAGCGCAACCAGCTTCTCGCGGCTCGGCGGCTCATGGACACGGTACATGACGGGCGCCTTCTTCGCCTCCAGGGCCTTGGCCGCCGCGACATTGGCGGCGATCATATAATCCTCGATCAGCTTGTGCGCATCGAGGCGCTCGCGCGGCGCGACTGAAAGTATCCGGCCCTTCTCGTCGAGCACGACGCGGCGTTCGGGCAGGTCGAGATCGAGGGGGCCGCGCTTCTCCCGGGCTTTGTAGAGCGCGCGCCAGCAGGCCCAGAGCGGGAGGAGGGCGGCGAGCAAATCGCCCTCCCTTCTTACCCCCCTCCCGCTTGCGGGAGGGGCTGGGGGAGGGCCTGTAACAAGCCCCGGCTCGCGATCGAACATGCCCTCCCCCGACCCCTCCCGCGAAGCGGGAGGGGAGGAAGAAGCGGGAGAAGAGTCGATCATCTCCTGCGCATCTTCGTACGCAATGTTCGCCGCGATCCGCACCACGGCGCGGGTAAAGCGCCAGGCCTTCAGCTCCCCGCTCTTCGATATCTGCAGATGGCAGGCGAGCGCCGCGCGATCGACCCCTTCCTTCAGCGAGCACATGTCCGCCGACAATTCCTCGGGCAGCATCGGCACGACACGATCCGGGAAATACACGCTGTTGCCGCGCCGCCGCGCATCCTTGTCGAGCGCGGAGCCGGGCCGGACATAGAAGCTGACATCCGCAATCGCGACGATCGCCTTCCAGCCGCCCGCATTGGCCGGATCGTCATCGGGCGCGGCCCAGACCGCATCGTCATGGTCGCGCGCATCGGCAGGGTCGATCGCGACGATCGGCAGATGGCGCAGATCCTCGCGACCTTCCCCAAGCGGCGTCTTCGCCATCCGAACCGCTTCCTCGAGCGTCTCGGGCGCAAACACATCCGGAATGCCGAGCTTGTGGATCGCGATCAGCGAGAAGCTGCGCGGCGCGAACGGGTCGCCGAGCCGCTCAGTCACCCGCACCGTGATGCGTGGCGGCCGGCCGGCCTTTTCCGCCAGCACAAGATCGCCCGGGCCGGCATCGCCGGCATCCGACACCATGAAGTCGCGCCGCTCCTTCTTCTCGACGCCCTGGAGCCAGAGCTTGCCGCCCTCCTGATGGAGCACGCCAAGCACCAGCTCCTCGCCGCGCGCGAGCTGCTTCATCGGGTGCGCGATCCAGCCATTGCCGGCTTCCTCGGTCCGCGCCAGCACGCGGTCACCCACGCCAAGCGCGCCGCGCTTGCGCTCGCGGACGCGGAGGCGCGGCGCGGGCGTGTCCGCTTCCCACCGCTCCGGCACCGCCCAGACCGTGCCGTCATCACCGACATCGGCGACGCGCAGCACCGTGACTTTGGGCAGCCCGCCCATCAGGTGAAAGGCGCGGCCGGGGGCGCTGTCGATCAGCCCCTCATCGGCCATGTCCTTGAGCAAGGCCTTGAGCGCGATCTTCTCCTGCGCGGTCAGGCCGAAAGCGCGCGCGATCTCGCGCTTGCCAGCCGGCGTGTCCGACGAGGTGATGAAATCGACGATCTGCTGGCGGGTCGGAAGGCCGGGCGGGGTTTTGGATTTGGGCATCGAGCGGAGATAGGGCGTAACACCGCCCCAGTCACCTGCGCCCCCGTTACCTGCGTGCGAAAGGGTGCGCCCCCGCAAAAAAGACCCGTCACCTGGGGGGCAAGTGACGGGCCAGGGGATGCATCGGAGGCGCGATCAGAACTTCTTGGTCAGCCCGACCTTGTAGTTGCGGCCAAGCGCGCTGCCGGTGAAGGGATCATAATTATAATCGAGCCGCGCGAAGGACGGGTCGCGGTCGAAGATGTTCATCACCGTCAGGTTCGCGGTCGTATCGAACGGCAACCGGACGCGCAGGCTGAAGTCCGCCGTGAAATAAGACTTGATATTGGCGCCCTGGAGCAGGATCGGCGCGCCGGCGATGTCGGCGCGCGGCGCGTACGGCCCGGAATTCGTGTCCGAACGCTGGTCATGATAGCCGTCGATATAGGTACCGGTCAGTCGCCCGTCGAAGATTCCCACGCCGAGATCGATATAGGCCTGGCCCTTCCATTTCGGCACCGGATAAGCGGTGGTCTGGAAGTTGAGCTTGCCGGCGGCGTCGAACGCTTTCTGCACCACGACCCCGTCGACCGGCTGGTCCTCGGTCTTGTATTCGATCGTGTAGGTCGCGGTGACGCCAGCGCCGAAGCGCGCGCTGCCGATTTCGCCGCGGTAATTGGCCGCGAAATCGAGCCCCGAGTTCTGGACCCCGGCGCCGTTGATGGTCTTGGTGGTAATCCGCGCGACATTGGTGATCCCGCAGGCGCCGTTGAAGGTGAAGCGGGCTTGCAGCGCTGCATAAGCGGCGACGCCGCAATTGGCGGTTCCGGTCGATCCGAACAGCGTGTTGACCATGCCGGCGACCGGCTCGAACAGGATCGAGTTCTTCAGCTTGTAGTGGAAATAATCCACGCTCGCGGTGAAGCCGCCGCTGTTGACCATCACGCCGCCCGAATAATTGGTCGAGGATTCAGGCTTGAGCGCCGGATTGCCGAACACATCGACCGGGCGGAAGCTGGTGCCGACCAGCTGCAGCGACGTGATGGATCCGGGCACGAGATTCTCGCTGCGGGGGCCGCGGAAGGTGGTGCCGATACCGGCCCGGAATGCCAGCCATGATGTCGCCTGGAAGCGAGCCCGGCCCTGCGGATTGAAAGTCGACCCCACCGCGCCGCCATAATCCTCATAGCGGGCGGCGAGCTGGAGGTTGAGCGAGGTGAACACCGGCACCTGCAGCTCGGCATAGGTCGCGATCACATCGCCCGATGCCTTCGCATTCGCATTGGTACCGAGAAAGGCGAGCGCCCCGGTGGGCGGCGGATTGGCGCCGCCGACGCTGTTGGGCAGGCACGGGCCGACATTGCCTGTCTGCGGCGTCTCGCGGCAGGGATTGATCGCGATATTGTTGTTGTTGCCGTACGTGACCGCATAGGTATCCCGGCGATATTGCGCGCCGACCCCGAACTGCACCTCGCCGCCAGGCAGGGTGATCCCGGTCCTGCCGCTGACGCTCGCCTCGCCGACGAACAGGCTGGTATAGGCCTGGCTGAACGACTTGACGAAGAACCAGCGCGCAAGATCGGCCGAATTGGCGACCCCCGAGACATAATTCGGGTTGGTGGCGCCGGTCGCAAGGTTCGACTGGACCGCGTTGCCGAACGGGTTGAGCCACAGGCAGCCATTGGCGCCTGGGGTGTTGGTGGTGCAGTTCGGCCCGCCAAGACCGCGCAGCGCGAGCTGGACGCGGTCTCCAAACGAGTCATAGCCGTCGATATAGCGGCGATAGGTCTGGTAGGTCGCGTTGACGTTGAAATCGAGCGCATCCGTCAGCTTGCCCGAGAGTGCTGCCGTGAAGCGCGCGGTTTCCGATTTGCGCTCGCCGATCGAGGCGCCGGGATCATTGGGATCGCTGGCGAACATCGGATTGCCGCCGGTCAGGAACGGCCGGTAGAGCAGGGTCGGGAACAGCACGCCGATCGCGCTCCCCGGAATCGCGGTCGGGTTCTGGAGCTTGTACTGGATGAACCCCGGATTGTTCGCCGGCACGAAGAAGCCGCTCTGCGAGATGCCCGCCGCCGACGAGGGCGACTGAGTCAGCAGATAGGAGGGCGAGGTGCGGTAATGCGGCACCGTCGATCGGCCGTAGAGCGCGGTCACCTCAAGCTCGATATCGGGGGTGAGGTCGACGCCGAGCTCGACATAGGCCTGGCCGCGCCGCTCGGTATCGACCAGCGCGTCATAGACGCTGTATTGGGTCGCGCACCGGTTCTGCGCGGTGACGGTTCCGCCCAGCGCGGCGCAGCTCGCATCGGGCATCAGCCCGGTGACCGGCGCGCCGGTCGGGCCGAGCGCGAGGAAGGTCGCCGGGTTGCCGCCGCCGGTAAAGCCGCCTTCGGGATTGGTGGTGAAAGGCTGGATCGCGAAGCTGCGCTCGCGCGCCAGCAGCTCGCCGCGGGTCTGATAGCCGGCCGCGAACAGCACGCGGAAACCGTTGCCCTGATGCCCGAAGCTTGCCGAAATATCATAGTCGCCGACGCTGTCGGAGACGAATTTGTGGCTGGCGCTGACGACGAACCCCTTCTGGTCCGTCTTGGTCAGGAAGTTCACCACGCCAGCGACCGCATCCGAGCCATAGGTCGCCGCGGCACCATCTTTGAGCACCTCGATCCGGCCGATCGCCGCCTGCGGGATCATGTTGATATCGACCGAGGGAATGCCGTTGCCGGCGGATACCATGCGCTTGTTGTTCAACAGCACCAGGGTCCGCTGCGGACTGAGGCCGCGAAGATTGACCGTGGCGATGCCCTCCGCGCCCTGCGAACGGCTGTCGAACTGGTTCGAATCGCCGAGCACGCCATTCGAGGTGGGCAGCGCCTTGAGCAGTTCGACCGTGCTTGGCTGGCCCTGCCTGGCGAGTTCCTCGCCTGAAATCACATCGACCGGAAGCGCCGCATCCTCAGGCGTGCCCTTGATCAGCGATCCGGTCACGACGATGTCGGGCACTGCCTGCGCCACGTCGTCCTGACCTGAGGCTGCGCTTTGCGCAAAGGCGGGCGTCGCCAGTCCCAGCGCGAGAACCGAAAAGGCACACGCCGACATATACCGCGTTCTGAGCATATCTCTCTCCCCTGGGCCGGAGCGTCACACGACTCCGTACCGCATACTCGAATTGATAGAGAGATTGACGCGACGTCAAGCGAAAGAGTCGTTGCAAAACAATACCCATTCCGGAGTGTGGCCGAAATATACCTATCATAACAGCCGGATCGGCCAGAACCTGTATTCGAAAGGATATTCCGCTGGAGCGCCTGTGCACGACGCAAAACGGGCGCCGTCCGGTCGGACGACGCCCGTTCATTGCGTTGGTGGGTCAGTAGCCGTTGAGGCGGGCGAAGCGTTCGCGGTGGAAGGCGGCGTTGCCCCACATCGTCTCGAGGATCTGGGCGCGCTTGATATAGAGGCCGGCATCATGTTCGTCGGTCATGCCGATGCCGCCATGGAGCTGGATCATCTCGCGGCTGACGAGATGGAGCGTGTCGCCGGCAAGCGCCTTGGCAAGGCTCACCGCCTGGTCGACATCCGAACGGTTCGCATCGATCGCCTCGAGCGCACCCTCGACCGCAGAGCGCATCAGTTCGAGCTCAGTGAACATCTTCGCCATGCGGTGCTGCAGCGCCTGGAAGGTCGAGAGCGGCTGGCCAAACTGGACCCGGGTCTTGAGATAGTCGTTGGTGGTGGCAAAGGCCTGTTCAGCCATACCGAGCATCTCGGCGCAGAGCGCGGCGGTGGCGCGGTCGATCACCTTCGCGGTGAGATCGGTGCCGCCGAGCTTCTCGGCGCTGGCGCCGTCGAAACGGACCTGCGCATGGCTGCGTGAATCCGCCATATGGCGCGGAGAACGCGAGACACCGGCATCGCCCGAGACGAGATAAAGCCCGTCCACCGCCGAGACAACGAACAGCACCGCGCTGTCGCCCTCGGCAACGAACGCCTTGGTCCCGCTCAATGTGCCACCGGCCACGCTGGTCGCCACCCTGGCCGGGTTATGGACAGGCCCCTCGTCGATCGCGAGCGTCGCCACGATCTCACCCGCTGCGATCTTCGGGAGCCATTCGACCTTCGCGGAGTCCGATCCGCCCAGCACGATCGCGGTCGTAGCCGCGGCGGTCGCGGCCAGAGGCGAGGCGGCGAGATTGCGACCGAGTTGCTCGAGCACCAGCCCGAGCGAGAGATAGCCGAACTCCGAGCCGCCATAAATTTCAGGGATGACGATCCCCGCCCAGCCCATCTGCCCGATCTCGGCCCAGACAGTGGGGTCATAACCCTCAGCCGGCGCCGCATCGCGCATCTTGCGGAAGGCACTGACGGGCGATTCATTGTCAGCCCATTCGCGTGCCATGTCGCGGAGCATTGTCTGTTCGTCGTTGAGTACGGCCATTATTCAGTCCTTCGTATCTCTACCTCGTCATGCCGGACTGGTTCCGGCATCCACTCATCCGCATGACTGCGCCGGAGCCTCCAGCGCCGCGACCAGCCGCGGAGTGGACCCCGGAACAAGTCCGGGGTGACGGAGGCTATTGATGATCCAGCATCCCCAGGATGCGTTTGGCGATCACATTGTTCTGGATCTCGCTCGACCCGCCATAGATCGACACCGCCTTGCCCCAGAGCCAGGTGCGGGTCTGGGTCAGTTCGGCCTCGGTAAAGCCTTCGCCCTCCCAGCCGACGCCGTTCATCCCCATGATCTCGATCGAAAGCTCGGCCCGGTCCTGGGTGATGCGCGCCCCGACATTCTTCATGATCGATGTCGCCGCTGACGGCCCCTGGTTCGATTTGGCTTCGAGCGCAGCTCGCCGCAGCGTCAAGGCGAAGGCGCGGCTGTCCATCTCGTGCCGGACGATGCGCATCCGCAGATCGCTGTCGTCGACCCGGCCCTGCTCGTCCTCACCGCGATATTGCTTGGCGAGCGCGCCCATCGACGTGCCGCCGAACAGCCGGCTGAGGGCGCCGCCGCCCGACAGATTCTGCCGCTCATGCTGGAGCAGCCGCTTACCGATCGTCCAGCCCTCGCCTTCGCGCCCGACCAAATTTTCCTTCGGCACCTTCACATCAGTGAAGAAGGTCTCGCAGAAGGGTGAGGCGCCCGAGATCATCTTGATCGGCTTCACCTCGACGCCCGGAGACGTCATGTCGATCAGCAGAAAGCTGATGCCTTCATGCTTTTTCGACTTGTCGGTGCGGACCAGCGCGAAACATTTGTCGGCCCATTGCCCACCCGAGGTCCAGGTCTTCTGGCCGTTGACCAGATAATGATCGCCCTTATCCTCAGCGAACATCTGGAGCGAGGCGAGATCGGACCCGGCCCCCGGCTCGGAATAGCCCTGGCACCAGCGCACCTCGCCCTTGGCGATCGCCAGAATATGCTCCTTCTTCTGCGCCTCGCTGCCATATTCGAGCAGGGTCGGGCCGAACATCATCACGCCCATGCCGCCGATCGGGTTCCACGCCCCAATCCGCGCCATCTCTTCGCCGAGCACCCGCGTCTGCGCCCGATCGAGTCCGCCGCCGCCATATTGCGCCGGCCAGGTCGGCACCCCCCAGCCCTTCTCGCCGAACGCCGTCTTCCAGGACTCCTCATCGGCGGAAAGCGCGGTCGGGCCCTCGACCGTCGCCATCGGATTCTCCTTGCCCTTCAGCGATGGCGGGAAATTTTCCGCAAGCCAGGCGCGGGTTTCGCTACGGAATGCGTCGATGCCATCAGCGGCGCGGTCGAGGTCGGCGGCGGTCGCCATATTTATCTCCAATTCGGATCGAATCTGAATTTCGGGTATGGCGAAGCGATGGCACAAATCAGCGTCTAAGCAAAGGGAGGGCAAGCAAAGGGGCGGGACAAGCCAGCCGCCAGACGATACATGAAACACGCATCCCCGGGGGTCCGCCATGAAGTTCGAACACCGTGCCGTGCCGATTGCGCTCGCTGCCGTGCTGATCGACACGATCGGCTTCGGCATCATCATGCCGGTCTTCCCCAAGCTGATCACCACGCTCGGCCATATCGATCTCGAGCATGCGACGCGGGTCGCGGGCTGGCTGCTCGTGATCTTTTCCTTCACCCAGTTCATTGCCGGGCCGATCCTCGGCAATCTCAGCGACCGTTTCGGCCGGCGCCCAGTGCTGATCGCGTCGATGCTGTCCTTCGGCATCGACTATGGCCTTATGGCCTGGGCGCCGACGCTTGCCTGGCTGTTCCTCGGCCGGGCAATCGCTGGCGCGGCGGGCGCAGTCTACGGCCCGGCAAGCTCAGTCCTTGCCGACGTCACGCCGCCCGAAAAGCGCAGCGGCGTGTTCGGCTATATCGGCGCGGCCTTCGGCATCGGCTTCGTCATCGGGCCAGCGCTCGGCGGCCTGATCGCCGATCTCGGCCCACGCGCGCCCTTCATCGCGGCGGCCTTGCTCGCGCTGACCAACGCCGCGGTGATGGCGTTCGCAATGCCCGAGACGCTTGCGCCCGAGAACCGCCGGCCCTTCCATCTGCGCGACGCCCATTTCATCGGCGCCTTCAAGCCGCTCTTCCAGGCCGGTAACGCCGCCCCCCTGCTGATCGCCGCCTTTATCTGGCAGCTTGCCCATATGATCTACCCGGCGACCTGGGCCTTCTGGGCGACCGCGCGCTTCGGCTGGAGCCCCGGGGAAATCGGCTGGTCGCTGGCCTTTGTCGGGCTGGTGATGGCGGCGGTGCAGGGCGGACTCACCGGCCGGATCATCGCTCGCATCGGCGAGCGGCGCGCGCTGGTGGTGGGCCTGGGGAGCGGCGGCCTCGCCTTCTTCGCTTATGCCTTCATCACCCAGAGCTGGCAGGCCTATGCGCTGTTCCTGGTGAGCGCGATGTCCGGCCTGGTCTTTCCCGCAGTCAACGGCCTGTGCTCGCGGATGGTCGATGCCTCGCGGCAGGGGGCGTTGCAGGGCGGTATCGGCAGCATGAACAGCGTGGCCGCAATCCTCAGCCCCCTGATGTTGACCCAGGCGCTGGCCAAAGGGGTCGATCACGGCTTTCCCGGCGCCGCCTTCCTGCTCGCGGCGATCTTCGCCTTCACCGCGCTTGGCATCGTCGTATGGAAGGTGCTCGACCGCGTGCCGCGGCCGGCCTGAGCCTATTGCTCCCTCCCCGGCCTCCTCGAGAAGCCTATATCGAGATGAGCGCCGGCATCGAGCACCATCGTCTCACCGGTGATCACCCGGCTATCCGGATCGAGCAGCATGACGATCGGCCCGGCAATATCATCGGGACCTGCCGCCATCGCCATCGGCACGCCCGCAGCGATCCGGTCGTTGAGCTTGGCGAACCCCTCGGCGCCCAGTCTCTTCTCGAACCAGCCGGTGCCGACATATCCGGGCGCGACGGCGTTCACCCGGATCGCCGGCGCCAGTGCCCGCGCGAGACTTTTCGTCATCGTGATCAGCGCGCCCTTTGACGCGGCATAGGCGACCGATGAGCCATGGCCCCATAGGCCCGCGACTGAGGCGACATTGACGACCGCCCCGATGCCGCCCTCGCGCATCGCCGGCGCGCAGGCGCGCATCATCTGGAAGGGCGCGATAGTGTTGAGCCGGTAAATGTCGACGAAATCCTCAGCCAGAAGCGCGTCGAGATCCTCGTGATTGGCGAATTTCGTACGGCCGGCATTGTTGACGAGAAAATCGATCCGCCCGAACGCCTCAGTCGTCGCAGCAGCGAGCTTGCGGCATTCACTATCCTCCACGATATCGGCCTTCACCGCGATCGCGCCCTCTGTCTCGGCAGCCAGCGCCTCCGCCTCGTCGCGACTGCTCGCATAGTTGATCACGCAGCGCACACCGCGCGCCGTCAGCCGCCGCACCACTGACGCGCCGATCCCGGTGCCGCCCCCGGTGACGATCGCGACCGCGCCTTCCATCGTGCCGCTCACGCCTTGGCGCTAGGCCTGGCGGAGACGCGATCATGCCATGCGCGCAGCCCGGCCATTTCCTCCGGGATCGGAATCCCCACAAACCCGGCAAAATCGACGATCGTCTGCAACACGATATCGGCCATCGAATATCCTTTCCCGTCAAGGAATTCCCGCTCCGCCAGCGCCTGGTCGAACTCGCCCATCGCCGCGATCACGCGCGGCCGCTGGCTCTCCCCATATTCGGTATATTGCCGCTTCACGACCCGGGCGGTGAAGGGATGGGTGTGCACCCACACCATGCCGAGCGGCACCATCATCCGCAATTCGGCGCGGCGCTGCCACATATCGACTTCGGCAACGCCGCGCGGCCCCACCCCGAACATCGGCGGCTCGGGGTGCATCGCCTCGAACAATCGGCAGATCGACAGACTCTCAGTCAGCACGCTGCCGTCATCGAGCACGAGCGCAGGAACCTGGCCGAGTGGATTGACCGCGAGGAATTCCGCGCCTTTGTGCTCGCCCGCCACCATCGACAGGGTTTCGGTCGGAACGCTCAGGCCCTTCTCGGCCAGATAGATGCGCACGCGACGTGGATTGGGCGCGGGATTGTCCGCATTATACAACAGCATTGGTTACGCCTCCCCTTTTTCGAAGAACGCGTATGGCATTTCTCGCGGGCCTGGCCTAGCGGGCGATGATGAACTCCGCCGATATGCTCGTGAGCGATTTCGCGACCCTTCCCGATCTGATCCGTGCGCACGCACGTGAGCAGGGTGGCAAGACCGCGTTGATCGCCGAGGGCGGCGCAATCGATTATCAGCGCCTTGATCGCCTGATGGACCGCATCGCCACCGCGCTCCAGCGTTACGGCGCGCGCCAGGGCCAGGCGGTCGCGATCGTCGCCGCTTCATCGATCGAGTATGTTGCTGTCTTTCTCGGCGCGCTGCGGGCCGGCTGCGTCGCAGCGCCCCTCGCGCCATCCTCGACACCCGAAGCCCTTGCGGCGATGATCGCCGATTGCGGCGCGCCGATCCTGTTCCTCGATGGCGATGCCGAAAAGGCCCTGGGCCGCCAGGAGATCAACGCCATCCGTATCAGGCTCGATACGGATGCGTTCGACGCCTTGCTCGATCGCGAAAATGAAAATCCGGCCGCCGTCACCATCGCGCCCGATGACGGTTTCAACATCATCTATTCCTCGGGCACGACCGGCACGCCCAAGGGCATCGTCCAGAGCCACGCAATGCGCTGGGCGCATATCAACCGCAACGCTGCCGCCGGCTTTGGCGACGCCGTGACGATGATCGCAACCCCGCTCTATTCGAACACCACGCTCGTCAGCTTCCTGCCGACGCTCGGCTGGGGCGGCAGCGCGGTGCTGATGAAGAAGTTCGATGCGCGCGGCTTTCTCGAGCTCGCCCAGGCAAGCCGCGCGACCCATGCCATGCTCGTGCCCGTCCAGTATCAGCGGATCATGGCGCTGCCCGATTTCGACAGCTTCGATCTCAGCAGCTTCCGCTTCAAGACCTGCACCAGCGCGCCCTTCTCGGCTGAGCTCAAGGCCGATATCGTCGCGCGCTGGCCGGGGCTGCTGGTCGAATATTATGGCATGACCGAGGGCGGCGGCACCTGCCTGCTCGTCGCCAACCAGCATCCCGACAAGCTCAACACCGTCGGTCAGCCGGTCGAAGGCCATGACATTCGCCTGATCGACGATGACGGCAACGAGGTCCCGCGGGGCGAGATGGGCGAGGTCGTCGGCCGCAGCCCGGCGATGATGACCGGCTATCACGGGCGCAGCGACGCAACGGCGGCGGCTGAATGGTTCGACGCCGCGGGGCGCCGGTACATCCGCCACGGCGATGTCGGCCGTTTCGACGCTGACGGCTTCCTCACCCTGCTCGATCGCAAGAAAGACCTGATCATCTCGGGCGGCTTCAACATCTATCCGACCGATCTCGAGGCTGTGCTGGCGCGGCACCCGGCAGTCGCCGATTGCAGCGTGATCGGCATCCCCTCGGAAGCCTGGGGGGAGACGCCGGTCGGCTTCTATGTACCGCACACCGGCGTCGATGCGAGCGTCGCCGACATCCTCGCCTGCACCAACCAGCAGCTCGGCAAGACGCAGCGCCTCGCAGCACTCCACGCCATCGACGAGCTGCCGCGCAGTGCGATCGGCAAGGTGCTCAAGCGCGAACTCCGCGACCGGCTGACGGGGACGATGCCATGACGCCGATTGCGGACATCCTCGCCGGCGCCACGCCGACTGGCGACGGTTTTCGCGCCACAATCCCGGCCAGCTGGCTCCAGGGCCGCACCAGCTATGGCGGGCTCTCCAGCGCGCTTGCGCTCCACGCCGCGCAACACCTTGAGCCAGACCTGCCACCGCTTCGATCGGCGCAGATCGCGTTCATCGGCCCGCTCGCTGGCGAGGTCTCGGTCACCGCGACCAAATTGCGCCGCGGCCGCAACGCAGCCTTCATCCAGGCCGATATCGTCTCGGATGCCGGGCTCGGCTTTCGCGCGACCTTCGTCTTCATGTCGGATCAGGTATCGCAGATCGATCTCGACGGTCGGCTGGACAGCCATCGCCGTTCGCCCGCGCCCGACACCAAAGTCTACACGGGCCCCGACGAGTTCTTCACCGGCAACTTCAACTTTCTCGATCTGAAGGACGAGGCGAAGGGCGAGGCCGAATGGCTGCGCTGGGCTCGCTTGCGGGCCTTTGAAGGGCTCGACCCAATGGTCCAGGTCCTCGCGGTCGCCGACGCCCTGCCCCCGGCCGCGTTCAAGCTGCTCGACACGCGGCACGCGCCGATCAGTTCGCTCACCTGGATCGTCAACCTACTCACGCCAACGCCCGTCACGACGGACGGCTGGTGGCTGCTCTCCGCGACATCCGATTATGCGAAAAATGGCTGTTCGAGCCAGTCGATGATGATCTGGAACGCGGACGGCCAGCCGATCGCCCAGGGCATGCAGAGCGTGGCGATCTTCGCGTAATCCTCCCAGTAAAGGGGGGAGCTGCGACAAATTGCGACACTTTTCCGTTCGCCTGACATAGCGGCGAGACAGTTGCAGGCGACAAACCCTCATGCCGGGATAGTCCACGGCCGACAGACATGAGGATTCAGCATGAGGAACTTGTTTCTCGCCGCGGCTTTTGCCGGCTCGATGACCGGCGCGGCGGCACTTGCCGGCCAGGCGGCTCCGGCCGATCAGGGCGCTCCAGGTGCGCCGGCAGGTCGTGGTGGCGGCATGATGATGCGCGCCGACACCAATGGCGACGGCAAGGTCTCGCAAGCTGAATTCACCGCGATGATGGACCAGCGTTTCGCCCGCCTGGACAAGAATGGCGATGGCTTCATCTCCGCTGACGAGGTGAGCGATATGCCGGGTCGCGGCCCGGGCGGTGGCGTGATGGCGGCTGATGCCGACCATGACGGCAAGGTCTCGCATGCCGAACTCACTGCGCTGGCGACAGCGCGCTTCGCGAAGTTCGACGCGAACAGCGATGGCCAGATCACGCCCGATGAAATGAGCGCCCCGCGCAACTGACGTAGATACCGACAGCCGACCGCGATCGCCTGATGCGCGGCCGACAAGACAGAGGATTGACCATGAAGACACTGTTTTTAGCCGCAGCCCTTGCCGGCACGATGCTTGGCGGCGCGGCAATTGCCGGCCAGGACGCTCCGGCTGATCAGGCAGCTCCCGCCGGCCATGGCGGCCGCGGCGGCGGCATGATGCGCGCCGATACCAATGGTGACGGCAACATCTCGCGCGCCGAATTCACGGCCCAGGCCGAAGCGCGCTTCGCCCGGATGGACAAGAATGGCGACGGTTTCATCACTGCAGACGAAATGACCGGCAGGTCCGGGCGCGGTCCCGGCGGCGGGCTGATGTCCGCCGACACCGACCAGGACGGCAAGATCTCGCGCGCTGAGTTCATGGCGCAATCCACCGACCGCTTTGCGAAGCTCGATACCAATGGCGACGGCCAGATCTCGGGCGATGAGATGAAAGCGATGATGGCGCGCATGCGCGAAGGCGGCGGCATGGGTGGTCGGCGTGGCGCCGGCGGCCCGGCCGCCGGCGCGATGATGCCGCCCCCGCCCGGCGTCGAAGGCGGCGCGATGGGCGGTCATCACGGCCATCGCGGCGGCGGCAGGCTTGAGCGGCTCGATACTAACCAGGACGGCAAGATCAGTCGCGAAGAGATGCGCGCCGACGCCGACAAGCATTTCGACAAGCTCGACACCAATGGTGACGGCTTTATCGACAAGGCCGAAATGGACGCTGCCCGCGCCAAAATGAAGGCCCGCATGGGCAAGATGCGGATGGGCGGCGAAGCGCCGCCCGCGCCTCCTCCTCCGGGTCAGTGATGGGATACCGGGCCGTATTCCTCCGGCCCGGCCGCCGGGCGGGTGCCCCCCTCGCCCGCCCGGCATTTTAAAAGCGAGCAGACATGCTAAACGCCGATCCCATGGGAGAAACGCCACATTTGCTGCTGGTCGATGACGAGCGCTCGATCCGCGAACCGCTCGCGCAATATCTGACCAAGCAGGGCTTCCGCGTGACTCAGACCGGCGATGCCGAGGCGGCACGGACTCGCCTTACCGCCTATGCGATCGACCTCGTCATCCTCGACATCATGATGCCCGGCGAGGATGGCCTCAGCCTCTGCCGCCACATTCGCGAGACCAGCGAAACCCCGGTCATCCTGCTCACCGCGCGCAGCGAGGAGACTGACCGGATCGTCGGGCTCGAAATGGGGGCCGACGACTATGTCGTTAAACCCTTCTCGCCGCGCGAACTGGCGGCGCGGGTCAAGGTCATCCTGCGCCGCGCCGCGGCCGGCGGCGCGCGCCAGCACGCGCCGGACAGTGGCTCCTTCGCCTTTGCCGGCTGGGTGCTGAAATCGGGCGAACGCGCGCTGGTCGATCGCGAAGGCGTCTCGGTGCCGCTCTCGACCGGCGAATATAACCTGCTCCACGCGCTGGTGACCCGGCCACGCCAGGTGCTGACCCGCGACCAGTTGCTCGACCTGACCCAGGGCCGCGAGGCGGCCGCCTTCGATCGCGCGATCGACAATCAGGTCAGCCGCCTGCGCCGCAAGATCGAAGGCGATCCCAAGAACCCCGAGCTGATCAAAACGGTATGGGGCGGCGGCTATACGCTCGCGGCCGAAGTCACGCGATTGTGAGGCGCATCCGGCTCTGGCCGAGCAATTTCTCCGGGCAGATGGCGCTGCTGATCGCGATTGCCCTGTTCGTGGCGCAGGCGATCAACTTCACCATGCTCCTCCAGGACCGCCGCGCCGCGCGCTATGAGCAGGCGACCGGCCCGGCGGTGGCGCGCATCGTCGATGCCATCGAGCGCGCCAATGCCGGGCATCCGATCGAACGCAACCGCGGGCGGTTGCGCCAGGCGGATGTCTCACCGGTTCGCCCCACTGGCGAGCATCGCGCTGATGTCGAGCAGGGGCTGCGCACCGAACTGGCCGAAGCCGGGCTGAAGGTCGGCAAGATCGAGACCGAGGTGCGCGATCTCCGTCGCGGCGACCCCCGGCTCAGACGCTGGAACCCGGCAGCCGCCGATCGTGCGGTGCGGATGGGCGGCGAGCTCATCATCGCGGTCGAGCAGCCCGGCCATGGCTGGCTGGTGCTGAGCGCCCCCTGGCCGCGCGCCGAAGCCTATCTGATCTGGCGGCTGCTCTCGCAGACCCTGATCCTCTACGGCATCGTCCTCCTCCCGGTGCTATGGATCGGGCGGCGCCTGTCGCAACCGCTGCGCAGCCTCGCGGTTGCCGCGCGCAATTTCGTCCCCGGCGAGGTCGATGTGCCGGTCGAGGAACGCGGGCCGCATGATCTGCGCGATGTGATTGCCGCCTTCAACGCGCTGCGCCTGCGCGTGACGGCGATGCTCGACGAGAAGGACCGGATGCTCGGCGCGATCGGCCATGATCTGCGCACCCCGCTCGCCGCGCTGCGCGTGCGGATCGAATCGGTCGAGGACGAGACTGACCGGGCGAAGATGGCCGACACGATCGAGGAGATGAACCGCACGCTCGACGACATCCTCTCGCTCGCCCGGCTCGGCCGGCCGAGCGAGCCGCTGACCGAAGTCGACCTCGCCGCCTTGGTCGATGCCGTTGTCGAGGATTTCCGCGATCTCGATAATGACGTGAGCTTCGAGGAAACCGCGCGCCTGAAAATGCGGCTGCGCCCCTCGCTGATGCGCCGCGCGGTGCGCAACCTGATCGAGAATGCGGTGAAATACGGCAAATCCGCCGAAGTGCGGATCATGGCTGACGCGCACGCGGTGTCGATCGTGGTCGCCGATCAGGGCCCCGGCATCCCGCCCGAGCAACTCGGCAATGTGTTCGAGGCGTTCACCCGGCTGGAGACCTCGCGCAACAAGGAGACCGGCGGCATCGGCCTGGGCCTGGCGCTGGCGCGAGCGATCGTGCGCAATGCCGGCGGCGACATCACGCTGGAGAACCGGCCCGAGGGCGGGCTGGCGGCGACGATCATGTTGCCGCGCTGATTCATTCGGGCAAGCCGACCTGCCCGATGACGGCTCCGGGTGCCATCGCGCCCATGGCAGATCGCCGCTCTTGGCGGGACAGGAACACTGCAGAGACCATTAAGGGTGCCAGCCAGGCAACCCACGCATCGCTCGCATAGAACAGGTCGAACCCGCGAGGCGTTCCGAACATAGCCCATAGCGCCAGATAGACACGAAAGAAGACCGCGCCCGACGCGGTCGCGACCATCAGCACCATGCAGGTGCGATGCGCCGCAATCCGACGCCGGCGGATGTTGCGGATCCCCAGCACCAGGAGAGTCAGCCATGTCGCCGCCTGTGCCGAAAATCCCGCCGCCGACCAGGTCGTAACGGGTGCCACCCAGGCGACCGGAAACGCGGTTAGACCCGAAACCAGAACGTCGCCTGCAGCGATTCGCCCCGCCAACCGGTGCCAATAGGGGCGACGACGCAATGCTATGGCTAGCGGCAGGAGGACGAGCGCCAGCCCGCCGGTGATCATATGGATCGGAAAAATCAGCGGCAGCAGCTCGAGCTTGACCGCCAGGCTTTCGAGAAAATCATCGTTGGCGAAGGCGGACGATAGTGCCTTTGCCGCAGTATAGAGTACAAATCCGGAAATCGCTGATAGGATCAGGACACTCGCTATCCGTTTGGCCTGGCGACCTGCGCGTGCCGTTCCACCGAAGGAGTCCATCATGACCACCTTATCCCAGTCGCTCATCCGATTGTCGATGCGGGTGCAATGCGGCCTCGCCATGATGGCATTGGCCGGCCCTGCGCTGGCCGGCGACGCGCCGGTGGCATCATTTCTTTATGATGGGCGCTGGACTGTGTCGGACGATCGGCCGGTCTTCACGGCGCGCGGCCGACTCTACAAGACGATCGATGTGGCACCGTGCGGCGATGATTTCTGCGGCGTGAGCGTTGATGACAAAGGCGCTTGCGGGACCGTCCTGTTCCGTTTTCTCGGCCGACATGCTGGCACCAATCTGCTTCATGGCCATGGGAAATGGGGTGAAGAGCAGAAGAACATCGTGATCTATGGCTCTTCGGGCGATGAGCCTGGAGCCGCCTCGCAATTCGCGCTCTGGCTCGGCGACGGCCATAATTTTGGCGATAGATCGGGCAATATGCCCAAATTCCGCGCGAACTATCGCCGATTGGGCAGCGCGCAATGCCAGGCGCGCTGAGCCGGGCGTCCGGTCGTTGATCCAGTAGAGTTCGGAAAACATCGGGCTTGATTCGGCTCCCGGGGCCTTGCTGCGGCCGCGATGAACACTATCGTCACAGGGCCGGGCGGGTATGGGAATGACGGGCCGTTTCCCTGTTATCGCGCCGGAACAGGGAAAGAACAGGGAAAGAAATTTTTCTTCCCTGTTTTCGGGCAATTTGTTGGATTTATTATCATTTTTAATCAATAGTTTATGCACGGTTTTCGCTGTTATTCGATAACAGGGAAACGAAAACGCGGAACAGGGAAGCGTTGAGGCGATAACAGGGAAAGACTGGCGCATAACAGCGAAAGCCTGATTCAACAGCGCGGCTAAATCGTCTTTAGGGGTGCGGTTCTTCATCCGCGAAGCACTGACATGACCGCGCGCAAGTTTGAATCGAGGCAAGCGCCGCTCTGACGGCGATCCCCGAATCCCGATCATGCCTCTTGGGATTTGCTGCACTGCATGATAAGCGCCCCGCCATGCTGAATATCAATGGTATCACGGTGCGCCTCGGCGGGCGCACGATCCTCGACCGCGCGAGTGCGACGCTGCCGGCGCGCAGCCGTGTCGGGCTGATCGGCCGCAATGGCGCCGGCAAGTCGACCCTGATGAAGGTCATGATCGGCCAGCTCGAGCCCGATGACGGCGAGATCGAGATGCCGCGCAAGACCCGCATCGGCTATCTCAAGCAGGAAGCGCCGAGCGGAAATTCCACGCCGATCGAGACCGTGCTCGACGCCGACACCGAACGGGCCGCTTTGCTCGCGGAAGCCGAGACCTGCCATGATCCCGACCGGGTCGGCGAGCTCCATGACCGGCTGATCGCAATCGACGCCTATACCGCCGAGGCGCGGGCCGCGCGCATCCTGGTCGGGCTCGGTTTCGACGAGGAAATGCAGGGCCGCCCACTCGACAGCTATTCGGGCGGCTGGAAGATGCGCGTCGCGCTCGCCGCGCTCCTGTTTTCCGAGCCCGATCTGCTGCTGCTCGACGAGCCATCGAACCATCTCGATCTCGAAGCGACGCTCTGGCTCGAGAATTTCCTCAAGGCCTATCCGGCGATGATGGTCGTGATCAGCCATGAGCGCGATCTGCTCAACAATGTCGTCGACACCATCCTCCATCTCGAGGGCGGCAAGACCACCATGTATACGGGCGGCTATGACAGCTTCGAGCGCCAGCGCGCCGAACGCGCCGCGCAGCTCGCTGCCGCCAAGGCGTCACAGGATGCCCAGCGCGCCAAGCTGCAGGACTATATCGCGCGCAACAGCGCCCGCGCCTCGACCGCGAAACAGGCCCAGTCGCGCCAGAAGATGCTCGCCAGGATGCAGCCGATCGCGGCGATGGCGGACGACCCCGGCCTGTCTTTCGACTTCCCCTCGCCCGAGGAACTGCGCCCGCCGCTCGTCACGCTCGATCTCGCCAGCGTCGGCTATACCGCGGGCAAGCCGATCCTGCAGCGGCTGAACCTGCGCCTCGACCCCGATGACCGGATCGCGCTGCTCGGCCGCAACGGCAACGGCAAGACCACGCTTGCCCGCCTGCTCGCCGCCCAGCTCGCGCCGATGGACGGCGAAATGACCGTCTCGGGCAAGATGCGGGTCGGCTATTTCACCCAATATCAGGTCGAGGAGCTCGATACCGACGATACGCCGCTCGAGCATATGACCCGGATGATGAAGGGCAAGACGCCCGCTGCGGTCCGTGGCCAGCTCGGCCGCTTCGGTTTCTCCGGCGACAAGGCGATCACCAAGGTCGGCAAGCTGTCGGGCGGCGAGCGCGCCCGGCTGGCGCTCGCGCTGATCACCCGCGATGCGCCGCACATGCTGATCCTCGACGAGCCGACCAACCATCTGGACGTCGATGCGCGCGAGGCTTTGGTCCAGGCGCTCAACGCCTATGATGGTGCGGTGGTGATCGTCAGCCATGACCGCCACATGATCGAGCTCACCGCCGACCGGCTGGTGCTGGTCGATGCCGGCACCGCCAAGGAATATAATGGCAGCATGGAGGATTATATCGCCTTCGTGCTCTCCAGCGACGGCGCGGCGGGTGGCGGCAAGTCCAAGGCGAACCGCAAGGAAGAGCGCCGCGCGGCGGCCGAAGCGCGCGAGAAGAATGTCGCGATCCGCAAGCGCGCGCAGGAAGCCGAGGAGCTGGTCGCAACCCTCAGCGCCCAGCGCAGCGCGCTCGACCGCGCGATGTTCGATCCGTCGAGCGCCGAGCCGGTGCTGCGCAGCCTCGGCATGAGCGATTTGATGAAGCGGCGCGGCGAGGTGGAGAAGAAGCTGGAAGCGGCGGAAGCGGCGTGGCTGGAGGCGAGCGAAGCGCTGGAGACGGTCGAGGCTTGACTGCTTAGGTAAGGCGATGGCGGCGCTTACGCGCTCAACGCCAAATCAAGCAGGAGGGTATGATAACCCAGCCCGTACGGCTCGCCGGGGCCTTTCGTGCCCGAGCGTGCAACTTTTTGAGGGCAAGCCGCCGGGCATGTTCGCACCTCTGGATATTTGGGTAAACCGTACCCGACATGTCCCCGGCAAGCTTGTAGGTAGTCGGCTTTTCTCCTGTCGCGGCGGCCAGGGCCAACGTCAGCGCTAAGATAGAAGCGGTCATTTCAGCTTCTCCCGCAGCTTGTGGATTCACCAACCGCCCCGACACATTGGGCTTCGTCCCTGTCTATCGAGCCCGGCTGTGGCCAGCAACGCCTGTGATCCTTGCGGAACATGGATGCCGGAACAGGTCCGGCTGGTCAGGTGGGTGAGCGCCGAGCCGGCGCTCCGAACCCTCGGCATGAGCGACCTGATGAAGCGCCGCGGCGGGGTCGAGAAGAAGGTCGAGGCGGCTGAAGCGGCCTGGCTGGAGGCGAGCGAGGCGCTGGAGACGGTCGAGGCCTAATCTGCTTAAGCCCCACCCCAACCCCTCCCCTGAAGGGGAGGGGCTTTTTACGGGTTACCCGTCAAACTCTACCGTCAGGTTCATCGCGAAAATCCCTTCCAGCCGCAGCTTGCCCTCAGGCCCCGCCGCGCGACGCAAGCCGGGCCGCTTGAGCACCGCCTTGCAGATCGCGGGGGTCATTTGCTGGTTTATGTACAGCCCGAAGCATTGATGCAGCCCCCAGCCGAAATTCATATAGGTGAAGTCAGGCCGATCGAGCCGGAATTTCTTGGGACTCGCCACCCGCCGCCCGTCGAACATCGCCGACCGCGTCGCCGCCATCACTCGCGTGCCTGCAGGGATAATCCGCGACCGCATCGTACCGCCGGCGATTTCGTAATCCGCCGCCGTGTCGCGGAAAAGCCCAGGGGTCAGCGGATAATAGCGCAGCGCCTCGAACACATAGCGCGAGACCAGATCGTCATCGTCAGCCCGCGCCGCAGCCTGAGCGCCGGCCAGTTCGGTCGGCCGATCGAGCAGCACATCGAACAATTGCGGGATGATCATCGGCGGCTGCGGCAGCCCGCCGACGATGAAGCCGATCATGTTGTTGCGGATGCCGTCGTCATCCATGCCCGGCGTGCCGATATCCTGCAGCTCCAGGCAGCGCTCGAGCACATCGTCATGCTTGCCGCGTTCGCCCTTGCGGTCCGCGATGCATTTCTCGACCCGCGCGCGCATTGCCGCCGCGACCGGGCGCACCTTCGCCTCCAGCACCGGATCGTTATTCATGTCAGCGAACATGAACTGGAACAGCAGCCGGGCATCGTCCGAGAAGGCGGTTATGTCATCGGCGGGCGTGCCGAAATAGCCGCCGAAGAAGCGCGTCGTCAGGTCCTGGGTCAGCTCCATCGCCAGATCGACCCGGCCGGCGGGCGCTGCCTTTGCCATCGCTGCCTCCGCCATCGCCTCCACTTCGGGGCGGATGCGGGTCAGCGCTTCGCCGCGTGGCGCCGCGAGGCGCATCGAGCTGCGGTCTCGGGTCGCATCCGGCGTGTCGCGCATGCCGAGAAAGATATTCCCGCCATCCATCAGCAGGTTGAGCTTGGGCGCGTAGATCACGTCGAAGACATTGGGATGCGTAAGCACCTCGGCGACATCGTCGAACCGGGTGACGAGCGCGAACCTTTTGCCCTTGAAGTTCACCACAAGGATCGGGACGGTATTGCGCGCGATGCGGAATATCAGCTCCATATGCCCCATCAACCATCCGCCGAGCCCGGCCATGATCCGATCGGCGAAGCTCTTTGGCTGCGTGCTCATAGGCGCCTTTCAATCAGATCTGGTCGCTCAGGTTGGATCCACCGTGCCCATGGCGAGCATCCTGATCGCGCTCAGGCTGGGCAGGAAGAAATACTCGCCGCCCCGCGTCGTGACGAACTCGGGCAGATCGGCGGCGATGAAGGTCGTGCCGTTGCTGGCGGCACCCGCGGCGATGACATGCTTCTTCGATTGCGCCCGATTGCCGACCAGCGGGCAGGTATCGTTGCCCGCCTCGAAATCGAGCCCATAGCTCATCCATTGCTGCTGGATGAACTCGAACTGGCGGAAGATGCTGGTGCAGATCGCCATGAAGATCACACCGACCTCGCCGCCATCCTCCTGATAAGGCAGGCCGCGCCGCATGATGCGGCGGCGGTTGGTCAGCGTCGTCGATCCCACCGTGTCGCTCAGCAAGGGATCGAGCATGTCGCGCGGGTTGGCGCGGCGGATATGCGCGCCGAACGGGCATTTGCCGCCATCGAGATCCTCGCCGTAACGAAAGCCGGTGAGCAGCTTGCTATAATCGGCCAGCCGCTGCGCCTCGGCACTGTCGCGCGGCTTGCGCAGCGCGATCTCAAGGCAATCGGCATAGTCGTGCATGATCTTCTGATGATCGTCCCAGGTCGGCGCCGCGATCAGTGGCACGCCCGAACTCCACCGCCCGACCATTTTCGCGCGCACCGTCTCGTCGGCCGCCTCATCGCTGGTCTCGCCCGTCACCTGTTTCCACACGCCAGCCTGGCGCTTCATCTCGGCTTCGAACGCGGGCACGTCCTCGCGGAGCTTGCGATAGACCATGAAGGTGCCGTTGCGCACAAAGCCGGCCGGCTGGGTCGCGACCGGGAATTCCTGCCCCTCATCGACCTGGCCGAGAATGAACTCGCCCGTCTCCAGCGCTGACCAGCTCGTGTCCTCATTATAAACGCCGCGCGCGATCTTGCCGCCGCCGATCGCCGCCAGCGCTTCCGCCTTGGCGTCGAACTGGCCGCG
>Ga0307508_10000835_pt1 | contig 35847 bp, 25 predicted proteins | sample 9_EM_MG_FD_203089 | JGI IMG/M metagenome (GOLD analysis project Ga0307508, IMG submission 203089) | Populus trichocarpa ectomycorrhiza microbial communities from riparian zone in the Pacific Northwest, United States - 9_EM | ecosystem: Host-associated > Plants > Roots > Unclassified | place...
AAACACTTGCTAACCACCCACCGGGCCTTAACCGAGCGGCGTTGTGACTAGTCAGTCGGGGCTGCGCTGACGCAGGTAGGCCAGGACGGCCTCACGGGTCGTGCGCACCCCGAACAGGGCCCGCGCCTCCGCGATACGCCGGTTGGCGGTACGCAACGACAGGAACTCCGCCGCGGCCGCCGCCGCGATCGTGTCGCCGGCCGCCAGCCTGTCCAGCAGCGCCCGCTGCTCCGGCACCAGGTCGGCGACCGCGTCGGCCACCTCGGCGTGATCGACGCCGTAACGCACCGGACCCAGCCGGCTCAAATCATCGATCAAGGCCCGGCCCAGCGGCGACTCAGCGTCGCAGACCGCGACGATCCCGGCGCCGCGGGCCGCCGCCAACACCGCCAACTGCAGCGCGTCCTGATCGCCGATGCGCCCGTGCAGCACCAGCCGGGCGCCGGTGACATCCCACGCCGGATCGGGCAGGGCGAAACCGTCCCGCACGTTCCAGCCGTCACGCACGAGCCGCCGCAGCACAGTGTCGGCGTCGCCCACGCTGGCGACCACGTGGCGAGGAGCGTCGGGCTGTCTGGTCACCGGCCATCCTTGGCGTCGTACGGGTCGGCACGTGCGCTCTGCGCGGCGAAGGCCAAGGCGGCTGCCTCCGTTCGGGTCCGGGCGCCGAGCTTGCGCATGCCGGCACGGATATGGGTGTCGACAGTCTCGGCGGAGATGCCGAGCTGCCCGGCTATCCGCCGAGTAGGTTCCCCGGCGGCCACCAGACGTAACACGGCGGTCTCGCGGCGGGTCAACTGGTCGCCCGAGCGGGGGCTACGGCTGTCCCGGTGCACGTGGTGGCGGCGCAGGCCACGCCGGGCCCGGCCGGCGAGCACGCTGAGCCCGGCCGCATCGGCCAACTGCTCCGCGGCCAGCAGACTGGCCACCGCCCGCTGCGGGTCCGCGTCGGTCAGGCCGGCGGCGAGCAGGCAGCGGACCTGCTCACGCAGCGCAACCGGCTGCCACCCGTCGGCCGCCGCCGCGAAACCGGTCCCCGTGGCCCACGCGGTCAGGGTGCGCCACGCGGCCGCCGGCAAACCCGGCGGGATCGGCGGGGCGCCACCCGCGCCCAGGTCGTACGCCGCCCACCGGGCGGTGATCGCGTGCAGGCCGGCCAGCAGCCCACCGCCGGACACATCCGCCTCCCGGGTGGCCCGCTCGGGCTGCCCGTCGAGCCACGCCGCCTCCCGAGCCACCCACGCCGTGGCCGGATGCCCCGGACCCGCGTCGAGATGAGCGCGGGCCGCGCCGAGCAACCCGGAATCGGCCTCGATCAGCGCGGTCGCGGCGGTCGCGTAGCCGCGGGCCTCCTCAGGCAGCGCCCGGTCGGTCAGGTTCCCGGCCCGGCGCAGGACACCATCGGCCCCGTCCCACCCGGCGACCGCCCTGCCCGACTCCTCCGGGCCGGCGGCCCCCGTCGGCGGGGCGCTGCCGTGCAGGGCCAACGCCCAGTCCGCGGCCGCGGCGAACCGGGTCTGCCAGCCATAGGCCAGATCGGCCGCGCAGTCACCGGCCGCGCTCAACGCCGCCCGCGCCGACTCGGCGAGCCGGCCGTCCGCGGCCAGATGCTCCACCAGCAGCCACGCGCTCCACCGGGCGATCAACGGATCACCGCCGGGCGCCGCGACCGCCGCGAGAGCCCCGTCCCAGCCGGGCGAGCGGTGCCAGGCCTGAACCGCCGCCAACGCCGCGGCGACGCCGTGCGCCGGCCGCGGATGCCGGGCGCCGATCTTGCCGGCCAAGTCGAGGGCCCCGGCCGGATCCGTGGCCAACTCCGCCAACAGCAGCACCCGGTCACGGGCGGCCAGCACCGGCCCGGCCGCCGCGTCCGGCACCGGCGCAACCGCCGCCCGGGCCGCATCCGGCCGCCCGGCCTGCAACAACGCCTCCCCGCGCAACACATCGGCCTCGACACCCAGAGGCGTGCCCGTGCCCAGCACCCGGGCCGCCGCCGCGGCCCGGCCCGCAGCCAGGGCCGCGTCGGCCGCGGCCAGCCGCACCCGCGGGTCGACCGGCACGTCGAGATCGCAGGCGAACAACAACAGCGCGGCCCGCTCACCGCCCGTCGCCCGATCCGCCGCCACCAAGGCCCGCCGGTACGCCCCGCTCAGATCACCCGCCGCCGCCAGGTGCCGGGCGGCCTCCGCCGGCGGCGTCAACTCGGCGAGCCGGGCGTGCAACTCCACGCGGGCCGCCGCGTCGAGCAGACCCGCGGCGGTCTCGGCCAGATACGTCGACACCGGCAGCAGCGCGCCCGACTCGTCGGAAGCGACCAGACCGGCGGCCAGCAACTCCGCCGCGCCCGGGCCGAGCAGAGCCGCCGGCGCCGGCCGGCCCAGCAGGCCCAGCGCGGCCAGCGCGGTACGAGCCGGACGAGCAAGGTCGGCCAGCGCGGTCGCCAACGCGTACGCCACCTGATCGATGTCGTGGCCCGCCGGCGCCCGACCGGCCGCGGCATGCCGAGCCAACGCCGTGATCGCCAACGGGTTGCCGCCCGCCCGGTCCAGCACCGCCGCCAACGTGGCCTCATCCAGCTGGCCCGGCACACTACGGCGGGCCAGCTCGAGCGCCGCGCCACGCCCCAACGGCGGCACCGGCAGCCACACCGTCGCCGCGGCCCGCAAAGCGTCCGCCGCCGCGCCCGGCAGCCGGTGCGGGGTACGCACCGTCACCACCACCCGGCAATGCCCGGCCAGATGCGGCAGCGCCGCCAACGTGGCAGCGTCCGCGTGATGCACGTCGTCGAGGGCCAACAGGCCGCCCCGAACCCGCGACCGCACCGCCTCGGCCAGCAGATGCACGTCATGCGCCGGCAGCCGGGCCCGGACCGCGCGAGACAACGCCAACGCCGGCACCGTCGACAACATCGCCAGACCGCCGCCGGCGAACAGCGGACCCGGCGCCACCCCGGTCACCGCACGCAACAGCGTGCTACGGCCACAACCCGGCGGCCCGGCCAACACGACCAGGGCGGGCCCGTCCAGCAATGCGGCGGCGGCGGAGGCGGCCGGATCGTCGCTCCCGATGTGGTGCTCTGCCGCCACGGGCCCTCCCCCTCTGCGCCGGCGCCTGGCACGAACACGGGATCCCGTGCCCGACGGCGGTCCGTAGGCTGTGCTGCGGCGGGGCGACGGGCCCCGCCCCTGTCACGATCAAACCTGGAGGGCCCCGTGCCGACGTCCGCGGTCTGCACATTGTCGCTGACAGTGTGCACGGCTGACGAGCCATGGTGACCGGTCCGTTGAGCGCCAGCGTGGCCACACTCTGTGACCACCTGGTCGGTGAGCTCGGTCCGGACGCAGGTCAGCACGTCGCACAGATCCGCGACCGGCTCGGCGAGCCGCTACGGGTCGCGATCGCCGGTCGCCTGAAAGCCGGAAAGTCGACACTCGTCAACGCCCTGATCGGCCGCCGGGTCGCCCCGACCGCCGTCGGCGAATGCACCCGCGTGGTCACCCGCTTCCGCTACGGCACCGCCGACCGCGTCGACGTCGTGTGCCGCGACGGCGAACGCCGCAGCCTCCCCCTCGACGACAACGGGATGATCCCGCTGCGCCTCGGCGTGCCCACCGCCCGCGTCGCCTACGTCGAAGTCACCCTCACCAGCGAGAAACTCCGCGAACTCACCGTCGTCGACACCCCCGGGCTCGCCTCCACCGACACCCGGGTCAGCGCCCGCGCCGAACAGGTCATCGCCGACTCCGCCGCCCCCTTCGACGCCGACATCGACGCCGACTCCGCCGCCGAGGTCGCCGCCGCCGAAGCCGTCGTCTACGTCTTCACCCAGGCCGTCCGCGCCGACGACATGCACGCCCTGGAAGCCTTCCGCGCCGCCTCCGCCCGCCTCGCCTCCAGCCCGCTCAACGCCATCGGCGTCTTCGGCAAGGTCGACACCCTGGTCGGCGGACCCGCCGACCCGTGGCCCGTCGCCGGCCCCCTCGCCCGCCAACAGGCCGGCCTGCTCGCCCGCACCGTCAGCGACGTCGTCCCCGTCGCCGGCCTGCTCGCCGAAACCGCCGAAACCGGCCGCCTCACCGCCGCCGACGGCGACGCCCTACGCCGGCTCGCCGCCCTGCCCACCGACCAACTACGCGTCCTGCTCGCCTCCGCCGACCTGTTCCGCGACCGGCCCGCCCCGCTCAGCGCCGAACAACGCGACCGCCTGCTCGACCTGCTCGACCTCTACGGCATCGGATTCGCCCTCGCCCAGGTCGCCGCCCAGCCACGACTGTCCACCGGCGAACTCATCGACCGGGTCACCGCCGCATCCGGCTTCCCCCGCCTCCGGCACACCCTGGAACAGACCTTCCGGTGGCGCTCCGACCCCATCAAAGCCGGCTGGGCCCTGAGCCGCCTCGAACGCCTCGCCGGACACACCCGCGACGAACACGACCGGGAAACCCTGCTCGAAGCCGTCGAACAACTCCTCCGCGACCCCGCATACCACCGGCTGCGACTGCTCGACGCCGCGCAGCGCGTCGCCACCGGCGCCGTGCCACTACCCGCCGACTGGGAGGCCGAACTGACCCGGCTAGCAACCTCCGACGACCCCCGCTGGATCCTGCGGCTGCCCGACGCCGGCGCCGACGAACTGGCCGCCGCCGCCAGAGCCGCCGCCAACCGGTGGCGCGCCTACGCCGTCGCCGGCGCCGGCCCCGCCCAATCCCGCGTCGCCCAGGTCGCCCACCGCGGCTACCACCTGCTCGCCCAGCAGGTACGCCGGTGACCGCCAACCTCACCGCGGTCCTCGACGCCGCCGTCCGCGACGCGCTGGACTACGTACGCAGCGCCGACTCCGACGCCAGCGCCGAACTGACCGAACTGCGCCGCCGCGAACTGACCCGCCCCTCCGTCGTCGTCGTCGGCGAAACCAAACGCGGCAAAAGCTCCCTCATCAACGCCCTGCTCGGCGTGCCCGGCCTATCCCCCGTCGACGCCGCCGTCGCCACCTCCACCTACCTGCAATTCGTGCCCGGCCCACCCGCCGCCCGCGCCTGGCTGCCCGGCGCCCCCGACCCGGTGCCCATCACCACCCTCGCCGGCTGGGCGACCGGCGTCCAGAAAGCCCGCCGCATCGAGGTCAGCTACCCCGCACCCCTGCTGCAGTACCTCAGCCTCCTCGACACCCCCGGCGTCGGCGGCCTCGACCCCGCCCACACCGCCGTCGCCCTCGACGCCGTCGACAAAGCCACCGCCCTGCTGTTCGTCGCCGACGCCTCCGCCCCGCTCTCCCAACCCGAACTCACCTTCCTGATCGCCGCCAGCGAACGCGTCGACGCCGTCGTCTTCGCCCTCACCAAAATCGACGCGTACCCCGGCTGGCGCCGCATCGCCGACGACAACCGCACCCTGCTGCGCGCCCACGCGCCGCGCTTCGCGCAAGCGCCCTGGTTCCCGGTCTCCTCCGCCCTCGCCGAACTCGCCCTGCACTCCCCACCCGCCGAACAGACCGCCCTCGTCGACGCCTCCCGCATCGCCGAACTGCAACACGCCCTCGTCGACCTCGCCGGCCGCGGCCACCAACTACAACTGGCCAACGTCCTCCGCGCCGCCCGCGGCGAACTCGCCCGCCTACAAACCGCCGCCGCCGAACGAGTCCAGGCCGCCGAAGCCGACCCCGCCCGCCAAGCCGCCGCCCGCGCCGAACGCGCCGCCCTCGCCGCCCGCAAACGCACCGAATCCCGCCAGTGGACCCTGCTCATGACCACCGAGACCCAACGCGCCCGCGTCGAAACCGTCGGCCAGCTACGCACCCGCATCGCCGCCGTCCAGCAGGAATTCACCACCCGCATCGACACCGGCCGCGGCGAAACCCTCACCGGCCTACCCGACGCCCTCGACACCGAACTCCAGGCCGTCGCCGTCGACCTGTCCCACCGCCTCGCCGCCACCTTCGAACAACTCGGCGAACGCATCCTCGCCGAAGTCTTCGACGCCGCCGAACGCGCCGCCATGCTCAGCCGGCTCAACGCCACCCTGCGCCACGCCCTCGCCGCCGCCCCACCACGCGACGGCTCCGGCGAAAACCTACTCATCGCCCTCTCCGCCGGCGGCATCGCCTTCATGGCCGGCCGAGGCGCCATGCTCGGCGCATCCGTCTTCGCCGTCGGCGGCCTCCTCGTCCCCGTCGCCGGCATCGGCCTCGGCCTCGCCGCCGGCGGCTACGTCCTCTACCGCCGACGCGTACAAACCGACCGGCAACAAGCCCGCACCTGGCTACGCGACGTGCTCGGCGAAGCCCGCGCCGCCCTCGCCGACGAGATCGCCCACCGGTTCACCGACCTGCAGTACGCCCTCTCCGTCGCCGTCGACGACGCCGTCGAACGGCGGCTGCGCGACCTGGACGCCCACATCGCCGAAATCGACGCCGCCACCGCCGAAGACGCCGCCGGCCGCGCCAAACGGCGCGCCGCCGCCCAACAAGAGCTCGACAGCGTACGCGCCAGACTCCGCGCCACCGACGACGTGCTGATCCGCGCCCGGGCCCTGGCACCCACCCCGACCGACCAGGAGACACGATGAGCGACCACCACGACTTCGGCGACCACCACTACGACGACCACCACGACGAGCCCGTCCCCTTCGACGACCACCTGCACGACACCCCGTACCAGCCCGACGACCACTACCAGTGGGCCGACGAACACGACCACGCGATCTACGAGGAACACGCCGACCCACCACCCACCGACGACCACCACGACCACACCCCCGAGCCCGAACCCGAGCCGGCACACACCACCGCCGGCGAGCACGACACCCTCCCCGAGACCCCCGACGACCCGGCCGCCGTCTTCCCCCCGGCCCTCGAGCTCGGCGCCCTACCCGAACCCGTCGACGGCTTCCCCTGGATCGACACCGGCAGCCTCGGCCTCGCCGACCCCGGCACCCTGCACGCCCTCACCACCGCCGCGCCCCTCGAACCGGTCAACCCCCACGACCTCGCCGAGTACGCCGCCACCGAACTCCCACCCGCCACCGACCCCTGGGCCGCCCTCGCCGACTCCGACGACCCCGCCACCAGCGCCCTCGCCCGCTGGTGGCAACAGAACTGAGTACCCGACACCTCCCCCCGCCCGTGCTCCGGATGGCATAGTGACCCGCACCCACCGACCATTCAGGAGCCACCCACACCATGGCCGCAACCGGCACCCAACCCAGCCTCCCCACGGCCGGCCGCCGGGAACGCACCGGCTGGTACTTCTACGACTGGGCCAACTCCGCCTTCCAGACCACCGTCATCACCGTCTTCCTCGGCCCGTTCCTGACCAGCATCGCCAAACAGGCCGCCGGCTGCCCCCTGGGCGCCGACGACTGCACCGGCCGCATACACCCCCTCGGCATCCCCGTCGCCGCCGGCTCCTACTTCCCCTACCTGGTCTCCCTGTCGGTGCTGCTCACCGTCTTCGTGCTGCCCGTCATGGGCGCCGTCGCCGACCGGGCCCCCCGCAAGAAACCCCTGCTCGCCGCCGCCGCGTTCACCGGCTCCGCCGCCACCGTCGCCATGGCCTTCGTCACCGGCCACCGCTACCTGCTCGGCGGCCTGCTCTTCCTCATCGCCAACATCGCCTTCAGCGCCTCCATCGTCGTGTACAACTCCTTCCTGCCGCAGCTCGCCGCCCCCGACGACCGCGACAAGGTCTCCAGCCGCGGCTGGGCCATCGGCTACCTCGGCGGCGGCCTCCTGCTGCTGCTCAACCTCGTCGCCGTCACCCTGCTCACGGTCAAGGACAACGACCAGCGCACCCTCGACCTCGCCCGCTGGTGCATCGTCAGCGCCGGCCTCTGGTGGGCCGCCTTCACCCTCGTCCCCCTCACCCGCCTGCACGAACACCCCGGCACGCAGAGCACCACCGACCGCGGCAACATCGTCGCCGACGGCTTCCGGCAACTCGGCCACACCATCCGCGGCCTACGCGCCTACCCCCTGACCCTGTTCTTCCTGCTCGCCTACCTCATCTACAACGACGGCATCCAGACCGTCATCGCCCTGGCCAGCCAGTTCGGCACCGAAGAACTCAAACTCGGCCAATCCACCCTGATCATCACAATCCTCATCGTGCAATTCCTCGCCTTCGGCGGCGCCCTGCTACTCGGCGCCATGGCCGCCCGCATCGGCGCCCGCCGCACCGTCCTGGTCAGCCTCGTGCTCTGGCTCGCCGTCGTGGTCACCGCCTACTGGCTACCCGCCCGCTCCCCCATCCCCTTCATGCTGCTGGGCGCCGCCATCGGCCTGGTCCTCGGCGGCAGCCAAGCCCTCACCCGCAGCCTGTTCTCCCAGCTCATCCCCGCCGGCCGCGAAGGCGAGTACTACGGCTTCTACGAAATCAGCGACCGCGGCACCAGCTGGCTCGGCCCGCTCTTCTTCGGGCTGATCTTCCAGCTCACCAACAGCTACCGCCTCGGGATCGTCTCCCTGGTCATCTTCTTCGTCGTCGGCGGCACCCTGCTCGCCCTGGTCCCGCTGCGCCGCGCCATCGTCGAAGCCGGCAACACACCCCCCAGACTGCTCTGATGGACATCCACCTCGACCACGACGCGCCCACCCCGCCCTACGAACAGGTCCGGCTGCGCATCGCCGAACTCGCCGCCGGCGGCGCCCTGCCCGCCGGCACGAAACTCCCACCCGTGCGCGCCCTCGCCACCGACCTCGGCCTCGCCGCCAACACCGTCGCCCGCGCCTACCGCGAACTCGAACTCGCCGGCCTCGTCGAAACCCGAGGCCGGCACGGCACCGTCATCACCTCCCGCGCCACGGGCACCACCCCACAGGCCCAAAAGGCCGCCACCGCGTACGCGGAGACGACCCGCGCCCTGGGCATCCCCGCGGAGACCGCGCTCGCCCTGGCCAAGGCCGCCCTCGGCCTACCGTGACCATCCGGTTTCGCCAAGTTTTCCCCGACTCGCCGAACTCCCGAGCCCGGAGGGCGCGTGACAGAATGTCGCCCATGACGACCGCACCCACATCCACCGATCGTCGGCTGGAGGCCCTGGAAGCCGAAGCGTTCCGAGCCAGCACGCACCACGTGCGCGTCACCGAACGACTCACCCACCTCACGACCGCGATGGGCGACTTGTCGCAGGACGTCCGCGCCTCCGCCTTCGATATCCGCGAAATCCGCACCGACCTGGCGGACCTTCGAACGCAGACGCGGGAGGGTTTCACAGCGGTACAGACCCAGATAAATGACTTGAAGACCCAGGTCGGTGCCCTGCAAACCCAGACGAACGGCCTAGAAACTCAGGTCGGTGCCCTACAGAGCCAGACGAACGGCCTACAAACCCAGGTCGGTGCCCTACAAACCCAGGTCGGTGCCCTGCAAACCCAGACAAAGGGCCTACAAACGCAGGTGGATTCCCTGCAAACCCAGATGGGTGCCCTGCAAACCCAGACGAACGGCCTACAAACGCAGGTGGATTCCCTGCAAACCCAAGTAGGTACTCTGCAGACCGAGGTGCGCGACGGGTTCGCCGCTATCGCCGAACTGATCCGCGGTGGACAGCGCAGCGATTGACCCGCGCGCGTCTGGCGAATCGGTCACTGGCGTCCTGCACGCCGCCCACCTCCCGCGCTTCCCCGCCGCCCCTCCCAGCTGACGGGGCCATCAGCGCCGAGAGCTGTCGACCCCACCGCGGGTCCGCTCGCACCTGCCCAAGCGCCCGGGCCACGACCCGACCGTCATGGTCGAGTCGTGGCCCGGCTGTTTGCGGCCCGGAGGCGCATCGCCACAAGCCGCCCTGACATCTCCCGGACTCGCGCTTCGGACTGAAATGGACTGCGGTCCGCGCAGTTCCCCGGGGCGGTGACCGGGCGGGATGTCCGCCCTGGGTGCAGTTGGTGGATGTCGTTGATTCCTTCTTGTTTTTGACCCTGGTGTGCGCCGGTGGCCTGGCGCGCACCGTGTAGGGCATCCTAGGACGTTACGTCCGGGCCGCCGCCGCCTCGGAAGGCACGGATGCTCGGATTCCTCTGCATTGATATAGCGGCACCTGTCGTCGTCACTCCTTCGCCGACACTTTCGAACCGCTTCGGCGGGCCGGGTCCGTCATTCGGTACATCATGGTGACGGTCGAATGTCGGCCCATTAGGCGCATCAGACTCGCGGCGACCCTGTTGGTTGCACCGTCGATGACGCTCGGGCCTGGGTTGCGGCTCTCGAGGTGAGCGAGGGCGGTGGCGACGACATCATCAGGGGTGCGCATCTTGGCACCGGCTGTGGCGTCGTCGGTTCCGACGACCGTGTTGAACTCGGTGCTTGTCGCCCCGGGCGACAGCGCGAAGGCCTTGACGCCGGCTCCGCGTAGTTCCGCCCAGAGGGATTCCGTGAAACTGAGGACGAAGGCCTTCGCGGCCCCGTACACGGCCATGCGGGGTGAAGGCGTGTACGCGGCCATGCTGGCGACGTTGATCAGGAAGCCGCCGCCAGCTGCGATAATGTCGGGCAGGAACGCCGAGCTGAGTTGCACGGGCGCGGAGATGTCGACGGCTATCTCCTGTGTGAGGCGGGCGGGGTCTTCGCCGATGAAGTCGCCGAAGGTGCCGAAGCCGGCGTTGTTGATCAGACTCGTCGCAGGAGGCCCGCGGCGGCGACGGCCGCTTTCAGGTCCGGGCCAGCCGTCGGCGAGGTGAGGTCGAGTGCGATGGCGGTCACGGTGATCCCATGGGTCTTCTCGAGTTCGTCGGCCAGCGCTTCGAGGCGATCGACGCGTCGTGCCACGAGGATCAGGTTCGATCCGCGGGCGGCCAGTGACCGTGCGAAGGAGGCGCCGATCCCGGAACTGGCTCCGGTGATGATGACGGTCTGACCGCGGTAGTCCACACGGGACATCTGAACTCCAAAAGGCAAAAGGGCCGATAGGTTTTACATCTTATGCCTATCTGGCACTGAGTGCCACGGAGGCATCCAAGCTACGCTGGTGTCATGAGCAATCAGGAGAGCCTCTGGACACGATCGCGGCAGGCCGCCTACGCCGAGATCACGAGCGTGGCGATGAACCTCTTCCTGGAGCAGGGGTTCGAGCAGACGACGATCGACCAGATCGCCACGACCGCCGCCATCTCGCGGCGATCTTTCTTCCGCTACTTCGGGACGAAGGAGGACATCGTCCTCGGAGATCTGGCGAGCCAGGGGATCTTCGTGCGCGACACCCTGGAGGCGATTCCCCTGTCGGTGACGCCGTGGGAGGCCTTACGGGAGGCATTCCGGCGGGTCGACGGATTGACGCAGCAGCGCGACATCATGCTCAAGATCGCCAAGATGATGTACGAGACACCCTCGTTACGGGCCCGCAGCATCGAGAAGCACCTCCAGTGGCAGGAACTGCTCGTGCCGAATATCCGGCTCCGACTCGGTGTTGATGTCGACGACCAGAGCGACCCGGCAGCGGATGCGATCGTCTCCAGTGCCATCGCTTGCCTCGATGTCGCAGGGCAGCTGTGGACGAGGACCGGTGGAACCGCCGACCTCGCCGACCTCTACGACCGCGCAGTCCTCGCCGTTCGAAGTCCCATTGACAAGACGAGTTGAGTTTCAGCACTGGGGCCGGGCCGACCTACCGTCCTGCACCCTGAAGAGCAGGGCACGTACGTACAGGCCCGGTACTCGCTGGCCGGCATCCGGGTCAGCGAGGGACCCGTACGTCAGAACTGATCATGGTTTGTCGACGTCGGGGTGGGGAGCGTCGGTGGGGATGGTGAACCAGAAGCGACTACCGCCGCCGGTTCTCGTCAACGCCGATGTGCCCTCCGTTCTGCCGACGGCCATCCCGCTCTCCGCCCTCTCGCCGGCGTCGCCCGCGCCGAGAGGATCACGAGCTGATGCCAATCACCCTGCTCCTCGCCGACGATCAAGCGCTGATCCGCAGCGGGTAGGTGTCGTTGATTCCTTTTGTTCTGGACGTTGGCGCCTGCCTGCGACCCGGCGAACACCGCGTGAGGAGTCCTAGGATGCTAGGCCAGAGCCTGTCCATCTGCCTCCAGGATGGGAAGATCAACGGGCGGCCATGGGGTCACCGTGTCGGTGACAGCGGCAACCAGGAAGCGCGGAGCGCCCACGATGAGGAACACGACGGTGAACCGACGCGGGACATCGTGACGCTGCGCATCCTGACACGCGGCGGAGCCTCGCGGCACCGCAATATTCGCGGCCCGGCCCTGAACGGCATCTTCGGCCCGCGGCGGTTGGGCGTGCCTCGAAGTCCGCCGAACCGCCGCGTGGAGTCGGCCGGGCAGGGAGCGGAAACTGGCTCCTCGGGGTCTTCCGCGACGGAGCCGCGACCGGCAGCATCCGGGCATGATCCTGCATATGCGACGGACGCTGGCGCCGATGGCCGCTCTCATGTTTCTCGCCGGCGCGCTGAGCGCTTGCAACAACTCCGGTGCCCCTGCGGCGACGGCCGGGGCCGCCACGCCGTCGGCTGCCGGCATTCCCGCCACCACGGCCGCAGGCCGGGATGTCGCCGGCTTCTGCGCAAAGGTCAGGAACCAGAAGGCCGTCTTGCAGGGGACCGAACTCCCCAGCCTGCTGGCCGGCGGGAGCCCGGCAGCCTGGAAGGCCTACTTCGCCAAGGCCACCACGATGAACCAGCAACTCGACGCCGCCGCCCCGGCCGACATCAAGCCCAGCGTCGACGTGTTGCTGAAGACGACCTCCGACATGCACGCCGCTCTGGCGGCCGCCGACTACGACGTGCAGAAGGTCGGCTCCGCCAAGCTGATCTCCCTGTTGAGCTCGCCGGCACGCAAGGACGCAAGCTCGAAATTCGCCGGCTACGTCAAGACGAACTGCGGGATCGACCTGACCCAACCCTAGGCGGGCCGGCGCTACGAGGCGTCGGGGTGCGGCCCGATCAGCGGGCAGGCGGGCAGCTCGGCGTGGGTCACCCGGGTGGCCGGGCCGAGCGGGAGCGGGACGTCGAAGCGGAAGCAGACGTCCCTGCTGCCGGCGGGGTAGCGCGTCGTGACCGCCCACCGGTCGGCCGACCGCTCGATCGTCCACATCATGCCGACCACCTTGGTGATCTCGCTGTCGGCCAGCTTGCCGTCGGCGGCCGCGGACGTCAGCCTCTGCTGGCTGCGGTCGGCGAAGGCCCGGGCGGCCGCCAGCGACTGGTCGTCGATCTTGTGCTGGTGTCGGGGCAGCGCGACCCCGAACATCCAGGCGACCGTGCCGGCCACCAGCAGGAACACTAGGACGCCGAGGCCGGCCAGGGCCGCGAGCGAACCGCCGAACAGGCGGAACGCTCGCGACCCCGTACGCGTGTCGTCGATGGTCATCAGGAACCTGTGTAGCCGATCTGGTCAAGCGTCGCGCGCATGACGCCGGCATATCCGGGGTTGCCGGTGCCCGCGTACTTCGGGTGGAACGACGCGCGGCTCAGGCAGTCGCCGCCGAGGATGTCCGGCAGGCAGAACGGCGTGGCCGGGTCGCCCTGGTGGAAGTCGCCGTCCCCGTTCGGACCCGCGACGATCTTGTTGATCCACTCGTCCGAATCGCAGCCGCCGTGGCCGACGAACGCGGAGACCGGGTCGGCGTACGCGACCTTCATGCCGGCGCTGTTGAGCCGGTCGGCCAACTTGCGCCCCTCGCTGTCGGCGTAGTTGACCAGTTCGGCGAGCGCGGCCACCTCGTCCATGTCGTAGTACCACGAGCCGGTGCACTTGACGGTGCGGCTGAGCAGCTCGGGGTAGCCCATGAGCACGATCTGGGCGTGGGCGGCCCGACTGTGGATCTGGGTCAGGGTGGTCTCCGAGTTGATGATCATCTGGTCGATCTTGGCCTTGTACGTCGGCAGGAACTTGTCGTCGGTCGCGCAGTCCGTGATGTTGCCGCAGTCCGACACCGCCAGCGAGAAGCCGCCGCCGTCGTTGCCGCCCATGGTGGCCATCACCAGCGTCGTGTTCGCGGTCAGCACGCCCGAGTCGACCTGTCTGACCTCGTGGAACTGGCCCTCGCCGTAACTCTGCTGCCAGGTGTCGTCGGCCCAGTCGCCGATGTTCGCCGTCATCGCCCCGGAACAGGCCACGAACCCGAGCTCGAGATCACTGTCCCACCGGTCGGCCTTGGCGCCCACCGACTCGGTCGTGCCTGGCAGCACCAGCCGTCGGCTCCACGCGTCCTTGCTGCGCCGACAGGCGTTCCAGTTCGCCGTGCCGTGCGCGCGGTCGCTCTCGGTGTAGTAGTTGCCGACGCCCTCGCCTGAGGTATACGAGTCGCCGAGCACGGCCACGATGTTCTTCGGCTTGGCCGGCAGCTTCTGCAGGGCCACCGCGTCCCAGGCGATGTCGTTGTCGCCCGTCCCGTCGGCGGTCTCGGTGCCGAGCCGGATCCGCGGCGTCCCGCTGATCTGGTAGACGCCGAGCGAGACCCAGTTGTTGGCCCGGCGCACCTGGTTGATGTAGCGCGTGGCGGTGAAGCTCCCCGAGCCGGTGTCGATCTCGTACTTGGCCTGCTGGGTCAGGGCGTGGTGGTCCGGCAGGTGCACGAACAGCCGGGCCCAGGTGTTCTGCGACGCGCTGAACGTCCAGGTGCCGGTGACCGCCAGCTTCCCGCCCTCCGCCGACGCCGTACGAGTGTGGTCGAACCAGAAGTGGCCGCCGAAGCCGCCGCCCACCTGATGGAAGTCGATCTTCGAGGACTCGCGGCCGGCGCTGTCGGTGGCGAAGCCGAAGCTCAGGCTGCCCGCGTTGGTCGGCCGGGAACAGCCGGTGGGCGAACTGACGTTCGGCACGCTGGTGGCTATGTCGTCGATCACCAGCACCCCGGCGGGCAGATCCAGGGTGCACTTCGGCGGGTAGCTGACGCCGTCGGCCTGTTCCGCCGCGTACTGCGGGTAGTCGTACCGGATGAACTCGTGCCCGCAACTCGTCGCGCAGTCGAGCTTCCACGTGCTCGGGCCGTGCCACCAGCACTTGAGGTCGTAGTAGTTGCCGTTCTTGTGCGCGCACGGACCGGCCGGCTCGCCGCGCACGTCGGTGCCCGCGCTGCCGTTGCCCGGATAGTCCGGAACGTACGAGTGGCCCCACTCGCAGTTGTTGGTGGAGGCGCAGAACTGCCACGGGTGCGGCACCGCGTTCGTGCGGTCCAGGTCGGTGTTCCACCACGCCGGGCGGAACATCGGCACGTACGTGTCGGGCGCCTCGAGCACCGAGGGCGGGTTCGTCGCGAAGCCCAAAACCTTCTCCGCGTACGGCCATCCCTGCGGCACCGCGAAGTCGTGCGGGTTCAGGCCGAAGGGCGTACGGTTCGGGTCGTAGTGGGGGTTCGCCGGGTTCTGCGCCCAGCCCAGCCCATAGGCGCCGGCCGTGTCGGCCTCACCCGGCTCGTGGTACCCCGAGTTGTACGCCCAGACCGCGAAGAACCAGTTCTCCGGCCGCGACGGATCGTTGTTGTTGACCGTCATGCCCTTGTCCTGCATGAGGTTCCACTTCGTCTCCAGCAGGGCCAGGCCCGCGGCGACGTTGGCGGCGTAATCGGTGGCGATCGCCTTCTGCTTGTCCGGCGCCAGCGCCGTCTCGCCGGGCCGGGTCTTGCCGGCCAGCCGCATCCCGTCGGTCATCTGGGTGACGCCGTAGCCGCAGTCGGCCTTGCTGAAGTCGACGTCCCAGTCATCGGCGGTGGTGCTGTTGTAGACGTCGTTGCCGTAGTAGTTGCCGACCAACGGATTGCCGGTCTCGCCGGGCAGGATGTTGCGCGACGCCTGCCAGAGGTTGGACTCCTGACCCAGGATGCCGAGCAGGATCTGGGCCGGCACCTGAGAGTTGGTCGTGTTCTTCAACGCGACCTGCGGGAACATCACCTGCGGAACGTACGAGCTCGAGGTTCCGTTGTTCTTCCAGTTCTTCGGCCGGGTGATCCGCAGGTCGTCCTTGACCGCCATGTCCACGGCCCACTCGACCTGCTTGGGCTTCGGCTGGTAGACCTGCACGTTCGGGTCGTTGCGGGGCACCGCGCAGGTGTGCCCCGGGTCGTCGGTGGACCGCGGCGCCAGCGAGTCGCCCGGGTCGACCGAGAAAGCCAGGTCACGTCCCGTACGCAGGCTGCGCGCGCCGATGCTCACCAGGCCGGCCGCCGCCTCGCCGGCCCGCGGGTGCTCGGCGTCGGGCGAGTCCACGCCGGTCACCGCGCTCTCGGCCTGCGTCGAGAGCGTGGTGTCGACGGCCGTGTCGAGCCGGCCGACCGTACGCGGCAGCGCGGCCACATGCTCGGGGCGTCCGGTGATGAAGACCTTGCCGGTGGCCGACGCCGTCACTCCCATCCGGCCCAGCACGCCGCTGGCCAGCACCGGGGCGGCGGACGGCCCGGTCACGGCGCGATCCGTGCGGGCGACCCGCCGGACCCGGGCCTGCTGGTCGGCGCTCTCCAGGAACACCACGCCGCCGTCGGCGTCGGCGCGCAGGTGCGACGGCGTGCCGGTGGCGACCGCCGCGACCACCCGCGTGCCGTCGCCGCGCAGCCGTACCACGGCGCCGGAGTCGGCGGCCACGATGCCGTCCTTGACCGGGATCGCGCTGGTCAGCTCGCCCGGCACATCGATCCGCTTACCGATCCTGCCGGTGGCCGCGTCGACGGTCGTCACCCGGGTCTTGCCTAGGTCCTCGTCGCCGCCCTGAGTCAGCACGGCGGTCTCGCCGGCGCCGCAGCCGGGGTTGTAGTACGCCAGCGTCGTTCGCACCGGCAGCCGGGTGACCACGCCGGTGACCAGGTCGACCACCGCGGTGAAGCCGCCCCGGTCGAACAGGACGGACTTGTTGGTGTACGTGCGCGGCGCGTAGACGACCACCGCGCGCCGGCCGGACCCGGTGACGCAGGCGTTGCCGATCCAGAGGTCGGCGTCGACGCCGGGCTCGCTGAGCGTGGCCGCCGTGCGCCACGCGTAGCCGGTCTTGGCCTCGGCCACCAGCACGTGCAGGCCGGTCGAGTCGCCAGAGGTCGTCCACATGCGGTCGGCCGAGCGCTGCCAGCCGGCGCCGAGCGCGTCCTGCCGCTGCTTCTCGGGAACGGCGTGCGGCTCGAGAGCCGGCGTCGAGGTGGTCGGTGTGGTGGCGCCGGGCGTCGGCGCCGGTGGCGCGGCATAGGACGCAGCGGCCGGGACAGTGACGACCACAACGGTCGTCAGCGCGCACAGAGCACGCAAAGATCGCCATCGCACGATTGAAGTGCCTTTCCCCCGTGGTACCTCGCGAACCGAGGCGTGGGTAAGCCTAGATCGGTATCGGTCTATCCGGAAGATCCCTGCCAAGGGTCGGCGACCGGCGTCCCGGACGAGGACGGAGCCACTCAGGCAGACGAACGGCGGCGAAGCCCGACAAGAGCCGCGCCGGCCGCCGCCACCACCACGGCCACGCCGCCCGCGACCGGCAGGACCCAGCCCCAGCCGCGGCTCGTCCGCTCTGCGGCCCGCGTCGCCAAGGGGTCCGCAGGGACAGCGGAGCTCAGCGCCGCCACCGGGTCGACGACGCCGTAGCCGTACCGCGGGTCCCGGCCGGGCGCGCCGGCGTCCCGCGCGCTCGACTCCACCAGGCGGACCACCTCGGCCGCGCCGAGCCGGGGAAACCGCGCCCGCACCAGGGCGATCACGCCGGTGACCAGGGCAGCGGAGTAACTCGTGCCGTCCCGGCCGAGGGTCCCGGTCCGTACCTCGGTCGCGGTGACCAGGTCGGCGCCCGGCGCCGACAGCGCGACCTGCGGACCCTCGACGCTGATGTCCGGCCGGAACGCGCCGGAGCGGTCGACCGCCGACACGGCCACGACGCCCGGACGGTTGGCCGGGCTCACCACGCCCGCGTCCTCGGCGCTGTTGCCGGCGGCGGCCACCACGACGACGTCGCGCTCCCCCGCGTAGCGCAGAGCGGCGTCGAAGGCCGACGACGCGTTGCCGCCGGCCGTGCCCTGCCGGCCGACCGACAGGTTGATGACCTTGACGTGCTGGTCGACCAGCCAACGGATGGCGTCCTCGACGGTCTCGGCGGTGCCGGCCGTGGTCACCGGCAGGATCATCGCGTGCGGCGCCACGCCGGTGGTGGCCCCCGAACGGCCGCGCCCGGCGATCAGCATGGCCACCGCCGTGCCGTGCCCCCAGGCGTCGTCCACCCCGTTGCCGAGGTCGGGAAAGGCCCGGCCGGGCAGCACCGCGCCGGCCAGATCGGGCAGTCCCCCGTCCACGCCGGTGTCCAGCACGCCGACGGTCACCCCGTCGCCCTGGCTGAGCCGCCAGGCCCGCGGCAGGCCCAGCTGGTCGATCCAGTAGTGCCGATCGGCGCCGGGCGAGGCCGGGGTGGCGCCGAGAATGGCCGCCACGCCGAGCACCGCAGCAATCATTCGCATCGACGGCATGCTATCGGCCGGGGCTCGCCCGGCGAGCCCCGGCGGGATCCGGGAGCCGCGGCACACCCGCTACGGCGTCCTAGGATGTTGCAGTGTTCGCTGCGGTGTCGCTCACCCGCAGCCAGGGCCCGGTCCGGCCGTCGCCGGGCTGCCGGACAATGGTCGAGTGCCGCGTTCTTCCGCCAGCGCCCCACCGGGCCGGCACACCGCCGGCCCGGCACAGACCCGCGACGATCTCGCGGCGCTGCGCCCCGGCCTGCTCGGCCGGTACGACGCGGAGCTGCCCGGCGCCCGCGCGGCCGTCCTGTCGCGGCTGCTCGGCGCGCTCGACCGCGAACCACTGCCCGGCCTGACCGCCCGCGCGCCCGGCGTGGCGGCCTTCGCCGACGGCGTCACCGTGCGCTTCCCCACCGCCGCGGCCGCCGCCTTCGCCACGCCGCCCGCGGGCCTGACCGCCGAGCTGTCGAGAACGGAGCACGGGACGGCGACCGAGCCTTTGAGAGCGGAGCGAGCGCGGGACGGGGCGCCCACCGACGCGCAGGGCGAGTCGACCGGACTCCCCTCGGCTGCCCTCGACGATCCCGCGGCCCTCGTGCGGCTGCTCTGGCCGGACAGTCCGCTCGCCGCCGAGATCGACAACAGCGTCGCCAACCTGGCCCTCGCCCGCGCCGCCCGCCCCGCGCCGGGGCTGCCGCGGCCGGACGACCCCGACGCGCTCGCGCTCGTCGAACGGCTCGCCACCGACGGCCACCCCCTGCACCCGTGCTGCCGCACCCGCGGCGGGATGAGCGTCGCGGACGTGCTCGCCTACGCGCCCGAGCACTCCCCCGTGATCCGCCTGCGCCGGCTGCGGGCGCCCGCCGACCGGTGGTACGGCGACGCGCCGCCGATCCTCTACGCGCACCCGTGGCAGGCCGACCGGCTGGCCGGCCGGTACCCGTGGCTGGCCGACGGCGGCGAGACCGGGCCGTGCCGGCCGCTGATGTCGCTGCGCACCGTCGCGCCGCTGGGCGGCGGCCCGCACGTCAAGACCGCGGTCGACGTGCAGATGACCTCGGCGGTGCGCACCGTGTCGCCGGCGGCGGTGCACAACGGGCCGCGGCTGTCCGCGCTGCTGCGGGCCGTCACCGCGGACCTGCCGATCGGCGTGCTCGCCGAGACCGCCGCGGGCGCCGTGATCGTCGACGGACAGCCCCAGCGCCACCTGGCCTTCCTGCGGCGCGAGGCGCCCGCGCTGCGCGACGGCGAGACGGCCGTGCCGCTCGCGGTGCTCAGCGCGTCGCCGTTGCTCCTGTCGACGGTGACCGACGCGTACGATTTCCTCGGTCTTCTGGGCGGCGTGCTGTTCGCGCCGCTGATGACCCTGCTGGCCCGCGGCGTCGCGCTGGAGGCGCACGGGCAGAACACCCTCGTCGTGCTGCGTGACGGCCGTCCGGTTCGGATCCTCTACCGTGACCTGGGCGGGGTGCGGGTCAGCCCGGCCCGGCTGCGCGCCGCCGGCGTCGAGCCGCCCGAGCTGCACGGCGACCTGCCCAGCGACGACCCCGCGGCGCTGCGCGCCAAGCTGGCCGCCGCCGCGTTCGGCACCGTCGCGGCCGAGCTGATCGCCGCGCTGGCCCGCCGGCGCGGCGCCGAGGTCGGCCGGCTGTGGGGCATCGTGGCCGCCGCCGTCCGCGGCGCCCCCGACGCGCCTCACCTGCTGCGCGACCCCCTGCCGATCAAGGCGACAACGGCGATGCGCCTCGCCGCCCACCCCCTCGACGACATCTGGGCGCACGTCGACAACCCGATGGCGGCACACTCATGACCCGAAGCCTGTCCCCCGGCCGGCTCGCGATCGCGGCCGGCAACGCCGAGGCCGCCCTGGCCGTGCACGCGCCCGAGCTGGTCGGCGGCTTCCGGGCGGCGCTGCCCGAGGCCGCCGACACCGTCGGCCGCCGGCTGCGCGGCGCGCTGGTCCGCGAGGGCATCCGCGACACCGGCCCGGGGCGCGGCCACGCCTTCGACCGCGTCGAGTACGACACCGCGGGCGTCGCCGACCCCGTCGACCTGCTCGACGGCATCGACGCGCCGGGCTTCGCCGCGGAGCTGCGCAACGCGGTCGTCAACCTCGCCGTGGCGATGGCCCGGCCGGGCGTCCCGGTCGACGACGATCCGGACGCGCACGCGATCGGCCTGGAACGGATCGCGGTAGCCGGCCACAACCTGCATCCGTGCGGCCGCACCCGGCTCGGCTGGGACACCTCCGACGTGCTCGCCCACGACCTGGAGGCCGAGCGGACCACGGTGGGTTTCGTCGCGGTCCGCGACGAGATGCACGTCGGCGACGACGTCTACCCGCAGCTCGCGGCGCCGCCCGGCTACCGGATCCAGCCGGTCCACCCGTGGCAGCGCGACCGGGTGCTGCCTGTCCGCTACCGCGACCTGCTCGCCGACGGCGCCGTGCGGATCCTCGACGACGAAATCGACGCGGTGCCCACCGCGGCGCTGCGCACCCTGCTGCTGCCGCCGGCCGCCGACGGCAGCCGCGACTACCTGAAGGTCTCCCTGGACATCCAGGTCACCTCGACCCGGCGCAGCATCAGCGTCGCCAGCACCCGCAACGGCCCTGCGGTCTCCGCGCTGCTGGACCGGCTGGTCGCCGCCGACCCGGACGGCGAACGGCTGCTGCTGATGTCCGAGACCGCGGGCGCGGCCGTGCCGATCGGCTCGGGGCGGGACCTGTCGGCGATCCGCCGCGTCGGCCTCACCGGCCGTCTGCGGCCCGGCGAGCGGGCGATCCCCGGCGGGGCGCTGCCGCTGCTGCTGGGCGAGCTGGTCACCGGGGACCCGGGCGAGTGGCTGCGGGCGTACGCGCTGCTGCTCCTGCCGCCGCTGCTACGCCTGACCGCCCAGGGCGTCGCGCTGGAGGCGCACCTGCAGAACTGCCTGCCCACCTTCGTCGACGGCCGGCCCCACCGCCTCGGGCTGCGCGACTTCGCCGGCCTGCGCCTGCACCTGCCCCGGCTGGCCGCGGCCGGACACGACATCGCCCTGTGGCCGGGCTCGGTGGTCGAGACCGGCGACCTCGACGTGCTCCGCGCCAAGATCGGGTACACGGCGTTCCAGGCCCACCTCGGCGAGCTGGTGATCCGGCTCGGCGAGTCGCACGGCCTCGACGAGGACCGGGCCTGGCGCATCGTGCGCGAGGTCGTCGACGGCTGCTGCGCGGGCGACGACCACGCGGCCTTCACCGCGCCGCTGGTCCCGCACAAGGCCCTGGTCCGGATGCGGCTCGCCGGCGACGGCGACCTCTACATCCCCGTCCGCAACCCGCTGCATGCGCCCGCCTGAGCAGGTGCTGCGCGCGCTGCCACGGCCGGCGTGCGCCTACGTCTACGACACCGCGACGCTGCGCGCGCGGGCCGCGTCGGTCCGGGCCAGCCTGCCGGCCGGCGCCACCCTGCTGTACGCGGTGAAGGCCAACGGCCACCCCTCGGTGATCTCCACGCTGGCCGGCGTGTGCGACGGCCTCGAGGTCGCGTCCGGCGGCGAGCTGCGCCTGGCCGTCGCCGCGGGGGCCCGGCGGATCGTCTTCGGCGGCCCCGCCAAGACCGACGCCGAGCTCGCCGCGGCCCGCTCGGCCGGCGCGCTGATCAATGCGGAGAGCGTGCACGAGCTGCGCCGCATCGCCTCCCTCGGCGGCGATACGGACGTCGTGCTCCGGGTCAACCGGCCCGGCGGCGGCCTGTCCGGCAGTCACACCATGACGGGTACGCCGACCCCGTTCGGCCTCGACCCGGCGCAGCTGCCGGCCGCGCTGTCCGTGCCGGGCGTGCGCGTGGTCGGCTTCCACCTGCACGCCGTCTCGAACAACCTGGACGGCGCCGCGCACGCCGCCTTCGTCGCCGAGGCCCTGTGCTGGTCGGTCGCGGCCGCTGCCACCCACGACCTGGACCTGCGAGTCGTCAACGTGGGCGGCGGGTTCGGCGTGGACTACCTCGGCGACGCGTCGATCGACCTGCGGCCGCTGCGCGGCGTCCCGGTCCCCGCCGGCGTCGAGCTGATCTTCGAGCCGGGCCGGCTGCTGGCCGCGGACGCCGGCTGGTACGCCGCCGAGGTCCTCGACCTGAAGACCACCCACGGGCGGACCTTCGCGGTGCTGCGCGGCGGTACCCACCACTTCCGGCTGCCGGCGGCCTGGGGATACAGCCACCCGTTCACGGTCGTGCCGGTCGAGGCGTGGCCGCACCCGTACCCGCGGCCGGCGGTCCGCGACACCGAGGTGGACGCGGTCGGCGAGCTGTGCACCCCGCGTGACGTGCTCGCCCGCGGCGTACACGTCGACCTGCTGCGCGCCGGCGACATCCTGGCCTTCGGGCGCGCCGGCGCGTACGGCTGGGACATCTCCCACCACGACTTCCTACGCCACGACCCGCCGGAATTCGTCATCCTCTAGCGACAAGCCGCCCGCCGCCCCCTTCACGTGTTGGTATCGATCTATGTCTTGACTCGGTCGAGGGTTCTCCGGAGGGTGGAGAAGGCAGCGATAGCGATCACTGTCCGGCCCGGCTGACGGGTCGCTTGTGCATGGAAGGAAATCGATGCACTCTCTCGACTCCCCACCATCCCGGTGGTCACTCGCCGGGCTCCTGGTCGTCGCCGTCGTGGTGGCCGGCCTACCCACCGCCGCCCAGGCAAAGCCGCCGGCGCCGACCGGCCCGAGCAAAGCCGTCAGCACCAAGATGAGCGTCACCGCGGCCTGCGGCGCCGCGAAACCGGACGAGGTCCGATGCTTCGCGCTGCGCCGCGACGACATCAAGGCGGCACGCGGTGTCCAGCCCGCGGCCACGACGCCGGCCGGCTACGGCCCGACCGACCTGCACGGCGCCTACCAACTTCCGGCCGACGGCGGCGCCGGCGCGACCGTCGCTATCGTCGACGCCTACGACGACCCGACCGCCGAAGCCGACCTAGCGGTGTACCGCGAGCAGTACGGCCTGGCGCCCTGCACCACGGCCAACGGCTGCTTCAAGAAGGTGGATCAACGCGGTGGAACGGCGTACCCCGGGCCCGACTCGGGCTGGGCCGGCGAAATATCGCTGGACCTCGACATGGTCTCGGCGGTCGCGCCCGCGGCGCACATCCTGCTCGTCGAGGCCGACTCGCCGACCTTCGAGAACATGGGCGGCTCGGTCGACCTGGCCGTCGCCCTCGGCGCGAAGTACGTGTCGAACAGCTACGGCACCGGTTACACCAGCACGCCAGGCAGCGGCGAGGACCCGACGGAGGTGACGGAACTCGACGCGCACTACAACCATCCCGGCGTGGCCATCACGGCGAGCTCCGGCGACGACTCCTACGGCGTCTCCTATCCGGCGGCCTCGCCGTACGTGACCGCGGTCGGCGGCACCGCGCTCGTCCCCGCCGACAACACCCGTGGCTGGTCCGAGTCGGTGTGGCACAACTCGTTCGGCGGCCCCGGCAGCGGCTGCTCGGTCTACGAGGCGAAGCCGGCCTTCCAGACCGACACGGGCTGCGCCAACCGGGCCGTCGCCGACGTCTCAGCCGTCTCCGACCCGGTGACCGGCGTAGCCGTCTACCAGACGTACGGCAACAGCGGCTGGGCAGTCTACGGCGGCACCAGCGCCGCGGCGCCGATCATCGCCGGCGTGTACGCGCTGGCCGGAACCCCGGCCGCCGGCACCTACCCGAACTCCTATCCGTACGAGCACAGTGACGCCGTCTTCGACGTGACGTCCGGATCGAACGGCTCGTGCTCGCCCGCCTACCTGTGCACGGCCGGCACGGGATACGACGGACCGACCGGGCTCGGCTCCCCCGCGGGCGGCGCCGCCTTCGGCTCCGGGCCGCGCGGCGAGGTGCTCGGCAAGGTCACCGACGCGGCGACCGGTGCACCGGTCGCCGCCGCCAGCGTGTCGGCGGGCGACTACAGCGCACACACCGACGCCAACGGCGCCTACGACATCCACGTGCCGGCCGGCACTTACGACGTGACCGCCTCGGCCTACGGCTACGCCACCAAGGCCGTACAAGCCGTGGCCGTCGCCGAGAACGCGCAGGTCACCGAGGACTTCGCGCTGGCCTCCGTGCCGCACGCGACCGTCGGCGGCGTGGTCACCGACGGCTCCGGCCACGGGTGGCCGCTCTACGCCGAGATAGCGGTCGACGGTGTGCCCGGCGGCCCGGTCTTCACCGACCCCGGCACCGGCCACTACAGCCTCAGCCTTCCGCAGGACCAGACCTACACCCTGCACGTCACCCCGGTGTACGGCGGATACGAGTCCGTCACGAAGGCTGTCGCCGTGGGCACGAGCACGCCGCCGGTCGACGTGGCCGTCCCGGTCGACACCCAGTCCTGCACCGCGGCCGGCTACAAACTCAATCCGCACGGCCAGAGTCAGCCCTTCGACGCGGCGACCGCGCCGGCCGGCTGGACGGTCACCAACAACGGCGGCGTCGGCGGCTGGCAGTTCACCGACGACGGCAACCGCACCAACAAGACCGGTGGCGCAGGAGGGTTCGCGATGGTCGACAGCGACCATCTCGGCTCCGGCAACAGTCAGGACACCACGCTGACCAGCCCGGTGATCGACGTGAGTGGCGGCGACAACCCGAAGGTCAGCTTCGACACGGACTATTACGCCACGGGTTCGTCGACCGCCGCGGTTGATGCCAGCGTCGACGGCGGCGTCACGTGGAGCACCCTCTGGCAGCGCGGCGGCACCTCGCTGCGCGGCCCGGCGCACATCGACCTACCGATGCCGGCGGCGACGGCCACCTCGTCGCTCCAGGTGCGGTTCCACTACACGGGCAGCTGGGCCTGGTGGTGGGAGCTCGACAACGTGTTCGTCGGCAGTCAGACCTGCGACCTGGTGCCCGGCGGCCTGGTCTACGGCCAGGTTACCGACGCCAACACCGGCGCGGCGCTGAGCGGCGCCGTGGTCACCACACCCGACGCGGCCACCGTGACGGCCACCTCGGCGGCTACACCGGACGACCCGAACGTCGGCGACGGCTTCTACTGGCTGTTCTCGCCGGTAACCGGCAACCACCCGTTCAGCGCGGCCAAGGCCAAGTACCAGACGTCGAGCCGAACGGTGAAGGTGGCGGCCGAGTACACGGCCGCCGCCGACTTCGCCCTGGCCGCCGGTCAGGTGACGGTCACCCCGGCCACCGTCGACAAGACGGTGGCCTGGGGCGGTACGGCGACGGCGACGCTGACGCTGAAGAACACCGGCCGCGCGGCGGCCACCGTGAAAGTCGCCGAACGGCCCGGCGGCAGCCAGCCGCTGGCCGAGGGCGGGGCGCCGCTCAACCGGGTCACCGGAAAGTTCTCGAACGGTTCAGCCCGCGCGGCGGTGAAGGCGGCCGCGGCGCCGGCGAAGGCCGCACCGTCGGACACCACACCCTCGGACGCGCCGTGGACGTCGATCGCCGACTACCCGTCGACGATCCAGGACAACGCCGCCGCCTACTACGACGGCAAGATCTACTCGGCGTTCGGCTACGACGGTACGAACGACACCACGGCCGCGTACGTCTTCGACCCCGGCACGGGCAGTTGGTCGAAGCTGGCCAGCGGCGCCGACGCCCGCGAGGCGGCGGCGGGCGCGTTCCTGAAGGACAAGTTCTACGTCTCCGGCGGCTGGGGACCCACCGGCGGCCCGGACGGGAAGACGGAGATCTACGACCCGGCCGGCAACACCTGGACGACCGGCGCCACGAACCCGAAGCCGCACGCCGCGGCCGGCAAGGCGGTGCTGGACGACAAGCTGTACCTGATCGGCGGCTGTGCGGCCGCCTCCTGCGGGTCGACGGACGTACAGGTGTACGACCCGGCCACCAACAGCTGGTCCGCGGGCACGCCGTACCCGGAGGCGATCGCCTGGCAGTCGTGCGGCACCGTCGCCGGCAGCATCTACTGCGCCGGCGGGGACACTGACAGCGGGACGGTCACCCACGCCTACGTGTACGACCCGGGCACCCAGAGCTGGTCGGCGAAGGCGAACCTGCCGATCGACCTCTGGGGCTCCACGTACGCGGCGGCCAACGGCAAGCTGCTGGTGTCGGGCGGCGTGACGGCCGGCAGCACGACGGTGACCAACCAGGGCTACGCCTACGACCCGGCGGCCGACTCCTGGACGGCGATGCCCAACGCCAACCAGTCCGAATACCGGTCCGGCAGCGCGTGCGGACTGTACCGGGTCGGCGGCAGCCCCGGCGGACTCCTGGTGCCGCCGGTCGCCACGTCCGAGGTCCTTCCCGGCTTCACCGAATGCGGCGCAGACACCGACGTCTCCTGGTTGTCGGAGAGCGCCACCACGGTAACGCTGCAGCCGGGCGCGTCGTCCAAGGTCACCGTGACCGTGGACGCGAGCGTCGCCGAGATCACCCAGCCGGGTACGTACACGGCATCGGTCGCACTGAGCACCGACACGCCGTACCAGCTGGCCGCCGTGCCGGTCAGCATGACGGTGAAACCCCCCAAGACCTGGGGCAAGATCACCGGCAAGGTGACCTCCGCGGTGGACGGCTCCGGCATCGGCGGCGCCACGCTGCAGATCGATTCGTGGGCCACGAGCTACACGCTCAAGACCGCCGCGGACGGTTCGTACGCACTGTGGCTCGACACGCGCAACAATCCGCTGCAGCTGATCGCCGCGAAGGACGGTTATCAGCCACAGACGAGGACCGTGAAGATCGTCCGGCTGACCAGCACGACAGCCAATTTCGTCCTGAAGAAGTCCTGACCCGCACCACCTGACGACCTGGCCGGCCCTTTGCCGAGGGCCGGCCAGGTCAGCTCACCGGCCAGGTTCGCGAGGTACCTGTCAGGCCTGGGCGCGGCCCGCTACTTTCCGCCCTGCCGGGTGACGGGCCGCCGGGGGCCTTTTGTGTCGGTTGACCGTCGCATTCGTGAAGGTGCATGGTCCGGGTTGGTACCGTTTCGGGAAACACCAGGACGGGGACCTGCTGCATGCGTTTCGGTATTCTCGGGCCGCCGGAAATATGGTGGGACGAGCGCCCGGTCTCAGTCGGTGGCCCGCAACAGCGGGCCTTGCTGACCGCGTTGCTGGTCAACGCCAATCGGGTCGTGTCGGCGGAGCGGCTCATCGCATACCTGTGGGAGGAGCAGCCGCCGGCGGCCGCGCGTAGCCTTTTGCAGGGCTGCGTCGCCCAGCTGCGCCGCGCCTGCCGGGAGGTCGATCCGGATCGCCAACGGCTGGTGACCCGCCCGCCGGGCTATCTGCTCGAGGTCGCGCCCGACGAGCTGGACCTCGACCAGTTCCAGGCACTGGTGGCGAGCGCGGCCGGAGCGCCGCCGCAGCGCGCGGCCGAGATTCTCGGTGCGGCCCTGGCGTTGTGGCGGGGGCCGGCCCTGGACGGCGTGGAGACCGAGGCCGCCCGGACCGACGCCGCCCACCTCGAACAGCAGCGGCTGGCGGTCGTCGAGCAGCGGGTCGAGGCCGACCTGCGGCTGGGCCGGTACCAGGCGCTGATCACCGAGCTGGACGCCTACGTCCGGGCGCATCCGCTGCGGGAGCGACTGTGGGCGATGCTGATGCTGGCGCAATACGGCGCCGATCGGCAGGCCGACGCCTTGGCGACCTTCCAGCGGCTCCAGCAGACCCTGGCCGACCAGCTCGGTGTGCCACCGAGCCCGGGCCTGCGCGGCCTGCAGGCGACGATCCTGGCCGGCGGCGACGCCCTGGCGCCCTACCGGTCCGCCGCGGACCAGGGGCCGAAACCCGCGCAGCTGCCACCCGCCGTGTCCGTCTTCACCGGCCGCGACGAGCACCTGAGCGTCCTCGGCAAGCTGCTGGTCGGCACCGACGAGACCGCCGTCGTCGGCCTCATCTCCGGCACGGCCGGGATCGGCAAGACTGCCCTCGCCGTACATTGGGCTCATCGCGTCCGTGGCCAGTTCCCCGACGGCCAGCTCTTCGTCAACCTCCAGGGCCTGCGGCCGATCGACGCCCTCGCGGGTTTTCTGCATGCCTTCGGCACACGAACCGACCAGATCCCCACCGACCAGGAGCAGGCGACCGCGAGGTACCGGTCGGTGGTGGCGGGGCGGCGGATGCTCCTGGTGCTCGACAACGCGGACAGCGCCGACCAGGTCCGGCCGCTGCTGCCCGGCGGCTCCGGCTGCCTCGTTCTGGTCACCAGCCGCGACCGGCTCGGCGGCCTGGTCGCGCGCGACGGCGCGTGGCCGATCACCCTGGACCCGCTCGCCCACGGCGACGCTGTGAGGTTGCTCGGGCGGGTGCTGGGCGCGGACCGGGCGGCCGCCGAGCCCGAGCAGGTCGCCGAGCTGGCCCGGCTGTGCGGTCACCTGCCGCTCGCCCTGCGGATCGCCGCCGCCAACCTCGCCTGCCAGCCGGATCGCCGGATCGCCGACGAGGTGACAGCGTTGTCCGCGGACGACCGGCTGACCGTGCTGGAGGTCGACGGCGACCGGCACAACGCGGTGCGGGCCGCGTTCGACCGGTCCTATGTCGCGCTCAACCCGGCCGAGCGGACCCTGTTCCGCCGCCTCGGCCTCGTGCCCGGCCCGGACGTCAGCGTCGAGGCCGTCGCGGCGCTCGGCGGCGAGCCGCCGGCCCTCGACCGGCTGACCCGGGCCAACCTCGTCCAGGCCACCGGACCCGATCGCTACGCGATGCACGACCTGCTGCGGCTGTACGCGCGGGAGCAGGCCGACGGCGACGACGTGGACGCCACCGCGCGCCTGTATGACTGGTACGTCGCCGGTTGTGACGCGGCCGCCCAGAAACTGTATCCCGCCAAGTTGCGACTGCCCCGGCCCGAGACGTCAACCACGTTCGACAACCCGGCGGCGGCCGCGGCCTGGCTGGACGCCGAGCGGGCCAACGTGGTCGCCGCCACCCTGTACGCGGCCGAGAACGGCCCGCACGAGAAGGCCTGGGCCCTCGCCGACGGACTGCGCGGATTCCTGTGGCTGCGGATGTACACGGTGGACTGGCAGAGCGTGGCGTCGGCCGGCCTGGCCGCGGCGACCGCCGCCGGTGACCTCGCCGGGCAGGCCGCGTCCCACCTGAGCATGGCCGACCTGGTCCGTGTTCAGGGCCGATACCCGGAGGCGATCGGCCACTACACCGAGGCGGTCACGCTGGCCGAGCGGGCCGGCTGGCCGAGCGGCCAGTCGGTGGCGCTGGGCAACCTCGGCACCGCGTACTTCTGGCTCGGCGATCTGCCCCTCGCCGCCGAGCACTACCGCCGGGCGCTGGAGCTCGCCCAGGACCGGCCCGGCGCGCGGGCCGTCCGCCTCGGCAACCTGGGTCTGGTCTCCTGGCTGCGCGGCCGGTTCGCCGAGGCGGCCGGCTACCAGACGCACGCCCTGGCGCTGAACCGGGCGCTCGGCGAGCGCGGCAACGAGGGCATCGACCTGGCCAACCTCGGCGAGTGCGAGGCCGCGCTCGGCAACCTCGATCTCGCCCGGACCCATCTGCGGGCGGCGCTCGCCATTCACGAGGAGGTCGGCGACCGCGGCGCCGAGGCGGAGAGCAGGGCCGTGCTGGCCACGGTGGAACGCGACGCCGGCCAGCTCGACGAAGCGTTGCGCCTGGCGCGGGCCGCCGTGGAGATCACCCGCGAGGCCGGTGAGCAGCAGATCGCCGCCAACGCCCTCAACGTGCTCGCCAGCGTCCACCAGCGGCTCGGCGACGTCGCGAAGGCCACCGCGGGGTACGAAGAGGCGCTGCGGTCGGCCCGGACCACCGAGACCCGGCACGCGGAGCTCGGCGCGCTGCTAGGTCTCGCCGTCGCGAGCGTCGCCGCGGGCGACCCGAAACGCGCCCGCCGCTGCGCCGAGCAGGCGCTCGATCAGGCCCGGGCCGGCGGGTACCGGGTCTTCGAGGCGCATGCCCGGGCGGCGCTGGCGGCAGTCGCCGTGAACGCCGGCGATGACGAGGCCGCCGAGCGGCATTCCCGGCACGCCCTCGGCATCTACCAGGCCAGCGGATACCGGCTCGGTGTCGAGCAGATGGAGACGATGCTCGCTCGCCGGCGTTGACCGGCGGCCAAGCGATCAAAGGTCAGCTTCGGGTCCGCGCGTAGTCAACAGCCCACTACTTACCCATCATCTGCCCATCGCCCCCATCAACGATCGCCGGGTGGCTCCGCCACGTCGGGTCCGACTCAGGGACCCGACCGCTCACCATCCGAAGGGCTATCCATGAAAGCGCACTATCCGAAGCAGCTCATGGCGTCGCTGGTCGGTGTCCTGGTCGCGACCACCGGCGCGACGGCCGCGGTCCAGCTCGCCGGGGCATCGGCGGCGAGCGCGGTCACCGGGCTGATCAAGGTGAACGGGACGACCTCGGCGATCGACTCCCAGCCGAGCAAGACCGTCCACGCCGACTGCCCGACCGGCACCCGAGTGATCGGCGGCGGCGGCTGGACCAACGCCGTCGCCTCCGCCGACGCCGCCAAGGTGGCGCTGGTCGAGCTGCAGCCGGTGCACCCGGCCAGCGGGTTGGACACCTACGAGGTCACGGCCCAGTCGGTCACCCCGAACATCACCACCAACTGGTGGGTGCAGGCGTACGCGATCTGCGCCAGCCCGGTGAGCGGCATGCACATCGTCACCCAGACCTCGCCCATCGACACTTTGGCGGCGGACAGCTGGTGCCCGACCGGCGAGCAGCCGCTCGGCGGCGGCGGAAAGGTCAACAATCCGGCCAACCACGTCGCGCTGGTGGGGGTGACCCCGCTCTCGACCGGCGGCAAGATCACGGCTGAGATCCGGACCGACACACCCGGGTACACCGGGACGTGGACCGTCACCTCGTACGCGGTCTGTGCGCCCACCCCGCCGGGCTACCAGGTCGTCTTCGCCCTCTCCACGGGCGGCCCCTCGGACACCACGAAGGTCGCCACCATCACCTGCCCGGCCGGCAAGCGCGTGCACGGCGCCGGCGCGACGGTGAGGTCAGGCGCGCCGACCGGCCTCGGCCTCCAGGTGATGTACCCGTTCAACGCCCTCGACGAGGTCGAGGCGTCGGCGGTGGAGACGACGCCGACCGATGTGGACTGGCAGCCGATCGTCGCGGTGGCGATCTGCGCGAACTGACCCGCAGGCCACGGCTGTGCGGGCTCGGCTTACCGGGCCCGCACTGCCGTGGCCGCGGGGTGTTGGCAACGCCCCTGCGCGGGCGTGGTCATCGAGCCTGCGGCGCGGGTCGGACGCGGCGCAACTCGCGCAGGGCTTGCCGGCGTACGTCGCCGGTGAGGGTGTCGATGTAGAGGGTGCCGTCGAGGTGGTCGGTCTCGTGCTGCAACGCGCGCGCCAGGAAGCCCGTGCCGTGGATCACCAGCGGCTGCCCGTACCGGTCGAAGCCGCGCGCCGTGACCGACATCGCCCGGGGCGTGGCGAAGGCGAGCCCCGGCACCGACAGACAGGCCTCGTCGTCGTCCTGCTCGCCGGTGAAGTCCGAGAGCACCGGGTTGACCAGGTGGCCGACCTGGCCGGCCACGTTGTAGGAGAAGACGCGCAGGCTGACGCCGATCTGAGGCGCGGCGACCCCGGCGCGGCCCGGCAGCCGGACCGTGTCCTCCAGGTCGTCGACCAGCGCGCCCAGCGCCGCGTCGAACGCCGTCACCGGGTCGGCCTCGGTGCGCAGAACCGGGTCGCCGAAGATCCTGATAGGCCGAACTGTCATGCCGCCAAGGCTACGGGTCGTTACGCGAACAGGGCCGGCCGGTCGGCGCCGAGCAGGTCCCGCAGCTTCGCCAGGGACCGGCGGGTCTGGCTCTTGACCACGCTGACCGGGATCTCCAGCACGTCGGCGACCTGCTCGACCGGGTAGTCCTCGAAGTACCGCAGGACCACGATCGCCCGGTCGCGCTCCGGCAGCCGGCTCAGCGCCTCGAGCATCGTCAGGCGCAACTCCGGGTTGTGCCGGTAGGCCGGCTCGTGCAGCACCCCGGGCACGGTCTCGCTCGACGAGCGGCGCCGGCGGTGGTCGAGGTAGACCCGCAGCAGGATCTTCTGGGCGTACGCCACGAGGTTGTCCGCCTGCACCGCCCGCCGCCAGCTCAGGAAGAGCTTGGTCAGCGCGGTCTGGGTGAGGTCCTGCGCCAGGTGCCAGTCGTGGCAGAGCATGAAGGCGGTGGTCCGCAGGCGTTCGGCGTGGGCGTTAGCGAACTCCGCGAACTCGTCGTCCCCGGTCATCAGGCGAACACCGGCAGGCGGCCCGGGAACTGCTGCGCGCCGAGCACGATCAGCTGCCGGTCCATCGTGACGCCCCAGCGGGGATCGGCGGCGATCCGCACCGCCTGCGCTTCGGTCAGCGCGCGGCGCGCCGGCGGGTTGCGCACGCCGTCCCAGGCCAGGCAGGTCGCGACGTCGACCTGAACCACGGTCCCGTCGGGCCACGCGGCGTCGACGACGGTGTCCTGCACGCAGTTTTCCGGGATGTGGGTGACGGTCACGGTCGCCGTGGCCCCACGGGTGGGTGGCCTGCCGGTGGCGGCGGGCGGCCGGCTCACCGACACCCGCACCATGCCCGGGCCGGCGCCGTCGTCGAGGTACAGCTGCACGTGGAGATGATCGTCGGCCGCGACGGCGTAGTGACTCGTCCGACCGGCCGGCAAAAGCGTCGCCAAAAGGCGAAGCATGGCCGCGGATGTCGCCTTCATCTGTATTCCCCCCGCACGCTGCGTGCCGCTGAGGACCGTCAACGTACGCGTCGCCGCCGCCGCGGTGGGCGTGGCCGCGACCGGTGGCACGGATCCGGGAGACAACGCCGCCGCGGCCGGCATGCCGGGTCGTGGGGCCGGCGTGACGCCCCGGCCGGCGAACCCGATCGCCGCGGCCGCCACGATCCCGGCGGCCGCGAGGCCCGCCCCGAACGTCCCGACCCGCCTGTTGCGCCGGATGCGCCGTCCGGCCCGCGCGGCGTCGCCGACGACGTCGCCCAGCGGCGGCGGGCGTTCGGCGAGCAGCTCGGCCCGCAGCGTCGCCCGAAGATCCTCGGTCAATGCGGCCTCCTCACCGCCTAAGACGGTGCGAGGAGGCGGTCCGGTGACACTCGCCCGGCGCCCGCGGCGGACTCGCCCGACCCGGCGGCACGAATCTCACTGATTCGGCAATCGTCGACACGGACAGTTCCGAATCATTACGCCCGCCAGCACCGGTCGGGTGAACCTGGGTAACCGTTCGGCCAGTGTTTCGCACGCACTGTCCGTCACCGGCCCGAAAACCGGAGGGAGGCTCGGCGGGTTGGCGCCGCCACTTGCGAGTCACTGAAACACTGTTAACACACGGTGACGGCCCTGGCAGGACGCCGGGGCGTCTCGCGACGGGGGGAAGGGAGGTGTCGGGAAGTGGTCGACGACCCTTCTTCCGTGGACCATCGGAAGCGAGGATTCTTTCAACGGAACGCCGTCACCCGCTCCCCACGATCTCGTTCGGATTGAGGTAACGTCCGTCACCGTCGTTGTGAACCATCACACAGCCCCCCGACCGGAGACCCCCGATGTGCCAGCACCAAAGCCCCTGTCCCAGCGCCGATGCCACCGACCGCGAAGCGGCCCGCATCGTCGCGACCTTCCGTGAGCAGGGTTGGAGCCTGCTCTGTAACGGCGTGATCGTCTTCGAGGACACCGGCGAGATCCTGCCCGACGGCACGATGATCGAGCCACACCGCGGACCGGCGGTGCACGCCCTAGCCGCATAGCACCGGGCCGGCGACGACGCCGACCGCTCGAGCCCTCCGCCGCTACTGAGAGTAGCCGCGTGACACCCCGCTCAGCGCCGAGCCCACCCCCACGAGACACACGGTCACCGACCCCCGCGAGCACCGAAGACCCGCGGGCGGCGCGGATGCTCCCGTGCGCCCCGAAACACCCCGGTCCGTCCTTCGCGCACGCCGGAGGCGCACGCGGAGGACCACGCAGAGGCGCACGCCGCGCCGCCGCCGAGGAGAAACGGCTCAGCCCTCGAACGCCTCCGGGGGCGGGCAGGAGCAGACGAGGTTGCGGTCGCCGTAGGCGCCGTCGATGCGGCGCACCGGCGGCCAGTACTTCGCGGTCCGGTCGACGCCGGCCGGGAAGGCCGCGACCGAGCGCGGGTACGGGTGCGACCACTCGTCGGCCGTGACCGACGCCGCCGTGTGCGGAGCGTTGGCGAGCGGGTTGTCGCCGACCGGCCACACGCCCGCCGCCACCTGGTCGATCTCGCCCTTGATGGCGATCATCGCGGCGCAGAACCGGTCCAGCTCGGCCAGGTCCTCGCTCTCGGTCGGCTCGACCATCAGCGTGCCGGCGACCGGGAACGACATCGTGGGGGCGTGGAAGCCGTAGTCGATCAGCCGTTTCGCCACGTCGTCGACCGTCACGCCGGTCGCCTTGGTGATCGGGCGCAGATCCAGGATGCACTCGTGGGCGACGAGACCGTTGTCGCCCGCGTACAGGACCGGGAAGTGGTCCCTGAGCCGCGCGGCGACGTAGTTGGCCGTGAGCACCGCCGTGGCGGTCGCCGCGGCGAGACCGTCGGGGCCCATCATCCGCAGGTACGCCCAGGAGATCGGCAGGATGCCCGCCGAGCCGTGCGGCGCCGCCGAGACCGCGTGGTGGTCGCCGGCGGTGAGCGGGTCGCCCGGCAGGAAGCCGGCCAGGTGCGCGCGGACCGCGACCGGGCCCACGCCCGGGCCGCCGCCGCCGTGCGGGATGCAGAACGTCTTGTGCAGGTTCAGGTGCGACACGTCAGCGCCGAACCGGCCCGGCTTGGCGAACCCGACCAGGGCGTTGAGGTTCGCGCCGTCGACGTAGACCTGGCCGCCCGCGTCGTGCACCTTCGCGCACAGCTCGCCGATCGACGTCTCGTAGACGCCGTGCGTCGACGGGTAGGTAACCATGATCGCCGCGAGCGACGGCGCGTGCGCCTCGATCTTGGCGGTCAGGTCGGCGACGTCGACGTTGCCGGCGTCGTCGCAGGCCACGACGACCACGCGCATGCCGGCCATCACCGCGCTGGCCGCGTTCGTGCCGTGCGCGCTGGACGGGATCAGGCACACGTCGCGGTGCGTCTCGCCGCGGGAACGGTGGTAGCCGCGGATCGCCAGCAGGCCGGCCAACTCGCCCTGCGAGCCGGCGTTGGGCTGCACGCTGACCGCGTCGTAGCCGGTGATCTCGGCGAGCCAGCCCTCCAGCTGGGCCACCAGGGCCTCGTAGCCGGCGGTCTGCGACACGGGGGCGAACGGGTGGATGTTCGCGAACTCGGGCCAGCTCACCGGCTCCATCTCGGTGGTGGCGTTCAGCTTCATCGTGCACGAGCCCAGCGGGATCATGCCGCGGTCCAGCGCGTAGTCGCGGTCGGACAGCCGCCGCAGGTAGCGCAGCATGCTCGTCTCGGAGTGGTGGCTGCCGAAGACCGGGTGGGTCAGGAAGTCGCTCGCCCGGCGCAGGCCGTCCGGGATCGCCGGCCCGGCCGGCTCGGCGAAGACGTTCC
>Ga0307508_10000836_pt1 | contig 35779 bp, 40 predicted proteins | sample 9_EM_MG_FD_203089 | JGI IMG/M metagenome (GOLD analysis project Ga0307508, IMG submission 203089) | Populus trichocarpa ectomycorrhiza microbial communities from riparian zone in the Pacific Northwest, United States - 9_EM | ecosystem: Host-associated > Plants > Roots > Unclassified | place...
TTTAACTACGCTTGGTTTTACCCACCCCCCCCCCCCCCCACCACCACCCATAGTTCTCCCATAGCTCCAACCTCAATCCACCTCATGCTCCTCTACCCAATCCCCCGCTTCCTCTTGACGCAATTTCACAGTTCGGAAATCGACAATGTGCTCCAGGGTTTCGGGGTGCAAACGTACTTGGCAGCTCTCTTCTTAACCATGTTAGGCGGTTGGTTTCTCGCTACAAACACGGAAGTATCAGAATTTGTAGGCTGTTGTAGAAGTCGAAATGTCAGAACTTACGTCGGTCTAGGAAGACTACGGGAAAGGCGGGTACGGTCGTTGTTTATCGTCGTTCGGGAAAGGCGGTCGTTCGGTGTCGTGGACGGTTCTGATCTCTAGGCGCACGCTCGCTTGCTCTGTGCGCGATTGATTTACAGCACACTTCTGTGACGTTTGTGGGGATAAAGGGTTGCACCCTTATCATTGATAAGATAAGATCATCCCACAAAGAATGATCATGGAAACCTAACAATGGGCAGGGTTTTTTGGGGGGGGTTTTTTTTTTCTTCGAATTTTGGACCTTACAACGTAGACCGGAGGATGATAGCCATAGCAACAGCTAAATTCAAATAGAGAGCCAAAATCAATTATACATGTGTTTGTATAATCCGATCTTTCAATACCATTCTCACTTTCCAGCTGTTATTTTCGTTTCGTTGCCGAACTCTCCCACAATTACACGTGCTTGGCAAACTCGCACAGAAACGAACTACCACAAAAAAAAGTGCTGCCCCACCATATTGCTCGAAACCTGGCCCAGTCAAGTCAAGTTGGTCTCCGCTTCGACGATCATCACTTCACTTTCACGCCGCCGTCACCATAGACGAACGGTACCGACGAAAACATGGCGACTGAAATCAACACGTTGATGGTCGAGGGGACGTTTGATGGTATGTTGTATACGAGAGGGGTTGAATAAGGGACGACAGGCTAACAAAACGACGCGGAATAGACCAGATTATTGAGCTCGCCCAGTACATCGATACCATAAGCAAGACGAACCCTTCGCAAGGGTTGAGTCTGGACATCGAGAACTTTGTTGAGAATGACCAGAAGGAGGAGGCGCTGAAGAAGACTGTTGCTGCGAGCGCGGCCCTGTCGTCAGCACCTGAGAGAGGTATGTCTCTTTGTCACCTCGTCTCTGCCGTGACGACACATATTTAACCCCTCCGCATCAGTGATGCTCAACTAACTCCGCTCTCAGAGTTCATCCCTGCCTACAACCTTCTGATCCACCTCGCCCGCTCATCGCCGGAGTTTCCTACATACATTACCACCTTCCTCGAGAACTTGAGCACACCACCGCCGACATCACCCCACAACGGCCCAGCTCTGGTCATCTCTATCCTGTCCACCATCTTCAATGTCCTCCCGAGCAACAGCCCTGCTCGCTACCCCGTCTACCGCACCACCTTGAAGGTGGTCGCTGCACACAACCTTTACGACGCTCTCGCCCCACAGCTCAAGAATGTCGACAAGTGGATTTCTGAGTGGTTGATCGCCGAAGAGGAGGTACGGGAACTTTACTTGGAGATCGCCAACATCGCCGAGGAGGCCAGCGATGAAGAACAGTTCTATAAGTTTCTCGTCAAGGCGCTACAGAAGTTCCCGGAGGAAGAGGCGTCCGCACCACAAGCCCGTGAGCTCGCCGTTCGCCTCGTGAAGGCGGCCATCAACCTCCCTAGCCGTCTTGATCTGGAAGAGCTCTCTGCCTTCCCTACCATCCAGGCTCTCCAAGACTCCGACCCAGAGTTGTTTCAGCTGTATGATGTATTCGCTGGCGGCCAGTTGGAGGACTACATCGAGTTCAACGACGAGCACGAGGGCTGGACCAATGGTAATGGCATTAACCACACCATCGCCTACCGCAAAATCCGTCTGCTCACGCTGACGTCTCTCGCTGCTTCATGCCCTGACCGCGAGCTCCCCTATATCAACATCTCACGCCGCCTGCACGTGCCCGCGGAGGAAGTCGAGCTCTGGGTCATCGATGTGATCCGTGCCGGTCTCGTCGAGGGAAAGCTTTCGCAGCTCAACCAGACTTTCCTGATACACCGTGCCGAGAGCCGTACGTTCGGGAAGCCCGAGTGGGAACAGGTCGCCGACCGCCTCGATGTGTGGAAGCACTCGCTGAGCAGCATCCTCCAGGTTGTGAGGAGTGCTAAGGAGCAGCAGAAGGAGCAGGGTAGTGGTGGCGGTAGTGGTGGCGGTGGAATGGAGACTGGACGAAGAGGAGGACGTCCGATCACTGTCGAATAGATGTGTAACTTGGGATTTGCGACTTTTTTTTTCTCGGTGACATCCAGCTCCGACAATTTAAAGAGCCCTGCAGAATGAGACAGTCACCGATACCATTGTAGCGGATGATGCTTGCTTACGCTCTATGGAACGCAGATATGGTAATATGTAAGTAAGTATGTACATCTGTTGTATCTACGCCCCGCTTCAATCGCCCTCTGCCGCCTCGCCGCCCCCACTTTAAACTTGCTCTAAGGGTATGTGGGGGTGAGATGCTGCGTCGGGCTGGATTCAGGGTTTTGTCGTTTTTTCCAGAGGCAGATGCTAATCAACCCTCACTTTTTATCGCTGCGATCTATATACAATCATGAACCTCCCCCCTCTTTGTGTCTGGCCTGATGGTGCTGAATGAGACAGCTACTGCATTCCATCGCTGTTGATCCCCATGGTGGAATAATAGATGGAAGTAGACGGAAACGGTGAAGTCGGAATATGGAGGGAAAGGCCGCGAAGTGAAAAGTCTGAATACACGCATATGACGTGCATTCTACACGACGAAGCAGAAAGAGTTTATTTTATTTTTATTTATTCATTACTCGCATGCGACCTAACGTTAGCTAGATCATAGCGAGAACAAACTATCTGTTTCCCGCCCGCAGTCCGCAAGGCAGCTCGTTGCAAGCCCCCCCTCGCCCTCCGAGGCCTGCCCCAAGAATGATAGAGCGCACCAAGGAAACCACCAAAGAAATGGCAAAGGAAAAGACAAAGGAAACCCGCCCCCAGTCTCCCTACTCCTCTCTCTTAGATGTCATGAAGGAGGGCATGGGAAGGAACAGTGGCTATCCCTCACCCTCGGCGCCCACCTCCTCGGCCTCTCCCAGATTTCACACTCCGACGCCTCACTCTGTGCGTTTTCCTCAGCCGGGGCTAGGACCCCGAGGAGGTCCCGGATCTTGAACTGGTCCTTACCTCTCCCTGTCTCCCTTCGCACCTCTGCCCACGGGGTTTTCTGCTGGTGTTTCCAGTGCGAACAGCACTTAAAGAGATGGCTCCCGCGTCTGGATCCTGTACAGGCACCACCAACATTTGGCTGTGGGCTGATTCTCCGTCCACTTCAGGTACGAAGCAGAACGAGTTGGTGATGATGATTCATTGATCGCATGCGACCCTATCGGGTCATGGCGATATTATATAGAGTCCTTTCCCGTTCGCTGTCCGCCGCGGCCTTGAGAAGCAGAACGAGTGAGAGCATGATAAGCGCGAGTGACATCGCATGCAAAGGGATTCGGTCACTCGGATATCTTGCAGTGGTGTTCCATTTGAGTGATACTTCGGACCCAGGAGCAAGGGAGGCCAAACTCAACCAGAGAAGTGAAATCAGAAGAGCAGAGAAAAAGTTCTGGAATACGTTTCTGCAGAACGCGAAAGGTAGTGAAGTATAGGCAGCGACAAGGTACACGACTCCCAGGATAGATTAAACTAGACTCGCGCTACGAGATGGGAATGGACCGTTGTTAGAAGGGTACGAAGCACGTGAGGAGGGGCTCATTGACGCGCAATTCCCACCAGGATCAGAAGAGGAGGAGGAGGAGGAGGAGGAGGAGGAGAAGGGGGAGGAGAAGGGGGAGAACGAGAAAGAAGGGGTGGCTTACAAGGGGGTGGAGGCAGAACTCGTAGGGATGCTGCTAGGAAAAGCTGCTAGCTCGACAACACCAGGGGAGGGCCGAATCAGCGCAGGAATTCTGAAAGCCTTTTGGAAATGGGGACAGCTGCACATCACTGGGCTGGTGAGAGCCTGCATTCGGGTGCCAATATAAGACAGACACGAGAACACCTGCTGGAGAACTGCAAACAATGGAAGCCGCAGCAGAACATCCTGTGGGCGGAAGTGCGGATCTTGACGTCTATAGCGAGGAGCTTCAGGACGTCGGTGCCGTAGTGGACGCCGCCGTCTGCGAGGATGCCGACCTTCTCAAAGATGTCGGGCTCGTAGCGCAGGATCTCCAGCAGCGTCCTGAGTGGCAACTGTGCCCTGTCGAGTTGGTGCCCACCGTGGTTGGAAACGCAGATGGCTTTCACGCCGGCTTCGGCTGCGAGTTTGGCGTCCTTGATTGTTTGGGTTCCCTTCGGGATCAGCGGAAGGAATGCAGAAGATCCCCACCTTGCCCGCCGCGCGAGCGAGGTTAAGGTCTGCCAGGGATGTGCTAGCCCGGGGTTGGCCGCGGGCGCAATGATGAAGGGTGCAGTGAAGTTGTAGTCCATGAAACTTGCGGAGAGGGAGACGTCGCACATATCACAAAACAGCCATGGCCGGAGGACTTCGGAGAAGATTTCGAGGGCGCGACGGTATGCTTGAGTACATTATCACCGTTAGCCCCCGGGATCCGGTAAACTGGGGGAATGAGTGAGTGGGGCCACTTACAGTATTCTCCCGCTGATCCAGTATGGTAATAGCTGTGGTTCCGCGTGGGCAAGTAGTGCTGTGCGGCGGCCTCAAAGTCTGGGAGGGCCACCAGGTCCGCCAGTAACGGCAGTGAGCCGATCTGTACCTCGTCGATGACCGGACCAGTATCCGGCTTATTGATGAACGGACGTTCGGCAAGAACGCTGGGCGTGAGCCTTATGACTCTGGAGGCGGGGCGCATTCTGGCGATGGGGGTATGGGCAACGGCCCACCGACGGAGGGGGCATCCCATATATATCCTAATCCGGGCCTGCGAAAACAGCCAGCTTGGCAGTATGGCGGGGAATAGATCTGGACATTCGGGGAAAATCGAATTCGATAAAAAGAGCGGTAATACCCTTTGGGGTAGTTTATGCGTTAACAAGGGCAGACATTTGGGGGAGCGCCAACAAAAATGGCTTGCCCCAAAATCCTTTTGTAAATCAGCTACCCTGGTTAGGGATAAAAGCTCACCATATCATATATCTTTTGCCTCTGCTCTACCAATCTATGGTCTTCTTTTCCGTGATTAAGTACTATTGGTCCCCCGTCAAAAGTGGGGTTTCGCGCAGGTTGAGATGTCCCCCGCCATAGACCGTAGATACCTTCCCGCCCAGCAGATTGGGCCCGCCTTGAATATCTAGTGCGGAGATCCTACCGCACCAGGCCAAAAACCAGAGCTCTCGCCGCAAGGCTCTATGACGGACGACGTGTTACGATGCATCACGGTGAATCTGGTCCGTAGATATCGCGAATCATATGGAGAGGTATCCGTACGTCTGCGACTTGGCTCCGAAAGCTAAATGGCTGGTGGTCGCAGTTTCGATAAGTATGGGTAGTCGTAAAAGCATTCGCGTCGGTAGGTACATATGACAAAGAATCTTTACATACTCTGTATGAGTGTGAAAATCTGGTGGACCGTACTCATTCAGCGGTGAGGTAAGTTAATCTATGGTTCCTTTCCATCTAGAGCCCCAGCAAGCGCGACGGCTTTCTCAGTGGCCGCATCCAGATCATCGAATGCCAGCACGGGCAGCCCGCTCTGTGTGATCTATTTCAATTCCGTCAATCCTGTGCCAATTACGACAGAATGGGGATGGGAAACACCTACCAGTTCCTGTCCGATCTCTTCGTTAGTCCCGCGCAGTCGAACCACCATCGGTATGTTCTTCGTCCGCATGTCCAGCTCGTCGTATGCCATCAGTATTCCCTGCGCGACCACTGCGCAGTCGGTCAGGCCGCCGAAGATGTTGACGAAGATCACTTTCACCTACGACTAGTTAAACCGCGTTTCCTGGCGGGGTCTGTAGATAGGTAGTTATGTACCCTCTTATCCGCCAACACAATCCTTAAACCCTCGACTACAGTCCTCCCTGTGGCCTTACCCCCAGTGTCCAGGAAGTTCGCCACGCTGCCTCCTCTCGCATTGACGAAATCTACAGTATTCATAGCTAATCCTGCGCCATTGGCGAGTGTCCCGATACTGCCCTTGCCCACAAGGGTGTGGTACACGATTTCGAACCTTGCTGCCTCGAGCTCTTCCGGCCGCTGTGTGGTGGGTACCCCGGTTGGTAGGGGCTGCCCGTGGTCCAAGTGCATTAAGATGCCACCTGGTAGGTGGATGCCGTGCTGGAAGAAAACCTCCTGGAAGAAAACCGTGTAAGCCTTTAGGTGGATAAATAAATTCCAGCTGTGCCGGACGAATTCCTCGAAGTCACTGTAGTGGTAGTAGAATGGTGGCAGTCTAAGCTGCAAGAAGGCCTCTCTGGCTGCTCCTTTGTACGGACCGGCGATATAGTCGAAGCTGTAGAACAGAGGTTCTTTCTTGCCGTTTGGTATGAGGACCAGACGCGGGCTACAAGCTCTGCGATCGACTGTTATACCCAGCCCGAACGAGAGTGGTGACGATTGAGTAACAGGCAAGAGGGGTGCGACCTGATGCGTTAGGATGTGAGTGATGATTCATGCGCGGACAGGTCCAGCACGTACCTTCCGAATAAGTTTATCCGCAATCTGTGGATCCTGTGTGTACAACCATCTGCGCTGAACACGCCTGATCTTCGGTACTGTACCGGGAGAGGGACGCTTCACTATCGTATGCATTCCTGTCGCCTGCGCCGGTCTATTGGGCTCCATCCCCTCCACCGGCTCCGCCGGTAAAGGGCGTCCAAGTAACTCCAACATAACTTCTCCAAACCGCCCCGGATGCTGTACCATTACGGCGCCCGCGTCCTCCAGCGCTTGGACCTTCTCCCCGACACTCGGGTCCGCCACGCCCGTAAACGCTCCAGCATGACCCATTACCTTCCCTTCAACAGCGCAGTTCCCCGCCACCAAACCCGCGACCGGCTTCCTCCCGCCTCCAGCACGGTACTGATGCAGCAAATCGGCCAGCTCCAACTCCGCGTCGCCCCCGACCTCACCAATAACCAATATTCCTTCCGTCTCCGGGTCGTCTACGAACACATTGACAGCATCTTTGAGTGTCGTCCCCGCCAGTGGGTCTCCTCCCATTCCCACCACCAGGCTCTGTCCCAGTCCCACACGAGTGGTGGAAGCGACGGCTTCGTACGACAGCGTCCCACTCTTTGCCACGATGCCTATGCAGCCGGGAAGGAACGATGGGTACGGCATGAATCCGATCCGGCAGCGGCCGCGTGGGTTGATGATACCGGGGCAGTTTGCGCCAACAAGCCGGGATATGCTTTGCGTTCGGAGGATAGAGTGCAGACGGAGCATATCGTGTAGAGGGACGTGCTCGGCAACCGCCACGATCAGTGGGATCTCGGCGGCGATGGCTTCTTCGATCGCCGCTGCGGTAAAGGGCGCGGCGGCAAAGATGGCTGTTGCGTCAGGTTTCAGGTGCTGGGCAGCCTGGCAGGTATGTTAACGCTGGGTGCGGACGGTTTGTAGACTTACATACTTCGAATGCAGTCGGGTACAGCGGTAATCCAAGATGCTCTCCACTTTTCCCGGGAGTCACTCCTAAGCTGTCAATTAGACCGTGATTTCAATGCCCCTATCAATGGTTGGTCTCACCGCCGACAATATTCGTCCCATACCGTATCGATTGCGCCGCATTCCCGGTCGCCACCAATCCCGTAAACCCCTGATAGATGACGCGAGTGTTGTGACCAATCTTCAAATTCTTAATGGTGGAATCATATCCCGATGTTAGAGCTCTGGAGAATATCCTGCGGCCTTGCTGCGGATGCCCAAGGCGGAGAGCAGTTGCTCGGAACAAGGCTGTAGCTGGGGACATCGAGGGTCGTTGCTTGATCCAAAGTTGAGATGTTGGGATTGGCTTTGTCGGTTATTGCCCCGCAGTCGAGCCTATCTGCATGTTGACTTGGCAATCGAAGCGCGATGACTCCAGCAGGCGGCGGAAAACCGGAGCAGGAAGTGAATTTGATCTTCACGAGCTACATACCATCAAACCCGCGGTACAAAAACCGTAGTGAGATCGTTGTAGCGTCGGGTAGCGAGTCTATGTGGGTATCTATTCGGTTGTGGCGACAGCAGAGCCCCAGCGATCTTGTACGACGACCCCGAAACTGGGTTTCCGCAGCAACGGCAAGGGTTGAGAAGGAGGCTGAAAGGGATCAGCTCATACTAATCATTGCGCGGGGTGACCGATGTAGATAGGCGCACAATAAATCATTGTTGACATGTAAACGGGCTCTGGTTGGCCACTGACAACGTCACCTGTGGCGAAGTCGTCGGAAGTCGTCGTGGGAACTTTTGAGGTAGGGACTTTCTTGCAGGCCGGATTTCCTAGTAGGTAGAGTAGGATAGAGTACCGACAGCCATGACTGGTGGGGCTGAGAAAAACTCCCAGTGGCGATGGCAACACCGTGTCCGCTGGCCATCAATGTGGCCCGCTGCCGGACGCTGCCCGAAAGCATTTAACGTCCGACAGCATGGCGACGACGGGCACACTTTCAGCTTCATTATTGCTACTTTCACTTCAATCTAATGGACATCGTCGGAGGAGCCAGACGCCCGCGGGGCGGAATGGTTGGGCTACTCGGACCGGACGGGGGCGTGCACGATGCCTCCCAGATCCCTCGCACATCTGAAGCGAGAGATCACGGAGGAGAAGCCGGCGGAAGCCCGGCGATGGGCTAGAGGCCGGACCTCTAAAGGGAAGTGCGGGTTGCCGAAGACCCACACGGTGGCTGGGAGTTCCAAGAGGGTTTGCCTCGAGGTTCTTCCAGGAGAAGATCTTACAGGCCACTGCCTCTCCGGGCAGTACCTTCAGTGGACAAAGAATCGGCCCACCACCAGCGCTGGTGGTGCCGGTGCCAGACACTCAGCTATCTAAGGTGTGCCCTGAGTGGAAGCCCCAGCAGAAGATCCTGTGGCCAGAGGTGCTTAAGGAAAGCGGGAGGAGGAAGAGCCGGTGGAGGATCCAGGACCTCCTTGCCGATGGGAGATGCAGCTAGTTGGTGTTAGGCATCCTCTCCACTTGGTGCGCAGCTACTCTTTCTCGGGACAGGCCTGGGCGGAGGGCAAAGGGGGGCTTGCAACGTGCCGCCTTGCGCGGACAGCGAACGACAAAATGTAGTCAGGTAGTTAGGCTAAATGCAAGTATGATTACATAAACAAAAAAAAAAGTCAGCCATGGCTGTCGGTACTCAACCCTTCCCTACCCACCCCACCCGCCGGGAAAACCCGGCCCACCAGAGGATTGTTTTAGCGTATGTTCTGGCATTGTAGACCTTTTCTCGAGCTGAAAGATGTCAGGATCGTTCATCGTTGCGCGAACTCTGGGGTGGTGTTGGTGTCGCGGACTCTGAGGTTATTCTGCCAGCCGAAAACCTTCTATCACCCTGCAAAACCTCCTATCGAGCAGGCAATCCCCTAAAGCTGCCGAACCTCTACGTTCATGACTTGCACGAGCTATTCCTAATTCACCACCTCTGCTAGTGGATCTATTGTGCGCGGTTATTTGCAACAGGGTTCCCTTAGCAGAGCCGCACGTTAGCTAAGTTCTGAATCGAGATTTCTTCTTTGAACGCCCGCAATACTCTCACAACCCGCAACACTTTCACACACAAAATGCACGACACGATTGCGGCAATGTCGGCCTCCGCCGCCTCCCCAACTACCGCCACTACCGCCGCTACTTCTCTGTCCACCGGTGAGGTCAAGGGCATTCGCAAGAATGGTTCGTACTCAAGTGACAGTCCTTGAGCACCATAGGAATGGGGTTTGACTGGAACACTGGAACAGGCAAACAGTGGAAAGAATCTAAGAAGCAGTTCCGGCCCGGTATGAGGTCGGCACGGAAAACATACGAGGAGCGACAAGCCGATCGAGTTGCCATGGCCGCTATGAAAGCGAGGGAGAAGGAAATGAAGGACGAGAAGGCACGGAAGAAGAAGGTTACGCCACCACCGATACAAACTATTTGGATCTATGCTGACCCTACCCAGGAACAAATCCAAGCGCTGAAAGAGCGTCGCGAAAAGGCCGAGGAGAAGGCGCGCTACGAGAAACTAGCTGCACGTATGCATCAGAAGAAGATCGATCGAATGAAAAGACGAGAGAAGAGGAATAAGGCGCTCAAGGAACGGTAGTCGGGGACAAAAGCAAACGATTTGTTTTATGGGCTGTTTTTTTGTCCGTCTTGTCAATGAATTTCATGAGCGTTGAAAACCTACTCCCCAACCAGTGAGAACAAGCGCATAGGGCGGGTGATCGATGTCGAATGTAGCCACCACGCATACATTGTTTTACCTTGGGCGAAAAACACCAGAAGCCACCCCAGAATACTATGTCGAAGTCCCTGCACTCGAGTACGCACGGTACACCAATCGTAGAACGCGTAGGGTTGCCATATGTATGATCCTGCGTTAACCCCACCATATGGATTCGGCAGCGCCCGACACTATCTCTTCCCTCTCCGCAGCCAGCCCGTATCCACGATGCCGACCGACGTCTCTGATTCTCTGAGCAATCTAAAGCCCTCGCCCTTGGCAGCCGTCGTAAAGAAGAAAGTTTCCAGCAAGCCCAAAGACGAAGAAGAGATTCTAGAGTCCTGGGAGACAGCCTCGCTCTCCTCCTCCGGTGACGAAGCAGAGCCCAGCCCCAGCGCCGTCGACCTGCCCCGCGCCGCCTCGAAATCACCGCTCAGCCATCGCCGGGCATCCTCCGCTACTCTCGGCAGTCCGGTTCTCGCGCCCCGTGCGCGCCCGATCGAGGAGGAGAAGGGTGTTGGTGAACGCCCCGCGAAAACCGATGCCGTCGCGCGGCGCATGATCTCCGCCGCGCTGGGAGTGCGCACGAGGACCACGAAGGAGCAGAGGGAGTTCGATGCGGCGCTAAAGGAGAAGGAGAAGAGGAAACGCGATGAGGAGAGGGCGCGGAAGAAGGAGGAGGAGTTGAAGCAGGAGGAGGCGAAGAGGAGTGTCTGGGAAGATTAGACGCCCCGAAGAGTTGTCTGCGGGAGACACTGGTTTGCGATGTTATGCAGATTAGATGCGGGATGGGTGTTGGGTTTATGCGTTTGGGTGGGGGATGTTGTTGCACCTGGTTTTTTTTGTTATTCATACATACCCACTTGTAGCCTACTAGACTATGGCGGCGCACTTTTTATCCAGGTATCCCTTCCACTGTCCACACGTTGTTGCACTTAGTTGTATGGGTTTACTTCGGCGGAGTCCATGTACTCTATGTACCTATTAGATTCGGTATGACAGCAGGCGATGCTTACTCCCCACTCAAACCCAATGATCAGCGAAAGACCACAGAATGGCCGGACATTGTACAGCTATCAGTCTGAACACTATTATCAGTCCGAGATAGTAAATTAGTGTACGTATGTACATGATTGTCATTCGGAGATTGCAGGGCGGATAGCTCGGTCTCGCCCAAGGCAATACCTACGCGGTACAGACTGCTGGGTTGAGACTGAGAAGCATGTTCCAGACAGCTTCCTTACCATTCGGGCTTCCTGGTTGCCCAGAGGTGAGTGTCACGTTATGTAGCTGGATAATCAAACCAGAAATCCACCATTGCGGCCAAATCTACCCATCGTGGAGTCCGATACGTCGAAGTTGAACGCCTCTACCCTTCCGTTAGAGCAGAGTAACGTACTGTTGAGTGGATACCTATTCCCTATCAATCCGTACGTAAGTGACGGACATTGTGACTGACGGTAGAATATCAGTCGCGGTAAATTAAAGGGCAAGTAGAAGATACCTAGGGATGAATCCTCAAGACATTATTTAAAGGGCTCCGCCCAACGCAGAGGCTAAAACTAGCTAGTGCAGAAAGATAAGCGACATCGATCATCTGTTACATATCGATATCATAGATAACGACTGAAAAGTATCTGGGTCCGGCTTGTTTCCGGTTAGCGCTAGATGCTGTCAGCTCAGGTGACGTTAGATACTGTTTTCCGCGCGAGCCTTTTCCGCCACCACACCATAGCTCCGATACCAGGTATGACCAACTGGGCTCAACCCATAATACCTTCCTCCTTCCTCCTCTTCCTTCTTGCAGAAAAATAAACGATCACAGATACAGAAAGCAGCAATGAGTGCGATACTTTCCGCCGAAACACTAAACGACTTTATTTCACCGTCGGTCGCATGCATCAAACCTGTCGAGACCCTTCCACCGCCACCTACGGAACTCTCCGTATCAGTCGAGGATGCGATGAACACACCCACCAATGCCAAAACCACCGCGCAAATCTCGCTCACCGACTGCCTCGCGTGTAGCGGCTGCGTAACATCCTCCGAAGCTGTGCTGGTGTCCATGCAGAGCCATAATGAGGTGCTGAGCGCGCTGGGACAGTTTCCGGAGAAGAAGTTCGTGGCGCTGTTGTCGCCCCAGACAATGGCGGCTTTGGCGGTAGCAGTCGGCGGTACGGATGAAGAGGTGCAGGCGATGGTTACAAGACTGCTCACCCAGGAGCTGGCGAAGAACGGCAATGGAGGAAAGGGGTTTGAGGTTGTGCTCGATACGAATCCGTTCCAGAGGCTGTCACACTACTATGCAGCGAAAGAGGTGGTGGAAGGGATGCAGGGAGTTGGTGAGCAGAAGAAGCCGATTCTAGCAAGCTCGTGTCCGGGTTTCATCTGCTACCTGGAGTCTACGCACCCGGAGCTGATCCCGCACCTCAGTGCGCTGAAGAGCCCACAGGCCATTGCGGGTACGTTCGTGAAGAGTTTGATGATCGGCGAGCAAACGGTGAAGAGCCCCGAGGATGTATACGTTGTCTCCATCATGCCTTGTTTCGATAAGAAGTTGGAGGGTGCCAGAGGAGAGCTTACGTCGGCTGCTTGGAGGGGGAAGGATAGTAGGTGGGGAGAAACACCAGTGCGGGACGTCGATTGTGTGATCACTACGCGGGAGATCCTTTCTCTGGCTAAGGCAGAAGGTATCGATTTCAACACTCTTTCGCGCGCTCCGGTACCGATACCTACGATCTCGGCCAACCCCGCTATCCAGAAATTCTTGACCGCATCATCGAAGAACAGCGCAAGAGAAGCAGGCACTTCGGGCGGAACATTGGCAGCAGTCCTCAACGACCTCCTCCCCAGACACCCCGAATCGACCCTGAGCATCCAGCAGGGAAGAAACGTCGACACGATCGAATACCTCGTCCTGTCGCCATCTGGTGAAACAATTGCCAAGTTAACACGCTGCTACGGGTTCCGAAATATCCAAAACCTAGTGCGAAAGCTCAAGCCGGCCAAGGCGCGAGTACTTCCCCAGTTCGGAAGCAAAAGATCCGCGGGAGCTGCTTTCGCTGCGGCCGGAAAGAGAATCGCTGCCAAGAAGGCCAGTGAGTCCAAAGACGACAAAGCGGTGTATGTTGAGGTGATGGCTTGTCCGGGAGGCTGCACGAATGGCGGTGGACAGATCAAGTGGGACGACGAGGCACTCTGGAAGGAGTTGGGATTCGACAAGTGGGAAAATCAAAGGGAATTGTTAGCGACAGTCGACGAAGCCTATTTCTCTTCATCTGAGGATGCAGAGGCCGAGGGGGGAAACCCGATGGCGCACGACAAACCGCTCTCCAAAGAACTACTACAAGACGCTGTCTCGGCATGGGCGCACATCTCGGGAGTGTCGGAGGAGACGCTGGTCACGACCACTTACCGTAAGGTGGCGAATGATATCGGTGGACGGTTAGGAGAGAAGGAGGTGTTAGAGTTGGCGAGCCGGGTGGGAGGGGGTTGGTAGAAGGACTTGGTCTTGGAGCATTACATTTCTGGTGCTTCTTTCGAATTCCTTGTGCATCTGTATGGCGTTGATAGGCGTTTCGCTTTGTTGCGGTTATGTAATTGAGTTGAGCTGACGATGCCTTTCATCCTTCCTTCCTCGCTTCCTGGTAAGTAGATGGATTTGTTTCAATGATTACATACATACATACATGCTATGTCATGTCGGCATATGCAAGCGCAGCAAGCAAAATTAGCCAAGTTTTTAGATGCTTACATTTGCGGCCATCCCGTATCTATGTGCTCCTAATACGACCTAATTGTACAAGTATGTAGGTTCCAGCTTCGGTCTTGGCTGACATGGATTAAAGGAAGAATGACGAGCGTTGCTTCTGCGGGGGTGAGGGGAGGGAGGGGCAGCTGCTGCTGTGTAAGTCGGCGTGTGTAAGATTACGAGCAGGCCTCCATCAGCCCAACTGCCAGCAAAAACCATCTTTCTATTTTGTTCCTGTAAATCACCCTCTTCCCATTATCCTCTCATCTCGCTCCCATTCCTGGATAAACTATCCTGAGATCGGAATAAAACTACCTCCCACCACAACACAACATCAAATTACCATCAAAGACTGCGCAACACAACACTTCACAAACATGTCCGCTCCGAGAACAAACCGCTCGCTAGTTTTCCTGCTCACGCTCGCCGTGGTGCTGGTGTTTGCATCACCAGCTCACGCATTCGGCGCCGGCAATATTGCCTCCATCGCGAAAATCGAAGGTCAGAACTTTCGTCACGGAGATATCGAAGTAAGTTCGCAACGGCTCCTAGTTCGCCAAGCGCACGGCGCACGTCAAATAATCTCCAACGCTAACCTTCCTTTTTGTGCGCTGTGTAGGATACGCTCCAAAAGATTGCATTCCTGAGAGGCGCAAAATGGTCTTCTTCGCTAATCCGGAGGGTCTACTTTGGTAACTGGCTGCGCGACTACTCGCAGGCGCTGGATGTGGGCACGCTCAAGAGCGTGCCGAAGGATACCATCAGGTGTCTCGTCTGGGTCCTGTCGTTTCTCAGCTTTGGATATGCTACGGGGGAGTACGAAGTCACTGAGGAGCGGTTGGGTGTTTACCGTCCCGAGGAGCACATCGGTATGTAAGCGCGTTGGGAAGTGGGGAAGTGCAAATTGAAGGGAAGGAACGGCTGATGGAGGATGACAGATAACCCCAAGGACTATGCCGACAACATGAATGCGCAGGCGTATGACCCTCGTCTGCGCCCACCCGTACATCCCAATGAGCTCGCCGTTGATCCTCTTACCGGCATGAAGAACTATATCGCCAACGAGACTGGCGGTTGGGCTACGTCCTCAGGCTACGTCAAGTTCTCGTTGACTCGGTGCATTCATTTTGGAAGGATGTACACTTCCGGTCCGCCAGGACAGAAAGGGCGCGAGGAAGACCTCTCTGAAGCTCTGCGGTGCTTGGGACAGGCGCTGCATTGCCTCGAGGACTTTTCCGCCCACACTAATTACGTCGAACTTGTGCTCCGCGAGATAGGACACCGCGCAGTGTTCCCGCATGTGGGAGAGCGCACGGAGATGGATATTGGTGTTCCTCCCGGATATCCCGGTGGACGCAGGGCTTTCCCGCTGGTCACTGGTACCTTTGGAAGTGTTGACTTTGCGCACTCCGTGTTGGGAGAGGCACAGGATAAATTCTCGCAGACCGAGGTTGATGAAATGGATCTTGCGCTCGCGGATGCCCACGAGGACCAGAAGCGCGCCGAGAAGAGTGGGCAGGGATCGGTTCTTAAGGATCTGTTGAGACAGATGGCAGGCATGGGAGTAATGAGTAACGATACCGTGAATGATGTCGACCAGCTCGAGGAGCAGTCCGATGCTCAGGAGATGGCGAACATGAGGATCGATAACTCGCGCCCCGCATTCAACCCACTCGAGACTATCCACAAGATCTACCCCATCCTCGAGTTTCGCGACAAGGTCATGCGCGCCATTGAGGAGGCCATTGAGAAGATTCCCGGCCTCACGGCGCTGGTCGAGACAATCTCCGACACGCTCTCCGTCTTCATCCTGTCACTCCTCGCGCCATACATCCGCCCGCTGATTGCGCGTGCCTCTCTCGAGCTCAAGGAAGGTTCTTCAGCGGTCATTGACTCCTCCGCCCAGCACCAGTACGAGCCCTGGACGGATCCCTATTGCACCGACCCCACCCACTCCCTCCTCAGCAAGGACCACTTCAGCAACAAGCTGAACACGCCTGCTGGAGAGGTTGCCTCGGCCATCGTACATTTCTGCGTACCTCGCGTTCTCCACGCCTGGGAGAACCCCAGCTTCCCGCTCGAAGTAGTTCTGAATGACGCTGCCCGTGTTTTTCACCACCCTGCCCTCCGCGATCCGAACTGCGACATCCAAGCGGGGATGTTCCAAACCGTGGTGAAATGGGTTGACCGCCTTCCCGACCGAGGCGCGAGCTTCAACGATGTCCTTGGTGCTGCCGGCGTGCGCGCGGGAAAGAACCACAGTGGCGGAGTCTTCGGCGGAGGATGCGGAGGCAGCCATGGAAAGACAAAGGGAAGCGACTGGAGCAAGATTGACAAACGGAAGAAGCCCAAGAAAGACGAAAAGGGCTCTTCGAAGCATGGCAATTACTCGGCTATATCGACGATCCCAGGAGTTTCCCAGGGCAAGGGTGGGGCTATCAAGGTCGGCGGTGTTGCGCTGCCCGGTGTCTTTGGCGGTATCCTCGATGCGGGACTGGCAGGCTTCCAGGGCGCCAGCAGCGGCGGCGCCGGCGGCGGTGGCGGATACCCCGGTGAGAAGAAGAAGGACAAGTATAAGGAGGACAAGCATAAGGAAGGCAAGGACAAGTGAGTTTGCCCGCATTTCTCCACTCCACCCAGTTGCGCCCAACTGACAAGCGACCAGGGACAAGCGCTCGAAGTCGAAAGACCGCTACAAGGAGTCCGGCAAAGACAAGAAGGATAAGAAGGATAAGGATATGGACAAGGGCAAGAAGAAGGACAAGAAGGACAAATACTCCTCGTCCCGCGGTATCTACGAAGACGACGACGAGGACGACTTCCCGGTCCACCACCACCACCACCATCACAGCGAACGCTCCATGTCCGGTGATCGCCACCGCTCCAGATCCAGAGAGTATCGCAGCCACAGTGGAGGCCACGAGCAGTACGAATACTCTACTCGACCTGTCAGCGGCGAGGGCGGTTACTACGAGCCGCAATATGGAAGCGGACATATTCCCGGTGGCTTCGGAGGATACGATAGTGGTGACGAGCGCGAGCGGAAGAGGGAAAGCCGAAAGCACGACAAACACAGACATGGTGGCAGCTCTGGTGGAGGCTACGAAGGCTCTGCCGGTGGGTACTATTATGCGTAAAGGGGGAGCTACCGGTTCAGCACGTACATGCGGGTTCTCCTTTAGTTCTGGGGACCTTTCCATTGTCATATTTGTGTTTTATCTAGCTTGTGTTTTTTTCTAGCTGGTGGCGATGCGTCAATGCGACCACTTACTCAACCAACGAGTAGAGTGTAACGATATGTATTCCCTTATAACGAACACTTCGATACGCCGGACCGTGGGCAAAAAAAACAAACAATGTAGAAAGTAGATGTAGAAAAACTTCCAAGAACTCCAAAAAAAAACAAAAAAAGAACTCCATCGCTACCCAAATCACAACCATCCCAGAACATATCGGAACAATATACTATACTAATGGAAACTCCCTGGCATAACAACGCCAATCTCGTGCACCTCGGCAACTTCAGGCACGGGAGCGATCTGCACGTTCACTAGGTCGTGGCATTTCCGTTCGATGTCGAGGCCGTATCGAGGTTCGGCATCATCACCTTCTTCTTCCGAGTGGTCCTCATCGTCGGACGGGGAAGGAGAGGAGTGTTCTGAGGATCCTAGGACGCAGATCTCTCGATCAGCGGCGTCTTGGACGTGCGATTCCGAGGAGCGTACCGACGATGATACCGAGTAGGCGTCTTCGCCTTCTGCTTCTCCTTCCTCCTCCTCCTCCTCCTCCTCCTCCTCCTCCTCCTCTTCTTCCTCTTCTTCCTCGTCTTCCTCGTCCTCTACTTCGCCTTCGAGTTCTACTCCTTCGTCGTCGTCGTCATCGTCGGAGTCTTCTAAGTAGCTGCCCGGGATGCTGGGCTCCCGTTCCAGCGGGATGGCGACCGTGGGATCCTGCTCCTCGATTGGCTCGTCCTCTGGGTGCACTGCATCAATGATCACCCGTTCTATTTCTTCTCCCTCTTCTTGCTCGTGCTCATGCACCTGCGTCTCGATGCCGACATCGATAGTCTCCGGGACATCTCCATCGCTCTCATCCTCCTCGCACTCGCTCAGTTCTCGCGTCTCGTGGTGATCTTCTCCCCCGCACCCGCCTGTATCCTCTTGCGGTTCCAGCGTCTCGTGTTGTTCCTCCTCCTCCTCGGGGCTCTCGACAACAGCCAACAGCTCGGGCCCCTCCCACTCGCCGCTGTCCTTCCTTCCCACGAGCGGCGACTCGCCGCCGCTCTCGAACGCCTCGTCGACCGGCACCTCTTGCTGCTGCTGCTGCTGCACTTCTTCTTTGCAAGCCTCCAACTCCTCTCGTCCCTCACCCACCGCCTCGACAACACCCTCCAGCAGACCCACAACCCAGCGGCGGCTCTCTTCCAAGGACATGCGGATGCTGTTGGCCACACCCTGAGCGCACACGCCCTTGGCATGAGCGGCCTTCGCGACAACATCACCTACCTTCGCCGCCGCCTCTGCAACCGCGGACTGGGTCCGCGTCAGCTCGCCGCACACGGCATCGAGAGACTCGTGCACCTCGTCAAGCTCGAGGAGCTGGTGCTCCAGCGCCGATTTCTCGGCCGAGAGTGTCTCTACCACCGCAATCTCCTCTTCAAGGCCGTGCTGGATGCTTGCGTGCTCGAGGTTCAGACCCTTGAGAGCGTTCTCGATCAACGCTGGGTTGAGACTCTCGGTCTGACGCCGGAGACCGTCGAGCCGGTCGTGCGTGCGCCGGAGCTCCCCATCCAGAGCCCTGCTGGGAAGAGGGTTAGTCCGTGGCTTGTGACCGGCGAAGGGAATACGTACGATGAGAACACCGCTGCCGCAGCGGCCACTGGGGCGAGGACCGGGACGAACATTGAGAGGAAGCCGACGGCTTTCTGTGACTGCACACACACAGTCAGCCAAACACCCCAGTATCGCGCTGTAGGAGGGGATCGGGAGGACAAACCCTTTGCAACTCCCTCTTCTCCTTCGCCTCCAACTTTCTCTCTTCAAGCTCGCGTTTCTTCTCCACCAGGGTCTCCATCGAACAGGCCATAGTGTTCAGCCTCGCCTGGACCTCGTCGAGGTGTTTGCTCGTGGCCTCGACGCTCTCGCGGTTCCCCTGCAGCTTCAGCTCCATGTGCATCTTATTCTCGTTCGCGACCGCCACCTTGGTCGTCGCTTGGGCGACCAGCACCAACGCCCTCTCCTTTGCACTGCTGAAGTCCCGCAGCAGCGGCGAGACCTGCGAAGTCTGGAAGGAAGCGATGGAGCTTAGCGCTGCTTCCGATGCCTGTGTGACGGCGAGAGCTTCGCCTTCCGCCAGGGCAAAGGCGCCAAAGAGGTGCGCGAGGAGGAACTGCAGCTCGCCGTTCTCTCGCGCAGGCGAGGGGACGCTGCCGCGCCGCGAGGAGGTGTTGAGGAAGGCTAGCAGCCGGTGGAGGATAGACGCGGCATCGGCAAGATGCGATTGTGTTGTGGCCAGGCCTTCAGTTGAGCTAGCCGCCAGTGATGCAGTCAGGACATTCAGTTGAGGGTGCAGCGCACCGAGCGACGCCTGCAGCGCGGACACGGTGGAGGCGAGGGACTGCGGGGGATCCATTACTGGATTTTCCGTATATGCGTGTTTCGATGGAGATGGATGGAGGGGGGAGCAGGCTGTAGGCGGAGAAGAGATCTTGACGGTTCTATCTGTTCCCGAAATTATCCTGTGTCTCCGTTCCGTTCCGTCCGCTGAGGGGGATATATACGCCCGCCGCTCCCGCTCCTGCGCCTCCAGCAGTTCGCGTTCATCATCGATTGACTCGATTCCTCCATCACGACTCTCACTCGACCACTCAAGAGCTGCCAGCACCTACACCCACACTCGCCCCGCGCACCCTGACCGGTAGCTAGCGAGGAGGGAATCGAAGTGATTCGATCCGAGCGACGACACGGACTTTTTCGATTTTCGTTTTCCCTGCCGCATGTAGACGGCGCGTAGAGCCGGTTGCGGGTGTGTGTGTGTGTGGCATGAGTTGGTTGTGTGGAGGGGGTGGGAGGAGGTGTGCCGTTCCACTGGCGAACAGCACGTTGCAATTGCCAGCAGCCTTGCATGTATGCGTTGCCCAGAGTGGCGGTCCCCAGGACATACCGACGCCAGCACAAACCCCGAGCATCAGCCAGGAACCAACCAGTTCCGCCCCCCCCCCGGTGTTTCACTGCTTTACGATTGCGCTGTTCTGTCGGTCGGTCTGGTCTGGTCTAGTTTGGCTGTTTTGTTCTGCAACCTGCACGGTTGCAGATCGTCAAGCTGCGGGGCAGGCGCGTCGCCCGCCCCGATCTCTTCTCTCCCTCTCCCTCTCCCTCCCTCTCTCTCTCTCTCTCTCTCTCTCTTTTATTTTATTTTTGCACGCGTCGTGAGCAGCGAGGAAAGTATTTCGCTCAGTTTGGTTCCGCCCGGGAGGTGTGTTTGAACGGAGAGCGGTGAAGATGGAATCTACTTGCGGAATGTGCATGACGGTGGTAGTGATGAGGGCCGATGACGGATGCGCTTTGGACCGTGGACTTTGGGGTTCTGGAGATGCGAGACCCCCCATAGGACACGCGAGTACCAGCATAGATTCACACCGCGCAGAGAGGCAGAGGGTTTGCATGTCGCAGAAGGAGCGCCCGGCAGCTTTCTGCCGGGGGGTGAGCTTTGCGGCCCTTGCTCTTTTCCATCTGTTGCGCTGTGCTCTTTCGCGAACCGACGACAAACTCGCAGGCGGGGGGGGAGCGCAAAAAACGGATCGATCCGATCATTGGATGGAGTGTCTTGTCGGAGAGGGCAAGTCAGTGGCAAAGTGCATATGTATACATACATATCTCTTTTCTTTTCTTTCGCCCTGCATAGTTACATACTTCATAGCGTATCGTACGTGCATAGCTACGACAAAGTGTTTTCGCATGTCTTATCGCCGCCCTCTCACGTCTGCAGGAAACGCACAGCGGCCGCTGACTGGAAGAAAAAAAAAAGCCATTGATCACGAGGTTGGTTTTTCCTTTCTCATCCGTAAGGAGTGCATTCGCGGGGAGAGGCCGGGCGCCGTGTGTTGAAATAAAAACGGATTTTTTTTTCCCCTCTTTCCCACCATGGACGAGTGACAGCCGCAGTTTGAGAGAAAAAAAAACACTCTCTCACACACACAAAAAGTATATTGCTCTCTCTGTCTCTCTCCAAACTTGCCCGCCCTACCGCGACAGACATGCAAAGAAAACACGGATTGGATGGATATGCCCAGTAGGTGTCAGCAGTGAGAGGGATAAATCGCATCGTGCGGAGCGGGGAGCACAATTATCGAGTGCCATCGTCAAGACTCAACACAAATACCCCCCCCCCCCGCACCCCACATCCACCGGACGAAACTAGCCGATCCAGGGTGAGGCGAGGAGCTCCTAGCCCTCCTCGTCGACGATCTCCCAGTCGTCGTGCTGCTGCACCTCTTCCCAATTCTCGACTTCCGCCAGGCCGAGTCGTGCGGGAGTAACCTCAAAAGCCTGCGGAAACCACTCGTACAGTGATCTGGTGTCTGCTTCCGGGACGCCGTCCGCGTCGGCAGCGATCATGGCTACGAGCGCCTTCGCCGAGCCGGTTGTGAACGCCATGCCTAAGCCAGTCAGCCGCCACAGACGTCGGGTAGCTCGTAATAGAAGGAGGAGGGCGTGGTGCAACATACCGTGACCTTCGAAGCCAGCCAGCATCCATAGCCCCCGAGTGTCCTCCATCTTTTCGATTCCCAGTCGATCCGCATCCCCCTCGCCCACGGCGGGCACTCTCCCCACGAACGGCCGTCCGTCCCGGCTGAACCCCATGGTGCCGGACCATTCCATCTTCGCCCTGCACTCTTTCCTCGCCGGCGCTGGCTTCCGCTTCTCCAGGTCCTCTTCGTCCTCGTGAGCACCCACCCATTCGGCGGCGTCCCACACGCCATGCCTCGCACCGCCCAGCCTCAACCGCCGAAACTTCTCGATGAAGCTCTTCCTCAATTCGCGGTTATCCGAAAAGTCATCGGTCTCGTACCCCGTCTCGTCCTTGAAGTACCCTGCGACCGAGGTCCTGAGTCCGTGTGCAACGTTCGGATTGATCCCGCCATCCTGCATGCCGACTCCGTGATTGTCCTCGAACTCCCGCCCACCGCCGAGCATCAGCTCTCCTCCGCTGCCGTCTTCTTCCACTGGTCGCTGGATAAGATAGCAGGCCGTCTTTCGGTCGTGCCGGACGAGTCCGTACGAATGTGCTAATGGCCGGTCCTTAAGACTCCTGGGCGGAATGAGCGCCGCCATCTGAGCCCGCACGGGATATATCCACCCCTGGAAGACGGGCAGCAGGTGAGCGGTGTGAGCGTTCGTCGCGAAAACAACTCTATCGGCTAGCACCGTTCCCCGCGGCGTCTCGACAGCCCACTTATTCCCATTGCCAGAGCGCGAGACCTTGGTCGCTGGTGTTGTAGTCTGGAGATTCAAACTCTGCGCCCTGACACCCTTCTCGAGAATATGCGAGACCAATTTGTACGGGCTCAACTTGCCGGCGGTAAACACGACCGCACCCACCGCCGTCGGAGTCCTCAAGCTCTCCCGTAGCTCCCTGCGGCCCTCGACGATCCTCAGCTGCCCCGCGACCTCGGGGGCCACGCGCTGCAATGCCTCAATATTCCTCTTCGCGAGCTCGAATGGCGCGGCCTCGTAGTACACGTCCGCCGACGGCGTGCACACCCACTCGCAGGCGACCGCTTCCGCCTCGACGTAGTCCCTCACAAGCTCGAAGTTCAGCTGCTCGAACGTGATCCGCTTCAGCGCTTCGGCCTCGCCAAAGACACTGCACAGCTCCACGAAGTCGCCGGACTGGTACAGCATCGGCTTGCAGTGGCCGCCGTTGCGGCCGGTGGCGCCCCAGCATGTGTTGCGCGCCTCGAGCATGAGCGTCGTCGAGCCGGCGAGCCCGGCCGCGTGCAGGTGGTGGAACAGCATCGAGCCCGATATGCCCGAGCCGACTATCACAGTCGCTGCGGACGCGGGCAGCGACGGAGTCGTGCGGTGCGCGTGCAGGAAACTCGACGGTGGCGTGTGCCAGAACGATGTCGTCGAGGTCGGGCGGGGAAGGCCCGGGTCGCCTACGGCGATCGCACAGGGCTCGGCCATGGTTCCGACGGCCGTCACGGGTGGAGACATGTTTCTTCCGCGACAACGAACGCGGGGGAAAGCTGGAGAAGATGCGGGGCAGGGAGAAGATGAGGATTCCCTGTGTTATCTGCTCGAGTCCACGGCGGGGCGACGATACCCTATGCACTGCCCCTCATTGAACGAAGTCACACAGTATGTGCACATGAGATGCAGGGGCATAACTCCGAGCTGACGTAGGCTGTGGGGTTAGCGAGTCACAACAGGCAGGGCTTACTCATCCGCACAACAGTTACTCATCCTCCCCTACATACCTACGGCAGACGGACCGAGAACCTTTGGGCAGACAACACCCTCGCTGTTAAAAAAAAACAAAAAACAGTTACAAACAGAACCTATTCTCCGGGAAAGCATCCGGGCAAATGGGAGCGTGCCGCGATTCCGATCTGACATACGCAGCGGCACGATCACCCATGGGACTGGCCACATGCTGGCTGGACCAGACTACATGTCTGCTGCCAGTGGCGACGGGCAAACAACGAACGGAGACAGGGTTACATACTCGGTAAGATTTTGCGGTTGGGTTATTAGTGTGTATGTATGTAGGAATACTCGGGAACCTACGGACTCGCTGCCACGCTTCTGGCCCGCTCTTTCTGGTATCTGACTTCGCCAGCGCTGCATGGATCTCTGGATTCAACGAAGTAACTCTTCACGATCGACAAGGGCTTCGCTGTTGCTATGTATGTACGAGCACTGTCCCGAGTATTCGCGAGGAGGGAGGTTGCGGTTTCCGTGAAGTAACTATTCCCTTCCCGCGCCGCTTCAACTCGGGAGTGGGAGCACAGAAGTTGGGCGTGTTCTGGGCGCAGAGTAGGTTTCCGGTCGGGGTGAAACTCATATAATTACACCCTTCGTGCCGGGGGACAAACAGACAAACACTCTCCTCGCCTTTTTTGTCCCTCATCAATCGCATGCGACCTGTCTAGCCCATAGCGATGTTTACACAACCCAGGTCCTGTCCACAGTCCAGGCCGGTCCGCAGGCAGCTCGTTGTGGCTCCCCTCACCCTCTATCACAGCCTGTCCCACTAGGTTTTCATCGCACTAAGGAAGTGACAAAGGGGAAAGACAAGGGAAATAATTATAGACAGAGGAAACACTAAGGGACACCCATACCGCCTTTCCTCGCTCCTCTCCTGCTGAGGCCAGGGAGGAAGGTGGTAAAGAACTGCAGCCACCCGCTCCTCAACTTCTAGCCTCCTCACCGCCCTCTCCTCCTAGGATCCTACTCCCGGAGTTCCCATTTTGATGCCTTGCGCTGGGCGTCTTCTTCTTCCACGTCCGGCATCCACTGCGCCACGTTTGTAGTGGTGAAGAAAACCAAGATCGCCTAGCTGCACCTCCGCCATAGGACCCTGCCGACTCTTCTACCGTGGGCAGTCCTTAAACTCAACTCGTGCGTCTGTAGCTTATCGCTGATCGTCAACCAGTTTCCGAGTGACGCCTGTGTCGCGCCTACGGTAAGCGCCGGCCCGACTCCGCGCAGCGCGAAGCCGCGACGCAGCGGACGGCCCTCCGGCAAGCCCACAATACGTACCGTCCCCGTAGACGCGCGTCGGGCTTGTAGATGTGCGCGAGTGCACGGAGCCATCCCGGTCAGTCGGTGTCGAGGGCACTAACTAGTGCAGCGTGGCAAGGAGACAAGAGGCGATGACCACAGCGAGAGAGAGAGACTTCATTTATTGCACATATCCGACCTATCTAGATCACGGCAAACGGCGATGGCCACGGCGATACATAGTGCAGACGTTTTGGCGCTCCGAGGCGAGTCCGGCGTGCAGCGAATCCACAGCCGCAACGAGGGGCGGCTCGGGTGTTCATTCGCCGTCCGCCATTCGCGCGATGGCCAGCGGTCTCCATGGCCCACCGTGACCGTCAACCAGGATAGCGGTTCTCGAAGAGCAGGGTGGTGTATGTAGGCAGCGGAAACAATCTTCGGAAAGTGCGAGAGACACGTCGAAGTCATCTCATCTCGAATCGGACGATCACTGCAAACGAGCCTCCTTCCTCCCCGTCGCTTGGGAGCAATAAGATGCGAGCAGTCAGATCCGTGGTAGTAGTCCTCGCGAGCAAGGGGAGTGTCTCGTGTGCATGGAGAAAAGAGAGAAAATGCCACGTGGATGGAAAACTCATGTGCTCTATGCCCTGGGGTCACCGCGGCATCGCTGCGTGTTCCAAGTTGTGTTCCATGCAGTATGCCCGTACCGTGTAACCAGTCGGAACACATGTAGGATCCGTTCCTCATGATTGACTGGTGCTTAGTTACCCCGTCTTCTGGCAAGAGGACGAAGATATTGGCATTGGCGGAGTGCGACTGGCCCCACCGACGTACATGGCCCGGTGTGTTCGGCCGCGCCGGCACCTGCCATTGGAATCGCGATCTCGTTGCTCGAACCCAGGCTTCCACCCAGTGCTAGCCCGGAATCGTCGCGCTCGAAAGCTTCGACTTGGGCTCACCACACCCAGCTACGGATCTTCGAACTGAGCAGGACATCTACGTCAGGTCGGTGGCTGCGAGTTAATCCCGACCAGACTGCAATCGCCGTCGGGCTCGTCGTCCGCCCGCAAAATCCCACCGGTGCCCGCCTCCGAGCGAGATGTCTTTCCCACCCTACACTACAAGCTTCTTTTTTCCCCACGTCCGCCGGAAAGTTGCAGCTCCCAGTGCTCTAGATCCTCTCCCTCGCCAACGGCGTCAGCCTGGGCTACCGCTCGGCACCGCCAGTCCCATTGCCGTACCTGCCGACTCTGGTCATGCTGCACCCGTCCATCACCGACAGCTCGTTCCCCGGGCCCCGGTTCACGGCTCACGGGCCGGGGGTGGAATATGACCGCGGTCGGCATCCACGGACACAGGCGTTGGCTTGCCTCCCGTGACACCCCCCCCTCCCCCCGTGAGACCGGCCGTACCGCTTCTAATGGACGCCGCCAGGACCACTTCGGCATCCCCAAGGCCAGCTTCTGCGGCACCCCGCAGGGAGGCTTCGTCGCTACCCGTCTCGCCCTGCAGAGCGCTCCAAGCTCGTCAGCCGCATCGTCTACGCCGGCTCGTCCGTGCTCGTCGGAGCGGCCGAGAGCAAAGCGCCGATCTCGCATCTGACCACCGACTTTCCGTACGCCGAGGAGAACCTGGCGCTCGTCGACAGGGCCGGCTTCGGCGCCGACACAAACACGCCCGATGCGACGCAGCGCGAGATCGACGCCAGCAACCACTAGATCGTGACGTGGAAGGCGCGGTACGGCGGATCGCCCGAGAACGAGGCATAGATGGTCAAGGCCACCGACCAGCTGCTCGGGCGCGACTACATCGTCCCGCGCACCGGCGAGCTCGAGCCGGAAGCTCGTCGAGGTCATGCGACTGGCGAGGAAGGGGGACGACGAGCGCGGCGAGTAGTGTGGTTAACGTTCGAGATTACAAGAAGGCTTCGTTGTAGGTTGATCTTTGTGCTCGCAGGACGATGCAAAGTACGATACAATGTGACCACTTTCAACGCTAAACAGCCATCGTCAAGTAAAATCTTGTCTTATTGCGCTCACACTGAAAGGGCTCCATGGACGCACTGAGAATGGGCACCTCTGTTAATTCAGGCTATATATGCGATGTGGTGGTGGAGTAAGAAATGATCATAGTGGTCGCCCAGCACAATATCTCACTCGGGTTACCCTGGCAATAAAATGAATATGTAGTCAATAAATAAAATAGTTCCAGTCAATAAATAGAATGACTTGAGGTCGCGATGCAAAGCGTGCCGCCCTCGCCAGGGCACTGGAGATCGCTGCAAGGCTACAGACAATGCCAGGGAAGGTTACAATCTTTACCGGTGCCCATGATGCCATTGAGAGCATGGCCTCTGGCCCTCCCTAGTCAGATGTACGCGATCCAGGCCAGGAAGCATACCGCCACGTCACGGAGAGCTGGGCCGGACATTACCATCGAAACCCGGTGGTGCTTCGCGCACAAAGGGGCCCCAGGCAACGAGAAGATCGATGGATGGGCAGAGCTCGCAGCGGAGGAGCCAGGCTCGCGAGAGGTGGAATGTATGCGGGTTTCGGATCGGCACATACAGTTTGCGGCCAAAGCCCCTACTCAGGTCTCTTGCACGCACCTCAAGCGGGAGATCTCGGAGGAGAAGCAGACCGAAGCCAAGTGCTGGGCTGCAGGGCAGGTCTCCGGTAAGAAGTATGCGCTGCCAACCAGGCAGCGGCCAGATGGAACGGTGGCTGGCAGCTCCAGGAGGCTTGCCTTTGCCTCTAGGTTCTGCCAACTAAAGACGGGCCTGGAATGGACGAGGAACCAGCCCACAGCCAAGTGCTGGTGGTGCCCATGCAAAAGCCAGACACGGGTGCACGTCTTCAGAAACTTGCCTCCCCTTGCTGGAAGACTCGACGGAAGGGACTGTGGGCAAAGGTTCGGAAGGAGACTGGGAGAGGAAAGGATCGTTTTCGGGATACCGGACCTCCTTGCTGATGCTAGGTGCAGCCGGGCAGCACTGGACTTCCTCTCCGCCACCGGGGTGGGAAGGCGGGTCCCAGCCCCGGCTGGGGAAGACACGCATAGCGAGACGTCAGAGTTGGAGCTCCGGGAGCGGAGAGAAAGGGGAGAGGAGCGGAGGCGAGAGGCCGGGGGGCTGGGTGCCGGCCGTGAGGAACCTCTGTTCTTCCCCACACCCTCCTTCATGGCCTCGGCGGGAGAGGAGTAAGGAGCCTCGGGACTCTCGGGGGCGGGTTTCTTTCCTTTTGTATTTCCCTGTCTTTTCCTTTGCTAGCATTTTCTTGGCGTGCTCTGCCACTGTTGGGACAGGCCTGGGCGGAGGGCGGAGGGGTGGACCGCCGGCAGACTGATAGAGGTCGGGACAGTTTGTTCGCGCCACGATCTAGCGAAGTCGCATGCGAGTAATGAACGAATAACAAAAATGCGCTCGAAACCGACCACACACAAACCTAACTATGTAACTATGTAGATAGCAAGTCCATCCGCCTCGCGTGCGCAGCGCCGTCGGAGACTGGTATCCGCTCTGCACTGGACGTTTCTCGGGCAGTTAAGGACTGGAGGGTATGGATGTCAACGGTAATATGACAGTCATGTCATATCACGTATTGTCATGTATTTTGACCGAAAAGCAAAAGCCACGACGGTAATATCTCTTGCCAAGCATGGCTATGGTGGCGCAGCTGGTGGCGCAGCTGGTGGCGGTGCGGATGGTGGCGGTATGGTCCAATCCAGCAACTGCGTTCACTTTTTAAATCCACCTTTCGTCTTCAATAATTGGAACGCATCTGGGGACACTTGAAATCAATTCGTGGGCCTTTGAACTTCTCGCGGAACAGCAGCAGAGCGCCACTGGAGTACGTACCGCCTTTGTCAAGCAGCAGCCACATGACGGTCGGTCACCAAGCCTGGCGCCTTCCCCAGAAAACAGATCCCCCAAAAGGATTCCCCTCCTTTTCATCTCTGGCGGTGGAGCCGTCTCTCCACTCGAGTCCTTACTTCCCCTTTACCTCGAGGCTCCCCCCGTTGCCTACCTCCGCCGCCCTTATTATCCGCAGTCACGTGGATGGCGTATTGCACAGTGAAACTTTACCGTCACACCTCAGACTTTACGGTAATTTGACATCCCTACCAGTGGAGGGGGATTCTGCAAGCGGCGTTTTTAGCCCTCTCTCCGTTTCCGCCGTAAGTTGGATCCCCGTACGGTGTGGTCCCCCGCCGCGCGCCCACGGTTGCTTCAGGGCTGGTACCTGTGTACATACAGTGTCAGATACATACTCGCCAGATTCGCGTAGATATCTAGGACGTCGTTTCTGTTGCTTGCCTGCGTCGTAGGCGGGGCACTTATGTATATATGTACCTGTTCCGATCGTGCGGTTGCTGTGTCTCGGATTCCTCGCACGTGACTTGCAGGTGAATTGACTCGTCGCCCCGCTTCGATCCGGCCCACCGGCGAAAGTTGCGTCATGTACATAACTCCGCGCTGCCAATTATCTTCGTTGTTATATAACCAGTCTAGCCAACTGCGGACAGACTCACACATTCCCACGTGCCGTGCTGGTCAACAAAGAAATATGGCCGCGCGTCACACCTTCCTTTTGGAATCTTGCGGAAATTGGTTGGCTGGCTGGGTTCATCGATGCATCCCTACACCTGCACGAGTTCATCACACCCCCTTCCCCCACGATTTGGATACGATGCTCTATGCACGCCAAATTCTCGACGGGCGGGCTCAGCAACCAACCACAACCATCATTGGGGACGAATATGTACATACATATCGCCATGCGATCGACCGATTGTTTTGGTACGCATCTAAGATCAAAACCAACACGTTTCATTTGTTCTGATGGTATGGTATTATCGCTCGAGAAAAACAAGTCCCGGGGGGGGAAAAAAAGAAAAAAAGCAGTGAACACCTTTTCAATCACCTAGAGAAGAGGGAAAAAGAAAAGAAAGCACAAAAGAAAAGAATAGAGGAACGGACAACGACAGCCACGTCGTACATTACACTGCTATGCTACAAGAACTCCCTCGGTATCGCATACCGCACACGGAGAAAGGATGAACACCGCTTACAGCATGGCGATACCAGCGATGACACCGACGACACCCATGACGGAGCCGACCATCACGCGGGTGCCAGCGCCTGTAGAGGGGGACGGGGCGGCGGCGCCGGAGGAGGTGGTGGAGGGGGCGGAGGTGGCGGCGGCGATGGCGGCGGCGGCGTCGGACTTGATCGAGGCCGCGGCAGAGGAGGGAACGGCGGTCTGGGTCAAGAAGAAGGCGTCGACGCCCTCAGTGCCCGAGACAATAGCGTTGTGCAGGTCCGACGAGATGCTGCTCCAGCCCGTGACGGTGCTGTACTTGCTCTTGATGCTGTTGTCGACGCTGGCGATCTTGGACGTCTCCTCGGCCCACTTCGACGTGACCTCCGACGCCAACGACTTGATGACCGACGTCGCCCCGTTCATCGCCGACGACACCTCGCCCTGGACGGAGGTCACGATGTCACTGGCGGGCTGTCAGTCTCGTCGTCTTGGATTCGCACTGGGGGAGGGAAAGGAACCGACCCAACATCCTGGCGGGCGACGTTGGCACCGTAGGCGGAGGCGGCGAAAAGGGCGGCGACGATGAACTTGATCTGCATTCTGAGAGTGTTTGTTTTTGTTCTGTATGGTGTTGTGGGTTGGAGCGAGGGTGTCGGGATGGAGGGATGTTTGCGGAAGAATTGCAGACGGTGGTGGGAAGGAGGGGGAGGAGGAGGGACGAAGGTAGGTTCCCTTTATACAAAAGGGGTTTCAGGTTGCTATTTCGATTGATTGGGGAGGAAATCATATTCCATTGATCGACGCCAACGGTGCACTACATACTTGCCTTGGGGGGCGCAGATCCTTGCAGCCGTGGCATCCGCTACATTTGTGGCTAGGGCCGCGCCCCGCTTGGTACTGGAGTATTGTAGAATTGCAGACTATCTACTCTACAAGGCTTGTTTGCAACCTGCAGCTGCTGAGAGGGAGGCTTGGAGGAAGAGTGGGTGACGTCTGCGCTGAGAGCGAGGGGCTGCCCATTCTATTCCTGTCGGCGAATCACTGCCGAGTATCCGCGTCGATCGATGCTCCCTCCGTGTTCGTGGCTCAAGCAAGCACCAGCACTACACTGCCCGGGTGTTGATACTCCAGAAAAGCAGGTTGACTGTGCCGCAAACCGAGCAGCAGCCGTCGTCGTCGTCGTCGTCGTCGTCGTTGCTGTGTTGTCGTTGCCATCGTGATTCTTGGGGGAATCACGTCAGCTCCAGTTGGCTTGGCTGACCCCAGCCAAACCCTACGTCCTTGCACTGTATTCCCCTCTGTCCGCACATACGGAGTATGCACACACTCGTATTCCAGAGGGCGGGCACGAAGCAGGTGGGATGAGCAGATACGACGCCTGCAGCTTTACGTAATCCACACTGCCCACCCGTCGTAAGGCAAAACGCGCCGCATGCGTGGAACCATCGGAAGGAATCTCCGCGCAGCCACACCGCCCGCCGCCACCTGTTGGCGGGGAATGCCGCGCGTATGATACGGGATCGGAGCCAATGCCATGAATCGTCTTGGCCGTAATGCCCGTTTGCGGTGCTCGAGTGGGGGGTTGCATGCAGAATGCGCTCTAGATATGATCATACTCGCTCCCGCGATAGCGAAGGCGACGCACGTCCTCCGCAGCGCCCGTGGACATCGGGTGTGAGTGAGCGCTGGTGACCAGCCACCCAGACAAACCTAACTAACCTTGCGCGGAAGGACGCCGCGCTACTCGTCACGAACGCAGCGGTCCTCCGCACTGGCTGGAGTTGTCGAGCTGCGGTCGGAGTTGCCGAGCTGCGGTCGGAGTCGTCGAGTTGCGGTCGAGACTCGGAACGTAGAAATAGAAAAAAGAAATGAAGAAAAAAAACGTCTTTTTTTGTCTCGGATAGTCCACTTTTTCGCCGAAATGACTAAGATGATGTATCGCATACCTAGTCCGCTTTTTCTCGAATGATAGTCTGCATATCTAGCCTGCATAAAAAAAAGGAAATCGAGCGCATAAACACCAAACGTTCAACACACACCCCCCCCCTCTATCCAAAACATCAACGAATCCAACATGTCTCCTCATATCGGCGAGCACTAAAGCTTGCAGGTCTCCCTGCGCTCCGTAAGGCCCGGGGAAACCAAGCGAGGATGGGCACGCAGGCCAATGACTGGCGGCTTGCTGCAGTCACTCAGATGTCTGACAAGCGGCCAATTTGTCTGGCCACATTCCGGTGTTCCGGTGGCATCCGGCACGGGATTGGTAGAATAGGAATCGGAAGACCCATAATCCACCGAGAGAGTTCGCAAAAGTCTAGGGATGCATACGCAGTAAAGTCCAAAATATGCTGAGGCAGCCATTGAAAGATCCCGCATAGCGAAAACCCCGATCAGCGAAAAGCTACTATGATAGAACAAAAGGAAACGCTAAAAGAATTCGAACAATGGCCTTGCTTGAGAACAAAGGATTTGGCGGAGAACAAAGAAACCCCCTCCTAGCCGAGAACGAGAAACTCGCTCTCGAGGACTTGTGTCGAAGCCGAACCACTAAAGATTACTCCGTTGTGGATATCAAACAGCACCAGACGTATCCGCCCGAGACGCCCGAGCCATTCCCGTCGAACCTCCCGTCGTCGGAGCGCCCGCCTAAATCGCGAAGAACCTGACTTGTTCGATACTACCCGACACCGGTGTTCACCGGACGTCCCAGCGTCGCATCCGTGCTTCTGCGCACGCGAGCAAGACACTGCTGTCATGCTGTTGCGGCTAATAACACTGCCGTGAAGGCGCCCACAACCGCGGATATGGTGCACGAACTTTTGCTAGGTCGGGGGCGGGAAAATCAGCAGCTCGCGCTGGAAGCCGCAGAGGCCGGGTCGGAAGACGACGCGGGAAGAGGAGACTTAGGGAGCCAGAGGCATTGGGGCGGCGGGGAAGGAGGCCGTGCAGTGCGAGCCACCAACCCACACGTGCTATCTACCCCGAGGACGTCCAGCAGAGAAGCGGAGAATCCTGGGGACACCACAACTTGGCATTCCTAACCGGGCGCCACCACGGTGCTCAATCCGTAAAGGCCTTGGCCATTACGCTCGTACATGTTACAACACACATACTTAGTACTACACAGCTGTGGACTTGGACTTTCTCACTATCGAGGTTTTGCAATCCAGATCGGTCATAAACCGGTGCTATTTTTCAAAATAGGAACGCTCGAAAAAAACTTGTGGTTTTGCAAAGTGCACGTTCTTAAGTCAGGTGACGGTGCTGATGTCTATCCGCATGCTGACTTGGTTCTTGCCCAGACCCCGCAGGTTTGGAGTGTGTCATTCAGTGGAACCAATCAGAGCGTTTGTTTACATTCCAGGGAAATAGCATCGTGCAGTTTTTGCAACGGTGCTATTATTAAGTCATGACTTATTCTCATGCCTTACTTTCCTTACTTAAATCCCTGCACACGCCCCTGTCACCTCCCCTGCAATCCTCCGTTGCCCCGACGACCTACATAGTATCTACCGACAAGGATTGCAAACCCCGATACTGAAGTTCAATCAGTGCAAGATCTCACTCAAGAAAAGTGGACTGTCCGAGACAACAATAAAAAAAGCCGGGCAAACGTCCAATATGCCATAGTTTTCCTGGGTGGGTCGCCAATTGGTCCGGTGGTCAGCGGCAGCAGCTGTCGACGACACCTCAATTCAACTCGTCAAAACAGTGAAATAAACAGCAAACAACTGGGAATGAATCAATCCATTTGAAATTCCCTCTATTCTACAGGGTATACAATTGGAAGCTGACAAACTTCATCGCAAGTGGTTCTGCTGTGACCCACATTGCCACACTGGGTACATCGCTGGGGAGCGTTGTCCGGAACTTCCGCACCTCTCTGCAAACCCTTTGCTTTTTTCTCACCTTTTCTGATCCTCCTCTCCTTGGGCCTGTACATAACTACCTCGTGTGCGCCTAAACAGAGGAGGAAAGCAGTCGTCTTCGCGGAGTATCTGAAGATACTGGATGTCAGCTAGGTGCATGTCCCTCACGTAGAAAACCTTGGGTATAAAACCCCGTGGCTGCTTGCAAAGACATAAAACTAAAGCAACAGCGTGGCCGCACGGGATGTCGTTGATCTCGAGCCTACCACAGGTGCAGGCTCTGCTTCGAGATCCACCACATATTTCTTGTCCGAATACGATATAACAACCCCTCGCGTTTCACTAGCAGCCTCAACTCTACGGTGCTGGATAGCTATGATTCATAGATTCCGCGAGGAGCTGCAAAGCGAAGCTGGTATACCTTACCCCTAGAACTGCAAGCTTCTGAACAGCGTCCTGAAACCGAGCGTAGCGTTGACCCATACAGCGGCTCCGGATCGCGTTGAGCAGATCGATGATGGAGAGGTCGCGATCCTGTTTCAAGGCTGAATTGACCGACTCCACCATACGACCACCTGGTGACCAATTAGCGACCCACCGGGAAAAACTATGGTTTGCCGATAAAAAAAAAAGGGCAAAACACGACGAGCCCTTTCATCACATCTGCGAGCAGGCCAATCGGGAGCGGCCTACGAGCGTTGTAACAGACATGACGTGGCGACTGCAGCAAATCAAAGGTGGGGTTACAGCACAGAATAGGTGAAGGTTTTGACTGTGAATACTGGGTTCGGCAAGGCTGGGGGTAAATAACTCTGCGGCGATTACTTAGCGGGGTCATGGCCGAGCACTCGTAGTTAGGCATCATCATCCCGAGCGCATCGCCCCCCACTCCACCTCATCATCCGCCGAGCATGGCTGCCCCCCGCTGAGTGGGGGTTAGCAATGCACCCACCAGTAACTACCTGTTTACATCGTTTACAAAACCGCACCAGACAGCACTCTACTCTGCATCTGGTCCGCGTCGATATCCGTGCGAGACACCTCGACCCATCGTGTCGGGTAAATATACGGTAAAAAAATCACCTCCACTTCACGCCTTGTATCTGTTTGTACCGACCTCTACCTACGCGAGTCCCCAGCACGGCCGCGACCACCAGGGACATGGTCGGGGTGACGACGTAGAAGCACGCCAGCGTTCTGGCGACCATCACCTTGCCGTGCTGGCCCACTTCGGTAACCTCGGCCAGGCTGCTCAGGGTCATGGCGGGCGGTCCGCCTTGAAGCCCAAACATCAGGTCGAGAAAGATATATCGACAAAGAAGCAGCGATTGGATGGTGGCTGGAACCACGTCATCAACAGCGGTGTCCCCACTTAAGCTGAATGGCCTTGGATGTCCCCTCCATTCCCGCCATGTCCGCTGAGGTAGAACGTGTTGAAAGAGTGCTGATGTGCTGACGAGGGGATATGAAGGTTATAATGTCTGCTGCGAAAGTCTGTTTACTGAGTTAAAATTGGCTGTTCCTGAGGACATATTGTCCAGAAGGAACGATATATAAGGCGGGAGGTTGTTGGCTAGAAACGACAGCAATACATTTATTCTTTACCGTTCGTATTGTTCAACAGAACGACTCTTTTCTGAGTGCAAAATGATACTTGCAGATCACCGCCACTCATTGCTCATGCGAGTATGATAAAACAAAAAAAAAAAACCGCCACTCATTGGGTATGGACAGTGTCGAAGCGCTCGAGATTATCAAGCGGTTCAATCGCCGCACTCATAGCTAATATCAGGCCTTATGCGAGACTAAATAAAAACTTATGTACTCACCATCATACTTTCCGTGACCCATATACGTATAATAGCGACAACTCCCGCCGCTTCCTACTACGCTTTTCTGGGGGGGGGGGGGGCGGGGGGCGGGGGGGGGGGGGGGGGGGGGGGGGGGGGGGGGGGGGGGGGGCGC
>Ga0307508_10000837_pt1 | contig 35757 bp, 46 predicted proteins | sample 9_EM_MG_FD_203089 | JGI IMG/M metagenome (GOLD analysis project Ga0307508, IMG submission 203089) | Populus trichocarpa ectomycorrhiza microbial communities from riparian zone in the Pacific Northwest, United States - 9_EM | ecosystem: Host-associated > Plants > Roots > Unclassified | place...
CCCCGCCCCCCCCCCCCCCCCCCCCCCCCCCCCCCCCCCCCCCCCCCCCCCCCCCCCCCCCCCCCCCCCCCCCCCCCGTCTTTTTATTGGTAGGTTGAGGTTTCAAGGAACTACGAGCTAACTACGTAGTGCTCGTCCATGGAGGGGCAAGAGACAACGAAAAGAGAACACAAACGGCTTCCGCCGGTGTGTTTGCTACGAGGAAGAAAGGGGGCAGAGAAGGGGAAGAGAAGAGAAGATATGAGAAGCAAAAGGCGGAGGAGGAAGAGGGGGGGGGAGTGTTTGGAGAGGATGACGGTTATTCAGCAACACGAACAGCAAGTGAAAGCGAGTAAGGATCTAGTATGTAGCCTGAAGTCGAGATAAAAGTAGAGTTGAGTTTAAGTACGGGCTCGTCAAGTAAGGGTAGCCAGCGCGAGAGGACAGGTTTCGGAGCAGGGAGACCGTGGGGAGCACAAAACGTAGTCCGTAGGACCATGTAGATATGTTGCATTGGGGGGGTGGGGGGTGGGTCAGAGATGATGGGGAGAAGATCCTTGCTCCGAAGGTTATCCATACCTTTGCTTCGCACCTGGGTGGTGGGGGATCTAACCTCGGAAGGCAATGCAGGCTCACGAGAGCTGGGCCTGAGGCGGGAGGCAGCGGACAAAGTGTATCTTCGTGTACCCCCGCGAGACGCAAACATCGCTTCGTCTTCGCTTCAATTCAATTTCCCGTCCGGACTGCGAGCCCAGTCGAATCGATCGTTCGGCGTGGCCGGAACGTGACCCTCCTTCCTGCTCCATCGAACCCAGCACTTCAACTCCCTCGCGATCCTCTCCCGCACAGCCCCATCCAACCAACAACCACGGCCCAGCAGACCGCCGGATGGCCCGATTCACTACCGCTAACTACTGACTAGTAGACGCCGACAAGGCCCACCGGCTATCACCACGTATCCAGGCTCCAGCGGTATCAAACAGCGTTCGCTCTGCACTTCCGGTTCACGCACTTATGCATGCACCACAGTCGTGTGTTCGACGGGCCTGTGTCGACGCCGTGATCTCCGGAGCCGTCTCGGGGCAGGTACGTCCGCAGCGTGCAACCGTGATGAATTGCTCAAGCGCTAACAAACACGCGTCCGGCCGGTGAGCAAGCGGCCAGCGAGCAAGATCAGACGGGTCCCTTCTGCGAAGAGAGCGATCAGAGACGCGAACGAACCCTCCCGAACACACACAAGGCGGCCGCACGCTCAGGGCATTTGCTGGGGCCTGCGTCTCCGTGGCCTCAGAAACCACCAAGGGCCAACCAGCCAGCCAGCCCCAGCCAGCGGAGCTCCAAATCCAGTCTCTTGGCTTCGTCGATAACGTATCTTGGCGGAGGACACACGGGGTGGGGGGTTCTTGGTCAACGAGAAGCTGTTGCCCGTTGGCCGTCCCCATCTTGGCTGGCCGGGCAAACCTCTTGCGGCCGTCCGGGCAATTCAGCGGGAACACCGAGCGCTTACCCACTCTGGATACCTCACAGTCCCCCCCCCTCCATCCAGTTGCAGATGTGCGTATAGTTGCGCGCGGCGGCCGGTCTTGGCTGGGGTGCTTGGAGTAACGTTCCTTCCATGGGTTTACTTACCATGGGTGTTAAGATGGATGGCACGCCACCACCACCTTCCTCTACCCCGCTTGGCTTTCCGCGCTCCCTTTCGCTTCCAATCTCCGGTCCGCACGTGAAAGCCACCCCACCACCACCTCCTCCCCCCGACTCTCCCGACAAGCTTCCCGCCTATCCCCTTGACACCCCCGTGCTAGCCGGAACGCTTGACTGACGTTGTTGCTAGGGCCCGCTGTAGAGCACTACATACCTTGTATCTATCTATCTGCAAACGTCGTATGCACAGAGCAACTAGTTACATGCAACACCCACCTAACAGGCAGACAGACAGGACAGAGTTGGACGTTCTTCCCTGTGTACAGTACGTACGTAGGTAGCCAGCATTCGGGACGGAATGACCGCCCCCACCGTCGGGCTTTCGGTCAAACCGGGTGGGGCCCAAACGGATCATCTCTTTTTTCCCCGAAGGACGATCGGGAGCATCCGGAGACATGCATCAGCATGTAGTCTAGACTAGGGTACTGGATGTCAGCTCCACTCCGGTTCTTTATTATCTCAATCTTCGGATATGCGCATGTAGAGTAGAGCACTTGGGGTATCTACGTATGTACTAGTACACGTACATAACTACATGCATGCTTTCTTCATCTGTCTGCCTCCTACATACATACATAGAGTACCTGTCTGCATACGTATGTCTCATAGACACATCCCCATCCAACGGTGCATCTCGGCAGTTATACTATCCCCACAAAGGAAAGAGAAGAAAAAGCCATCATCATTTCGTTTCTTGGCGGTGTTGGCCGGTAGTTACAACATGGCGATTTGTTTCTGCGGCGGGACCAAGTGGAGGCGGGTTCTCCTCCGTCCCACCCTGTCCGCACACCGATCCACAGTAATTGTTTTCCGACAAATCTACGGTGGATCCTGGGTCTCGAACCGCCCATCTATCTACTTACCCAATGCAATGTCGGGGGGCTGCATGCATGCATGTATTTATGGATGCGGGATTGGCAGAAGCGAAGATGGCTGGAGTGTGTGCTGACTGTAGATAGGTATGGATTGGAGATGAAGAACTCATATTGTATGCCTCCACCGTGTCGAGTTGTGACGGGTAGCATGTAGGTACATATGTATGTGGGTGTGCGGATGAAGGATCTGCTCCCACTCCTTATCGGACAGACGGAGAAAATTCCAAATCGATGGGTGCTGTGATTCATACTCTCCTGCGAAGACAGCCCTGTGGATGACGAGGCTTGTTCGCACATGGCGGACTGCAGGATTTCGATTCGATGCGTGATTGCGAGGATCGGCATCTACATACCTACATACCTGACTGCAGCTATCTACCGAGGATTTTTGGCAGGGGGGCGGGACGGTTTGGAGAGTTCATGGTTACATTGGCTAGTGTACTACTGCACGGGCGGTCACTCACTCGAGTCCTGGCTCTTGATACTTGAGGAATTATATGGGGGCGACGGGAACAATCCAACATCTACACATCCGACTTCCCGTCTTTCCAATTTCCCTGATAGCATAGACCACCCCATCGGCAGATTAAACGGTCAAACATGCAGGGCAAGGCTCAATCCAACACCACGGAGACTACGACATATAATAGTCGCCCTCGTCGTCCTCGTACTTCACGTTCCCTTCATGACTCCCATATCCGTCTGAATCGTCATCAGACTCGTACTTCACACCGTATCCGTCACTCTCGTTCTGCCAGTCGTGATGCGCCACGGCTCCAGTCTTGACGCCACTCCACTCGACCTCGCCCCAGCGCTGCGTTGAGATCTTGCCTTTGACCTTGACCTCCCCCTTGGCGATCTTGAACTCCATCTCCCCAGGGAAGTCGCCGGTGAAGGGCACGCGGCTCTGCTTCGCCATCGGCATCCACTCCAGACGCGTCGCCGAGACGATGCGTCCGCCGAGGTCGAGCCGGCCAGAAAGGGATTGTGCAGATCTGTCGAGATCCAGCGTGGACGGATCTATGGGAAACGTGCGGCACTCGATGGTGTAGCTGCCGATCAGCTGTTCGGCGAACGGGACGCGGGGCTTGGATGGGGCCTTGGGTTTGTCGGCGACGGGGGCGGGCGGTGGTTTCGGTTTGGCCGGCAGACCCTTTGCGGTGCCTGGCGCTGCCGTAGATTGACGGGCGACTCCTGCGGAGGCAGACGACCTCTTCGCAGTGGCGGGCGGCCGAGGCGCAGACACGATCTTCGGCTTCGGTAGCGGTTTCTGGACCTTGGTCTTTGGTTCGGATGAGGCCTTCGGTTTCGGCTGCGGTTTCTCGACCTTGGTCTTTGGTCTCGGCTTCTCGGCGGCCTTCTGACCACCACCACCACCACCACCACCACCACCACTACTTGGTAGGCGGGCGTCGAAGGCGGCCTTGAGACCCCGCTCCATTTCGCGCATCTCCTTCGGCTGCTGCTTGACCTTCCCCTCATTGATGGCGCGCACGAGGCGGGCTTCGAGTTCATCCTTCGTGCCCGTCAGGGGCTTGAGACCGTAGTGAGCAAGCTGTCCTTTGAGCCAGCGGACGTTTACTTGGCCCGAATTGCGCAGCCGTTGGAGGATAACGGCCTGCGTGCACCGCGGCTCGAGGTCGTACAGGAGACCGAGGGAGGAGTAGGAAAACTTTCCGGCTGTTATGGCGGACATCTTGGGGGTGGTGGGGATGATAACGAAGCGCGAGGTAGACGCGGTCGAGAAGGTTGTTGTGCTGGTGCTAGTTACTCCACTCTAATTGTGGGTTAGGAGCGCCAGGATGCATGTGCTGCCCGGTCGTCCAAGCAACCGAGCTCATATGAGTCACCAGCCATGTCAACTCTAAAGTGTAACCGAGGTCCAGAAGTGAGCCGGCGACCTGATTGGTCGAACCACACCTATAAGCACGCATTCGAAGATTCATGCCACAGCATGTATGTATGTAGCTGACCAGGTGCACGACCTCTCTTACTAGCGGATGTAAGGTACGGAGCTCCCATCCGGCCCGGGCTGCATGATCCATCTCGTGAGGCTCCGAGCCCGAGCACCCCCGGTTTCCGGTGGCCGACGGCCGAGAACATAGAATATAGGTGTACTGTACGCTGTCACACGCAAGTCTCCCATGCGTATGTAGCGTGTGCTGACGATGCGTTGGTGATTCTGGGCATCCGTTCAGTGCGGAGGCGCAAAACAGCTTCTGCACCATCTAGGTACTCCGGAATGCCTGTGTAGGCACAGTGTAGCAGTAGGGTCCCAGAAGATGGGTAGGTATTTCGGACTCCGAATTTATCGGGTAAATAATCAGGTATTAAATCACTGTATCCTACACATGCCCGTGGGCATGAGTATATATATACGTAAATCTGCTATGGCTTCGGAACGATGTCATATCGGATGGGAGCCTGCATGCATCTCTGCCCGAATTTTGGCCCCCTCTGAGCTGGCGGAGGAGGCATATGCTGGATTGTTTTCTTTAGATTAGATACCACTGGCGCACTTGTCCGGAATCTGGATAGGCTGATATACGACCGCAGGCGTGCAGGGGATACTAGAATGCATACAAGACCGGGATTAATTGTTTCCTTTCATCCAACTCTACTCGTGAATTATCTAGCTGGCAATGAGAACGCAGCTCGAGGACCGATTCCCTTCTACCACTTAGGTCGCCAAAAAAAAAAAAAAACTCAGCCCAAAATGGGTAGGCGAATAGGGCGGACACCGGAGGGAGAGCACTAGCAACGGCAAGCTGGGAGTAGGCACGTCGTTTGTGATGCGGCGAATGCGTTGCAGTGAATAGCGAAGCGGCGATGCTCTTGCCAACATCACGTTCGCCACAGTTCTTGTCACAGCGCTCGCCATCAGTCTGACCTCATACCACACTAATGCTCCCACTCGCACTCGTACTCGCGACCTTAGTGTAAATGGCTGAAAGTCATCAAGAGATTGCTCCAGAGCATACTTCAGGACCGTAGCTGAGGTTTTGTGTGGGCTCCTAGGTGTGGGTTAGGGTCCAGTATGCACAGGCTCATCATCGGTCACTCGCCTGGAATGTGCGAGTGCTCTACAGTGACACTATGCTTCACGGTTGCTTGGCGGCATGGGTGTGGTGCAGAGGTGATGTCATTTCCCAGTGGAAGATGATGCAGTGTAACGGCGGGCAACCTCAACTGTTTCCCTGGCTGCTCATGAGTATGATAGAGGTAGCTTGCGTGCCGCGCACTTCGATTGAACCTACCTTCCTCCCAAGCCACGCACAACGAATGAGCTCATCGCACGCTGCCGTCGACACCGGAAGCGATCACCCTGTTCGATTCGAACCAAAATCTTGTGTGAAAAGACAAAGTCATTTAATTGGGAGAACTAGACTTTTATATCTACCGTAGTTCGGAACCTGTCTTCTGACGCCGTCAGAGACCGTAACCACACACGACACAGACGAGCACGAGCGCGATAACAAGCAGTGCAAGTAACCCTGTTAGCAAAAAAGAGCGCAAACCATGGACGAGCAACACATCAACGAATTCGCGACTGATGGCATGAACCATCGTTACGACGAGACGGGACTGCAGACCTCCAACAAACCGCACGCGCAGCCAGAGAACCAACAGCCGTCAGGCGACGACCTGAAGTCGCAGCAAACCGGCTCGTCGACGGGGGACCATAATCGCCGCGAAGTGACGGATCCGGTCACGCACCTCGAGATCTCGATTCACGATGCGACGGATACCGAGCTTGAGCGGATCCCGCCGCCGCCCGCGTCGCCGCAGGAACAGCCGGAGAGCACGGCCGAGAGGAAGGATGATTCGGATCTGAGGCATGATGAGATGAGTACGCTTATGAAGGAGGAGACGAAGGGACGGTGGACGGACTATGGCGAGAGGGAGAGGAGGGGTAGGCTACGGGCTGCATTTGTTGCAGGCGTGGCGACGGCAGGCGCTACGGTTGTGATGTTTCTGTGGGCTATGATGATGGCCGGGTCGGAGGGGGTGAGGTTTTTGTTTCTGGAGATGGTGGCGGGCAGCGTTGGATGTGCGGTGTTGGGTTTGGGGGCGGGTGCAATGGTCTGGACGTACACTGCGGTTGCGGACGACAGCGGTGACGTTGGGGAGGTGGCTGGGCAGAAGGTGTGAAAGCTATACTCTTCCTTTCGACGTGGCGCCCTGGCGTACTAACCGATTGATATCTACGCACAGAAGCCCTCCACAAGTCAACAGCACAAGCCTCCAGAATCCGCGGCCTGGGTCAACTCACTCTTATCCTCACTATGGCCCATCGTTAATCCTGCCCTGTTCAATTCTGTCGCCGATATGCTCGAAGATGCAATGCAAGCGTCACTCCCGAAGCTAGTCAAAGGTGTCAGGGTAGCTGAACTCGGCCAAGGAAACGAGAGCATGCGTATTCTCGGGATCCGATGGCTCGAAGCTGGCGACGCCGCTGAGGAGAAGCGCGGCATGGCCGGCGAAGAAGGAGACTTCGCCCACTTCGAGATCGCTGTAGCGTACCGCTCGCGACCACCGGCGCACCCCAGTCGAGGCTTGCGCGGCCGTAGTCGTAACGCCCACCTACTGATCGAATTCTCCACCATGGGAGGGATTATGTTCCCGGTCTGGGTCGAGGTGACAGGAATCCTTGCCGCGGCGAGGATGCGTATCCAGCTCACGCCGAATCCTCCGTTCTTAGGCCTGGCGACTCTCACCCTGCTCGGACAACCGAAGGTCAATGTCTCATGTGTGCCCATCACAAAGAACTTTTTGAACATCATGGATGTGCCCGTGCTGAATCGGTTTCTACAAAGCAGCATTGATTCAGCTATTGGCATGTATGTGGCACCCCGCAGCTTGACGCTGGATCTCAACGCCCTCCTGACCGGGAGGGAGAAAATGGATACGGAGGCTGTGGGGGTTGTTGTTGTCAGGGTTATCCGGGCAGCAGGCTTCAAGGATGGCGATGGTGGCAAGAAGTGGTTATCTGGACCCATGCGGAGAGGTGATCCGTACGTTACGGTTGGGTGGGGGAAGTGGGGAAAGGGGATGTGGAGCACCAGGTATGCCTGACCCTTTTTTTTTTTTTTACACCTGCTTGTTGGTCTGTGGAGAAGAGAAGCAGTTGGAACACTTCCTCGAAGGCGTCCAACCAATGGACGCCCTGGTAGCCCCGGGCACTTACGGCAATCACGCCCAGTCTTGAAATGCCTCAGAACATATGTACCCCGGAGCAGTCATATCCGCTCACTGTCAGCACTATGTATGGGGAAGAGCCAAAAATCGTACGACCATCAGGTCTCCGGTGCGGAGGTGCAAAATCCAAGATATCATCCTGGCAGATTGAGAGCCTCGTGTCTTCATCTCATGCCTTGCTACGGGATTGCACGAGTTTACTAGCCAATGGAAGGAGCTCAAAAATCACTGGTGGGAGAGCTGACTCTACAGCAAAGCCTGTTGGTTGATCATGGCATCTCCGATTGGGCGTCCGCTCAGAGTGACTGTAGCTTGATGCTGCCTGCACCTGCTCGCTCGTGCTCCCAACCTCCAGCGGTCAGGCACGGCTGAGAGGGCCGGAGCATTGATGCCTGCCCGCAGATACTCATCATGCGAACACTCCTGGTTGGAGCTTACGACGAGCGCGGGCTTGGGCTGGGGGCAGGGCAACACAAGAATTGTCGGCGAATCGTTTTCAGTTACTCATGCGTGTTGCTTGAGTGCCTTATGACCATCTTTTGCCTAGAAAGGAGAGCTGATCTACGTGCCAAAATAACAGGATCATCGAAAATGAAGGTGAGCCGGTTTGGGATGAGACGGACACGATGCTCGTTGGGCCGACAGAAGTTGGTGCAGACGAAAATCTGCGTCTGCAGCTTTGGGATTCTGGTGAGTTTTGCCGCACACCCCAATTTTTTATTTCTTTTACGTCTAGTGGGAAGACTGCGACTTGGCACTTTAAGATGGTCGTCTAGAGTACAGCGAAGTGGTCTCAATTGCGCACGCACCAATCCTGGTGATCGTTTTCAAATGCTCATCGCCGCCAGCCAGCGTGGTGGTGCTCATCACCAACCGTTGTTCACAGCTCATCTAATCGGAAGAATTTGAGCTAATCGATGGAAATTTACTAGATCGAACCACAGCGGACGACCTCTTGGGCGTCGTGGAAATCCCGCTCAAGGATATTATGAACGACGACTCTATGAAGAACCGTATCATGGAGCGTGAAGATGATCTCGTTGATTATGAAGGAAACCCCTGTCCCGGGAAAGTGTGGTGGAATGTCGGATACTACTCAAAGCCAGACTTTGGCCAGTACCTTGCTCATCGTGGGGACGTCGATGTTGAGGAGACAAAGGGAAAGGTCGAGAGGGAGGCCGAGCGGAAACTCAGGGAGGCTCAGGGTCTCGACGAAACTGGAGAAATCGAGCAACAGAAGAAGGAAGACTTAAAAGAGCGGAGCGATGAGATCATTGCCAACTCGGGCCCGAACCCTCAATACCCTAGCGGAATCCTGTATATCGGCATCCAACAGATCGTGGGACTCGAAGTGGAGAGGATAAGGGACTCGGGTGTGAGGGAAGAGGCAGAGGACGAGGGGGGCGAAGACTTACCTAGCGCTTATTGCACGGTTATCATTAACCACGAGAAGGTGTACAAGACGCGGACGAAGCTGAAGGACAACAAGCCTTTCGTATGTACCCCTCAATCCGGCGTTGCACCTCCGATTTGAACCTAACGCTACTCACAGTTCGATGCCAGCACGGAACGCTTCATCCGTGACATCCGCACAATGTCACTCGTCATCTCAGTTCGAGACCACCGTACCCACGAAGCCGACCCACTCCTTGGAGTGGTCGACCTGCCGCTCGGGCGCATCTTCTCATCCCGTTCGCAGCTGGTTAAATCCTTCCCACTTCTCGGAGGTATCGGATACGGTTGGGTCCGTCTCTGTTTGATCTTCCGCAGTGTCTACCTCCGACTACCGCCACCGTTGGCGGGCTGGAACACCGGCACACTGGAGATCATGCCACGCGCATCGGCCTCCGAGGGACTTCCGCAGGGCCTTGCCCAATGTCGTCTCGTCTTCCGTACCTTGTACGGCAAACACAAGATGTTCCCCGACTCGGACGCACCCAGGGAGTGGAGCTGGAAGCGTCGTGACCGCCCACTGTGCCTTGCCGTGTGTAAACGCTACGCCTCTTGTCTCCTGATTCAGTTCCGAAAGTACTCGCTCGGACCCGACACGACGGCAGCGTTCGCTGTGTTGTGGCTCAAAGACATTACCGATGACGACGAAACTGAGGTTGACGTGTTGGTGCGAAAGGGAGACCTAAAGCGGGCCGTCAAAAGCGCTGATACTGAGGGTGAGCATGTGGGCACGCTGAAACTCCGTGTCAAATTCTGGCCCGGCCTCAGTGGGTACCACCAACATATTGCGGCTGCGAACAAGAACATGGCGGATGTCATGCAGGCCCTCGAGGCGGCCGAGGACGCCAAAGCCATGGGCGACTACTACTCCGAGACATCGGATTCATCGGACTCATCGGACGACGGCGATGATGACTACGATGACACCAAGAGGAACAACGCCGACCAAGACGACGGAAAGCGAGGGCTGACAGACGAACTGAAGGAGTACAAACGTAACCGCAAGGACATGCACCGGCGACACCGCGGACTGATGCAGTTCCGGACGGCAAGGCAGGTGGCGTGGATGGGCCATAAAATGGAGGAGAAGACCCACGAGCTCGGCGATAGCCTCAAGTCGAAGTTGAAGCATCACGGGCGGGCGTCGGAAACTCAGAAGATCGAGACGGAGGTTTAGCTTAGGACCCGACCGGAGAATTGTTTTTTTTGTTATGATTTCATTTCTTTTCCTTCCTGTAATTTTTTCTTGAGGGGGCAGGGGATTCTCCCATGTGGTATCCTGGGCGTTTGAAATTCGTTATGTAACCTCTCAGTGTCCAACCGCAATCTACTCTGCTTACATGCATGCACACATTCAATCCGACGAGCTGGAGAGGGAGAGTATGTAGTGTAGAGTACAGTAGTGCCTACCGGCACGGGGTACTCTTTCCTATGCCTTAGCCAGGTGCTTACCTCCGCCCTCCGTTTGGACACGCCCGTCGATACTACTTTCAGCACACAACGCTATCACCGTATGTACAAGGTAGGTACATGGTTGCTTCGGGTGCATCCTCGGCATCCCATTTCCAACCATTCCGGCCGGAATTTCCATCTGCAGTGCATGATGCGCGACGATGATCATCGTCATCGCCTCCCCCCTCTTCGCTCTCCATCTTCGGATGGGATGGTGGGGGAAGGTATAGATTGGGGGATTATTTTTTTCTGGCTCGTAATGTGTATCTAGTATGCAGCAGCACTATTGCGGAGACGGCGGCGAACGGACGAACATACGGAGTGCGCTTGCAAACGGCCCGCCCACGGAGTTGGCCCTCCCACTTGTATTCATTCGTTCGTTCATTCATCTCTTTTGTTGGCTGAAATGGGATGTCTAAGGATGTGTCGCATGCATTAGATAGCGCAGTGGCCCAGTGACTGCGCCCGAAGTTTTAATAGCGCCGCTAAACTGCTTTTACTGTGGCATATGTGCGCGAATGTAGATAGATAGATAGATAGATATGAGGAGAATTGCAATTGCGCTTGCACTTCGACGCCCGTAGCCCGACGTGCCCTCCACTCCACCCTCCAGAGCAGTACAAATCGGCAATCCCCCCACGACCCCACGGCCCCACGACCCACGCCTAGCTTGCCCGTGGTGCAGCCTCTACATTGTATGTATGTACGCACATATTATGCAGAAGGGGTATAAAACCAAACGCGCGATGCGCGAACGAGCGAAGTAAAGCAAAGCAGCGCAAAGCAGCGCAAACGCAGAAGCAAAAGCAAAAGCAAACAAAGAACCGGCCGGTCGTTCGAGCTCGGGGACAAAGACTGCCCTTACGTACCAGCCCATCCCATCTCGGCAATTCCGATCCACTGGGAAAGAAAAAATACATATATACCTAAGTATGTACATACTGTAGATATCTGTCATATCCATCCCCGCTCGCAAAAGATTCCCAATTCGGCGAACGGAAAGGATCCCGTAGAACAAAGGGCTCATCGCGCCAGAGAGGGGCCCCCGTTCCCACTGGCCCCGATTCCCGAAGTCGATCATCATTACGAGCATGATCACGATCAAAGATTCAAACGGTGAATTCGGATATCGCTAGGCTTGCGGAGAACGGAGCGGAAGGGTCCACAGAAAGACAGAAGGAAAGGAAGAAAAAAGGAAGAAAAAAGCGAAAGGGCAATTGCAAGCGAAAAGATCTCACCGCAGACCAAATGTAGCAAGCCCACCCATTGTGTACAAGAAATACATGTATATTTCTTCTAGCGCCTTATGGATAGCGTTATGATGATAATAATACCAGGATCGAGACGGAAAAACGAAGTAGCAGGCAGAAAAGACGGAGGAATAGAGAATACATACATATGGGAACAGTACATACGACCAGATTGATACGGTTGCAAACGCGATGCGGAAAGAAAAAAAAAATGAAGAACACGAAAAAGAAAATAATAAAGTAAAACACAAAAACAGAAATAGAAGTAAAAAAAAATAAGAAAAATGAACAAAATGAACAAAACTTGAACCGCCCAAATAAAAAGACCCAGAAACTCGATCGAAACCCACCACCGCCGCCCCCACACGAAAACGGAAAGGAAAAGTCAAAAAATTCGAAGGAGAACGAAAATGACAAGAAACAAGGCGAAACTCCCCGATGTCGTACCGATACCGCCATATTTTAGAGTATGTAGTTGACGCGAGATGACGATGCTGATGATGAAAGATTGACTGCCGTGTAGTATTACAAGGTTGGCTATCGCAGGATTCGGAGCGAGGGACGCCCAGCGAGTGCGAGGGAGCTTGAGACCGGTTCCTTTTTTAATTGTTGATTTTTCCTTTCGGATTTTCTTCTATTCGTTTGCTGTTGCTGTTGTCTTTCGTGCTGTTCCATTCGTCGCCCTTCGTTCGTTCGCTCTCAATTGTTGCATTGAGTTGTCGCCCAGGTAGCCGGAAATCGCACCCCCCCCTGGCAGTTGCAGGCCGCCCCCCACCTAGCTGCCTGCCAGCTGGCAAATTAAGAGCCTTTTAGCCACCGTAGTTGCCGGCGAACGATGCTGCACCCCGAGCTGGCGAACCATGCGCCAACAAATGCGAGTGTGTGTGATGGCGCTGTCCTCCTCCGAGCCCCTGCCCGACGGTGGTGTCCCCGATCGAGCCGTACGAATAGCCACCATTCCCTCCGATTCTGCTTCCTCCTCCTCCCAAGCTGTCTCCGGCTTTCGTGTAGTTCGAAAAGTCGGAGGGGATGTATGACGGAACGGTTGGCTGTGGGGAAGTCGGCGACTGCTGCTTGCCATTCGATCCTATGAGGGCGTTGAGCATCACCTCGGCGGCATCTTCGTTGGCGTTGTAAAGTCCGTTGTACCAATATCGTGCACTGGCCAAGTAGTGGTCTCCGATGACTACTGTGCTTGACCAGGCTGTTCTTGCACCTGCATACACATCGTTGTGGTTAGCCAGATTCTTCATGCATGGATGTGTGGGTGTGGTTTGGTGGTGGTGGGGTTTCAGATTTCGTGCGCAGTGGCGGAAAAGAAAGGGCAACGTCGACGATGTCGATAACAGCGAAGCAATGCAGGAAAAATCCCGAGGGAGAAAAATACAAGGGAAGCTATAATAGTTTTTTTTTGATGGGGGAAAGGGCGGTCGCCATACCTCGACGATCAGACATGAACTTGAAGATTGGCATGGGGAGGTTTTTGGCCTTGCAGTGTCCTGCGCGGAAGGGGGAGAGAAGATTAGCCCACTAATGCTCCGGAGAAGAAAGAGGGGAAGGAGAGCGATAGCGCTCCGAGCTTATGCGTACTTTTGAGTCTCCCTTGCCAACTGTTTTCGTCGAAATCCTGGGTCGGTGAACTCGGCGCCTGGGGACTGGAAGGCATGACCGTCGGAGCTGTGGAAGGCATGACTGCCGGAGCTGTGGAAACGAGATCGTAGAAGTGAGGGTGGCTGCTGTTGTAGCTGTTCCTGTGATGGTCAACGATCGAAGCCGTAGCAGTGCCGTAACCGCGGAAGCAGTAATTCGGGGGAGGGAGCGAAGGCGGCTGCGATATAGCGAGAGGAATGATATAGGAATAGGGATTGAGATTCAGTGCTTCCTGCTGATGGAAAACGACTCGGCTGGTGCTACTACTTGGAACGAAGGAATGGTTGGGATGGTGCAGCGGGAGCCCCGGTAGAAGTAATGGCGGCGCGGGAATAGCTCGAGATGGTGATCCGGACTGCCCGGCTGTTGTCGCAGTTCTTGGAAGGGGAACGGCGGGAACCCATGATCGACGTGGCTTTAAATGGGATCCTGGACGAGGCAGTGGCTGTAGTGGATCTAGATACGGATGTCGTGGTAGTGGTAGTAGTGGATGTGGAAAAAAATGTGGATGTGGATGTGTTGGTGGAGGAGGATGAGGAGGTGGTGGTGGTGGTGGTGGTGGGAGAAGGCGGCTTGACGCCCCAGAACCAACAGCAGAAGTAGTCCCACGCCTTCCACCGTTTCCGCTTCGTGGCCCACCGCGGCCCCTTCGAGCCGCCATGCCTTTGTCCTGGCAGCCAGTGTGATCCCGCGCGACTGAGTATGCGCGATGACTTAGGCGGCAGGACCTGTCCGCTACTGCGCGGGGCTCGGGCGGATGCCGGCGCTCTCGATACGGTACCTTCGATGGCCCTGGTGGCCGTTCTGACGATAGGGATACTGCTGATGCTGCTTTTGCTTGTTCTGCTGCTGCCGGGAGGTGATCATTGAGCTGGCACGCAGCTCTTCCTGCACATGCAGTCGATTGTTCTACAGAAACTTCCATCAAAGGGCCGGGGAAAGCTAGCTCGCTCTCGCAGCTGCAGCGTGCGTGCGGTGTGTCGGGATGGAGGAAAAAAATGGAGCGCCAGCCAGCCAACCAGTCAGCCAGCATAACCAGCCCCGAGGAGCAAGGTACTTAGGTGGCGGGTTCGAGGCAGGTCCTTTCGAGATGGCTTGGGGGACCGACGCCGCTCAACAGATCAGTGCGGAGTACGTGTTCGTCGCTCCCTGACTGTACGGGCCCGCGAACGAACGAGCGAACGGCCGGCCGGAGCAGAGTAATGCCTACTCGGGCGCTGGATTGCCGATGAGATGCGTGGGGAGAGATGGGTGGATGCGTCGTCTTGCTGTTGCCTGTTCTGGCCCCTTACTCGCAAATTAGAGGATGAAAAGGGAATGAGAAGATCAGGAAAGAAAAAAAAGAATGGAGAAAAATTCCTCACCTAGTTCTCGGGGCCTCTTCCCGCTGCATTCCTGGAATTCGTATGTTCGTTTGGAAGCTCGAGATCATACCCGATAGCTCGCCAGCACATATCCGTCGGTTCTCTGGACCCTGCGAGGAGGTTGAGATGGAGCTATTGCCCGCCCACCCTCCGCAAGATATATACTACATATATAGAGTACCTGCCCCCTCCCAAAACCCCAGGGTCTCAGCTACGCGGCGTGTTGGGTGCGGCGGTGTCCACATCGCCACAGCTCCCCCTCCCTCCCCGGGGACCGATAGCGCCCTCTTTGAATGTTCATCGTGGGGCTAGGGCTGCGGGTGGGGCCGCCCTACGGGGGAGTCGAAAATGGGGCCGGCGGAGAGTCCCTGAACTCGAAGGCTGAAGGGGCGAGCACTACATCTCGCTGCCTTGGCGCATGTAGACGATCCTATTGGATTCGCTGCCTCCGGTGGAAGGCCGAAAGTGTGTTATTGGTTTCTCCGTCTTATTCGTTGGATTACATCGAGTAGTTACTTCTCGCAGTCCAAACACGTACAAACAGGTTCCTCTTCTCTCCTCTCCACCCTCCGCACCAATCCTCCTCCCATATCTCCACTTGGATGACTGACCTCCTTTTTTACCCCCGCGAGATAGAGAGGTGGAGGGCAGGGCCATGCCCGGAAAGCTGAGGGGAGGGGATGAATCATTCTCCAGGTTGCATGTTGTGGCTGGTGAAGTCCGATCCATCCGAACCGACCGATCGATAGGCCCAAGCTTCCCTCGGCGGAGACTATACCTAGTAAACCCTTGGGCGGCTATAAATTCCAACCGGGCCATCGCTTGATCCCCTTGGGACCATTTCCCCTCCGGTACGGGTATGTCTATTGTCAGTGCCCCCACCATCTTCATCCACGTGCCCCCCCGGGAGGAAAGAGTACTCTAGGGCTCGGAAGGGCTGCCCTGCCCAACCGAGCCCGCTGCCTCCGAGCTGCTCCGCCCAACATCAGGATGCTCGTCGTCCCAACGCAAGGTCAGCCCGCCCAGCCAGTGGAGAGTGAGCGAGCGAGAGTGGACGCATACGAAGGATGGGCGGACGGATGGATGGACGGACGGACAGATGAACGGGTGGACGGGATGGGCCATCGGATCCCGAATTGGATGACTGCCCGCCGGTATGTACTCGATGGAGCCTGGCCAGACAAACAGTGTGGACTGTCCAAACCGAACCGGACTCAGCACCTCCACGGCCCGGCGCAGGAACGAGGGTTACCAAAAGCTGGGCGACGACGGCCCCGGCAATGAAGATGACGATGATGATGACGACGACCACGACGACCATGACGACGTAGGAGCTTCAGATGCGGACTTCGTCTTCGCGTCTGCCCTGTCATGAAGTGCGCACGCATTGTGCGTATGGATGTGCGTGCGTATTCGTGCCCGCGGACACGGGTCTTTGGAATCATAGGCGGCAGAGCCGAAGTAGAATGGTGGTGTGACCCTCTCACCGTGTTCCGTGTTCCGTGGGAAGACTGCGTCCGTTTATTCGTGCTGACTATGGTGCTGAAGGTATTATACCTATTACTTAAGATCTGAGGAAGAAGGGGTGGAGAGGATATGTTATTGCATGCTTGTGCTACTACTCCCATATGGGGTGCTGAGTGCTATTTTGAACTACTCCGGCCTATTGTGGTACTCCCCGCACCCTATCATCCGGGATTGATGCCCATCGGAAGCCCTCCGAGTTGCGGCTTCCCGCTCTCACGCCAGAACGAGCAAATCATCGCCGAGTTCGCCCACAAAATCCCCCAACTCCCAGCTGGTTGGCCTGATCTCTCTCTTCCCTGGCAACCACACACCTCGGATGGGACACAGCGGATAGCTGCTGCAGCTTCTTCCCCCCCCCTCTTTTTCCCCCTTTGCAATGAGATGGAACGCCTAACACAGACAGGTGGATACATCAAATACGCGGAGAGGAAACGCCCTCGAAAAAATGCGATGAGTGCCCTACGCGGATCAGATTCCCCACCCCTTCCGCCCGCCGTCGTGATTTGTCCGCCTCGTCTCCGGCTACTCACGAGCTGCACGTCCGTTGTAGTCATCCGCATGTAAGTACCTGCAAACGCCGATCATCTCCTCTGGCTAACGACATGAAGGTGAGAACTCAGGGGAGGAGGAGGGTGCATAGCATCCGCACATCGAGCGCAAACCAGCTGATATTGAGATTGTCGTGGTTCCTGCGAACACACGCACACGATACCTCACTCCGCTCCACTCTCGAACAGGACGCAGGAGACCGTCAATTCCACAGCCTCGTCCAGTCCGTCATCACCAAATGTGTCCGAGGGGGAACACGTACTTGCACCAGCACCGGGCCTTTTCGTTAGGGCAAAGCTGTAACGTAAGACCGAGAGCCGGGGTTTAATCTGCCCAGTTGCCGGTGCACAGAGTACACGGGAGGCCCACGGACAGGCGCACGAGTGACCATTCCCTCCAGCAGGAACAGGCCGCACACGGGGGGACTCGGTACTGCCACGCTGATCGTGCTCCTGCTGGCATGACACCCCCCAGAGCAAGGTGCACCACTCCAAGCACCCGTCCCGATTTTAGCAGGTGCTCGAATGCGGATAATCGTCATCGTGAGCGGGTGCGCTCACCGCACCGGCGTTGCCATCGAATCCGACCACACACGTATGGTTATTCTCTTCTTCGGGAGAAAGCGAGACGGTCAAGATCGAATACCGACGCGCTGGTTCTGCGCTCTGCAGCGTTAGTTTAATGCCCGATTTCGACTAGTCCAACCCATGCATCCAGGGACACACAACCGCAAATTCTACACCTTCGATTTTTATTTTTTTCAAATTTCTTTGCTTGACACGTGGCGCAATTCGAACAGCAACGAACTGCCAGCGACAACGAAGCATTTGATGCAGCGAGTGAACGAGGAAGGCGGAGAGGCGAGAGAGGGAAAAAAAAAATCAAGCTCGTACCTAATGCCCTTCAAATCCGTCGTGTCGTGTGCTCCGTACGTACGTATCTACGAAGACCCTCCTCCTCGTTACAACACAACAGGGAGCTGGGAGTGTTAGTGTAGGTTATCACTCGCCGTATCGCCTTCCGATTTCTTTGCTTTTTTTCCTTCTTGTGTGTGCGATGTGGCAAGGCCTTTCTCGACCCTGAGTTTGTGGCACCCATTAGGTCAGGGTTTCCTGATTGGTTCGCTCACTGTTGGAAGTTTTAGCTGACGCAAACAACCTCTCGCTCTTTGATTTTATTTCTTTCTGTCGTCCGTCTCAGAAGGGCCTACGCCAAGAAGTGCCTCCGAGCTCACATCAGTGCGTCCGGTCGGTCCCCGAGGTCGGGACTACTAATTGAGGGCCGGCCAGGCGGATTCGCCGTTGGATCCTGCGCGTAGCCGTCGACCACGGCCAACTCGCCTCCGACGAGGACGACGGGATGAAGGGAAACGAGCCAGCCAGCCAGCGCATTGGGTCGGGCTGTTGGTTCACCTGCGACGGGATTGCCGAGTCACTATCGCGTGGTTGCGGAAACAAATGCAGATACTACTCGATGGGCCAAGATGTCACGGGGCGACGGACAGGGCGGGGCAGGAACCATCGAGATCGCCCACGCCGCCCGATACACATACCTCCAGCACCCTCTCGCGAATCTTGGGCGAGCTGGCCCCGACTGCCCCGTCGCGGAGTAGAGAGGAGTGGGGTGGAGTGGAGAACGATCCCAGCTGAATGCGTGCGCGGCTAGATAGAACACATACAATTAGTTACACAGGCAAGCAATCAACCAAGGAGGTATGGGCACCGCAAATCGCGAGAATGTACGTGGGCGAGAGAAACTCCCTGTCAGCTTGATAAGTCCCTGCAGGTCATCGATTAAGTTGGATGCCCTTCGTGGGCGGGTTCTTCCAGACCGTCTCCGTTCTCCGTCCATCTTCTGGAAGTAGCCCTGGCTATCCACCGCTTACTCTAGATGTGTCGATGTATGCACAATGTGTGACGCGTGATGTGTGATGTGTGATGTGTGCATACCCGACCCGTTGCCCAAATTGACGATTGACAGCTTTGACGGGAGGTATCACATAGCTAGCCGGAGGGAGATATCTATGATATCTTCGTGGGAAAAAAAAAGAGGAGGCGGTGTGATGTGGCAACCGACGAGCCGTTGCCGGAAATGAAAGAAATGCTACTACACATATCTACGCAAGAACATACATTTCACAAGCTGGGGCACGTACTATGCGGGGTGCGCCTTCGATCGCACGTATCGACTTCCCACGAACCGCAGCTGGATGCAAATATGTAGAGTACATATGTGGTCCCGTGCGTTCATGTCAGCCGATTCTCTGGTTAGGGCGTTGCTTAGTTATCTTATCAATCTGGCCTGTGAGGAAAACATCGAGTGGTCACATGATCCGTGGTTCCGCATGGTATATCAATTGCTTCACGTGTATCACACGTGCAGAGTGCCATTGCAATTGCGCGCATGCAGTGGGCTACCATCGAGTTGCATAACACTCTACGCACCGTTAGCTGTACGCTGCTAAATACTTATGTGTCCTATTCCTTGGAGGCACTATTTTCTCAGATCATTCCTCCCATCAACGGAAAGGGGGTATTGAAGGGGGCGAGCCGGTGGACGTATCTCTAGCACTCGCTTCAGCCGCGGAGTAGAGAGCCTCTCCTTGTGTACGTACACTAAACTAATTAAGTTATGAGTGGTGACGCCATGTACGCACGATTTCAAAGCAACCGCGTACTTTGGTCGGAACTCCGGCGACAGGGCTGACTGCGTGAAATGGGGGAATATCACCGAAATTACGACAGGTAAATGGCTCCCTCGGTACCAGGCGTGGCCAACCGGTGTAAACGCAGTGAATAGATGAGACTCGGTAGCAACATGATGATGCAATCCACAGAAAGCACTCGAATACCCATCACAAAATGGTCAGCCACGCTTTTTGTCGCTATGATTGTTTCTCACCATCCGGTTCCAAATGAAATCGCTCCCGCTCACCCACGCGGGGAGTACTGGTGCGGCGACTGTGAAGCCACTTTTGAGAAACTCCTCATCTGAAAGCGGCGACTTCGGGTCTTGTCCCTCCAGCTTCGCATTGACCAGTTTCTCGACGACCTGCCGGAATGCGCCTTCGCACTTCGGCGAGATGCTCATGGCCTTCCCGCAGAACGGATCGATCAGTGTGGCGGACGCTTCGGGGCGGCTGCCCTTGCACTCGACGATCGCTGCGTACCACACTGCCTGCAGGATTGCGTCGGCATCGAACAGCCCGGCCTTCAGCTCGTACACTGCCGATCCCTTGAGGATATCTGGAGACCCTAAAAGATGGAATTCGGTTTCCCCTCCGCCGCCACTCGGCGCGAACCGGAACGTGGCTTTGACCGTCCTCTCATAGACTAGGCGCTGCGATCCTGGGCGGACAATCCGCCCGATGTTCTCGCATATGCCAGCGACGTGATGTTTCGTGATCCAATCGTACGCGCTCAGTGGCAGGTTGATGCATTGATTAATGTACCCCGACTTTTCGGCCTTGGAAAAGTTTGCGAGATAGAGAAAATCTGATGGGGCCGCGGTTTTGGTTCTTATTTTCTGAACCGCTTCGGAAATCTTGTCCACGTGGCTCTGCGGCAAGAGGCTGACCTGTTTGCGGTTCAGGATCGTTTCGAATGACTGGCACGTCTTCTCCCTTTGATATTCGTATATCGCCGTTATCGCCGTACTCGTTATACCAGAGACATCCTCTAGTAGCTCCTTACTCGACTGGATTACCGGCGGGGGATACAGTTGAGTACTGGGATTGGAGTACCATATTGGCTCTAAACACAATAGAGATATGCACTCCTTCTTCACGCCATCTACAACCGTGCTGAGCAACAGTTCTGGGGAAAATATCTTGGGTTTCGCTGCTTTTTCGTGGGCTTGCACTGATGGATCTTCTCCCACTGATGGATCACCTCCTTCAACCACGCACGAGTCTCGCAGAGTGGCAGCTTCTATGAACGGTGGGTAACCTTTACCCGGAGACCGGACCATCAAAAGATGTTCTTTGGACCTCGTCAGTGCCACATAGTGCGCGGGACAAGCCCTTCGACCAGGGACCGGACTGTTCCTGTACGGTCTATCATCGCTTCCGTCGAACCCGAGGACTATCACGACTCGCGCCTCGTTTCCCTTCTCCTGATGGTATGAGGAGATGCGAATCTTTCCCTTCCGTGGGTCGCGCTGATTCTTGGGTGCCGGGCCCCTCGGGTTGTCGACGTTGAAGTCTGGAGCATGGACCGCGTAGCCGGCAAGGGACAGTTTGTTGGCGAGATTCTTCGCTTGAATGGAGTACTTGAACGAAGGAACGACGATCGCGATCTCATCCGACGGGATCCCATCCGCATGGAATCGATCTATCCTCTCGCACATATCCTCTAAGGCGCTCGGGTCTGTCAGATCACACGATATCAATCGTGGCAATGGACTTATTGGGTCGCTCGACGCGGCCAATAATTCTGTCCCAGGTTCCGGGTTGAGAACCTGTTTGTTGAGGAACTTGACGATAGGTCCCGATAAGCGAAAGGACATATTCAACGCAACCTTCTCCCAATGATCCGGCCCGGCGCCTCCAGCAAGCCTTCCAAACACCTCCTCCCTGTCGGCCAGGGTGAGGAAGTGGGCGTGCGCGCCGCGGTAGCCGTAGATGCCCTGCCTCGGATCACCAACGAGGACGAACCGTACCTTCTTCCGCTGCGCCCCCATTCCACACGCATCGACGCAGACCTTCTCCACGAACCGGTAGATAACGTCCGTCATATCCTGCAGCTCGTCGAGAACTAGCACATCGAAGCGTCCGAGCACCTCCGTCAGCCTGCGCGGCGGCAAGCCTTCGCTTACGGTGCGCTTCAGCCCCTCGTCCGTGGAGCACTCGCGCGTGTAGCACCTGTACCCGAGCTTGTGGAAGTTGATGACGCGGACATTGCGCAGGCCCAGGGCGTCGACCTTCATTTGCGTCGAGACCATCAGCGGCGCATTGTACATCAGCACTAGAAACCTCCTCTCGGGACTGGCAGCGGCGAGCTGGAGGATCAGCGTCGTCTTGCCGGAACCGGCGCAAGCGTTGACGATCAGGTTCTTGTCCGTGTCGAGGAAAAGTCGGATCGCGGCTTGCTGCTCGGGTGACGGCGAAGGAAGCAGGACCGCGGACCTGGGAAGCGTCGTCGACATGGGTTTATCCGGGGCGCAGGGACCGCACGCGGACGGCGAGTTGTCCGATGTCGACTTAGGCTGGCCAGGCAACGCCAGTCGTACTGCAGGTTTGAGAGAGTATGCGCGATGCTGGAAACTCCGTTAACGGGTACGCATTGGAGTAGATATCATTACTGATAGTATTGCAAACTTACCAGAACGCTGCGTCGGGGTTCCCCGCACAGCCGTGAGATTGGAGGGAATACCCTGAAACCTGGACGCTTCTGGCCAGGAGCCCGACGGATGGCAACTCTGGCGAGGAAATTCAGCATCTGAGAAGCTGGATTGCGTTGCCAGGAAGTCAGTTGCAGGTGAAATCCAGGTCCATACCTTTGTGTACATCGGGACTGCAGTGTTGTACGGTTCGTTGTGCAGCTTGATTTCTTTGTTCGTGTTGGCCGGCAAGGTTCGGTATGCTTGCTTCGGGAAGTCGCAGACCCCACAAATTCCCATAGTGTGTGTATAAGATGCAGCACCACGGGTTTCTCCGCCAGCAGCGGCCCCGAATGATACTTATGTTCTCCACACTGAAGAATCAATGCCACGCTATGCAGCTATATACTTACACATATTTGCTCTTGTTGCCTTGACGTCCTCGAATGCCGCTGCCCAGGGAGGAGGACGTTGCATCGATCTAGTGTTGTTGCTTCTTTTAAAGGTCCTTTGTTTCTTTTCTTTGTTTTTTTAAAAAACGTGAGGATGGAGTTTCTTTCGGAGGAAAAGGAAGCATCGCATAAGTATTTACCTTCTTAAACCAGTAAATCTACCCCAAACTAGTTATCTAGTGTGAGGATTCCAGCAGCCAGCGAGGAATCAGTAGCGGCAAGGTCGAATCCACCGACGAAACCGTAGAGAGTGTAGAGTGGAATTTCCGGCGCAAATCAGTCGATGGGCGAGAGAGAAAGACAGCGGGAGTCAGAAAAGCGAAACGCGTTGACGTTTTTTTTTTGTTTACGCAGATCTTGGCTTTCGGTCTCGAGCAGCGGGAAGTTTGTGCAACTCGGTTGAATTGTTGAGGTGAGAGTCCTCCAGGATTGGAGGGCATTTCACCGTGTGGATGGATGGATGGCTGGCTAAACACGATCAGCAAGGAAGTCCTGCTGAACTCAGCAGAAAATACTCTCCAGCCAAAAAAGAAAAGAAAAGAAAAACGTCGTGAGAAAGCCACGCGATGGGGGGATTCCACCTTGGAGATCTGAACTAGAGTATGTAGTTTCCCCGTTGGCTCGCCGCTCGGTCCTTGGATACAGCTCGTCGGCAATCGGAAAATCCCCTACCCTGCCTCCATCTGCCGGGATCGGTTGCTGTGCATGCAGGGATGTCAATTTCTGCCCTATTCGGCAACCACTCCAGCCACAGCCACACATATTAAAAAATAAATAAAAACTACCTTGATGGCGTTCGTTGTGGAAAAGGGGCAAGTGAATGCGGCACGCGGTAAACAATCACCAGATACTTGAACTTTCATCCCCATACATACAACCACGATTACATCTATTTCGCATCAACTTTGGCATGACTCCTACCTTGATCCCTATTCCCGGGAACGCCGAATTTTGGTGCAACAAATTATTTTATCTCCACACTCCTATCGTTCTGACGGCGGAAGAATTTGACACGTACTGTACTCATAAGTACAGTGCATACAAAACTCAGCGGTTGTACATACATCACAGCGGAATAGTACAGAGATACGAGCCGATTAAGAAAAAGTAAAAGGGGGCTAAACCTCCTCCACCGAAGGATGGGGTGAAGAAACGATACGGAACAACAGCACGACAGCCTGGACTTTGTCAGGTCCGAATCAAAGTTACGCGTACGGTCAACAAACCAATCACTGTGACGACCGAACGTTTGGATGCAGAACAACACCAGCAAGATCTGGCTAGAAGCATGGGGGTTGCACCATCTGCTCTCGCAATTCAACTGGCGATGGCAGAAGCATCGAAGGGATATCTATCAACCGGCACAAGTTATGAATACGTTGAAAGGAGTCGGCACACCCCAGGGCTCCGAACGCCTGATTGCGATCGTTGGAGCGCACATGACACGGTGAGAGCATGAAAAAGAGGGTGTTTTTTTTATTAATATATTAATTGATTCGTTTAGAAAACACGTACAAAACGCAGCATGAGGCCTTCCGTGATCGGACGAACGTATACATTTGAAGACTGCCACCTTTCGCCAGGATGTTGATGAAGCGATCCGTCTCCTTGAGGGAGAAAGAGGGTGGCTACATGGGGAGTATAACACTGGGAGATTGTGGAGAATTGGATGGGTTTTGTAAACGAGGTAGTGGAGCCACTGGCTGATTTGTTGCCCGAACATATTGTAAAGAGGAGAATGGTAGACCGTGGGAATTATGATCAAAACTTTTTTTCAAATTCATAAAACTTTTGCGCTTGCGGACCAACGGGCCGAGAGAGGGGGAGGGAGTGACGAAATACTGGTTCTATCCGGAGTTCTTTACTTGGTGATAGTTTACTGCGTGCGTTCACTCGCCCTTTCCACAACAAACACCAACGTCAAGTAATTTTATTTATTTTTTAATATGTGTGGCTATGGCTGGAGTAGTTGCCGAATATCTAAGGCACCCCTGCATGCACGCAGCAACTGATCCCGCGGTTTTACCAGTTGAAGTCGGGGTCAATAACTTAAATGGACGAAGAACCGCAGCAGCGCAAAGTGCGATTGGTGCCAGTATTGCGTCCAAAGCCGTGAGCACCGTTTCAAGAGATGCCCGAAGTGGAGGCTGCAGCAGAAGATTCTGTTGGCGAAGGTACGTAGGGAGATAGGCCAGGGCAAGGACCGCTTCAAGATCCGGGGCCTCTTCGCTGCTGTCAGGCGATCCTACACTTCCTCCACTCGACGCAGGTGGGAAGGGGAGGGTGACAGAGGAAGAGGCGCAGAGTGAGGCGTCGAGCCAAGCCAGGGAGACGGATGGTGAGGGAGCGGTGGCCCCGCGGACAGGGAGAGGTGTATTTTCTTTCATTTTTCCTTTGTCATGGGATCTAGGCCAGGCGGGCCCGGCACACGAGCCGTCAGTAGATCGAGGTCGGGGCGGACGGTGGATGCGACCCGGATTGTAAATAGTATGTATCACCATGATCCGAAAAGGTCGCATGCGATCAATGATGCCATCATCACTACCATGTATGTACCACTTTAGTGTATCGGCAGGCGTTGTGTACCTTTTCTTATGGCGCAACACATCGACATCCTCGGGGAATCACAGAATCGAGAGTTCATTCCCTTCTCCCATCCTGCTTGACTGATGCATACCCCCATACCTATGTATGTACGCAGGTACCCGTGTGTACTCAATTACTCGTGATGTTTCGTGTAGATAAGCACTCGATAACGTAATAGTACAGGAAGTGAACAGACCTAGAAGTGAATCAGAGCACGCCAATTATAATTCACTGGCCTAACCTCTTACAAATGGGCCCCCTGTTGCTACGCCGACATCACACTCGGTAGATACTTCGACATTGGCCAACCACCACAAGAGGGGTTGCAAGAGTTGTTTCCCAAACTTTGTAATATTTCTGATGCCTGTTGCAGCAAAATTCCCGCCCGGGGGGTGTTAGACTAATCCCACCACGACCAGCACCACAGCCGTCACCGAATACAACAGGGGACTACATATCACCGCAATTAAGACGGCCCGCGTCTTTGGCCAGGAAGTCCCACCGATGATTACCATGAAAAGCGAGAACCTATACGGGTGGTACCCCGGGAAGTTACCAGATCACTGAACAACAGCGGTTTTGCCGCATGGATGAAGCGACGGCCAGGGGTCTCAACAGTCCGGCCGGGGCCAGTCCCGGCCCCGGCCTGGACTGTTCTGCGCGAAGCAGTCCACGCTAGCCCACGGCCGCGGACCCTCGGGCTTTTTTGGAGCCAGTCTGGACTGGGTCGGCCGGCGGGCCGGGCAAACGAGGGAGATCTCATGATCCACTAGCGTCTTCCCAAATCTATCTAGGCCGAGTTTCCAGGTACTACAGTACATCCTAGGCCATATTAGTGGGAGCTTTCGGCACAACAGACAGAAAATCATACATGCCCGGAAGAGCGGCGTAGAGATAAGGCGAACAAGATTTTCTAAAACTTCTGTTAATCGGAGGAGAGATGGTGGAGCTGTAAGCGAAATCCGGTGGGCATTTTCTTCGGTGGTGAGTGGTTCAGGGTTGTGGACAAGCGGTGAGCTGGTCGCAGATCCGCATTCTGGTTGACGAAGTGCGCATTCTTCTACCCTCTGTGTATACCTCTTCCCCAGTAATCGGATGCCACACAAAGCTCCTCCCCTATTGCGGCTTGAAGCAGAAGCTGCCAAATCCTCAAACGAAGGTTCCATCATGGATGCAATATCAGTCAGTTAGCTGCTTTCGCCCAAAGCATCCACCTCTAGCTCAGGCAGAATCATCTGAGAAAAGTGTAATGTAGTCAGGGAGCTGGGGAGCTCGGGTGATTCGTAGGGATCATAGCTGGTACCGCTGTCTGGCGCCGTGGATACATATTGACTGCTGGTTGTGGATGGCAAACCCGCTTCTTCTCTACTGTGTGGGCGGTTGCCTTGCAGCCGATGGTTGAGTTGCTGTGCGGGCGATTGAACTGCGGTTCTCCGCAGAATCGCTTGGTGAAATTTCGTTCATAAGTACTAGTTCTAGCACTGGCCCGCGGGAGCCCGCCGGCCGGCCTGGGTGAACGCAGTCCGGCCACTGTGCCCGCCCGCCCAGGTTGGGTCGTCAGAAAGCCCGGCCCGGACTGGACCGTCCCAAAAGCCCGCGGGCAGCCCGCGAGCCGGCCGCACTATTGAGACCCTGGCGACGGCTAGATATCTGGCTTTACAGACGCCCGGCATTGAACCCCACACCCGAACCACTGGAGAAGATGACAAGTGTCGACTCCTAATCTTTGATGGATACAAGTAACATCTCACTACGGGTTTATATTATCGAGTATGCATACGATCATAAGATCAAGTGAATTTTGCCTGCCTGCCCATTCTGTACATCTTTTTCAGCCACTCGGGATGAGTCCGAGGAGAGGAAAAGATTTGGAGTGAGTCGGGGGTTTAGATGCTTTTCTTGTGCCTTTAGCCAGGCCAGGGCGGAGGGCAGCGGAGAGCCACATCGTGCCGTAAGGACAGTGGACGGAAATGGACGGTGTGTATCGCAATGATGATAAGTCGCATGCGAATAATGACAAAACAAAAAAAAAGGGAACGATGGAGTAGTGTTGGAAATGCTTCTCGCGCATTGTTTAGATCTGGCGCTTGTGCCTTAGAGTTTGTTGAGGAACACGATTGCGTAATGCGCAAGCGGGGAAGTGTGAGCGGAGGATCTTTGTTCTGCGGGTTCTTTCTCTTCTTCTGTTCGATAACCATCAAATACTACAACGAAGTTGTGAGCCACTCGAACTACCAGAATCCATACGCCTTGTGTTCCTCATCTCATACAGCATTCAGACTGATCGAACTCCTATCGTTCATTTCTATCCTCATCGCTGATCGGTATAATTTCAAAAAGCAGCATCAAAGCCATAGGCAAGGGGCGGAAAAAGCGCCCTGGTGGTTATCGACGGTCTAAGGTAGCTAGGCTGCATGTGTTCAATGAAGATACAGAAAAAGTTTTCCAGGACAAATCACACTTTCAGTGGCAACGCAACTCACTTCTAGAACACATTACAAGATTCATCCACGCTGACAAGTCTTAGTGACTACCCAAGGCCCCACTCACTCTCCGAGACCCCATGTCTCGCCGGCCGTCCCCCAGTCGCTTCTGTCGCCTCCAGTCGCAATCCACATTGCAGGTTGAACGAACATGGCTCACACCCCTGCATGGAGTAAAACGTTGAGCTGTTATCTGACACATGCAAGGACGCCGGCACGAATTACAACCTCTAAGTACAACTCGTCGGATATGGAATGGACATGCTGCGAGTCCGCACACCATCAGCACTCGTCCGATGTAGAATGGCTCAGCCATTTCAGTCCGTTGCGGCAGAAGGCGCACGGTCGCTCGAGCACCTCAAGCCTACATTTTTAACGGTCGATTCTTGAGTGAAAGTACAAGTAGAAGAACTAGTAGGGACCCCAAGAGTGGGGTGGGGGGGGGGGGAAGATTTAAATTTCAAGATCTGAGACATCTTCGCTGACGAAAGTGCAGACAGATGATCCCAGGTTTCGGGGATCAACTCAGCGGCGAAAAGTGCGGATGTAGACTATGGCGAACGAGACCTCGGAGCAGGAAGTGAGAGTAGGAGCACCAACATTCTACGAGTGACCGTATTGGAACGAGGGTAGTGAGGACGAGGCGCTTAAGGCTTTTGGGGTCGCCAGAGCGCAGATGACAGAGGATAATTTCGCCTCACCTTTGCGTTGTTCAGCTTTTGGCCTGAGAGTTATCGATAAGGGCGGCTTTTTTTTTAAATTTATTCATTAACCGCATGCGGCCTTTCTAGATCATGGCGATATACACAGCCTGGTTCCCATCCACTGTCCTTGCGGCTCATTGTGGCTCCCATGGCTTTTTTTTTTGTTTATTCATTGATCGCATGCGACCCATCTAGATCACGGCGATACACAACCGACAAGGATGGCGACGTGTGGACCAACCAGTTCTGACATAATAATCAGCGAGTGAGACAGTATGACAAGCTGAGGAGGGAGATATTTACTGGTCTGACGGTGCCAGCACGACTGTGCCAACTGAGCACATCGTGGCACCCGAACAACACTCAACTAGCTTCACGGCTTTAAAAGAACTACGGCTGAAAGGGTGGGCGACTCCGTAAGCCAGTCGAATGAACGAAACGTGAGTCCGTGTCTCGCGAGCGTGTCACCAATGAGGCAACCGACAACACCACGTGACCCCGCAGCAAAGCACATCGGTTTTTTTTTTCGGCGACAGCGGTCATCTTCTGTCCCCTTTCCCAACTTCTACTACCGTCACCGGTGTGTCCGGGAGCCCCAAAACGACAGGCTGTCTGGCTCCGCCCCACCACCCGCACAACGTGCGGCCTCGTTGTCACCACTGCTGCAGCGGCAACATTGTAACAGAACAAATATACACATCGTCCTCCCAAATGTGCTCTCCCCCCTCCCCGACCCGCGCCCCAGAGCAGCTCCCCACGGAAAGGGATGGCTGGATGGCTGGCTGGCTGTCTCTGGGGTGCTGCAAGCACTTGCCTCGGATTCAAACCACTCGAAAGCACGCACTTACTAGAGCTAGCCATTCTGCCTCACTCCCTCAATACTTGCCACCGCCGAGATTGTACAAATTGGGACGAATCTGGCTATCGACCACACCTGCCAAGCCTGCAACCCTAACGTAGGCGATTTTGCTTGTTTCGGAGAAGCAGTGTTGCAGGCACACTCATTCGTCCGCCAACGGTCCCTCTGGAATCACTCGTTCCCACGTCACGGGTAGACCTTTCGGGTTTCACTTGGCCAACAACATGCCCACTGATACATACATATCAACTCTTGTGTCCTATCATCGGGTCTAACGCAAAGACGGCCCCGAAACCAACTGTTCCAATTGGGCCGCCCCATAAGCAGAATTCAGGATTTGTACCGAAGCTGTGCAAGAGAGCAACAAGAGAATGGGATGCTCATCCATTGCATGGCCACTATCCCCTTGAATGTCGGTCAGCCGCCCCGCGCGGGCGTGCTTTAAAGCGCAAACTGGGATATCCCTTGTTGCGGTTGATAGCAATATCACCCACCAAGCCGTTTATGCCCAATGTTTGGCTCCTATTATCCGCGGGAAACGCCCACCATAATTACCAGCGACGATTGTCCACCAGGGAAGGCACCGCTGAAGGGCAGAATTCGATCCCACCAACCTGGTGCCTGGGCGTCGTCGATGTCAACTTTCCGTTGACGAAGGAATGATGTGAGTTGCTTGAACACCGATGAGGCTGCTCCGGTCCTCCGCATCGATACTAACCATAATTAGAGAGGTTGTGCCAGCGCATACATCAATGGGATGAAGATGTTGGTGGTTGAAGACAACCAACATCTCGTCCCTCACTTTGCTTGTATCGAGGTAGGTCTCCTGTACCGCCGGCTTTGGTAAGAGAACCGAAGATGTCAAATATTTGATTCGGTTGAATAGTCCGACGGAATGTGCATTGTGACTCTGCCCCGCACTCGTCAGATGTCCCATGACAACACCGCTGCCGACGAAGCGATACATAGCGCCATATGATCATCCGAATCGTCCTCCACCCCACTGCCGCTGAATGATTTTCAGTCCAAGAGCGAAACGGTAGAACGTTCCGAGCTTCATGAAACAGGTGTACTCTACTTCGAGTAAGTCAAGCCATCCGCCGCGCATCGACCGTGGGATGCGTCGCTGCATTCCATTCTGGTGAGGTTAGGCCCATTGCATGGAGCAAAAAAACGAAATTTTTCGGCTGGGAACATGCCTCATATGTACCGTCCTGCTCCTCACAGCGGATCTATTTGCCGAAGGCTGTCGAAGAGCGGGAGTGGTATAAAGAACCCACTTACCCCCCCCTGAAGGAGACATTTACCAGCCCACCCAGTCCACTCATTCCGATTTCCCCTCAGCACACCAGGAAACGTGACCTCGACACTATGCGGACTGCCGAGCTCGGGAAAAGGCTTGGTACGGTTCTGCAGGGATCTGGTGGAGTGGCCTCACGGTGAACAGCTTCGCCCTAGGACCTGCAAAGGTATAACATCACACGCACACGAACGCAGCGCAGATGCTGCCCCTGGCGATGAGCCAAAGACATGGACGAGACACTTCACACACGGCGCTCACTCTCCTTGCCTGCCAGAAAGGCAAATCGCGCGCGGTCGCTGCGCCGCAGCCGCAGCTCAATGGGAGACATCCAAGTGGTCGCCTCCCACAGGTACGCCACTGTCAGGTGGAAAGAGCAGGAATGCGCTGTTAGCCCGTCTGTCATACGGCCATTTTCTGTGGCTATCCGATTCAGTTGCGGTTACCCTCCTGCGAGGCATGACACGACAGCTCGCCCATGGTCTGGTTTGAAATGTCATTGTCTTCTTTGTTGTCTCCCTCGACATCCTCAATACATTCCATCTCCACATCCTCGATGACTTCCGATGGCCGGAAATCAACCGAATTCTGGGGGCCGTGATGAGAACGAAATTGCCGTCACGGAGCTCAAGCTGTTTTAACTCACCATGCGAAACCCGGCCGCAGCCACAGCATGCCTCGGCAGAAGCCAAGACTTCCCGGTGACGTTTTATTGGTCGGGGAAAACGGCAAAATCATGGTTGCGAGAACGACATCAGAACGGATTCGGACATTCCGAGTGAGTGCTTCTGGGTAAAGTATCAGCATTCACTCTATGTCATTAATCGGAAGATGCAAAGCTGACAGTGGATGACGCAAGGTAACAAAGTGCCCCAGAAGATAGAGACGTTGCGTTTAATCGGTCGCCGCTCGACCGAATCTATCGTCCGTATCTCGCCTATAGCGCTCTTTGCAGCCGCTCTTGCGGGTGAAAGTGTTTCCTGGAGCGGATCAAATATCTGTGAGGAGCACCGGAGGGACAAAAACAGCACCGCTAGGCCACATCCACGATATCCAACACATCCAATTTCGGGGGCAGGCGGGACACCAATCATGCGTCCTCTTTGCGCGTGGGGAGTCCAAACAATCGGTGCAAATTCGAGTGGTCGCGCTTGGGTTTTTATTCTAAGTCGTTGAGACTCCGCGGTCTCCGTCCCACTTGTTTCATGGGGGTTCCGTACGACAACTGCGCATGGAATGCGAGAAAATTCCCTCAATTGCATAAACTTACCCCCGAGTGGAGAGGAAGGCTCGGCATGGGCAAGAGAAGAACTCCAAAACACGAACTCGCCCGGGGGGCACGGTCCCGTGAGGGTAGATGGGTGGATGGTAGGTGGAGAACAACTGCGGGGTTCGAAATCCTTCATAGGATCCACAAGACAAGTAACCCATGCACCAACCGCGATTACCCTTCAGCGACAGCGAGGGGAACGGATGATCCGTCGGACGTATTCGCTACTCCAAATGTTGTTCCAGAGGTGCACTTACACGTAGGTGCCCAACCCTGGACAGGATCTGGAAAGCCGAGACTTGTTTCGCAACATGCAAGTTCTATCCTTCACGAGCTTCTGTCCAAGCATTAAGGGTCCTCACATTCGGATCGCGGGAATAGAAGCAATGACATCGCCTATCACTCTTCACGTTGATCGCCAGGGGGTCTGCGGAAATGACATCCCGTCTTCCCTTCACGGTGGAAGTTCAGATTGCTGCATCATCAGCTGCGAGCTGGTTGGCTGTTCGGGGGGTATGTTGCATTATCAAACCATTTTCGAGTTCCTAGTGTTGCACTCACGACCAGCCTGCCAAAGCAAGGATTACACTGACTGCCGCTCTCAACCCCCCAATCATTGCCATCACAATGGCTCGCCATCTTCGATTGAAATCGCAGAGGGCGAGAATGGGTTCCTCAAAAATCCACTGGCCCCACTCCTTGAGACGGGGTAGCCGGTGCCGGGTGATACGCTCGGATCCTATTCGCCATTGCCAGGATATCTTTGCGGAATTTATCATCGCGACTTTCAATGCAGACTGAAACCGATTGGGACACTCACACGGTCGTAAGAGAGAGCTCCACCTATTGCAGAGTCGCCGAAAAGACGTCGCCACCGGCTCGGCGACAGCTCTTTTTAGTGAGAGAAGAACATCTGGCACAGGAAACTGCCAGACAGTCTGCCAGCGCAATCACGAGTGGACACTCATTGATGCGTTCCGAATCTGTGTTGGATAGCTCATCGTCACCAAGCGCTGGGCGGACCGGGGAGGCCGCGAGGGACGAGCTATCAGAAGTGCGTGATCAATCCCCCTGCGGAGTCGTTTGCCACTTGGATTTCATACCCAGTTCTGGACGGAATACAACTGGCTCGCAGGAAGAATCCATACGTGTCTGGAGAGGGACGGATGGGGCGATCCAAGCGACGATCGGGATAGTCGTGGACCAAGGCTCTTCTCGCAGTGGAGAGATACCAGGAACCGCAGTCCATCACCGGTGCGTGAGCGTTGTCTACGTGTAAACCCCAGACGGCAGAAATACCGGCAGAAGCTGTGGCAAGTCTAGGGAGTGGGCACGGCGGCGATGCTTCAACTCTCGCACTCACAAGCCCGTCTGATCCTGGCCTGGCTGCATGTACATCCACTCTCTCCAGGTGGCCAAGTGATCGCATGGAAGAAGGGGATGATCGAGATGCTCTGTTATCACCGTCAGGCTGCTGGGGCGTTCCTGGGGAACGAAATGGGCTCAGGGACCCACAGATGAACCGTGCATCAATTGGATGCATAATGAGATATACTTTTCGGCTTCGATACGACATTCATCTAGAAAGGCCACGAATATTTGCATATTTTGGGCCACGATGAATAGATGATTCGTGGTGACTCTAGGATCCCGACGACGACAAACCGAACTTTACGGGAGAACAACTGTCGGGACGGAAAGTCAGTCGGTTGTGGGATCATGCCTCTGGGGGGAGGTCGAGAACTGATGAGTTGGACTCCCGATGCAGCACCCGGAAGCAGTCACATTCATCCACCGTTTGCTCTGTTGAAATTCGATTTTTCCCGACAGACGCACTCGGTACGCCTCCGATGTGCATGTGCGCAACCTGAGCCACCGGATCGCACTCGGCTCGACCTGGGACTTTAGGTCTTCGGACGATCCACTCAGGACACGAACGTCGGGCCAGCATTCGCTGCAATGCGGTGCGCCAACCCCCCATCAACCCACCGTTCGACGCCGCGACAGCTCGTACGTGAGACGGGTCTGCACACAGAAAGAGTTTAGGAGGTGGCTGTTGTCGAAGAACAACTCATCGTTTCCATTTTGAACGGGGCCGAGGAGAGCTACAAACATGGGGTCTGTCACGGATTTTGTTATTCTATGCAGCGCCAGCTATGATGTCCAGGAGACGAGCGGCTAGCACGAGCGAACGGACGAGGAGACAATCGGAACACGACATTTATCAACGTTCGTGCTGACTTTCTCTGGCGTCTTCTGCACCTGCGAACTGCTTTGCCAGCTGCACACGCTAAGTCTCATTACGATTTTTGATACCTGTGCGCATTTTTTGTGAGCGAGTTGTTCCGCGGCCGAACTTAGCATGTCCCATTTTCCCCGCTTGAACCGCTTGTATAACGGACGACTGAGTCGCAGCGGGCAGCCAATTGGAGGGTCATTGGGTTTCTGCTGGAATAACGGTATGGGGGAGGGGGGGGGGGGGAAGGATAGCTCGTGACACGGGACGGACGCGATGCCTAATCCAGTGGACACAGCATAATAATCGTCGATAGGATATGTTGGCGGTTAACGGGGTGACAACAAGGAAGAGTTGGCGGGGGCGGACTTCTCGCAGCACTCTCAGCCTTGCCGACAAACGGCCTGCGACACCGGGTTCGGGTGAGAAAAGGTGGTCGGTGGGGCAATGGTTGCCACGGCCCAGTGTCACGGCCACTCTTCACGGCCACGAGGCCCACGACCGCGACGACGACGGCCACAGCCCACTCGCACCCTAAATGCAACCGCCCCGAACCCAAAACCAGAACTCGCACACAGCAATTGAGACTGTTTTAAGGTTCTCACGCACGGTGGTCACTTGGACACACGTTCTCTCCAGCTTCGCGAGAAAGTGCTGGATCCTGCCACTTCGCGTGCGACGCTGTGGCCAAATGGGAATCCGCACACTCCGCCGGAGGGATCGTCATCATACAGCGCCCACGATATTAGGGTTTATGGGACGTGCGCAAGCTTGGGCGCATGAGTTGCTGTTGCAGCAAACATCCATGCCCTCAGAGCAGCGACAACATGCAATATCAATCGCTGCTATTGGCGCCCTCTGTGTCGCTCCTTTGCTGCGACGGGGGATTATTTATTTTATTTTATTTATTTACAAGAAAGAAAAAAAAAAACCTCCCCCCCCCGCTTTCGAGACTCGCTTCAGCGAACCGAATTCGCTGATTATTGCAGTGGCCTCGACAACCCTCCGCATGCCTGAGAGCCAATGGAACGAGGCCCCCACAATGGCCAGAACCACAAATATTCACCCAACCCCCCCGGCCACCACTCACGCAACGCCGGGTCCCAATCCGCTGCTGAAGATCCACCGCCGTCAATCGGTCAATCGCTCCCCGATTTATTGATCGAATCGAGAAATAATTTAAAAAGAAAAATAGATGAAAAGATAATGGATAAAAAAGATAATGGATTTCGATGCTATTCGGCCAGAGTTATGTACGAAACACGGGTATGTCGACCGGGATGGTCGGCCGGAGGCAACGGCAAAGAGCCTCCGAGAGAGATATCTACCTATCTAGCTAGATTGTACTTGCCGAGAGACGCCAACGGCAGCTAAGGAGACAAGTACATCCAGAGTCGGACAAGTGCCGGCCAATTGGCCCAGAAGCACAGAACCCCCCGCTCAAGTGCCATCGAAATCGGCATCTCCCGGAGATCTAAGGTACCATTGGACTCTGCTCTGGATACTCTACAGGCACACAGAGACGTCAACCGGGACACGCCGATGGG